>Ga0138256_10006281_pt1 | contig 12567 bp, 9 predicted proteins | sample KNB2016incub_MG_FD_105486 | JGI IMG/M metagenome (GOLD analysis project Ga0138256, IMG submission 105486) | Active sludge microbial communities from wastewater in Klosterneuburg, Austria - KNB2014incub_MG | ecosystem: Engineered > WWTP > Activated sludge > Unclassified | place: Austria... | reverse complement strand
TCTCCGTCGCGATGCCGCGCTGGTTGAGGTAGAAGATCTGGTCCTCGCCGATCTTGCTGGTGGTGGCTTCGTGCTCCACCATCGCCGTGGGGTTTTCGCTCTCGATGTAGGGGAACGTGTGTGCGCCGCACTTGTCGCCGAGCAGCAGTGAATCGCACTGACTGAAGTTGCGTGCGCCCTTCGCACCGCGACCGATCTTCACCAGGCCACGGTAGCTGTTGTTGGAAAAGCCCGCGCTGATGCCTTTGCTCACGATGGTGCTCTTCGTGCCCTTGCCGATGTGGGTCATCTTGGTGCCCGTGTCGGCTTGCTGGCGATTGTTGGTCACCGCCACGCTGTAGAACTCACCGGTGCTGTAGTCGCCTTTCAGGACACAGCTCGGGTACTTCCAGGTGATCGCACTACCGGTCTCCACCTGAGTCCAGCTGATCTTGCTGCGATCACCGAGGCACATGCCGCGCTTGGTAACGAAGTTGTAGATGCCACCCTTGCCGTCCTTGTCGCCGGGGTACCAGTTCTGGACGGTGCTGTACTTGATCTCCGCGTCCTTCAGCGCAACGAGTTCCACCACGGCGGCGTGCAACTGGTGTTCATCACGGATCGGTGCGGTGCAGCCTTCTAGGTAGCTCACGTACGCGCCTTCATCAGCGATGAGCAGCGTGCGCTCGAACTGGCCGGTCATGGCTTCGTTGATGCGGAAGTAAGTGCTCAGCTCCATCGGACAACGCACGCCCGGCGGGATGTAGCAGAAGCTTCCATCGCTGAACACGGCACTGTTGAGCGCGGCGAAGTAGTTGTCCGTGCGCGGCACCACGCTGCCGAGGTACTTCTTGATCAGCTCGGGATGCTCATGCACCGCATCGCTGAACGAGCAGAAGATGATGCCCTTCTCCTTCAGCGCGGCCTGGAACGTGGTCTTCACGCTCACGCTGTCGAACACGATGTCGACCGCGACACCGGCAAGGCGCTTCTGCTCCTCCATGCTGATGCCCAGCTTCTCGAAGGTCTTGATCAGCTCGGGATCCGCTTCGTCCAGGCTGTTGAGCGTCGGCTTCTTCTTCGGCGCGCTGTAGTAGTAGCTGTTCTGGTAATCGATCTTGGGGTAGTGGACGTGCGCCCAGTGCGGCTCTTCCATCTTCAGCCAGATGCGGTAGGCCTCGAGCCTCCACTCCAGCATCCACTCGGGCTCGTTCTTCTTCGCGCTGATGAAACGCACGATGTCCTCGTTCAGGCCCTTCGCCGCCTTCTCGCTCTCGATGTCCGTGACGAAGCCGTAGGCGTACTCTTTCGAGGTGACCTCGCGGAGGATATCGTCGGTGTCCTGGGCCATCAGATGCTGAAGCTCTCCCCGCACCCGCAGGTCCGGCTTGCGTTCGGGTTGATGAACTGGAAGCCCTTGCCGTTGAGGCCGCCACTGAAATCCAAGGTGGTGCCCAAGAGGTATAGCATGCTCTTCTTGTCGATCACCACCTTCACGCCGTTGTCCTCAAAGACCTTGTCGCCGTCTTTCATCTGGTCGTCGAAGTCCAGGTCGTACATGAGGCCGGAGCATCCGCCGCCCTTCACGCCCACGCGAACGAAGTGGTTCGGTCCACGACCTTCGGCACCCAAGAGCTTGGTTACCTCGGTCTTTGCGTTCTCACTGACTTTGATCATCGTAACGGGCTTGTTTGGAATTGGTCTGAACAAGCGGCCCCAAAAGTAGCGCGGGAAACGGGCCAAGAACCCCGGAAAGGCAAAGTCTTCCGCTGCCACCCGGGACCGGACAATAGTTTCGCGGCCCGGCAAGTGTGAACCTGTGCCGACCCCAGACATGTCAGAGCCTTCGAACCGTACTGAACTCTCGACCCTCGGCGAATTCGGCCTCATTGAACGCATTGCCTCGCGTGTGGAACTATCGCAGAAGTCATCCGTGAAGGGCATTGGCGATGATGCTGCTGTGATCGACCCAGAAGCGCTGCACCAGGTGATCACCACCGATATGCTTGTGGAGGGTGTTCACTTTGACCTGAGCTATGTGCCGCTGAGGCATCTTGGGTACAAAGCCGTGGTGGTGAACCTGAGCGACGTGTACGCCATGAACGCACAGCCCCGCCAGATCACAGTGGCGCTGGCGATCAGCAACCGGTTCCCGCTGGAGGCTATCGACGAACTCTACGACGGCATGTTGCTCGCGTGCAAGAAATACGGAGTGGACATCGTGGGAGGCGATACGTGTTCTTCGCGCAGCGGGCTCATCATTTCCATTACGGCGATCGGTGCGGTGGCCAAGGATCGGATCACCTACCGCAGTGGGGCCAAGGCTGGCGACCTGCTCGTGGTGAGCGGCGACCTGGGTGGCGCATACATGGGTTTGCAAATACTCGAACGCGAGAAGGCGGTGTTCCAAGGCACACCGAACGCGCAGCCCGACCTCAGCGGCCACGATTACATACTGGAGCGGCAGTTGAAGCCCGAGGCACGGAAAGACGTCATCGACATGTTCCAAGAATTGAAGCTGCAACCCACCGCCATGATCGACATCAGCGACGGCTTGGCCAGCGAAGCCATGCACCTGGCCCACAAAAGCGGCTTGGGCGTGAAGCTCTACGAAGAGAAGATCCCGATGGACCCCACGACCATCGGTACTGCTCGCGAGTTCAACCTCGACCCCACGATGTGCGCCCTGAACGGAGGGGAGGATTACGAACTGTTGTTCACCATTGCGCAAAGCGACTTTGAGAAGGTGAAGGGTTCACCTCACTTCAGCGTCATTGGTCACATGACCGACAATGCTGGTGGCTACCAACTCATCGACCGACAAGGCGGCCAGCATGAATTAAAGGCGCAGGGCTGGGACGCGTTCCTGAAAAAATAGTCGATCACTCCTTGATCAGCGCATACGCATTCCCGTTGCTCGTTCGCAAGAAGTAAAGACCCGCACCAACATCGCTCAGGTCAACAATGTTCGCACCCGGCGACAACCTTATCGAGCGCAGTGACTGGCCGGTGGCAGAGTGCAGCATGGCCCTGATCCCTACTGACGCATCCAAGTCCACGGTGATCACGGAGCGCGCTGGAACAGGCCATATGCTGATATCCTCCTTAGGCAATGGTGAAGTGATACCCAAGCCGATACCACTCATGCGACCAATGACGTACGCCTGTTGCCCGCCGACATTCGCTGAGAAAGGTGGAAAGTCGTACTGACCGCTGACGTGGCTCGAGAAATAGATGGTGCCATTGTCAAACGATGTCAGCGCCATCGTTTGTGTGAACGCTGAAGCAGGAGTGCTCGTGGATGACCATAGTGGAATGCCGTTCGTGTTGAACGCTACGATGGTCTGCGTACGAACACCGAGCGTAATTCCGTCGCTGATCACACCACCACCCCAATCCACAAGCCCGCGCAACGTGCCGGTGATGTACACGTTCCCCTGATCATCGAGGTCCACGTAAGGCCGGGCAGCTTGCTCAAGGTCACCGGTGATCAATCCTCCGGGCTGATCGCTTTCAACACCCCAAAGGAACTGGCCGGTGCTGTCCGCCTTCACAAGGAAAACATCACTGACCCAATCGGGGCCATTGAAGGCGATACCACCCCAACTCGTACTGTCGAAGATCCCGCAGGATATGTAGACACTACCAAGATCATCGACGGCAATGCTCGGCTGTTGGAACGTGATGTCACTCGCGAATTCAACCCAATCCCCTTGGCCAGCTGCGTCATACCGGAGAGCGAACATGTGGTACGAACCACTTGGCTGCGCGCTCATTCCGCCGAACGAGAACCCATTGTTATCGGCCGCGCCACTTACGTACAATGCACCCGAAGGACTGAAGTCCACACCTCCGATCATCTTGGCGCCATCAATGGTGCGCACCTCGACATCATTGCCCTGGGCATCCACCCTAACGACCTTGCCAACGAAGAAATCAGTGGTCGCGTACCACAGGCTTCCGATCGGGTCGATCGCCAAGCACGGGATCATGCTCGCTTGAGGGTCGCTCACCGACAGGTTGCGGGTCCACATCACCAACCCGGTCGCATCGAACTTGGCGAGATAGAGATTCACATCGAAGGCGGAACCCGTGTTGCCCAGAACCGAGCCATCGCAAAAGGCCACATAAGCCATGAAACGGCCTGCGACATAGACGTTGCCGCTATCGTCCACAGCACCGCTCTCGACCGTAAGTGAGTCCCCCAAGAAGCACGTCCACAAAGGCTGTCCGGTCCCGGGGTCAAGACGTTCAACCGCACAAGAACCGAAAACGTCCTGACCGAAAGCGATGGCAGAGGACATAAGGCGTGCACTCATGAGAGAGCCGTTGTCGGAGGACGCAAGGACATGTCTCGGCATCCCGGGGTTCATCGTGTAATTCACAGGCCAGTGCACCAACCAGTCGGGTTGTTGCGCGGACGTGCAAAGAGGAAGAAGCACCACGACGAGTGAAAGCAGGGAAACAGTGCGACGCATGTACAGGGTATTATGTATGATGACCCGATCCAATGCGGGGACGTTGCCTCCCCGAAAGGCTCAAGCTGCTTTACGCTGTCGGGAGGAACGTTCCTTCACGATCTCCGCGAAAGATCTTCCCGTGATCTTGCTTGCAGCCCACGCGATCGGATCAAGGTGGTCGTACAGGACGCGTTCCAACGTGTTCTCCTCTTGGGCCACCAACTGGTCGTGGAACCGCTGGAACTGTTCCCCCATTCGTTTGGGTGAAATGGAGCGCGACACGCTTTGCACTAGCCCGATCAACAACTGTTCGGTGCGGTGAGCCCGTTTACGCGTTTGCAGAAAGCGCGAGGTATTCCGCAGGGCATAGGGCAACAGATCGGTACGCCCGGTCTCGTAGAGCAAGATCAAGTGGAGCAACCGGCCGTAGCAGATCGGTTCCTCGGTCTGGTCAATACTGATATCGTTGAGCAGTTTATTCGTCAGGCGCAGTGCTGTCTCCGTGTCGCCGACACCGAACGCCGCGTAAGCCATCTGGAAATAGAAGCCTGCTTTTCGCACCGGTCCGATGGTCGATCCGTGCCGCTCGAGGCCACGTTCGATGTTCGGAAGCAGATCAACGGCTTTCCGGAAATCGCCAATGCGACAGTGCAGCCCTAGTTCAAGGCTATAGCTAGTGGCGAACAGTTTCAGGTCAAGGTCTTCGTTCTCGGGCATGGCGCGTTTTGCCGGTGCTTGACGGAATTCCTTGAGCAATGCGAATGCCTCTTCCGGCAGGCCGAGGCGGGCGGTAACGAAGGCGAGATTGCTCAGGACGCCGAGCAGCAAGCTGGGTTCTTGGTCGAAGTGATCGTAGTTGGCCTCGATGATCGCCTTGTTCGCCAACAAATGCTCTCTGCTCTCCGCTGGTTCGTTCATGGCAAAGGCTACCGCGCTCTTGATGTGATGGTACAAGTAGTTGGATCTCGGCGACATGAGGCCCTCAGGTTCCCTCAACAGCGGTTCGTCGAGCACATGCCGCAGCGCATCCAATTCTTGGTCATCGCGGGCTTGGCCCTTCTTGTAGATCTGCCTGAACGCCGAGCTCTTCAACAACCACAGCGCGTCAGCTTGCGCCATGGCTCCTCGAAGGGTTCCACCCTCCTGCTCCCATTCCACGAGCGCTGCCGATGCAGTACCTGTGTAGTTCGCGCCTTCCATGAAACGGCATTCCCATTCGCGAACGGCCACAAGGATCGCGTTGCGCCCATGTTGTTCGGCCATGCGGCGAACGCTGTTCAACATCTTCTCAGCCTCCGGATACAACGCGCGCTTGTACAAGATCTCCACATGGTGCAAAGCACGCCGTGCACGCGCATCGACCGAGCTCTCTGCGTAGTAGGCATCAAGGCAGCGCAATACGGTCTCGTACAACCGCCGCTTCGTAATGGCGAAGCGGTTCGTGAAGGTCTCCTTCCTGAATTGTTTCAGGATGGCGCCTTCGTCGTATTGTTCTTGAGCGTCTATGGCATCGAAGAGCACGTGGTAGTTGCTGTGTCCCACAAGCAAGTGCCGCGAGGTGTATACCTTGAAGTAACGCTTCTCCGCCCTGTCCAAGGAATGGATAAGGCGATGCAAATGGTCGTGCTGATTGGTGTTCATGGGCTCAGGTTTCGCCGGATCCGTGGTCGGACGTGTAGAAAAAGTAGATGCACTTGGTGCTGATCAGCACATGCCGAACGAGTTACGGCAGCAGGAAATTCGGGAAAGGATGAACCTGGCGGAGAAGCCCGGGACAAGTGGGCGCTCCTGGAATGGCTTCGCCTCAAAAGCAAAAGCCCCGCGATGTCGCGGGGCTTTTGATCAAGTCAGTACCTGCACTCAGTTCGTGCGCGGCTTCTTATTGCTCTTCTCGTTGTCCCCTTCATCATCGCCGTCATCGCTGATCCCGTCCTCGCCGGAACCATCCTCATCGAAATCGCGCGAATTCACAGAGGGGTCCTCCAGTTCTTGCTTGCCTTCGGAAGCAACGCTGATGTTGCTTGGCCCACTAATGCGTCCTTGGTCGTTCCCCAGACCATCGCCTCCTTTCAAAATGAACGAGTGGCCACTGGGCGCCGACACTTCCTCCTTGCTGCACGCAGTGAACATGACCGCCAGCAAAATGCCGAGGACAACGCTCAACCGACCACCGGGAATGAAATTGATCATGGCTTTCATGACACGTCAAATGTATAGGCACGCTCGGGCGTATTCAAGCCGTTCGCCACTTTTTTACCGCCGTTCCCTAAAGGAAGTTCGATATCCACCTTGGTTCCGGTGACTTGTCCGGCTGGATCGTGGGATTGTTCGGGGCCGGAGATCCGGATATCGCTCAGATGGAGGCTGCGAAGCACATCCGCTCTGCCCTTGGTGATCTCGATACCTCGGCTGATGTGGTCCTCCGTCCCGTTCCCCTTGCCCTTCAAGCTCTCTTGCACCCCTATCCCGTCGTCGGCAATGGTCACCTTGACCCTCCCTTCCTCGCCGGGTTGTACGCGGATCAAAACAGCGCCCTGTCTGGCCATTGGCAGGATGCCGTGCCATATGCTGTTCTCCACGTAGGGCTGGAGCATCATTGCGGGAAGGTGCACATTGCTTGTATCCACACGTTCATCGATCTCCACCGAGTAACGGAATTTGTCCTTGAATTGCATATGCTCCAAGGTCAAGTACAGTTCCAAGCGCTCCAGTTCCTCGGCGAGGGTCACGGTATCGCTCTGGCTGGCATCGAGATTCTTGCGGATCAGCTTGGCGAAGCTGGTGAGGTACTTGTTCGCGGCGGTGCGGTCCTGCCGGTTGATGTAGTACTGGATGCTGTTGAGGGCGTTGAACACGAAATGCCGGTTCATGTTGGCATTCAGGGCTTGTTGTTCCAGCTGAAGCATGCGGCTGCGGAGCAGTAGCTGCCGCGTTTTTTCACTTCGCGCACGTATGGCCGCGCGCCAACGCATAATGCCAAACAGTGAACCGCCGGCCGCTAGAACGCACAGTGCAACGAACCACCACGTGAGCCAGAAAGGTGGCAGGATCACGAACTGGAACGTAGCGCTCGGGCTCCAGGCACCTTGCCCGTAACGCACTGCGGCCATGAACGTGTACTCCCCGTGCGGCAGGTTGCTGTAGCTGGCGAAGCGTGCCTCGGTCTCCGGCAACCAATCGGCATCGTAGCCGGCCAACATGTATCGGAAGCGGATCGCCTCGGGATCGTGGAGGGCCACCCCGGTGTAATCGAACGTGAGGTAGTGTTTGCGATGATCCAAGTGCAGTCCGACAGGTAGGCCGGTGACGCGGTCGAGGCTGTCGCATTGTCCCTTCCATTCGCTGGGCTGGAGGAATGAACGGATACCGCTGATGGAACAAGTGGGCAACGTTGTGTACGGAGGGTTCGCTGCTCGGCGATGATCGTGCATCACCAATCCGGAGGCTGTGCCGATCCACATCCGGTCATAAGCATCCAAATACCCGGCGTTCAAGTTGCATTCGGTACCCAACAGACCATCGCGGGTGTTGATGTGCTCAATGCTCGCGGTCTGTTGGGGCAACAAGCGCGGCCTGAAACGATAGATACCATTGTTGGTACCCGCCCAGCCCGTGCCATTCCCATCCACGAACAACAGATCAACGTAGTTGCTGCCGGGATCCTCTCCGAGCCGTAAGGAGGTGAAGGTGTTCCCATCCTTGATGGTGATTCCGTTCGCGGTGCCGATCCAGATGCGCCCATCGCCATCCATGGTCAGCGAAAGAACCGTGTTGTCGCAGATCCCATCGGTAGTGCTGTATCGCGTGAAGAGACCATTGCGTGCCGCGAAAAGGCCATCATCGCTGCCTAACCATATAGTGCCTTCCCGATCCTGTATCATGCTGCGCACCGATGAGCCCGGCCCACGTCCACCGGACCGGTGGTGCACCACATCACCGGTACTGTCGATCACCGAAACGCCTTCCCGCGTACCGCACCAGATGTTGCCTTTCGCGTCCTGCAACAGCGAGAGCACCCGCATGTCAACGAGCGCTGCGTCGCTGTCAGGAAGTACCACGGCACCATCCTCAATGCGGCACAGGCCACTGCTGGTGCCGAACCAGTGCCTGCCACTGCGATCCAAAAGACTGCACCAAACGGTATTGTTCGGCAAGCCTTCGAGCGTGGTGATCATGGCCATGCCATCCCAGCGGCAAACACCACTGCCGTATGTCCCCAACCATAGGTCGCCATTCTTGTCGGCGCTTATGGTCATTACCAGATCACTGCACAGACCATCCTTCACGGTGTAGGTCACGAAACGATCGCCGGCGAACCGCAGAAGCCCGCCCCCATCGGTGCCGATCCACAACTGGCCATGCCCGTCTTCAAGTGTGCAATACACGTTGTCATTCGGAAGACCTTGGTGCACGGTGAACGAACGCACCCTGAAACTATCAGCGACCACGGGATCCAATCGGTTCAACCCGAATTTGGTGCTGGCCCATATGCGGCCCAAGGCATCCACGGTTACACTGCGCACATTGTCTTGAAGAAGACCTTCTTCCTCCGTGAACACATTCATTCTTCCATCGGTTCCAATGCGGTACACACCGTCCCCGTATGTGCTCACCCACACCGAGCCATCATGTGCTAATACGGTGGAGCTGACATTCTTCGGTGCTGGATCACCGAGGGCGACCTGCACGCAATGTCCGGCCTTCCACAACAACAGCCCATCGCGCAAACCGATGTACACACTACCATCCGCTAGCAACAAGAGCGTTCGCGCGCTGCGCGCGGTATCGGTCGGATAACCCTCCAGCATACCGAAAACACCATTGGCGTATGTGCGCACGCCCGCACCATCCGTAGCGATCAGCATGCGGCCCGAAGCATCGAACGCCAGTGCCTCGATACGCGCGCCATCGACTTCTTCCGGAAGATCGATGCGTTCGTGGAGCAACCCCTTTACCCGGACAAGAGACGCACCCGCCGCCAACCACATGCTGCCATCCGATGCAGCGAGCATGGCCCCCACTTGCGCCTCGGGCAAGCCCTGCTGCACACCATGGTTGGTGAACGATGTGCCATCAAAGACACTCGCGCCGCCGATCGTGGCGATCCACAAACGACCATCACGATCGAGCGCCAAGCGGCGCACTTGGCTTTGTGCAAGGCCATCTTCCGGTGACCATTGCTCGAAACCATACTGCTGCGCGATCACCGCTGTGGTGACCGACAGCAGGAACGACATGATCAATATCCGCATCAGAACGTGTTGATCAGCGCCAAGAAGTCAGGGAGCCTGCGGCGGCTAACGGGGATCAAGGTGCCATTGCTCAATACGGCCATATTGCCTTCTCCGCGACTGAATCCTTTCAGGTGTTCGAGGTTGATGATGAACGTCTTGTGCACACGGAAGAATTTCTTCGCATCGAGATTCGTTTCGAAGATGCGGATGTGCTTGCTGCTCGTGATCCGCTTTCCGTCCTTCTGGTGCACTGTGGTGTAGCTATCGCTCGCTTCCAAGTACATGATGTCCTCGTGGCGGATCATGCTCAATCCATCACGGCCGGGTACGGCGATGCGCGTGCTCAAGGGCGATGCGGGATCGTTCATCAATGCTGCGATCGCACCCGTGGCCTGTTGCTGCACGGCGGGGTCGCCGATGGCGCGCTTCATCTTGCTCACCGCACGTTGAAGCTCCTCCGGATCGATCGGTTTCTCCAAGTAGTCCAGCGCGTTCTGTTTGAAGGCTTGCAAGGCGTATTCATCGTATGCCGTCGTGAAGACCACCGACAGCTCCTTGTCGGCCACAGAGCGCAAGAGCGAGAAGCCATCCTCGCCGGGCATCTTGATGTCAAGGAATAACGCTTCCGGCTGAAGCTCCTCGATCAATTTGCGGGCCTCCTTCGCATTACCCGCCTGTCCCACCACCTCCACATCGGGGCAGTGTTCTTCGAGCATCAGGCGAAGGTTCTCCCGTGCATCGGGCTCATCGTCAACGATCAGTGCGCGCAACATGGTAAAGGGTTTTGGTGCGGAAAAACTAACGGCACAAGCGTATCGGTATGATGGGCCGAAGGTCGGATCGTTGATGTGATCGAGCGAACGGTGGCTTTCGTCGCTTGGATCGTAGCGACCGGATAACCGGATCCACATGCACGTGAATAGAGAGAACCGGTCCGCGATCAAGTCTTCACTTCGGCCTTACCGCGGTCAGGAAATCGTCGATACGATCGCGCGCGATCGGCACACGCGTACCGTTGCGGAGCACGGCCCAGTGGCCATCGTCGCGCAGGTACTCGCGTAGGTGCGACATGTTCACCAAGTGGCTTCGGTGTACGCGCAGGAAGAGCGACGGGTCGAGCAGGTCCTCATAGACCTTCAGGGTACGCGTGTCCAGATAACGACTCCCGTCCAGGAAGTGCAGCACGGTACAATTGCCATCGGCTTCCACATGCGCAATGGTTCGTGGGTCGAAGAGCTTGATGCCTTTGGCGTGATCCACCGCGATGCGCGGGCCGCGTTCTCCTTCGCGCAGCTCATGCACCAACGCATCGAGCTGCGTGCGGTAATGTGCTTGCTCCGCTGGCTGATCGCGTATGGCGGCCATTCGGCGTTCCGCCTTCTCCACCGCAGCACGCAATTCATCGGGATCGATCGGCTTCAATACATAGTCCACCGCACTGGCGTGGAATGCACGCAACGCATAATCCTTGAACGCCGTAACGAAGACCACCATGAAGCGCGCATCCGGGAGTTTCTCCAACAGGTCCAGCCCTTCCGTGCCGCTGGGCATGCGGATGTCGAGGAACACGATATCCGGATCGAGCGCCAGGATCAATTCCCTCGCCTTCGGTGCGCTATCGGCCATGCCCAGCACTTGCACCTGTGGCGCTTCATCCTCCAGCATGATGCGGAGGTTCTCCCTCGCGGGTTCCTCGTCGTCGACAATGATGGCGCGCATCGGTTCTTATTGGTTGCCAATGTATTCGTGGGAAGAGCCAACTCGCCAGTTGCCCCTCCTTCCACCACCGCTCCTTGCGCTGCGACTTCCGTTACTCGCTTGGTGTTCGGCGGATCGGTGATAACGACCCAGCTTTCCGATGCATTACCTAAAAACCCTTGTTGTCATGAACACCATCATCACCTTCCGCAGCGATCGCCAGCCTTGGATCTTCGTTGACCAAGGCAGTTGAGCTGATCGCGCTTGGGCATTGCGGCTGCGCGCCGCAGGCACTCGGCGGCGCTTGGCCGGAGAGCGCTCGTGCGGGTAACGTACCTCCGGTACCCCTGAACCTCCTACTTGAAAAATGATCTGCACTTAGCCGGATCGCTTCACCCTGTTCTGTCCCCAACTCTTTCTGCTTCTTTCGTCAACTCTCTCTCATTCGGTTTCTTCTTCTTCGCGCTGATCGGTGCCTTTGAGATGCGGGCATCGGGCCATCTCCCACCCGGCCGGGCACCTGTCGATCGCCCGATCAGAGCCGCGGGCTGCGCACCCGCCACCGGCAAAAGCGAACTCGACCTCAACAATGTGCGCGCCCTGATCGAAACGGGCGGCAGCATGTGGCAAATACGCGCAAGCGACAAGCCCGCGTACGAGGTGCCCAAGACCAGTGATCGCTCCGGCGCCCATGCCATTTTCGCCGGCTCGTTGTGGATGGGCGGCCGTGCACCCGACAACCAGTTGAAGTTGGCCGCCGTGACGTACCGCGCGCAAGGCAATGATTTCTGGCCCGGGCCGCTTTCCACGGACGGCAGTGCCGCCGTGGACCAAGATGTGTGCAGCGCCTACGACGACCTTTGGAAAACGCATCGACAAGACGTCCAACGGCACGAAGCATACGAGCGCTGCAAACGAGACCCGCTCTGCAACGAAGCCGTGGAATTCCCCAACTATACTGTTCCGCAAGTGTTCTTCGAGTGGCCGGCGCTGGGCGACTTGTCGCGGGGCCAGTCGCAATTCCTGGCACCCTTCATCGACTACGATGAAGATGATGTGTACGACCCGACGATGGGGGACGCGCCGGGTTACAACCTTACCACCGATGGCGAGTGCCAGAACCGCAACCGCAACGCTATTGTCCCGCTCTACGGCGATGAGAACATCTGGTGGATCTTCAACGACAAGGGCAACAC
>Ga0138256_10006277_pt1 | contig 12569 bp, 7 predicted proteins | sample KNB2016incub_MG_FD_105486 | JGI IMG/M metagenome (GOLD analysis project Ga0138256, IMG submission 105486) | Active sludge microbial communities from wastewater in Klosterneuburg, Austria - KNB2014incub_MG | ecosystem: Engineered > WWTP > Activated sludge > Unclassified | place: Austria... | reverse complement strand
CCGGAGCGAACTGGAACGTGAAGTTGATGGTGGTGACGCGCAGCGGTATCAGCGAAGCCGCGGTGATCGAGAGCTACACCTACCCATTGGAGATGCGCCAATTGTACAACAGCACCGGTGGTGCAAAAGGCGCCTTCGTGGTGGCCACCAACAGTAGCTGGGGTATCGACAATGCCGATCCGGTGGACTATCCGCTCTGGTGTGCTTTCTACGATAGTCTCGGTGCGGTGGGTGTGTTGAGCTGTGGTGCCACGGCCAACAACAACCTCGACATGGACGTGGTGGGCGACATGCCTACGGGTTGCAGCAGCGAATTCATGGTGAGCGTTACAGCGACCAACGATGTGGACCAGCGCACGTTCAGCGGCTATGGTCTTACGGTGGTGGATCTCGGCGCGCCCGGAGAGGATGTCTTTACCACCAGCATCGGTGGTGGCTATGGCAGCACCAGCGGCACCAGTTTCGCCAGTCCGCTTACGGCCGGTGTAATCGGTTTGCTGTACAGTGCGCCGTGCTCGTCGTTGATGAGTTTGGTACAGAGCGATCCGGCCCAAGGCGCGCTGTACGTGCGCGATGCGCTGTTCGACGGCGTGGAACAAGTGGGCAACCTGCCCGGCCAGTGCGTCACCGGCGGTCGTGTGAACGCCAACAACAGCATGCAGCTGATCATGGGCAACTGCGGACCCTGTCCACCGCCATATGACTTGGCGGCCGTGAACGTCGATTCGAACACCGTGATCCTCACTTGGCAGGCCACCGGTGTTGACACCTTCAACCTGCAATACAGGCCCGTAGGTGTGTTGGGTTGGACATTGATCGCGCAGCAGAACAACCCGGTGTTCACACTGGGCGGCTTGACCGGTTGCACCGACTATGAATTCCAAGTGGAGGCGGTGTGTGATGGCCTCAACAGCGGCTTCACCTCCCTCTTCTTCACCACCGAAGGTTGCTGCTCGGTGCCTGGCCTCCTGACCATCGGCTATGTTGGCTCGAACAGTGGGAATGTTGTTTGGGGGCCTGTTTCGGCCGCCACTTCCTACGACGTGCAGATCAGCGAACAGGGCAGCGGCAACTGGACACTTATCACCGGCATCACCAACACCTTCCATGAATTCACGGGACTCGATTCGTGCACCACGTACGACGTGCAAGTGCGCACCGTGTGTACCAACGGAACCACCGCTTGGAGTGATACCATCAGCTTCAGTACCAGTGGCTGCGGGGCGTGCCTCGATATGACCTACTGCCCCAGCGAGAGCAATGATGCCTCCGAGGAATGGATCGTGGGCGTAACGGTAGGTACATTGAACAACCAGTCCGCGAGCGATGGTGGATACGGCGATTACACAGCGTTCGGCACCGAACTGGAGATCGGCGCGCTGCATCCGATCACGCTGACCCCGGGGTATGACGGCACCAGCTACGACGAGTACTTCAAGGTATTCGTGGACCTGGACCAGAACGGCGATTTCGATGGGACAGGTGAACTGGCGTACGATGCAGGAGCAATGACCCAGGTCGCCGTCACCGGCAGCCTCAACATCCCAGTAGGAGCATTGGTGGGCAATACCCGCATGCGCGTGATGATGATCTTCGACGATGATGGTGGTGTGGGTTGCACCGATGGCTATGCCTATGGCGAAACCGAGGACTATTGCGTGGATCTCGTGGACTTCCTCAGCAGCATTGATGAAGTGGGGGTTGTGTCCTTGACCTGTTACCCCAATCCGGCCAACGACCAAGTGACGATCACGTTGATCGCACAACATGCGGGCTCACAGAGCATCGAAGTGCTTGACAACACCGGCCGGGTCGTCACCACCATGCCGGTGGTCAGCGGTCGTGCCACGATCAACACCGCAAGCATGGCCGAAGGCCTGTATATCTATCAGCTCAAAGGCAACACGAACGGTACCGCACGCGGCAAGTTCGAGGTGCTCCACTGAAGAACTTCATACATCAATACAAAGGGCCCCGTCGACGACGGGGCCCTTTGTATTGATGCCGTCAAGCGTAGGCTGCGGTCAACACGCTCACCTTCACTCCGGGCACCTGCAACAATGCGCGCGCACAGCTCTCGAGCGTGGCACCCGTGGTCACCACGTCGTCCACCAACAACACATGGGCGTTTTCCAACTGCGAGCTTTTGCCAACCGTGAAGGCCTCCTGCACATTGAGCCAACGATCGATCCTACTGCGCTTGGTTTGTGTTGACGTGTGCAGCACGCGCATCAACTCGCGACCTGCTGGCTTCAAGGGCCAGGTCTCTCGTAATCCGTCAGCGATCACCTGCGCCTGATTGTAGCCGCGCATGCGCTCCTTGCGGCGGTGCAACGGCACTGCCATCACTGTATCGACGTCGGCATAACATGGACTCTGGGATGCTTCCTCGCCCATCAATCGGCCGAGTCCAAGGCCCACATGCCGATCGCCCTTGTATTTCAACCGGTGCAGCATCCGCTGCACCTTGCCACCTCGGTTGAAACGGAGCAGCGCCCCCGCGCCTTCCAACGGGACACGCCCCCAGAACAACTGCGCAACCGGGTTCTGAGGGTCCGCGAGCATCCGTGCTCGTGGCAGATCCTCGAGGCACATACCACATAGGTCCTTCTCGTTCCTATAAAGCGCATTGTCGCAGCCCGCACAACGCCGGGGCAGAATAAGCCCAAGGACATCGGAGGCAAGATCGAGAATGAGGCTCATGGCGGTGGATCGAATATAAAGGCGAAGGTTCTTGACCATAAGGGTAATGGGCCATCAATGACGCATCAGGCTCGACGGAACACTCCTGACGAACGGCGGGTGGCGTCAGCGCTAGGCGATCGGCTCAACGCGCCAGTGTAGGGCGAGAGCGGGTTCAATACTTTGTTGACAATCTCGTTAACCATCCACGGCCGCCCTTGGCAGCGCCGGTACTTTCGCCCCGGAACCAACAGACCTGCGCCCAGCGCAACCGCCTACCAATGACGACCACAGAACAAAAGCCCCGCTCCAACAACGCCCTGCTCGCCCTTGTGGTGCTGCTGATCGTTTCCAACCTCGCCACGCTCTATTTCCTCAATAAGGGTAGCAACACGGTGGAACAGCAGCAAGAGCAGATCGCCAGCATCAGCGACGACAAGGACAATGTGACCAAGTTGCTGGAGGACATGCTGGTGCAGTACGATACGCTGAGCACCGAGAACGAACAGCTCACCGCCGAGATGGCTGCGCAGAAGCAGCAGATCGAGGACCTGATGACCAAGGTGAAGAACGGCAACTACAGCTTGTCGAAAGCGAAGAAGGAAGCCGAGACGCTGCGCAAGATCATGAAGGGTTATGTGGTCACCATTGATTCGTTGAACCAAGCGAACTTGGCACTGCAAGCCGACAAGGCCAACCTGACGAACGAGCTGGGCGTGGTGAGCGGCGAGAAGGCCGCACTGGAAGAGAAGAGCCGCAGCCAAGAGGAGATCATCAGCCGTGGGGCTGTGTTGCACACCACCGCGATCAGTGCTGGAGCCCTTTTCCTGCGCGACAGTGGCAAGCAGGTGGATACCGAGCGCGCCAAACGCGCCGAAATGGTGAAGTGCTGCTTCACATTGGGCGTGAACACGGTGACCAGTGCAGGAGCCAAGACATTGTACATGCGGATCATCAGCCCCGATGGATCGGTGCTACCGGCCAGCGACGGCAACAACCGTTTCCAGTTCAACGGCGTGGAAGGTGAGTACAGCGCCAAGCGCGAAATGGATTATGCCAACGCACCTGTTGATGTATGCGTGTTCTGGACCGCAACCGGCGAAATGAAGAGCGGCCACTACAACGTGGAGATCTACGAGAACAAAGCGCTGGTGAGCAAGACGGGCTTCGACCTGAAGTAAGGTTCTCGCTCGCTCAGGTGCTAGGTGCCGAGTAAAGCGGAGGGCGTTGGAAGATCTTCCAACGCCCTCTGCTTTTGCCCCCTCTCTGTTCACAAGAGGCGCCTGTGTATTGCAGCATGAGCCCAGCGCTCAGAAGAACGCCCTCACCTGCGCGCCGCCCACATGGATCGTCTTTACGTCCTCGCTTTTGCGGCCGTTGTAGGTGAGGTCCACCTGCAGGTGACTGCTGAGTTTGCGTTGCACGGTAACCGCCCACGTCATGTTCGTACCGGGTTTCAAGCCGCTGAGCATTTCGTTGCCGAGCGATGAATCAATCGTTCCATCGTAGGCGATCTCCACCAAATTGAAATTGCCTTGCAAGCTGCCCTTGCCAGCAGTGTTCCACTTGATCTCCACACCCAGATCCTGGAGCAACGCACGCTCATCACCGAACTCGATCGCGTTGTGCTTTTCCGTGCGCTTGTAGGCAAGTGCCGCGCGGAATTGCGTATTCGGCTGCCACGTGATGCGCGGTTTGATACCCTGTTTGAACACGCTGAAGTTGCGCCCACCCGGCAGGTCGCTACTGGTGGCAGTGCGCCCCGCCTCGCTTTCCACTTCCAGCGTCCAAGTGCGCGATGCGTTCACACGGATGCGCAACTGTTGCAATTGGTTGCTGCGGCCCTCGTAACCGCTGACCAGCAGGATACGGTTGCGATCGCTTTGCCACGTGTGGTCAATACCCCAAGCCCGGCTCGTGCGGTTGAAGAACAGCGTGTTGCGGAACGAACTGGAGTACGACAATAGCGACGTATCAGTAGGATCCGTGGTGAACGGATCCAATGCCCTGCCCAGATCATCATCAGCGGTCTTGCGGTCAGCGCGCAAACTGGCCAGATCGCTGATGCGCGCCAGAAAACCACGGAACCCGTCCTTGTCCACCCACACGGTCGCGGGCCGTAGATCCACGCTTGCGCTCAACTGACTGCTATAGGTGCGGATGAACTCGTTGGTCTGCGTGTACACGCGTATGTAGTTGGCTTCATACCCGAAGCTGGCCGTTTCGAACTCGTTGAGGTCCTTGATGCCGTCACCGTTATAGTCGATCCACACATAGATGCCTTGCCCGGCCGGAACTTCCACATAGATGAAACTGCGCTTTTGCTCCAGCCCGCTGCCGAACTCGTAGAAGACATCGGTGCTTAGCGCGCCGCGCCACAGCGACAAGTCGTGATCGAGCCGCGCGAGCCACGTGTCCTCCGGCTTCTGCGAAGTGAGCAGGCTGTCCACGATGCGCAGTTGACGGTAGTTCACCGAAGTCTGCAACCGGTTGCGCGGGTTGTTGGATAAGTCGAGCGCTGCGGAGTACGTCGTTGCTTCCGTGCTGCGCTTCAGCTCACCGTTCCTCAGTGCATCGTCGGTACGTTGGCCGGCGCCCAACCGCCACTTCACCTTGGAGCTATCACCGTTCTGCACGAACGCCTCCATGTCGAAGAAACGGTAGCTGCCGAAGGCGAGGCTATCGGTGCCGATCGCGCGATAGCGATTGTCCTCGTGTTCGTCGCGCACACCAACGGTGATCCACTTCATATGCCTCGCCAACTGGGCTTTATGCCGGATGAAATCGCTGCGTGTTGGCACCGTGGTGCTCATCCAGCTACCCGCGCCCTTGAAACGCCAACGACCGGGATGCAGATCGGCCAAGAGGTCGTGCTTCACACCCTTGAACCGGTCGCGCACTTCGAACGTGCTGAAGCCGTAACGCCATTCGCCAAGCTCCTTGCCCTGCATTCCGGCGTTCGCACCAGCGAGCAATTGATCGCCATCGAGGGATATGGTCGAGGCATTCCAGTTGCGTTCGAACTCCGCAGGCCGATAGCGCTCGACCACGCTGAACTCGCGTGCCAATGCTTCTGCGTTCAACCCCACAACGACACTCAATGTCGTGTCGCTTGCGCCGAGCGGAATACTGTGCTCCGCACCGACCATAACCGCCAAGCCTTGGTCGTTGTCATCGCCAACATCGCTGAAAGTGTTCTGGTCGTAGTTGCTGAAGGCGATCTCGGCCGTGGCTTTCGAAGCGGTTGCGAAGCGCTGCTCCACCCCTAATGTCACCAGTTGCTTCGTCTTCGGAGCGACCAAGGCTTTCAGCGGCAAGTGGTCGCCCTTGTGCACGATGACGTTGTTCACGGTATCGGGTGCAACCCATTTGAATACGCGTCCATTCGGCGTGAAATCACTTTGGACATAATCGCCCTTCCCTGTGCCCACATTGCTGAAGCTGAGCTGCCAATCAGCCGTGTCGGCATTCGTACTGTACACGAAAACGGGGTCGTAGCCGAGTGAATCGATGCGCATGTACAATACCAGATCGGCACTGAAGGCAACGCTATCGACGCCCGGCACCACTGCGGCCAGCGGGTTGTCGCCAGCCAAAGCGAGCACTTCCTTCTCCTCGTCACTGAGGGTTTGTTGCAGCGGCTGATTGCGGTGGTCTTGCTCGCTGTAGGCATTGAGGCGAATGGTGGTATTGCCCATCACCGCTTCATGACCTAACCGCACCAGCGAGCGCGTGTAATTGCGATCGCTGTATTGGAACTCAACGTTGATCCGGCGATCCTTGGTGATCGGCCGGTTGGAGGTGAACGTCAGCTCAGCCGTGTTGTAGTCGATCACGTAGTCATTCTCCTGTCCGCGTATCTGGAGCATGCCATCCACATACACGCGTTCGGTACCGCTGAGCACCACGATGTACGCTTCCCCTTCATCGCCTTTCAACCGATATGGGCCCTGTATCCCTTCCAAGCCTTGGATCACGTTACGCGCGAACTTGCCTTTGCTGATCGCAGCGCTTGCGCTGGTTTCGTTGCGCAACTTCTCACCGAGCCGATAGGTGGTGGTGCCAGTGATGCCTTTGCTCTTCTTCAAGTACGTGAGGAAGTGGGACTTGGGGCGCTGCAACACGAAATCACCGGCGATCAACTCCCAGCCCCCGGCCCCGGCTTCCAACTTCTCGTTGCCGAAAAGCTTGATGAACGTTTGGTCGAAGTCCTGCAGTTCCAACGTGTTACCACCGGATTGGATGGGGATGTTGTTATCGGTGACCGAGGCGAGCACATTAATGTTGTCGCTCAACCGTCCGCCGAGTTCGAGGTTCAGTGTGCTGTTGACGGCGAGGTCCTGGTTGTTCCCGAACAAAATGCCGCGACTGATACTGCCGCTGCGCGTGAGCCCATCAACACCCATAGGGTCGTCGCCACCTTTCGGCGGAATGTATCTGAAAGGGTCCGCTTGACCACTGGCCGCGGAAAGCATGGCGCGCTCATCCTTGTGCATTCGTGGGGTGGTGAACGACAAGGGCATTGCTCGGTAGTGGGCGATCAACGTATCCGTGCTGCTCTTGGCACCATGCCAAACAAAGAGCGCCCGGAATGGATCGATCCCGTACTGCGATGCATCTACCAGGGCTCCACTGCGGTAAAGGGAGAAGGAGCCGGGCGCGATACTGAGACTGTCCAGCACAAGCGTATCCCTATCGGCGACCAGCGTTCTGTGACGCAGGTTCGATACACCTGTGGGTGCTGGACCCAACAACTCCTGCGAGCGCGCCGGCATCGCCCAGAACAAGACACAGAGCAACAGCACCGAACGCAATGATCGCGGAATACCGCGACCGGTCGATCGTTCTTCCAACGCGGAGCCAAAGGACCGCATGCGGATCATCCTGCTCATACGCTGGCCCACCGTCGAAAAGTATCCCATCGGCCTGCTTTGCCTATCACTACTGTCCAGACGGTGATGTTCACAAGCCGTTGTCCGTTGGGGAAGTGCGCGGCAACGCTCCGATATTTTCGCCCGGCATGTCAAGATCCTTTGCTTTCCCGGCAGCGTTGATCCTTGTCGTGGGTTGCGGTACCGCCGGAAATGATGGAACGTCGGGGAAGGGCGAAAAGCATTACGGCGGGGTATTCAACGCGAACGAAAGCCAGGATCTTGAGGAAATCTTCCCACTGAGCCTCACTGCTGCACATGCACATCGGGTCTCCTCGCAGATACACGAGGGACTCCTGCGGTTGGATGCCCGGGACCTTAGCTTACAACCCTGCTTGGCCGAGCGTTGGGTGGTGGATCCAAATGGACGCGAATACACTTTCCACTTGCGGAAAGGGGTATTTTTTCATGATGACCCCTGCTTCCCTGACGGGAAGGGGCGCGAACTGAAGGCCGCGGATGTGGAATTCGCATTCACGCAATTGTGCACTGCCAGCGACATTAACCGATCGTTCTGGCTGTTCCAGGATCTTGTACTGGGTGCGAACGAGTACCACGCGGCCACGCAAGAGGATGGATCGGTCGGTGAGAGCGTAGAGGGCATCAAGGTGTTGGATGACCATACGGTGCGTGTCACATTGGTGCATCGCAGCGCGAACTTCCTGCGCATTCTGGCACATCAGGGTTGCTGGATATTCCCGAGGGAGGTCTTGACGGCATACTCCAATGGATTGCGGACACATGCCATTGGCACGGGGCCGTTCAGACTGAAGGCATTCAGGGTGGATGAAGCCATGGTGCTGGAGCGCAACCCCAACTACTGGCGGTTCGATGAATACGGCAACCGGCTGCCCTTCCTCGATGCCATCCGGTTCACTTTCTTGCAGGACAAGAACATGGAAATGGACCAGTTCCTGAAGGGCCGCCTGAGCGCTATTCAGGAGATACCTCCGGAACGGGTGGGTGAATTCAAGGACTCCGTTAGCGTGGATGGCAAACAACGGTTCACTGTGCAATCCATGGCCAGTATGGGTGTGCAGTTCTACGGGTTCAATCCACGCGTGCGTCCATTGGACGATGTGCGCGTACGACGTGCGTTCGCGCTCGCCATCGATCGCAAAGCCATAGCGGAGGAGGTGCTGAACGGGCTGGCGGTTCCTGCCGAGCACGGCATTGTACCTCCAGGAGTGCGGGACTATCCCTACGGTGACGTGCCCGGTCACGGTTACTATCCCGATAGCGCACGGGCGCTATTGGCCAGTGCCGGTTATCCGGGTGGTGTGGGCTTCCCCTCACTGCTGATGAATGTGAACAGTAACGGTTTTGGCTATGTGGTGGTGGCCGAGGCCGTGCAAGACAAACTGAAAAAGGAGCTGGGTGTTACGCTTGGGCTCAGCGTTCTGCCGGACGACCAGCATTACGACCGCATGGACGCGGGCCAGAACGTTTTTTGGCGACAAGGGTGGGTGGGCGACTATCCGGATGCGGAGAATTTCCTCGCTCTGTTCTACGGCAAGAACGTGCCAGCGGACAGCACGTTACCCAGCTACCTCAACTCAGTGCGATACAAGAACCCGGCTTTCGACACGTGGTTCGCTTCGGCGCAAACGACTAACGACGAAGCGGATCGTCTGCGCATGCTGGCCAAGGCAGAACGCATCCTGATGAACGATGCGGTAGCCACACCCCTATATCACGAACGCGCAGTGCGATTGGTGCAGCCATGGGTGCGCGACTTCCCGATCAATGCCATGGAGATCCGCGACCTGGCCACTGTGTGGTTCGCTCCGGGCGTGAAGCCGGCGAATTGATACGCCACGGTTGACGGGCCGAGCGGTCGGCTATGCCCAACGGATCAGCGCTTTGCATCAAGCCACATTCCTGACCAGCTCTGCATACACCAGCTGCTTGGCGAGCGGCAGGAACGTCTCCACGGGAGGAAGGGGCTTCTGTGCGTCGAAGGCAAAGGCGGCCGTGTTCGGCCATGCGAATGCACGCGTCATTTCGCGCTTGGTCTGTTCGTATGTTGACGCCAGCCCGATGGTATACGTGGATACAAAGCGCGTGGTCAGATTCATGTGCGCCGATCCTTCCATTCCGGCAAACACGCGGTGCAGGGCATAGGTGTACACGCGCGCCTCGCTGCCCTGTCGCAACATCAAGTAACCTTCGTTCGCATAAAGCGGCATCACGCCCACAGGAGTGAATTGTATCCCATCCAGTAATTCCGATCGCAGTTCATTCCCCGTTCCAAGGGTTCTGGTCAGTTCGGGCAATGCCAGCGCGATCGTCTCATCGATCACCGATAACGCGTCCGGCTTTTCCGCTCCGCTGGAGTACGAAAACCTCAGCCGTTTCAGGTCGATGGCGATCAGTTCCTTGGGCATCCCGGCATCCATCCGGTCGCGTTGCTCGCCCCATGAGCGGAGCTCCCGTACACACTGGCCAAGCACATCCAAATAGGGATACAACCGGCGGCTGGTGAAGCGCTCTTGCATCCGTTGTGCGTATGCCAACACCGTGTACCGCTTCAATTCCCTGTCCAACGGTGGCGCCAGCAATCGGTCGATCCCTGATACTTCCATGTTCATAGGTTCCAACGTGGTGTTCACAATTCCGTTGTGCCGGACCCCATCGCTCTGTTGACCGGTCGCAACTTTGACCTTCCAACCGAAAACTACCGGCTCATGCGATCCCTTCCAAACTTCGTTCCAGCAATTGTCCTCCTGTCCGTGTTCGCTGCATGCGTGCCCGCGCGCAAGCACCAGGAACTCTCCGATAGGTATGCGACCATGCAGACCGAGAGCGAAGCGAACCTTGCCAAAGCAACGGCTGCTGAAGCCAAAGCCAACGAACTACAGGCAACCTTGGACGAGCGCAAACTGCGTAGCGATCGGCTGCAGAACGACACCATGGTGTTGGGGACCAGCCTCCGCACCATGACGGGACAATACGACCGGATCAACAAATTGAACAACGAACTCCTCGAGAAGTACAACATGCTGTTGGCCGGTGATCGCAGTGAGAACCGCAAGCTGCTCACCGACCTCGAAACCATGCGGCTCAACCTACAGGTGAAGGAAGATTCGCTCACCAAACTGAGCCAGCGCATCGGCGAGAAACAAGCACAACTTGCAGAACGCGAAGCAACCCTGAGCGCGCTGCAAGCGGAGATCGCCAAGAAAGACGAAGCCATGAAAAGCCTGAAGGAACGCGTGAGCAAAGCGCTCACCGGATTCGAAGGCAAGGGCCTTACCGTTACGCAGAAGGACGGCAAGATCTATGTGAACATGGACAACAAACTGCTCTTCGCCACGGGCAGTACGGTGGTGGAAGCGAAAGGCAAAGAAGCACTGATCAGTTTGGCGAAAGCGATCGAGAGCGAGAAGGACCTGAACGTGATGGTGGAGGGCCATACCGACACGGACAAGGTGCTGGGCAGTGGTGGCGGATACAAGGACAATTGGGACCTTAGCGTGCTGCGCGCCACCAGCGTTGTGCGCATTCTTCAGGACAACAGCAAAATGGATCCGCTGCGCGTTACCGCGGCTGGTCGCGGAGAATATGTTCCCGTTGATCCCGCCGACAAAGCGAAGAACCGCCGCATTGAAGTAATCCTCGCACCGGACCTGCGGGAACTGTACAAACTAGTGACGGAGTAAGGCATCCGGTAGCCTGCGGCACTGTAGCCTTCCAAGTTGAAGGCCTTGGTTGTGCGGAAATGGATCCCGGGTGGGGGCAACGCCTTATCCCACACCGTGGTCTTGCGACCACCCACCGGATCCGGCGCCCCCCCGGCCAAAACCCTTCTCAATGAAGCACTTCGCCAAACCGCGCGCGATAACCACCCCCCTCGCAAAACTGACATTCTTGGAGCCGGGTATTATCGAACAGCGCTACCTCGACAACGCACAATTCTCCCCGGAAGGGTTGCTCCAGAACTTGGCTGCCATGGAAACGCTGTGCGACCACCATGGGAAGTGTTGTCTCCTCAGCATCTTCCCGGCCGGCATGCAGGTAAAGGCCGACCTGATGAACAACGACCACTATCGCGACCAACGGAACAAGGGCCAGATACGCGCGTTGGCCGTGGTTACCGATAGCTTGGAGATGCACGCCGCCAGCAAACTCTATTTCATGTACCACCAGCAGCCGTTCGAGACGCGTGTGTTCGATGAAGAGGTGGATGCCTTGCGTTGGCTACAGTCTCAGCTTGAAGAGAAGGGGGCGGCGTGAGGTGCTGCGGGTTCAGCAAAAACCAGCCCTCCGGTCAACTCTACCTAGCCACAATCACTGCAACGATCGGGACAATCAGCTTGGCGCACAGACTGAGGCGACAACCCAGTATGGAGCCAGCCTCCTTTCGAACGAGGAGTTGCTCAGCCCCATCAAAAAAGCAACGGCGCGAAGAGCAACCAGCTTGTAGCCAAACTCCCGAAGAGCGGGAGATATGCGAAGATCGCTTGACCATCTCCCTTATTGAATCCGGGGGCGTTAATACTCGAGACAACCCTCCAAGACCACCAGAAGTTGGCAAGCAATGCGATCACGCCAATGACAAGTCCGGTATCCTGGATCCAATTCCTCGGCCTAGGGTCAGTTCCCATTTGCAATGTGGAGAAGTGTTCGTCGACGGCATCTCGAACAATAAGTCCAAGGCTTCCTTGTGTCGCAACTGCAACGCAAGTTCAATATTACTTGAACGCCGCCAGCCCCGTCACCTCCTGCCCGGTGATCAGCAGGTGGATATCGTGCGTGCCTTCGTAGGTCACCACGCTTTCGAGGTTCATCATGTGGCGCATGATGGGATACTCATTAGTGATACCCATGCCACCCAGGATCTGGCGCGCTTCGCGGGCCGTGGTCATTGCCAGGTGCACGTTGTTACGCTTGGCCATGCTGATCTGCGCAGTACTCGCACGCCCTTCGTTGCGCAGTACGCCGAGGCGCCATGTG
>Ga0138256_10006276_pt1 | contig 12569 bp, 15 predicted proteins | sample KNB2016incub_MG_FD_105486 | JGI IMG/M metagenome (GOLD analysis project Ga0138256, IMG submission 105486) | Active sludge microbial communities from wastewater in Klosterneuburg, Austria - KNB2014incub_MG | ecosystem: Engineered > WWTP > Activated sludge > Unclassified | place: Austria... | reverse complement strand
GCCGCGGGTCGAGGTGATCGGGGTCGCGCCCTATCCGGGCCACATCTGGATCGGCGGCCACTGGACCTGGCACGGCCGGGGCCATCACTGGGTGTCCGGCCGCTGGGAAGCACCGCGCCACGGCCACCGCTGGCAGCCGCACCGCTGGGCGCATCACGGCGACCACTGGCGCGAGCATCACGGCCGCTGGGAGCGGCACGGCCGCCACGGGCGGCACTGACTCAGTCGGCGAGGGCGTCCAGCCCGACGACCGCATGGCCGGCCTCGCGTCGGGCGGCAGTGCCTGGGCGAGCAGGATCAGCCTGCGGTAGAACCTCTTGACGGCTCGGCAGACGCGCCGTGCCGTCGCTTCACCGTCGGGTCGCAGGTGCGGAAGCCGCAGGCGACGTTGGAAGCGAGGTGTATCCATTCCCATCGCAACTCCGTCTAAAGGGGAGGGTGGGCAATCCGCGTCCGCCCGTACCGCCAACCCTCGACCGGACAGGAGACGACGATGAATGCATTGAATTCCCGCGAACGCGAACTGGTGGCCCTCGGGGCCGCGCTGGGCAGCAACTGCGTGCCCTGCATCGAGCATCACATCCCGGAAGCCCGCAAGGCCGGCCTCGGCGACGGCCAGATTCGCGAGGCGGTCGAACTGGCCGACGCGGTCAGGCAGGTGCCGGCGCGCAATGTCCTGGCGGCGGCCCTGCAGTGCCTCGACGGCGCTGCGGCGGCGCCGGGAGAGGCGCCCTGCGCCGGGTCGAGCCGGCAGGCTTCCTGCTGCTGAACGCCATGGCCGATATTGTCTTCGGCGGCCCATCCTGGCTGCGGCCGCTGCGCCGCGGCTTCCTGCGATGGATGAAACGCCGCGCCGACGCGCGGGCCGCCCATATGCTGAGCCGTTTCGGCGACGGCGCCCTCAAGGACATCGGCCTGAGCCGCGGCGATCTGCCGGCCGTGGGCGCGGGATTGTATTGCCGCGACGCCACGCGCCGCGTGCGCGGCCTGAAAGGGCCGGCATGAACACCGCATACCGGCCCAGCCCGGCGGCGATCCTGCTCTGCGGCGGCCTGATCGTCATGCTCTCCCTGGGAATCCGTCATGGCTTCGGCATCTTCCTGCGGCCGATGACGCTCGACCTGCAATGGACGCGCTCGACCTTCGCCTTCGCCATCGCCCTGCAGAATCTGGTCTGGGGCTTCACGCAGCCGTTTACCGGCATGCTGGCCGATCGCTACGGCGCCGGCCGCGTCCTCGTCGCGGGCGGGCTGCTGTATGCCGCAGGGCTGGCCGGGATGGCGCTGTCGACGACAGGCTTCGATCTGGCGCTTTCCGCCGGCGTGCTGATCGGGCTGGGCCTGAGCTGCACCTATGCCATCGTTTTCGGCGTCGCCGGCCGGGCGGTGGCGCCGGAAAAACGCGGCACCGCGCTGGGCGTCCTCAGCGCGATGGCCTCGTTCGGGCAGTTCGCCATGCTGCCCTACGGCCAGTCCCTCATCTCCGGCCTCGGCTGGTGGTGGGCACTGATGATCCTGGCCGCCAACGCCTGCCTCATCCTGCCGCTGGCCATCCCGCTGGCGGCGCAGCGGGCGGCTGCCCCCGCGCAGCGGCAGCCGGTGGCGGCGGCCCTGGCCGAGGCGCGCGCGCACCGCGGCTTCTGGCTGGTCGCGCTGGGCTTCTTCGTCTGCGGATTCCAGGTCGTTTTCGTCGCCACGCACCTGCCGGCCTACCTGCTCGACAAGGGCATGACGGTGGAAGTCGGCATGGCGGCGCTCGCCCTGATCGGCCTGGCCAACATCCCCGGATCGTTCCTGGCGGGCTACCTCGGCGATCGCTATTCCAGGAAGCGCCTGCTCGCCCGCATCTACCTGGCGCGCGCCGCGATCATTGCCGCCTTCCTCGTCGTTCCGCTCACGGAATGGACGGTGTGCCTGTTCGCCGTCGCGCTCGGCCTGGTCTGGCTCGGCACCGTGCCGCTGACCAGCGGCATCGTCGCCCGCATCTTCGGCGTGCAATACCTCTCGATGCTGTTCGGCATCGTCTATCTGTGCCACCAGATCGGCGCCTTCCTCGGCGGCTGGCTGGGCGGCTACGTCTACGATTCCGCCGGGACCTACGGCCCGGTCTGGGCCATCGCCGCCGCGCTGAGCGTCCTGGCGGCGGCGGTGAATCTCCTCGCCGACGACCGGCCGGTCGAACGCCTGCAGGCATCGCCGCAGGCGGCCTGAGGATGCGCGGGGTGCTTGCCATGTTTATGGCCGCAGCGGCGATAATCGTCCTGTCGTGGATCGCCTCGGGCTATCTGCAGCCCGCAATGCGCAAGGCGATCCTGTTTGCCGGCTTCGGCCTGTGCTGATTCGAGGGGAAGGCATGTCGCAGGAAACGCAAGCAGCGCTGGAAACCGTTCTCGCCGAAGTGGCGCAACCCGTGCTGCGCTACCTGGAGCGCTACGTCGGCGACCGCGCCGTCGCCGAGGACCTGCGGCAGGAGACGCTGCTGCGCATCGCCCGTGGGCATGAGGCGTTTGCCGGGCGCGCTTCGGCCAAGACCTGGGCGCTGGCCATCGCGAACCGGGTGGCCGCCGATCATTTTCGGGAACCGGAAAGGCGGCAGCGCATCGTCGAGTTGGACGAAGCCCCGGAGGCGGTCGATCCGGAGCGCGAAATCGGCGAGCGCATGGTCGTGGACGAGATGAACCGTTGCGTGCGGCAGGTCATCGACAGCCTGCCGGAAACCTACCGCGCGGCCCTCATCCTGCACGATATCGAAGAACGCGCCATCGGGCAGACCGCGGAAATCTGCGGCTGCTCCGTCGCCACCGCCAAGATCCGGCTGCACCGCGCCCGGCGCCGGCTGAGGGAGGCCCTGCAACAGGAATGCGCCTTCTATCGTGACGACGAAGGCGTCTATCGCTGCGACCGCAAGGAATGAGGGGGTGACATGGAAGTGACGACGTCGATCAAGGGTTCCTGCCACTGCGGCAATATCCGCTACGAGTTTCGTCCCGTACAGGCGCCGGCCGACCTGCCGGTGCGGGCCTGCCGCTGCACGTTCTGCCGCAAGCATGACGCGCGCTATACCTCGGATCCGGGCGGCCGCCTGACGCTCACGATCGGCAGCGAAACGCAGACTGCCCGCTATCGTTTTGCCACGCGCACGGCGGAGTTCGTCGTCTGCCGGAACTGCGGCGTGCTGGTCGCGGTGCTGGCCGAAATTTCGGGCAGGACGCATGCGGTGGTGAACCTCGCGGCGGCCGATGGCTTCGATCTCGATCAATACGAGGCGAAGGCGGCGGACTTCTCCGGTGAAAGCGAGAGCCAGCGCAGGGCACGCCGCGGCCGGAACTGGATCGCCGATGTGACAGTTGTTGTCGAAGCCTGAACCCCGGCGTTACGCCACCAGCGGCGCGATGGCGTAGCCGGCGGCTTCCAGCCCTTCGCGCAGTCGCCGCGCCGTGGCCACCGCCTCGGCATTGTCGCCGTGCACGCAGACGCTGCCGGCCCGCACCGGCAGGCGCTTGCCGCTCAGGCTGACGATCGCGCCTTCCTCCAGCATGCGGTGCACGTGGGCGAGCGCGGTTTCGGCGCCGTGGATCATGGCGTCGGCGCGGCTGCGCGGCACCAACTGGCCGTCGTCGAGATAGGCGCGGTCGGCGAAGATCTCCTCCACCACACGCAGGCCTGACTCGCGGCCGGCGGCGGCGAGCTGCGAGAGCGCCGGCGCCAGCAGGATGAGTTTGCGGTCATAGGCGGCGACGGCGCGGCAGATCGTCCGCGCGAGATCGAGATCGGCGCAAGCGGCGTTGTTGAGCGCGCCGTGCGGCTTGACGTGGCCGACCTGCATGCCTTCCGCCTGGGCCATGCCTGCCAGCGCACCGATCTGGTAAATGATCGCCGCTTCGAGCTCCTCCGGCGCCATCTCCATGCGGCGGCGGCCGAAGCCCTGCAGATCGGGATAGGCGACGTGCGCGCCGACCCCGACGCCCCGTTCCTTCGCCAGCCGCAGCGTGCGCCGCATCACGAGCGGATCGCCGGCATGGAAGCCGCAGGCGACGTTGGCCGAGGAGACGATGCCGAGCAGTTCCGCGTCGGCGCCCATGCTCCAGGCGCCGAAGCTCTCGCCGAGATCGGCATTCAGATCGATGTTCTTGCTCATGACAGGGTTCCTTCGAAAAAAACGCCGCTGACGAGATTCTCCGAATACAGCGCGGCTTCGTCCACCTCTCCGGCCGGTGCGCAGGCGGCGATGCCGGCTGACCAGACTTCGAATCGCCTGCGCTGGGCGCGCAAGGCCGTCAAGGCTTCTTCGCGCGTGGCCAGGGCGAAGCGCAGCGTGTCGCCCGGCAGCAGGTGGGCGAGCCGCGGCAGGTCGGCGCGGATCGCCGTGGCGATCTTCGGGTAGCCGCCGACGGTCTGGCAATCGGCGGCGAGCAGGATCGGCTGGCCGTCCGGCGGCACCTGGATGGCGCCGGGCGCGACGCCGTCCGAGATGATCTCGTCTCCCAACAGCGGCTCGTGCGCAAGCGGCTGCCCCTGCAGGCGCAGGCCCATGCGGTCGGCCTCGTGGCTGACGGTGTATTCCGCTTCGGTCAGCGCGCGCAGCGCTTCGGGCGTGAAGTAGTCGTCCTGCGGCCCGGGCAGCAGACGGATCGGGCCGTCCTCATGCCGGAAGGCCGCCTGCCGGCGTTCGGGGCCTTGCGGTTCGGCGGCGCCGAGCGGCAGGCGGTCGCCCGCCGCGAGCGCACGGCCGTCGACGCCGCCCATGCCGGCGCGCAGATGGGTGGCGCGGCTGCCGAGCAGCGGCGGCGTATCGAGGCCGCCGGCGAAGGCGAGATAGGCGATGCCGCCGCGCACGACGCGGACGGTCAGTTCATCGCCGTCATCCAGCGTCAGGCTTTGCCAGGGCTTAAAAGTCAGTCGGCGCGAGACGGCGCGCCGCAGTTCGCCCTCGGCCTGCCCGGCGAATGCCGCGCGCACGCGTCCGCCGGCGGCGCGCAGGCGCAGTCCCCCAAGGCGCAGTTCCAGCGCGGCCGTGCCGTCGGGGTTGCCTACGAGGGCGTTGGCGCAGGCCAGCCAGAGCGGATCGAGCGCGCCGGAGAGGGCGACGCCGAAGCGGCGGAAGCCGGTGCGGCCGCCGTCCTGCACCGTCGTGCCGAGGCCGCCGTCGAGCACCTCGATCAGCGCGGCCACGGCGCCTCCGGCGCGACGAGAAAACCCTTGCGGTCCAGCCGGTTCGCGGCGTCCTCCGCTTCGAGGCGGGTGAACTCGTCGGCGCCGACGGACTGCCACATCACCTCGTCGCCGGGCGCGAAGAGGGCGGGCTCGGCCCGGCGCACATCGAACAGGCCGAGCGGCGTGCGGCCGAGCAGGCGCCAGCCGCCGGGACTGGCGAAGGGGTAGACGGCGCACAGCGTGCCCGTCACTGCCAGGCTGCGCGCCGGCACCTCCTTCCGCGGCGTCGCCAGACGCGGCATGGCGAGTGCCTCCGGCAGGCCGCCCATGTAGGGGAAGCCCGGCATGAAGCCGAGCAGGTAGACGCGGAAGACGGTCGCCGCCATTTCGTCGATGACCGCCTGCTCGCTGCGTCCGCAGTGCGCGGCCAGTTCGGCGAGGTCCGGCCCGGCCGCGCCGCCGAACAGCACGGGTATGCGCCAGCGCCGTCCAGCCACGCGGGTATGCGGCGCTTGGGCGGCGATCTCCAGCAGGCGGGGGCCGAGCGTAGCGGCGCCGGCGGCGAGCGGATCGAAATGCACCGTGCAGGAACGGAAGGTCGGCACCCATTCGATCACCTCCGGCAGCGCGGCGTCCCCAAGCGCGCGGGCGAAGCCCATCACCTGGGCGTGCAGGGCGGGGTCGATGGCGTCGCCGAATTCGACGGTCCACGCCGCGTCGCCGAGCGGCAGGAGTCTCGGCATCAAAACGAAGTCGCGGCGCGGGCGGCCTGGTCGTAGCGGCCGGACAGCGTGCGCAGCACGCGCGCCAGATCGCCCAGGCGAAGGTTCTCGTCCTCTGCGCCGGAGAAGCCCGGCATCAGGCAGGCTTCGCGCACTTCGCGGTAGCGCAGGCACAGCGCGGCGCCGGCTTTCGTCGTGGCGAAGAAGACCTCCTTGCCGCGCTTGGTGCTGGCGACCAGGTCGGCGGCGGCCAGCTTCTTCAGGGAATAGGACACCACATGGGTGTCCTCGATGTTGAGCACGAAGCAGATGTCGGCCGTGCGCTTTTCCGTTCCGCGGTGGTTCACGTGGTGCAGCACCAGCACGTCCGTCGGCGTCATGTCCTTGTAGCCGGCCGCCGCCATGCAGCGGATCATCCATCGGTCGAAGGCATGGCCGGCGATGATCAGGCCGAACTCGAACTCGGACAGTTCCGGCGATTTCTCCGAAATCAGGTGCGCCGACGAGACGATGCGCTGCGCCGCCTCGGCCAGCGGCTTCGGCGCGGCGACCGCTTTTGCGTTATTCGACGTTCGCTTGCGCGTCATGAGCGTCTCCTTGAGTCTTGCGATGGACGGTATTGTAAAAAATATGTTGACATGATGTCAATAAATTATTAACGTTTCGCCTGTATTTTATCTTTTCGGCTTGCGGCAAGGCGGGGGGCGGTGCGGAACATGATGACATTGACGGCATGGCGTTGGTTGAGCGGATTCGCGGCGCTGGCCTGTCTGCTCGCGCATCCGGCCCATGCCGCCGATTGGCAGATCGCCACAGCCTACCCGGTCGGCAATTTCCATACCGAGAACCTTCAGCGCTTCGCCGACGAGGTGGCCGCGGCGACGGGCGGCAAGGTGCGCATGACCCTGCACGCCAACGGCAGCCTGTTCAAGATGGGGCAGATCGCCGATGCGGTCGCCGGCGGCAAGGCGCAAGCCGGCGAAGTCATTCTCTCGTCCCTGGCGAGCGAGGCGCCCGCGATGGGAATCGATTCCGTGCCCTTTCTGGTCGACGGTTATGCGCAGGCGATGCAGTTGTGGCGTGAATCGCGCGGCACGGTCGAAGCCGTGCTGGCCAGGCGCGGCCTGAAACTGCTCTATGCCGTGCCGTGGCCGCCGCAAGGCTTGTATGCCAACAAGGCGGTGCAGCGCGTGTCGAGCCTGCGCGGCATGCGCATGCGCACCTACAACCCGGCCACCGATCGCATCGCCCAACTGGTCGGCGCCGGGGCCGTGCTGGTGCAGACCGTCGATCTGACGGCGGCGCTTGAAGCCGGTCGCATCGACACGCTGATCACATCGAGCGCGACGGCCATCGACCTGGCGCCGCTGTGGAAGTGGTTCCCGTATTTCTACGAGGTGAATGCCTGGCTGCCGAAGAACGTCGTCTTCGTCAATCGATCGGTCTTCGACGCCCTGGACGGGAACACCCGGGAGACGATCCTGCGCCTCGCCGCCGAAGCGGAGCGCCGCGGCTGGAAGCTGAGCGAGGAGAAGTCGCACGACTACAACCGGAAGCTCGCCGAGAAGGGCACGAAAATCCTTGCGCCCGACCCGTATCTGGTGGGGGACTTCCGGCGCCTGGGCGAGACGCTGGCGCGCGAGTGGCTGCGCAACGCCGGCCCGGAAAGCCTCGATGTGCTGCTGCGCTACGAGCTGAGCCGCTTTCAGAGCGTGGCGACGAGCGGACGCCCGGCGTCGCCGGACGGTCGTTGATGTACGAGGGGCGTGTCATGCGGGTATTTCACCGTGCCGCAGCGGGTGTCGCGCGTTCGCGCCGGCGCTTCCGTCGCGGCACCCATTCACCAGTCCATGTCTGAGGAGGGTATATGAAGAGCAGGAGCATGCAGTCGCTGTTGGCCGGGATCGTCCTGGCGATGACGGGGGGCGGCGCCGCCGCGCAGGCCAAGTGGGACATGCCGACGGGGTATGCCGTGGGCAGCTTCCAGACCGAGAACGTGCAGCAGTTCGCCAACGAGGTCGAGAAGGCGAGCGGCGGCAAGCTGAAGATCCAGTTGCATCCCAACGGTTCGTTGTTCAAGGCCAACGAGATCAAGCGCGCCGTGCAATCCGGCCAAGCCGATGCCGGCGAATTCATCTTGTCCGGTGCTGCCAACGAGAACCCGGTCTTCGGCGTCGATTCGGTGCCGTTCCTGGCCACCAGTTACGACGGCGCGCGCAAGCTGTGGCGGGCGTCGAAGGCGAATATCGAGGCGCTTTTGGCGAAGCAGGGCATGAAGCTGCTGTTCGTCGCGCCCTGGCCGCCGCAGTCCCTCTATACGCAGAAGCCGGTCGCCGCCGGCGCCGATCTGCGCGGCACGAAAATGCGCGCCTACAACCCGGCGACCTCGCGCATCGCCCAGTTGCTCGGCGCCCAGCCGACGACGATCCAGCTGGCCGAGCTGTCGCAGGCCATCGCCACCGGCGCGGTGGACAACTTCCTCACCTCGTCGGCGAGCGGCATCGAGAACAAGCTCTACGAGCAGATGAAGTACTTCTATTCTGTCAATGCCTGGCTGCCGAAGAACGCCATCGTGGTCAATCAGAAGGCCTTCGCGAAACTGGACAAGCCGCTTCAGGATGCCGTGCTGGCCGCCGCGGCAGCGGCGGAGGAGCGCGGCTGGAAGGTGAGCGAGGAGAAGAACAAGGCCTACCTCGCCGAGCTGGGCCAGAAGGGCATGCAGGTGAATGCCCCGGGCGAGGCCCTGAGGAAGGACCTCGTGGCCGTCGGCGAGACCATGACCGCCGAATGGATCAAGACGGCGGGCGACGAGGGCAAGGCCATCGTCGACGCCTTTCGCAAGCCATGACCGCATGCGGCGCGCCGGCTGCTTAGTCCGTCCGCACGGCGAGCGCGAACATGGCACCGCTTCGTGACGGCCTGCGCGAGCCGCGCGCCATCCGTGAGGCCTGCCGCAGCGGCGCCTTCGCCGGGCAGACCGCCGGCCTGGCGCCCGGCTGCGTGCAGACGAACCTGATGATCCTGCCGCGCGAGGCGGCGGCCGAGTTCCTGGCGTTCTGCGAGCGCAACCCGGTGCCCTGTCCGCTCGTCGAGGTGTTGCCCGCGGGGGAGACCGAGGCGCGCTGCGCGCCCGGCTCGGATCTGCGCACCGACCTGCCCGGCTATCGCATCTTCCGCGACGGCCGGCTCGAGCGGGAGGCGGACGACATCCTCGACGTCTGGCGCGAGGATCTGGTGAGCTTTCTCATCGGCTGCAGCTTCTCCTTCGAGGAGGCCTTGGTCGAAGAAGGCATTGCGCTGAGACACTTGATGGAAGGACGCAATGTCGCCATGTTCGACACCTCCATCGCCTGCCGGCCGGCGGGGCGCTTTCGCGGCAACATGGTGGTCAGCATGCGCCCGATCCGCCACGACCGGGTCGAGCGCGTGTGCGCCATCTGCCGGCAGTTCCCGCGCGTGCATGGTGAGCCGGTGCATGTCGGCGACCCCGCACAGATCGGCATCCGCGATCTGGCGCGGCCCGATTACGGCGACGCCGTGGCGATCGCCGACGGCGAGGTGCCGGTGTTCTGGGGCTGCGGCGTGACGCCGCAAGCGGTGGCCCTGGCCAGCGGGCTGCCGTTCTGCATCACGCACGCCCCGGGCCGCATGTTCGTCACCGATCTCGCCAACGAAAGCCTGCGGGGAAAGCCGGCATGACAGGCCGGGACTCGGCGTATCCCTGCAGGAGCGGCGTCCGCGCCGCGATAAGGGCGGCTGCACCCCAAGGGTACTTCCTGCGGGGCACAATCGCGGCGTGGACGCCGCTCCCACATGGGGATGGGGGCGGCTTGCCGAATATCGTCGCCCTGGCATCGCAAAGGAACTGACCATGCAAAAACTGCTTGACCGTCTCTTCGCGGGAGCGGAGTACGCCGCCGGCCTGTGCATCGTGGCGACGCTGCTGTCCGTGCTGGCGGGAATCCTCGGCCGCCTGCTGCACTTCAATTTGCCGGGGACGGATGCCTATGCCGGCTACAGCATGGCCGCCGCCTCCTTCCTGGCGCTCGCCGCGACGCTGCGCAAGGGCGAACATATCCGCGTCACGCTGTTCCTGCAGCGTCTCGGCGGCCGCGCCCCCGAACTCTGGTGCCACGCGGTCGCCATCGTGCTGTCCGGTGCGCTGGCCTGGTTCTCGCTGCGCCTGGTGTGGCAGTCCTATATTTTTCATGACGTCTCGCAAGGCATCGACGCCACGCCGCTGTGGATCCCGCAGATCGCCATGGCGGCAGGGGCGATCCTGCTGTTCCTGGCCTTCGTCGGAAACGCAGCCGTGCTGTTGCGCGGAGGCAGCATCGCCGTCGCGCCGGGTGAAGGCGAACCGGCTCACATCGAATAGGCGTCCTCAATATGGAACTGATAACCACCGCCGTTCTGATCGTTCTGCTGCTTGTCCTGCTCGGCTCGGGAGTCTGGATCGGCCTGGCCCTGGCCGGCGTCGCCTGGATCGCGATGGAGTTGTTCACCTCGCGCTCGGTCGGCGACAGCATGGCGGTGACCATCTGGGGCACGACGTCGTCCTGGACCCTCACCGCATTGCCGCTGTTCATCTGGATGGGCGAGATCCTCTTCCGCACCAAGCTCTCGGAGGACATGTTCAAGGGCCTGGCGCCCTGGCTGGAGCGCCTGCCCGGGCGGCTGCTGCACACCAACATCATCGGCTGCACCATCTTCGCCGCCGTCTCCGGCTCGTCCGCCGCCACCTGCGCCACCATCGGCAAGATGACGCTGCCGGAGCTGAAGAAGCGCGGCTATCCGGAGGACATCACCATCGGCACGCTGGCCGGCGCCGGCACGCTGGGGCTGCTCATTCCGCCATCGATCATCATGATCGTGTACGGCGCCACGGCGAGCGTTTCCATCGCCCAGCTTTTCATCGCCGGCGTGCTGCCCGGCCTCTTGCTGGCGGGCCTGTTCATGGCCTACACCATCGTCTGGGCGCTGATACATCCGGGAGCGATTCCGCCGCCGGACGCGTCGACAACGTTCTTCCAGGTCTACGCCTCGCGTCACCTGATTCCGGTGGTGACGCTGATCGCCGCCGTGCTCGGCTCGATCTACGCCGGCATCGCCACGGCGACGGAGGCGGCGGCCCTCGGCGTGGTCGGCGCACTCATCATTGCCGGCGGGCAGGGCGAACTGTCCTGGCGCAATCTCCGCGACAGCCTGCTCGGCGCCACGCGGCTGTACTGCATGATCGCGCTGATCCTCGCCGGCGCCGCCTTCCTCACGCTCTCCATGGGCTACATCGGCCTGCCGCGGCAGCTCGCCGAATGGATCGGCGGACTCGGCCTCTCGCCTCTGGCACTGATCCTCGCCCTGATGGTGTTCTATGTCATCCTTGGCTGTTTTCTCGACGGCATTTCCATGGTGGTGCTGACCATGGGTGTCATTCTGCCCACCGTCGAGCGCGCCGGCATCGATCTGATCTGGTTCGGCATCTATGTGGTGCTGGTCGTCGAAATGGCGCAGATCACGCCGCCGGTCGGCTTCAACCTGTTCGTGCTGCAGGGCATGACGAAAAAAGAGATCACCTGGATCGGCAAACAGGCCGCGCCGATGTTCGCGCTGATGGTCGTCGCCGTCTTGCTCATCTGGTTCTTCCCCGGCATCATCACCTGGCTGCCGAAACAGATGTCCTGATCCGGAGGCCGCCATGCCGAGCACTGTCCTGCCCTCCTACCTCTCGCGCGAGAACGTCGGCCCCTGGGAGACCTACCTCGACCAGGTCGAGCGCGTCGCGCCGCACATCGAGCGCCACCTCGTACCGTGGATCGAGACGCTGCGCCGGCCGAAGCGCTCGCTCATCGTCGACGTGCCGATCAAGCTCGACGGCGGCGAGGTGGCCCACTTCGAGGGCTACCGCGTGCACCACAACCTCTCGCGCGGGCCGGGCAAGGGCGGCATCCGCTACCACCCCGACGTCACGCTCTCCGAAGTGATGGCGCTGGCGGCCTGGATGACCATCAAGAACGCCGTCGTGCAGGTGCCCTACGGCGGCGCCAAGGGCGGCATCCGCGTCGACCCGAAGCGCCTCTCGCTCGCCGAACTGGAGCGCCTGACGCGGCGCTACACCAGCGAGATCAACATCCTGCTCGGCCCCGACCGCGACATCCCGGCGCCCGACATCAACACCAACGAGCAGGTGATGGCGTGGATCATGGACACCTATTCCATGAACCAGGGCCGCACCGCCACCGGCGTCGTCACCGGCAAGCCGCTTTCCCTCGGCGGCAGCCTCGGCCGGCGCGACGCCACCGGCCGCGGCGTCTTCGTCACCGCGCGCGAGGCGGCGCGCAAGCTGAACCTGCCGATCGAGGGCGCGCGCGTCGCCGTGCAGGGTTTCGGCAACGTCGGCGAAGCGGCGGCGCGCATCTTCGCCGAGCACGGCGCCAGGATTGTCGCGCTGCAGGACGAGAGCGGCGCGATCCATGCGGAAGCCAGCATCGACGTGGCGCGGGCGCGCGCGCACCGCGAACAGGCGGGCGGCCTGCAGGGCTTCGCCGGCGCCGACGCGATTTCCGCGGAGGATTTCTGGCGGGTGCCCTGCGACTTCCTCATCCCCGCCGCCGTCGAGAACCAGATCACCGAGGCCAACGCCGGCGCGATTACCGCGAAGATCGTCGTCGAGGGCGCCAACGGCCCGACCACGGCG
>Ga0138256_10006275_pt1 | contig 12571 bp, 9 predicted proteins | sample KNB2016incub_MG_FD_105486 | JGI IMG/M metagenome (GOLD analysis project Ga0138256, IMG submission 105486) | Active sludge microbial communities from wastewater in Klosterneuburg, Austria - KNB2014incub_MG | ecosystem: Engineered > WWTP > Activated sludge > Unclassified | place: Austria... | reverse complement strand
GCCCAGGCGTCATTGATGAGGCCGAGGCGCTGCGCCACGCTCCACGCCCCATCCAGCGTCGACCCCGCGGCCATGCGGGTGTCGACGATCCAGCCCACGATGGTCGGCGACACCGCGTCACCGAGCAGGTGGATGAACAGGATGTTGACGCCCATCGCGGTCTCGCGGATGCCCGGCTGGCTGCAGTCCATGATCGCCGCCGCCAGCGGCCCGGTACTCACGAACAGGAAGATCTGCGACAGAAAGCCCACCAGCATGACGCCGTGGAACGTCGGCATGAAGGGCGCCGCGAAGAACAGCGGGGCGGCCGCGCACAGACACAGCCCCGACAGCTTGAAGTAGGCGCCCTTGTCGCGGCGCAGCCAGGCGTCACCCAGCCAGCCGCCCAGACCGGTGCCGATGAGGCCGGCCAGCACGATGCTGATGCCGAACAGGTTGCCCGCCCTGGCCTGCGGGATCTTGCGAACTTCTTCGAGGTATTTCGGCATCCAGTACGCCGCCGCGCCCAGCGCGAAGGTCATCAGCGCCTGCCCGAACATGTTGAACAGGAAGGGCGCGTTGCGCGTCAGCGACCCCAGCGCCGGCCCCAGCGGGATGCGGGTCACGACCTCGCCGCCCCCGCGCGGCGGCTCGGGCAGCGCCAGCTGCACGAAGGCCATCACCAGGCCGGGCACGCCGGCCACGAAGAACGCGGCGCGCCAGCCGTAGGCGGCGCCGACGTTGCCGCCCAGCACATAGCCCAGCGCGAAGCCGATGGGGATGGCCAGGTAGAACACCGACAGCATGCGGGCGCGGCGGTCGGGGCCGTAGAGGTCGGTGATCATCGCCGGCGCGATGGCGGCATAGCCGGCCTCGCCGAAGCCGATGAAGGCGCGCGCCCAGATGATCTCGTGATAGTTGCGCGCCAGGCCGGTGGCCATGGTGGCCAGGCTCCAGATGATGACGCCGGCGGCGACCAGGCGCTTGCGCTGCATGCGGCTGGCCAGCACGCCCGACAGCGGCGACACCACCATGTAGACGATGAGGAAGATGCTCGACAGGAAGCCGAGCTGGGCCTCGGAGTGGCCGGCCAGGATGGCGCCCGGCTTCTTCATCTGCGCCAGCACGGCCGACAGCACCGAGCGATCGATGTAGTTGAGCAGGTTGAGGATGGTCAGCGAGAGCAGGATCGCGGTGGCGCCCCGCACGGCAGGACGCACCGCGGGGGCGGCTGACGCGGGGGCCTCCGGCGCGGCGGTCACGCCGGCATGTTCCCACGGCGGCCGGAGTTTGCCCATACTCGGGGGGTGCGTGTCGTCATCGTGATGCCCCAGCGCAGCTACCGCGCCAGCGAGTTCCTGGACGCGGCCGAGCGCGCTGGCGCCGAGGTCTGGATCGCGTCGGACCGCTGCCATGTCCTGGATCGGCGCTATCTCTGGCCGGAGCGCTCGCTGGTGATCGACTTCTATGATCCCGACGCGGCGGTGGCGACCATCGTGGCGGCGGCGCGCGTGGGCGAGCCGGTGGCCGCGGTCATCCCGGCCGGCGGCGAGGCGGCGGCGGCGCTGGCGGCGCGCGCGGCCAGCGAGCTCGGGCTGCCCAGCAACGCGCCCGAGGCGATGGCGGCGGCCCGCAGCAAGCGCCTGCTGCGCATTGCACTGGATGACGGCGAGGTCGCCCAGCCACGCTGGTTCGCGCTGGAGCCGGCCGAGGATGCTGCCGCGGCGGCGGCGCGTGTCGAGGCCGAGCTGGGCTGGCCGGTGGTGGTGAAGCCGCTCCTGCTGTCGGGCAGCCGCGGCGTCATGCGCGCCGACGACGCCGGCGGGCTGGCCGCGTGCCTGACCCGGGTCCGCGCGCTGCTGGCGCACCCGGAGCGCGCCGAGCTCGACCCGGGCTCGGGAGACGCCCAGCGCATCCTGGTCGAGGCCTTCGTGCCGGGCCCCGAGGTCGCGCTCGAGGGGCTGCTCGACGACGGCAAGCTGACCGTGCTGGCCCTGTTCGACAAGCCGGATCCGCTGGACGGCCCGCTGTTCGAGGAGACCCTGTACGTGACGCCATCACGGCTGCCCGCCGCGGTGCAGGCCGCCATCACGACCACCACCGCCGAGGCCGCACGTGCCATGGGCCTGCACACCGGGCCGGTGCACGCCGAGCTGCGCCTGCCCCCGGGCGGCCACCCGGTGGTGATCGAGGTCGCCGCACGCACCATCGGCGGGCTGTGCGGACGCACGCTGCGCTTCGGCACCGGCATGTCGCTGGAGGAGCTGGTGGTCCGGCACGCCCTCGGCCAGGGCCCGCCGCGGCTGCGCGAGGGTGTCGCCGCTGGTGTGATGATGTTGCCCATCCCGGCGCGCGGCGTGCTGGTGGCGGTGCGCGGGGTCGAGGCCGCCGCCGCGGTGCGGGTGCCCGGCGCGGCCATCGAGGACGTCACCATCACGGCGCGCATCGGCGACGAGCTTTCGCCGCTGCCCGAGGGCGACAGCTATCTCGGCTTCGTGTTCGCGCGCGGCGACACCCCGGCCGCGGTCGAAGCCGCGCTGCGTCAAGCGCACAGCAACCTACACTTCGAGCTGCGAAAGACGATGTCAGTCATGCCGTGATTGACGTCTCCACTGCGGCGAGCGCTAAACTCCCGCCACGGAGTGAACCACCTATGAAGCTCGGCTCGCCTTCGCTTATTGGCCTCGCGCTCATGTCCTCCCTCTCTCTCGCCATCGCGGCCGCTGGCTGCGGACCCGGCGACGCCAACGGCGGCGGTGACGACGACGACGTCATCAACGATGGCGGGCGCGACAGCGCGATCAACATGACCGATGACGGTGGTCAATTGATCGACGCCGGTCCGCTGGCCGACGTCTCGCTGCTCGACGATCGTGTGCTGCCGCCGGGCGACGACGCCGGCTGCCTCACGGTGACGCCAGGGACGCCGCCGTTCCCGCGTCGCTGCGCGCCGTCGACACTCAACGAGTGCGACACCGCGACCGACACCTCGCTGAACGTCGGCATGCCTCTGCGCAATGGTCTCTCGGGCAACGGCTTCGACGACGACTGCGACGGCCAGGTCGACGAGGGCTGCGGCTGCCCGGGCAACGGCGCGACCCGCGACTGCTACCTGACCCCGGCCACCCAGGCAGATCCCGCGACCGGGCTGCCGGTGGGCTGGTGCACCGCCAACTCGAAGGGCTCGCTCGACTGCGTCGGCACCGAGTTCGCCAAGTGGTCGGGCACCTGTCGCGGCGGTCAGCCGCCGTACCCCGATGACTCGTGCTCGCTGGGCGACTTCAACTGCGACGGTCTGGCGCAGAACAGCCGCGCGCTGAACTGCAGCTGCCAGATGGACGCCGTGCGCTGCCCGACCGCGGCCATCACGCTGGCGCCCTACCCGCCGCCAGGTGCCATCCCCGGCGTCGACGGCAGCGCCTGGATCACCGACCCGGCCAACCGCGCCAACGCCACAAAGTGGACCTGGACCGTGGTCGGCGGCGACTGCGACAACGTGCTGCCCAACCCGACCTACGCCATCTACAACCAGGCCAACTCGGCCGCGGGTGGCGCGCGGGTCGGCGCCGGCGCCAACCTGCGCTTCAACATGGCGAGCAACCGCTACGAGGTCGGCGCGGGCACCGACCCGCTGCGCGGCCTGCGCGCGATGACCGGCAACGGCGCCGCCGCCGGTCGTATCAACCCGGCCTTCGCGCTGTCGGGTGACTACATCGTGCAGGGCGAGTTCGACCTCGGCGGCATGCACTACACCTGCAGCCAGCGCGTCGAGGTCCGCGCCCCCGGCGTGCGCGCCGAGCTGTGCTGGGACACCGTTGGCTCGACCGACGTCGATCTGCACTTCGCCCAGCTGCAGGGCACCACCTGCCCCAAGCATGGCTGGGAGGACAGCTGCGCCGGCCAGGAGAAGGACGACTGCTGGTACGCGGGGGAGTCGGGCTGCCGAGATGGCAGCGGGTCGCCACCGGGCTGGGGCTACGCCGACTCACCGAACAGCGCCTGCATCGGCTGGGGCTCGCGGCGCGCAGCGCCCCTCATCCCCGGTATCATCGGGCTGGGCTGCACCAACCCGCGCCTCGACACCGACAACATCTCGTGTTCGCGCACGCAGACCGATCCCACCAACAACGGCCTGACCACCGGCTTCTGCGGGCCCGAGAACATCAACCTCGACAACCCGAGGAACGGCGAGCGCTTCCTCATCGGGGTCAACTACTACTCGGGCAGCGCGCCGACCAAGCCGCACGTGAACATCTACTGCAACGGCGCCCGCGTGCTGTCGGCCGGCTACAACCCGGTCACCAACGCGCAGTTCCCGGTGCTGACCCGCGCCGGCGCCGACACCACCGGCGACATCTGGAACGTGGCCACCGTGCGCACCAACGTGACCGGTGGCAGCGTGACCTCATGCGACGTCATGACCGTGCCCTCGCGCGCCAGCGACCCGGGCCGTGACGGCCCCGCCGGCGCGGGTGGCGGCAACGCGCTGTGCGTCGACTCGACCATGAACGCCAGCACCCCGCCGTTCAGCTACACCAGCCACCAGTTCGTCGACATGGGCTCGACCCAGATGCTGACCGCAGGCTCGGTCCCGGCCTCGGCGCCTGGCTTCTGCAAGCACTGAGCGATCGCGCACATGTTACGGTGCGGCGATGAGTTCGCGCCGCGCCGTCGCCCTGTTGAAGCTGCTCGTCCCCGTCTCGGCCATCGCCGCGCTGGTGCTGGTCGGGTGCGGCCCCATGCTGCGTGGCAGCAACCCACCCCCGCCCCCGTCGGGCCGCGGCGGTGACTGCCACGCCCCCCGCACCTCCTGCCAGGCCGGCCTGACCTGCATCAGGTTCCACCAGAACAACGTCACCGGCGACGGCGCGACCTGCGAGCTGCCCTGTGGCGAAGGCGGCGCCTGCCCCGCCGGCATGAGCTGCGGCGACCGCGGCGACCGCTTCTGGGGCGCTGCGGCGCGCAACGTCTGCCTGGGCGAGCCGACCGCTGCCCCGCCAGCCCCGACGTCGCCCCCGACGCCGACGCCCGAGCCGACGCCCGAGCCGACGCCCGAGCCGACGCCAACCGGCAGCGGTGATGGCGGCGTCCCGTGAAGCGGGGCCGCAGACGTTTCCTTCTGAAACGTCGACCGCGCTAGGTTCCGGCGGCGGTGCGCAGCTGACGCGCCGTCGGCTCCGCGCAACAGAACCAGGCCTCGCTCAGCCGCGGCGGCGGCAACCGCCGTCGCACCCCGGCCACTGCCGGCGCCGGTGCCGCAACTCCCGCTGCCGCAGCAGCCGCTGCGTGAATCCTCGCGAACGTCAGCGTCGGCTCCTCGCCACCCGCGACCGCGGCGGCGTCCTCGCAGATCGCGGTCACCGTCTCGGCCAGCGCGTCCATGCGCGCATCCGGATGCACCCAGCGATGCTGCAGGCCGGCCGCATCCAGGCCGCGCAGGTGGGGCGCAAGCTCCGCCCGCTCCAGCAGCAGTGACCCCGGTGGCAGCAGCAGCCGGATCGACAGCTGCACCGGGTCGACCTCGTCCTCCAGGCCGTGGTCACGCAGCCAGCCGACCAGCTCGAGATAGTCGTCCAGCGTGGTCCAGGGCGTGAACGGCACGAACGTGGGCCTGAGCGAGATCCCCGCCGCGCGCACCGCGGCCAGGGCGACCTCGACATCGGCGCGCACGTGACCCTTGGCCAGCACGTCGAGCACCACCGGCGACAGCGCCTCGACCGCGGACACGATGAACACGCAGCCCAGCGCCGCCAGCTCGGGCAGCAGCCCGCGTCGCGCCAGCAGGTGCTCGACCTTGGCGGTGAAGTCGAACGTCACCTCGGGGTGCTGCGCGTGCAGGCCGCGCGCGACCGCGACTGCATGCCCCGGCCCGTTGAGAAAGTCGGGATCGCTGAAGCTGAAGTGGCGCGCCCCCGCCGCGACCTGCCGGCGCGCATCCTCCAGCACCAGCTCGAGCGGCACCGCCACGAAGCGCCCGTTCCACACCGGCGGGATCGGACAGTGCCGGCACAGATGCAGACAGCCGCGCGTCGCCTCCAGCGTACCCGCCACCCGCCGCTCCACCCCCGCCGGCCCCGCCACCAGCAGCCGGCCATACTTCTCCAGCGCGGGCAGTCCGCCACGCGCTGGCACCACATCGATACGCGGCCGCGCCCCCGCCGCCGGCAACCCCGGCACCGCGCGCCCCGCCTGCAGCGCCTCGGCCAGCTCGACCAGCCAGCCCTCGTGCTCGCCGACCGCGCTGTCGGCCCCGGCCGCGCGCAGGAGCTCCGCGTTCAGCGGCGCATACAGTCCCTGGAAGCAGATGTGCGCCCGCGGCGCCAGCGCCCGCACCCGCGGCAGGAGCTCGAGGCCAATGCGCAGCGCGGTGTGCATCGGCACCGAGATGACCACCAGCCCCGCGGCGCGCACCGCCGCCTCGTCGAGCTTGGTGATCGAGACATCGCACAGCTGCGGCGAGAACCCCGCGCGCTCCAGCGCCGCGGCCGCCGACGCCAGCTGCTGCGGCTGGCGCCCCAGCTCGTAGCACGACAGGAGGGCGACGCCGAACACGGGCCTCGCTACTTCGCGGCGGGCGGCTTGAAGTCCGGCGGCAGCTGGGCGCCCTCGCCGAAGAAGTACTTGTCCATCTCGGTGGTCAGCACCTTCTGCGCCTGCGGCGACACCAGGTCCAGCCGGTACTCGTTGATCAGCATCTTCGAGTGCTCGAGCCACATCCGCCAGGCCTCCATCGACACCGAGTCCCAGATCTTCTGACCCAGCTCGTTGTCGAGCGGCTTGTAAGCCACGCCCGGCAGCTCCTTGCCCAGCTTCACGCACTTGACCATCCGCGCCATGCTTCACCTTCTACCACGCCTCGAGGGCGCGGCCCGCTACTCGTAGCGCAGCCCCTCGACCGGCTTGAGCGCACTTGCCCGCCGTGACGGCACCAGGGTGGCAAACCCGCACACCGCCAGCGTGATCAGCGCCGTCAGCCCGAACTCCACGGGATCGATGCGCACCGGCAGGCGGTCGATCAGATACACCTTGGGATCCAGTGGATAGCCATACTTCGCCACCACCTTGCACAGCAGCACGCCGAGCCCCAGCCCCAGCGCCGTGCCGACCACGCCGATGGTCATGCCGACCACCGCGAAGACCCGCCCGACCGCGCCCGAGCTCGCCCCCATCGACTTCAGGATCGCGATCTCCTTGGTCTTGTCGAACACGATCAAGGTCAGCGCGGCCACGATGTTGAACGCCGCCACCACGATGATCAGGGTCAGGAACAGCAGCAGCACCACCTTCTGCAGCTTCAGCGCGGTGAACAGGTTGCGGTTCAGGTGCCGCCAGTCGACCACGCTGTAGTCGGGCGGCAGCTTGGCCTCCAGCCGCTTGGCCACCGAGGCCGCGGCCTCGATGTCGTCGAGGCGCATCTCGACGCCCAGGACCTCGCCGTTCTTCTGCAGGAACTCCTGCGCGTCCTTGATGTTCACGTACATCAGGCGGCGGTCATACTCGTCGAAGCCGCTGTAGAAGATCCCCACCACGCGGAACTTCTGGGTGCGCGGCCGGCCGCCGCTGACCTGGTAGCTCTGGATGTCGGGCGACACCACCGTGACGTCGTCGCCGACCACCGCCTTGAGCTTGTTCTGCAGCCCGCGCCCGATCAGGATGGGCGGGTTGTCGTCCGGCCCGCGCACCGCGCCCAGCTTCTCCAGCGCGCCCTCCGAGCCCGGCTCCAGGTGCTGCGCCACGTCCAGCACCTGCGTCACCCGCGCCGGATCGACGCCTTTCATGGCCACCGCCGACAAGCCGCCGCCAGTGCCGCGCGTGACCAGGAGCTCGTTCATGGTGAACGGCTCGGTCGCCTTGACGCGCTTGTCTTCGCGCGCCAGCTCCTCGATGACCTCCCAGTCCACCATGCCGGGCCCGCGCATCACCAGCACGTGCGCGTTGACGCCCAGCACCTTCTGCTGGAACTGGGCCTGGAAGCCCGAGGTCACCGACAGCACGATCGACAGCGCGGCCACCCCCAGCACCACGCCCACGATCGACACCGTGGTGAAGATCGAGAACATCGCCATCAGCCCGAACACGATGACGCCCAGCGCCCCCAGCGCCAGCATGAAGACGCCATAGACGCCTGAGTGCGGCGCGCGCCAGAAGATGGCGACGCCCGCCACCAGCAGCACCACAGACACCGCGAGCAGCCCGAGCAGCGCCGGCTTCTTGCCTCCCCGATACAGGTACCGCCAGCCGACGAACAGCTCGAGCATCAACTAATACTGCGGCAATTCTTCGTTCGGCACACCTCCGCCGTCACCACTCGGGTCGGCGGGCGGCGGGCGACGCTTGGCGCGGCGCTCGAAGTAGATGATACCGGCCACGATCAGCACGATCGAGATCAGGGCCACATAGGCGCTGTGCACCTGGTTCTTGTGCAGATCGGCCTTGTCCTTGTCGAGGATGCTGAAGGCGCGCCCGATGGCCAGCGAGATGCGGCCCTGCACGGTGTAGCCAAAGCTGGCGCCGAACCCCAGCATCAGGGTCCAGATGCCGAAGCGCGCCACCTTGCCGACCGCGCCCTTGTGCGGCACCGAGAAGTAGAAGTAGACCAGCGCCGCCAGCGTGCCCGCCAGCATGAGGAGGTTCGACAGGATGCCGAACAGGAAGTACTTCTTCTCCGGCTTGTACGGATCGTCCTTGCTGCCCGAGTGGTACGCGCCCAGGAAGGCCTGGGCCCGGATGCCGCGCGGGCCGCTCATGGCGTAGCTGACCAGCTTGAGCTGCGGCGCCGACAGCTGCTGCTCCTGCGGCAGCAGGCCGCCCTTGCCGTCCGCGTACGGCCCGAGGATCTGTCCCATTGATTTGAATCCGCCGATTGCCTTACGTGCCCCGACCACCTTGGCCGCCACCGCGCTGCCGAAGCCGGGCAGCTTGCGCAGCTTGCCCGGCGACGCGTTGTTGACGTCCACGCGCTCGACCACGATGTCACTCGCCGTCGCGCGCGCCTGCGTCAGCAGGTTCGAGTCCGCCACCGCCGGCAGGTTGATGCCGGCGTACAGCCCGACCACGAAGGCCACCGGATAGCGCCCCACCCACGACAGGCTGCGTGACGCCGCGCGCACGAACAGGCACAGCGAGAGCACCAGCGGGATGATGTACCACCAGTTGTGATCGTCCCACAGGCGGCCGACCAGGTTCGGCTTCAGCGGCCCATAGTAGGTGTTGACGATGACGATGCCGACCGAGCTGCCGACGAAGAGGTGCTCGGCCAGCTTGTAGAACGGGTTGTCCTTGTACAGAAACGACAGGATGCAGAACGTGAGGAAGACGGCGATCCACGCCCCCACCACGTCAGCGGTCAGCCATGGCTGCAGGTTCACGAGGCACCTCCCGACTGCGCGCGCTTCTGCTGGCGCCGTTCGGCCAGGTAGATCAGGTTGCCCAGCACGATGGCCAGGATGATGACCAGGGTGCCGATGTTGAGGACGTCGAGGCCCTTCTTGCCCAGCTGCTCACCGGGGGGATTGACCAGCTGCTCGTACTCGGCGGCGCCCTGCATGCCGGCCACCAGCCCCTTGAGCTGCCCTGACGAGTAGAACGGCTGCAGGTCGGTGCGCGACACCGCGGTGGTCGACACCACGATGGGCAGCTCGTAGCGCGACAGCAGCTCGACGTACTCCTTGGCGCCCGGGAAGCCGGCGCTGATCAGGATGAGGATGCCGCTGTCCTTGAAGTCCTGGACCGAGCGGATGCCCTCCATGATCGGGATGGTCCCGACCGGCTCGCCCTCCTGGGTGGTCGGGTAGGCCGTGGGCAGCGACTGGCCCAGCGTGTTGATGACGGCCTGCTTGCCCGACTTGAAGCCCAGGAAGATGAAGTCGGTCTTGCGCTCGTAGATCTTGTTCAGCGGATCGTCGGGTGGCCCGCCGGGGTTCAGCGGCGCCTGCAGGATCGAACGGACGTAGCCGTTGATCAGCGGCGGCGCGTACTCCCACAGCGAGACGATGACGATCTTGCAGCGCTTGCGCTTGAGCTGCACCAGCACCGACTTGGCGAACGGCTCCAGCTCGGGGCGCGACGCCGGGTCGAAGTCGATCGACATGAAGACGCGCGAGCCGTCCTTGATGCTGGCGACGGCGTCGTAGGTGTCGACCGTGGCGTCGCCGGGCAGCGCCGGCAGGCCGATGGGGAAGAAGATGGGCAGCACGATGGCCAGGCCCATGCACAGGAACAGCCAGCGCCGATCCATCGTGCGCAGGCGCTCCATGATGCCGCGGGGGGCTGCGTTTGCAGGCGTGGCGGACATCAGTCACCTCCCAGGTGGCTGCGTTCGAGTCCCAGGATCACGCGCAAGCCGATGGCGACGGCGCCCAGCGCCGCGCCCATCATGATGGCGCGCCGACCGGCTACCGTGGGCACCGACAGGATCCACTCCTGCAGGCGGTACAGCCAGGTCTGCGACAGCTCGGCGCCCAGCGGGATGGTCCCCATCATGACCAGCATGGCGGCGCCCAGCAGCAGGCCCGACTCCACGTTGCGCAGGCGGAAGGCGCGGAACGCGGCCGAGGTGATGAAGAAGGCCAGCAGCGCGAACATGGTCGCGTTGCACGGCGCGAAGATGTAGTTGAACAGCCACAGGTAGGGCTGGCCCTCGGGGCCCAGCAGGTAGGTCAGGTGCGGCTTGACGGTGGCCTCGCCGCCCGCGACCAGCGAGATCGAGACCTCGTACTCGTCGTACCTCGGAGGCGTGGTGCGCGCGGTATCGGACACGTTGACCACGTGCGGGATCACGTTGCCGGCGGCGTCCTTCTCGACCCGCACGCGGGCGCGGATCGGCATCCGGGCCGGCTCGCCAGGGCGCGCGGGATCCAGCACGGTCTTGCCGTCGATCTTGACCAGCAGATCGCGGGGGCCACCGTCGACCACGATGATCGCGGTGTCGGCCGCCTCGGGCGTGCCCACCAGCATGTCGGACACCGGCGACACACTGACGGTGCCCTTCTCGGCGGGCGACCAGAACTCGTGCAGCCGGAAGCCGACCAGCAGCACGGCGACCGCCGACAGCAGCATGACCAGCTTGTAGCCCCAGTCGGGCCGGCGCCGCACCACGATGGGGATGTTGACCTGGACGATGTTGATGCCGCCGAGCACGAAGGCGACCGCGGCGATGATGATGCCGAAGTCGTTCAGCGTGCTGGACAGCTTGGTCATGCCGCCGGCGGGCACGAAGTAGCCCATGGCGCCGACCACGCCGACGAAGAAGGTGAGCAGGAGTGGCAGTGTTTTCTTCATCACGAACCCGGGAAGAACAGATCCATGAACGCCGCCTGGCGCGCAGGATCCGAGTGGAAGTACGTCATCCAGACCGTGCCAAACAGGATGAACAGGATGAGCAGCGCCTTGAAGTAGTCGGTCGCCTTGAGCGACGACAGCAGGCGCGGCTCGCGCGACAGGTAGGCCGACACCGCGAACAGCTCCTCGCCGATGATGGTGTAGTCACACGCCGCGATGAAGAAGGGCAGCTGGGTGATCTCGGCGGTGCCCGCGATCTGGATCGACCGGTTGATGTAGCCGGTCTCGGCCAGCATCAGCGACTCGGCGAAGAAGCGGCCGAGGTAGATGTTGGTCGCCGGCTTGTCGCGGATGATGATGCCGTTGGTCCCGGCGGTGAACGCGAACTGCTCCGACGAGATGAACATGATGTTGCGCGGCTTGTGCGCCTCGGGGTGGCCGGCGCGGACGAAGCCCTCGCGCACGACCTCCTCCGAGATGGCCATGACCAGCGGGATCATGCACGGCACCTTGATCTCGGCGCCGTACTTGGCGACCGTCTCGGCGACGTGGCCGAGGATCAGGATCGACGCGATGGTCTGCAGATCCTGGATCTCCTCGACGCCGGGCACGTAGAGCACCGGGCGCCCCATCTCGGTGGCGCGGCCGATGGCCTCGTCCATGGCGTCGATGCCGGCGATGCGGCGGATGTACATCTCCTTGCCGCGCTTCTTGGCCTGGCTGAGGAAGTAGGCGATGAGCACGCCCATGATGAGGACGGTCAGCGCCACCAGCCAGTGGTGCCCGTTCCAGTACGCGGTCTCGGTGGTGGCCGGGCCGACCAGCGCCGGGCGGCCGTACACGGTGCCCGCCATCGGGAACACCATGTAGACGAACTTGGTCTTCTTCTTCGGCTGGTCGCGCAGGCTGTAGTCGCTGCCTGCGCCGGTCGCGGGGACGACCTTGACCAGGGTGAAGGCGTCGGGCTTGGGCGCCAGCGTCATCGGGTCCTTGCCGACGAGGTCGCCCACCGGGCCCGCCTTGGGGTTCGAGCGCAGCACCAGGTAGCTGGTCACCTTGGGCGACGCCGACTCGGCCTCGCCGGCGGACGCCGTCCACTTGATGTCGATGGCGCTGCCATCGTCATACCTGGGCGCGCCCGCGCTCAGGTTGCCCACCGGCCCGGGTGCACCCGCCACACCAGCACCGGCTCCGGCGCCAGAACCCTCGGGCGGCGGCCACTGCGGTTCGGCATCTGCGGCCTCGCCCTCGGCGAGCGCGCTCGCCGGACCAGCCATCAGGATCAGCGCGAATAGCGCGCTCTTCACCAGCT
>Ga0138256_10006274_pt1 | contig 12572 bp, 11 predicted proteins | sample KNB2016incub_MG_FD_105486 | JGI IMG/M metagenome (GOLD analysis project Ga0138256, IMG submission 105486) | Active sludge microbial communities from wastewater in Klosterneuburg, Austria - KNB2014incub_MG | ecosystem: Engineered > WWTP > Activated sludge > Unclassified | place: Austria... | reverse complement strand
TAAAGGAGGACTTGAAACCGATTGAAATATTGGGAGATTTAAGTTTTCTTTCGCTACAAAAGAATTCGCTTTTTCGAAAGAATCAGTAGTCACAAATAGAAAAACAATTTGGTTTTGATAGTCGTCATATAATTTTTGCATACTTGGCATTTCGGCTATACAAGGCGGACACCAAGTAGCCCAAAAATTAATGAAAATTATTTTCCCTTTATATTCTTCCAATATCACTGCTTTTCCATTTTTGCCCATCAACTGCCATTGGTAAGTCGAAAGTATTTTTTGTTCGGAAACGGCAATAGTCGATGGTGAAAAGGCTAAAAATCGATTGATATGCACTTTTACAAAAGTTCCTAGCGGAGTAAATAGCAGCAGCACCAAAACGGCTACAAAAGCTATATTTTGAATTGTGTTCTTTTTGGGTGTTTTCCAAGTCATGAATTTCTTTATTTTCATTACAGTTTCAAGAAGTCTCTTATTGTTTCTCGAAATCAGTTTGCGAATGTAGTCACTGAATCGCGAACTATTGGTTACAATTGTTACATTAATTCCCTTTATATCTATCTATAAACCATTATTGTGTGTAGTTTGCTGTTTTCATTATTAAAAAAAATATTCAACAAGGTTGTTCATTGCTAAAATTGGAAATAAAATAGCAACTTTTTATCAAAAGAGGGATTTCGTCGAATTAGATTTCGTTTTGAGGAGCAATTTAAAGTTTAGTGAATAGTAACCTTTTAGCCATTTTACATTTCCTTGAAAACATTCAACTAAAAACCATTAGTCACCCCATAAATAAAAGTGTTTTTGTTTAAAAAATAAATTTTTTATCTATTACACCCCCATTAATAATAGGGGTATTAGTCAATATTTTTAGTTTTTTAGATTAATGAATACTAAATTTGAGATAGAAAAATAATTAAAAAGTCAAAAAAAAAAGTCAAAAAAAAGAATATCACATAAATTATTAATTATTCAGCATAACAAGCATTTTGGTTAAAATAAAACAATAAATTTGTTCTTAACGATTTTTTTAACAAACAATAATTTAAAAAATTGACTATTTAATAATGTATAATATGATGAAGTTGATTCCCAAATTGAACCCAAATGGATGGGACGAAATGTTTTCGAGTAAAGGAGTGCGAAATTCTTATCGCAACGTTTTACATACATTACAAAACCTAAGTCCTGAAAATATTGAACAAAAGCAAAAACAAGCTTCTGATTTTTTTATGAACCAAGGAATTACGTTCACAGTTTACAGTGATGACAATCAAGGGATAGAGAGAATCTTTCCTTTTGATATTATTCCCAGAATAATCACCCATAAAGATTGGGACGAAGTAGAAAAAGGAATTGGGCAGCGATTAAAAGCACTCAACTTGTTTTTAGAAGACGTTTACAACGAACAACTTATTATTAAAGAAGGGATTATTCCGGCGTCTTTAATATCTTCTTGCCCACATTACATACAAGAAGTACATGGGGTAAAATTGCCTCATAATATTCATATTCACATAGCGGGTATCGATTTGATTCGAGGCGAAAAAGGGGAGTTTTACGTACTGGAAGACAATCTTAGATGCCCAAGTGGAGTAAGCTATATGCTTGAAAACAGAGAGATTACGAAGCGAATATTTCCAGAAATGCTCACTTCGAATCGGGTAAGTATGGTGGGTAATTATCCTATGGTCTTACATAATATTTTAATATCAATGTCGCCAAGAAGCATTTCGAATCCTAATGTTGTTTTGCTAACTCCAGGCGTATATAATTCGGCTTATTATGAGCATACTTTTTTAGCGAGACAAATGGGAGTCCCATTAGTTGAAGGGCGAGATTTGGTTGTAAATAATAATAATGTTTATATGAAGACCACTTCTGGGCTCCAACAAGTTGATGTAATTTACAGAAGGCTGGATGACGATTATTTGGATCCATTAGTTTTTAAACCTGAAAGCACATTGGGAGTTCCTGGACTTATTAGTGCTTATAAAATGGGAAATGTAGCCTTAGTAAATGCAGTTGGAAATGGAGTTGCAGACGACAAAGCGGTTTATGCTTATGTACCCGATATGATAAAATACTATCTTAATGAAGAGCCTATTCTAAAAAATGTTCCTACCTATCAAATGGAAAACAAAGAGGAACGGGAACTAGTCTTTGCCGATATGGGGAATATGGTCATCAAAGAAACCAATCAAAGTGGTGGATATGGAATGATTATGGGCAATAAAGCTACTGAGGAAGAACTTGAAAGAGGAAAAAAAGCAATTCTTGCCAATCCAAGAAATTTTATTGCACAACCCATAATTCAACTGAGCACCGTGCCTTGCCTGATTGATGGTCAACTCAAATTGCGACACGTAGATTTGAGACCTTACGCGTTATTTGGACCTGAAGGTGTGAAAATTGTTCCCGGCGGATTAACTCGTGTGGCTCTTACAGAAGGGTCATTAGTAGTCAATTCATCTCAAGGCGGAGGCAGTAAGGACACTTGGATTATTGAATAAAAAAGGAATTAACAAGAGGCTAAGATGGCTTTCGCCATGGCGGAAAATCGTGCCTCGCAATGACAAATAAAATGAAAACAAATATGCTCAGCCGAGTTGCAGACGGAATGTTTTGGCTCAACCGATATATGGAAAGAACAGATGGAATGTTGCTGACTCTGAACACCTTTTATATCTTGTCATTTGACAAAGAAATGAATGATTCTCAGGGATACAGACCTTTATTAGAATATTATACTGATTTGTCAAAAAATCAAATCATCGAATCGCAATATGATTCGAATTTTGTGTTAAAATACATCATTTGTGACAATCACAATGTCGATTCTGTTAAAAACCTTGTTCGAAAAGCCCGTGAAAATGCAAGAGGCGCTCAGGACAAAATCACTAAAGAACTTTGGGAACACATCAACTCTCTGTATCATTATATGAATTCGCCTGAATTACCAAGAAGGCTGGAAACTTATGAAGCCGTAGGTGTCATTACCAAACTCAAAAATGATCTTTTATTGTACAACGGAATCCTTCATGTCACCATGCCAAGAGGATTAGGGTGGTGCTTTTCAAGCGTTGGAAAAAACATAGAACGTTGTTTACAAACCATTTCGATGACACAAGCTTACTACAAACCCATTAATTATAATCTTGATGGTGAAGAAGATTTATTGTATTGGAGACGTTTGTTATTATCACTTTCTGGTTATGAACAATATTTAAAAAGTTATAGCAACATATCTCACAATCGAAAAATTGCTCAACATGTGGTTTTCAATAGAGATTTTTCGCATTCCGTAGTGTACACTTTAGAATTAATCGATAAATATTTAGGTTACTTGTGTATAGATAATATTTCGCCTGAAGCCAGAACACTTCAAAATCAATTTGGAAGACTAAAAAGTATGGTTCAATACACCGATTATCACAACTTGACAAACCAGCAATTAGAAGATGTATTAAACGATACTAAAACACAATTGATTCAGTTTTCGACTGATTTTTCTAAATTATTCTTCTCTTATACCTAAAAAAATGGCAACATTTAAAATAGTTCATATCACAAAATACCAATACAATTGGCCTATTAAAGAAAGCATCAACGAGATTCGTTTGTTTCCTCACCATTTTGAAAATCAAGAAGTGTTGCAGCATCAGCTTTTGATATCTACTAATCCGATTGTCGAAATCTCAAAGGATTTTTATGGGAATAGCGTGGGGAATTTCAATATTTTAGCCCCTCACAAAGAAATGATTATCGAATCCAGAATGTTGGTACAAGTCAATCATTCGCTCAAAATACCTGAAATTGACACTGCCAAAGTGCAAGATTTAGAAATAGAAAAATCAAACAACAGCTCTTTACTTCGGCTTTGTTATCCTGAAAACATTACACATCAAAAGAAAATAGATGCCTTTTTAAAAAAAATAAATGCTGCTAACATTCCTCTTATAGAAATTGCCCAAAAATGCAGTGAATACATCTTTAAAAACTTCACCTATACCAAAGGAATTACAAATATTGAAACTACCGTTGATGAAATATTAGTGCACAAAAAAGGAGTTTGTCAAGATTTTGCACACGTTCTGTTGCAATTCTTGAGAACGGTAGGAATACCTTCGAGATATGTAAGTGGCTATATTTGTCCAAATGCAGTTGGATTTAGAGGAGAAGGCACCACTCACGCTTGGGTAGAATTTTATACTCCATCTCAAGGTTGGCTTGGCATAGATCCCACCAATAATATTTGGACTATGGACAATCATGTCAAACTTTCGGTAGGTCGAGATTTTAATGAATGTACTCCGGTAAAAGGAACTTTCAAGGGATTTGCCAAACAAACACTTTCGGTTAGCGTTTCGATAGGATATGAAGACGGAAGACAGTTTGAAGAAGTAAACGATGTGAAGCTTCAAAAAGTTTCAGAGGATGTGCAAAAACAATTAGATCTTTTAGAATACCAACTTAAGCTACAGCTGCGACAACAAGAGCAACAGCAACAACAGCAACAATAGTAAATCTGTATATATAAAAAGCGCCATTTTATTAGTGTAAAATGGCGCTTTTTTAGGTTTTAAATTTCTTGATTACATATTATTTATCCAAACAGCAGGATTGTTATAGGTCGTATTTTGAGAAATGGTAAACTTTAGAACCGTTCTTCCTGTTTCGCCATTAGTTCTAATTCTCCCGATATTTTGCTTAATACTTACTTTATCTCCTTTACTTACATTAACCGAACTCAAATTTTGATACACCGTAAAATAATCCCCGTGTTGAATCATTACGGCTTTATTCACCGGAGATAAAACCATAACACTGGTTACTTCGCCCGCAAAAACAGCTCTTGCAGTAGATCCCGATTCGGTTGTGATTTCGACCCCGCTATTATGAACTCTTAACGAGGAAAATTGTGGGTGCTGCTGATCTCCATAAGGCAATGAAACAAAGCCTTTTTCAACTGGCCAAGGTAATTTTCCCCTATTGGATTTAAAATTATCGGCTAATATTTTTTCTTCTGGGGTTAATACAATTTTTGAGGAAGATACTGCTGGTGCTGAAGAGACAATGGCTTTAGCTCGTGTTTTTATTTCTTCTTTGGTATCACCAGCCTTTGCTTCGGCTTCGGCTTTTCTCATCGCTTTTTCTAGAGCTGCTTTTCTATTGGCTTCGGCTATGGCTTCTCGTATCAAACGATCAATTTGTCTGTCGATGGCTCTTGCCTCTTGTTGTTTTTTCTTGATGTCAGCGGCAATTTTATTCTTGTCTTTTTTAATTAATTTGACCAGTTTATCTTGCTCTTGTTTTGCTTTTAGCAGTGATAATCGTTCTTTTTCGTTTTCTTGAATCAGTTTTTGTTTGGCCGATTTTTGAACTCCTAATTTTTCATTGTACTCCGTAAGCTGATCTGATTTTGATTTAATTTCGTCTCCCTGCATTTTTCTGTACCCTGTATATTGTTTCATATATTGGGCTCTTTTATAAGCTTGCAGAAAATTTTCTGATGATAAAATAAACATCGCTCTGCTTTGTTCAGAACGGCTTTTGTACGACTTTACAATCATTTCGGCATAATCTTCTTTGAGAACAACAAGTTCTCGATTTAGTTTGTTAATTTTCAACTGATTGATGTAAATATCGTTACTCAACAACCTAGCTTGCTTTTCGGTAGTATTGATCAGTTTTTCTTTAAGCTTTATTTTATTGGCTTGAACAATAACAACGCTTACCGCTGATTTTTCTTTTTTCTTTACCGATTGCAACAACTTTTCATTGTCTTTAATTTCTTGTTGTATTTGGGCTTTTCGTTTTTCTAATTTTTCTTGCTGTGATTCTTGACTCCACATCAATGAAGTCATACAAATTAAAATCAGGCTTAGGAGAAATTTTGGCATAGTAAAATAAGTTTGTGCAAATTTACTTAATTATAATTCTTTTATAATCATTTGGAACACTATAAGGAAAAGAAAGTTCTTCATTAAAGGTTACGGCGTTGTATTCTAAATTTATTTCGGTTTTACCTTTCGGTTGGTAACTGTCGATATTGAGGGTCAAAGGCAAAGTCATTTCTTTGTATTCTTTTTTGTTAGAATACACCACCTGAATCATTCTTTCCTCTTTGGTTTGTGTAATTTCCTGTTTATTTATCGAGAAATTATTTCCGTCAATATAGAACGATTTCTTAGTGTTTCCATCAAATTCTTCGTCCAATCTATACACTTGATCGGTATATGTTTCTGTATATTTTCCGTCTTTCAAATTGTCTATTGCTCTTCCCAACAACATATTTTGCACCTTGCTATAATCTAAATCGGTTCCCAGCAATTGGCTTAATGCGCTGAAATCGCCTTCATAATAAGTGCCTTTTACTTTTTCGTAATAGCTTACTTTGGTTGGCGTAATCGAAGCTTTGGCCATTGTGATTCCCAAAAACCGAATACTAATCAAAATCTGTTCGTCTTTTTTGATTTTAATTTCGGCAGTAACATTCTGATTTTGTTTTTCAGAAGCATATTGGACGCCCGCTTTTATATATAATGTCGAAAACTCGTTTTTATTGTTGTAGTAGTTTTCGATGATTTTATTAACACTCTTTCGGTTTTCATTTTTAGACACCGCAACCGCAGCCGTTTTCGATTTACACGATACGAGTACTAACGAACTAATGAAGCTAACCAAAAAAAGAAGTTTTACATTTTTTGAAAATTTATTCATTCTATTTCTTATTTCTTGGTTTTTAATAATTGATTGGCTTTAGCAAAATACTGCTCTTTTTTCTTGAAATCTCCCAACCCATTGAAGGCCTCGCCCAATTGAAGATTGAAATTCGTTTCTAATTGTACATCATCAACCACATAATCCAGCCCCATTTCTAACATGGTTACGGCTTTTTTAAATTCCTTCATTTGATTATTGGCCAAGCCGGAAAAATAATAAAACTGAGGTTGTGTTGGATAAGTTTCAACTAAAGATGTCGCTTTTTTGGCTACAATCTCAAATTGTTTGGTTTCGACATAACTCTGAAGCAAAAGCATATTGGTTTCGATGTCTGGTGCCAAATTATTTTTTAGAGACAATTCATAATATTGAATGGCTTTGTCCCATTGCTTTTTATTGTGAAAATATTTTCCAATTTCTTTGGATACATTTACATCTGGCTCTTTGTCAAAATAGGCAATTGCTTTCTCCAAATCTGGCGAATATTGCGGATTTTTATTGACAAAATTCAAAAATTCATTCAACACTCGGTATTTTATTTTAGAATCTATTTTGGTGCTGGCCAAAACCAAATTCATCGCATTGATTGCTTCTGGAGCTTCATTTTTATCTAAATAATACTTAAACAATCCTACTTGCGCCCAATCCGAACTTGGAATTTCTACTTCTAGTTTTTTGGTGATTTCTGCTGCTTTTTCATTTTCATTATTCTCCGAATACAACTTGATTAAAGCAACATAATTGGACTCATCTTTTGGATTCAATTTAATTTGAACCATTAAATTATTTATTTCAGCATTTTGAAATTTCCCTTGTGCCAAAATTTGCGTTTTATAGGCATCTCTTCTGTTTGACTTTCCAACTTTGTCGTTCAACTCATTGATGAGAACGAGTGCTTTGTCAAATTGTTGCGTGTTCATATAAAGTTCAACCAAATCTTCTTTGTAAACTTGGTCAAATTCAATCAATTTATTAACTGTGAGTATTGCTTGATTGTAATTCTTGGTTTTGTAACTTACCTCATACATTCCTGCCCAAAACCATTTGTTTTTGGGATCTATTTGCGCCGCTTTTTCATAGGAAGAATAACTTTGTTCATAGTTTTTTAGACCAAAATAATTCTTTCCCATTTCCGAATAAACAGCTGCATCATTGGGTTTTAATTTCAAACAATATTCCAATGCTGTAATGGCTTTGTCGTAATTTTCGATTCCTTTTTGCTTTAAGGATTCGTAAAAATAATCTTGAAATTTGTCAGTTTCAGGCACAATAGATTCTGGTTCGGTTTGCGACAATAGCGAAGCTGAATTGCAAAGCAAAACCAAGAATAAAAAGAAAGAAACCGTTTTTTTCATTTATAGAAATTTCATTTTGCTGGGTTAGATTTGACAACTTTTAAAAAGTTGTCAAATCTTTTTAATGACAAAAACCTATTCCAACACCGAATAATCGCCTATACTAATGCTTGTAAAATTACCGTCAAAACTAGCGTGACTTCCTATCATCGCATTGTCTAAATTGGCGTTTTTTATATGCGAATGAGTTTGCACCAAACTGTTTTTTATCGAACTATCAACTACATGACATCCATTTCCTAAAGATACATTTGGTCCAACCGTTGCATTAATTAAAATCACATCTTTACCAATATAACAAGGCGGAACAATCGTTGAATTCTCCAATTTTACATCATAATCTACCAAATGCTCGCCATCATTATGCAAAAATCCTAACATTCTGGAATTGGTTTCCACGGTCACGTCCTTGTTTCCGCAATCCATCCACTCGGCGACTTCTCCAGGCACAAAAACCATACCTTTAGCCATCATTTGCTTGATTCCGTCATTAATTTGATATTCGCCACCGTTGATGATGTTGTTATCCAAAACATATTGCAATTCGTTTTTCAAAACGGCAACATCCTTGAAATAATAAATACCGATCACGGCAAGATCTGAAACAAATTCCTTTGGTTTTTCGACTAATTCAATAATTTGATTGGCTTCGTTCAAATTAACCACACCAAAAGCTTCTGGTTGATCTACTTTTTTCACCCAAATCACGCTATCGGCATTTTGATCCAAATCGAAATCGGCACGAATCAAAGTATCAGCATAAGCAATCACAGCTGGTCCGCTCAGCGACTCTTTGGCACACATAATTGCGTGACCAGTTCCCAATGCTTCGTTTTGATAATAAATCGTTCCTTTTGAACCTAGTTTTTCGGCAATGGCGATTAAATCTTCTTCTACTTTTTTGCCAAAACTTTCGTGAATGATAAAGGCAATTTCTTCAATATCTTGATTCAAAACTCCTGCAATATCTTCGACCAAACGGTGTACGATTGGTTTTCCGGCAATTGGAATTAAGGGTTTCGGAATGGTTAATGTGTGAGGTCTTAATCTGGAACCACGTCCAGCCATTGGTACTATTATTTTCATTTTTTTGTCATTGCGAGAAACGAAGCAATCGCATCCTCATGATTATTTTTTTTATTTTTTTTTGCCACAGATGAAACAGATTAAACCTATTTTCACGGATTTTTTATTGTTTTATTCTAGAGAACTAAATCTTTTCCAAAGACGAATTAATTATTAACGACTGATTGGTAATTTTTTTTAGCTGTTTATTTAAAACATCTAATAGTTTTTTATGATTAATATTTAGAAAATACATATGAATTCCATATTGTGAGTTCGCAATTTTTATGTCAAATTTCAGTAGCAATTTGTAAAACCAAGAATCTCTATATTTTTTTGTTGGTTTTTTCATTTCAATATAAATTTGTCTATTATTAGCAATTCCTCTGTAATGGGTAGTTACTACATAAAACGATTTAATGTCTTCAAAATATACATTTATTTGTTTTGTTAAAACATTATAAATAATGATTTCGTTTGTAGTAACAGTAAGAAGAGGTTTTGTTCTTATTAAATGTAAAATTGAAATTATTATTCCAAAAACGAATATAATAAACCCAAATAGAAACATAGTGCTTTTAAAAGGTTTTAATTCAAAATTAAAAAAGTCTTTATAAAAAAATATTATACTAAACACTAAAAGTGAAGATATTAACAATAAGAAAAAAGCCTTTATTTTATTTGAATAAAAGTGTAAATCGGTTGATTTAAATTTCGATGTGTTATTTTCTATCACGTTTACTTAAAATGTTGTCAAAATTTCGCAAATTGAAAACTTATTTTACCCCCGTACTTCCAAATCCTCCTTCTCCACGAGATGTCTCGGATAATCCTTGAACTTCAATCCATTCAGCTCTTTCGTGTTTTGCGATGATGAGTTGGGCGATGCGTTCCCCGTTTTCGATAACGAAAACTTCATTGGATAAATTGACCAAAATCACGCCAATTTCTCCACGATAATCCGCATCGACAGTTCCGGGTGAATTCAAAACAGTGATTCCTTTTTTGGCTGCCAAGCCGCTTCTTGGTCTAACTTGGGCTTCATAACCTATGGGTAATTCGATGAAAAGACCTGTTTTAACGATGGTTCTTTCCAAGGGTTTCAAGGTTATGGATTCAGTTAGATTGGCTCTTAAATCCATTCCTGCCGAAGCTATGGTTTCATAGTTGGGCAAATCGTGTTGCGATTTATTGATGATGTTGATTTTCATTCTGAATTTTGGGTTTTAACCGGGATTGTATTGAAATTATTTTCACTTTTTCCTTTTTACGATGGCTAATATAGTTTCTTTCTCGTTGTGATAAATGAAATACATAAACAAGAGTAACAACGGGATTCCAACGAAATAATTTTCCCTAAAAAAGTAGAAAGAAATAATAGAAAATAAGATTGATAATCCTAAATATCCACCTATTTTTTCCATATCATAGGGAATAGGATAATATTTGTTGCCTAGAACATAGGAAATAACCATCATACTTCCGTAGGCAACAATGGTGGCTATTGCCGAGCCATAATAGCTGTATTTTGGAATTAAAAGATAGTTTAAAACCAAAGTTAATATCGCTCCTACAATCGAAATATAAGCGCCAATATGTGTTTTATCGGTGAGTTTGTACCAAACGGAAAGATTGTTGTAAATTCCGAGACAGAAATTGGCCAAAATGATTAATGGTACGACTTTCATCGCTTCCCAATAGGATTTGTTGTCGAGCAAAAGAAACTTTAGAACATCGGCAAAAACTATTACGCCTAGTAAAATTAATGAACCTAATATCACGAAATATTTAGTAATAACAGCATACGTCTGTGGCGCCTTATCACTACTCGAATGACTGAAAAAGAAGGGTTCGATTCCCAAACGAAATGCGGTTGCAAATAAAACCATAAACAATCCAAGTTTGTAGCAAGCTGAATAAGCTCCGACTTCAGATTTGGCAATATTTTCTGGAAGCAAGTAACCTAAAAGAATTTTATCGAAATGTTCGTTGACTGCAAAAGCGATTCCTGCCACGAGAATGGGCAAGCCGTATTTCATCATTTTTTTCCAAAGAAGTTTATCGAATCTTCGATCTAAATTAAAATAATTGGGCGAAAGCACTACTAATGTGAGTAAGCTCGCCAGCAAATTGGCAATAAAAATATAGCCAATTTCATTGTTTTCAACATATAAATTATCGATGAACGAATGCGGATTATCCGCAGCTAATTGGGGTAAATACACCAAAAAGAAAATATTGAGAATCAAATTAACCATCACGTTTCCTATCTTGATCGCTGCATACATCATAGGCCGTTGATTGGCTCGCAGTTTTGAAAACGGAATAATCACCAAAGCATCAAGTGCTAGAATCCATATGGAATAGGTAATGTATTGTACATCTACATTAGCATAAGCTGCCAAAGAATCTCTAAAAATTAAGGCTCCAAAAAGGAAAAAAATGGTGGACCAAAATATCGAAATGGTAGATGTGGCGATAACATTTTGCTTATTTTTTTCGGAATTGTAAAAACGGAAAAAAGCGGTTTCCATTCCGTATGACAAAATCACGTTGAAGAATACCATCCAAGAAAGCAGAATGGAAACTTCGCCATAATCGGCTGTGGGTAATTTCGATGTGTACAAACGCACCAATAGGAAACTCAACATTCTCGGCAAAACCGTTGCGAGTCCGTAAATGGCAGTTTGTTTGAAAAGATTTTTATATAATCCCAAGGGTATGTCTATTAATTTATGACACAAAAATAACCATTTCTTTGGTTTAATTCTGAATTTATTATTTCAATCCAAATGGTTTAATTCTTAGAGTTATGTCAATCCTTCTTCGTTTAAAGTTTTTACAAAATGAAACCCTCTGGGATTATAGCCTTGATTGTAGTAAAATCGATGCGCTGTGAAATTTTGAGTATAAGCATCGAGTACAATCATGGTGCAATCTAAATCGGTTGCTTTTTGGTTGACATAATCGGTTAGGAGTTTTCCAATTCCTTTGGAACGATGTTCGGGATGCACAATAAAATTGTCGATTTCCATATATTTTCCTGACCAAAGTTTGATGCCGTACCATAAACCAGTAAGCCCGACACAGACTTCGTTTTCAAAAATCGCAACTTGAGTGTAATTGTGCGGAATCATGGTTTGGAGATACGTTTTGTATTTTTCTTCGGAAATATTGGGATACAAATGACGGATTATTTCGATTTGTTCCACCATTTCTTCGATAGTGTTGAGTTCTACGGTTTTCAAAATTGTATTAGTGTTGAAATTAGGGGATAAATTTAAACAAAAAAAGTCCCGATTAAATCGGGACTTTCAAAGTAAGATATAAGTAACTATTTATTTTTTTATTACTCTAACTGTTTTGTTGATATCTCCTTGTTTCAATGAGATTAAATAAACACCTGGAGCGTAATCATTTCCTATT
>Ga0138256_10006272_pt1 | contig 12573 bp, 6 predicted proteins | sample KNB2016incub_MG_FD_105486 | JGI IMG/M metagenome (GOLD analysis project Ga0138256, IMG submission 105486) | Active sludge microbial communities from wastewater in Klosterneuburg, Austria - KNB2014incub_MG | ecosystem: Engineered > WWTP > Activated sludge > Unclassified | place: Austria... | reverse complement strand
GTGCTGGGATGGGATCTCAAAATGCAGATAGATTCACTGGAACATTTGAACGATTATAACAATGTGTGGGTTATCTCGGACTACAGCGCTTTAGACAAAAGCAAATATGACTCTCTTAAAATTCTGATGCAGGAAAAAAATTACAAACAACTACAAAAAAAATCTTTTTATCTTATTCCGTCAAAAGTAAATGTAGAATATTATACAAAACCTTAATAAATAATCTTAAAATGGCTTTATAATTCATCAAAAAAATAACAATCCATTAAATTCTTTATCTTTATTTTTATCATTAAAAGTCTTAAATTTCAAAAAAAATTCAATCATTATTTATAATTTTATTTAAATGACCCCAGCTTACAAGAAGCTCTTAGACCGACACTATTCAGTAAAAAATATTCAAAAAATTTTTCTCTTTTCCATAACAATTTTATCCATTCTTATAACGGCATTTTACAGCCCGCTTGAAATACAGGAGGATATAAATAATAAATATACAAATGTAGGGAACATAGGATTAACAGTTACAAACTACGGAACTATTGGAAACGGTTTTTCTTCATTTCCGGAACAGCCATCCTGCCAGTATCCGAAAGAATCCGGAATAGAAAATCTTTTTATCGGAGGTATCTGGATTGGCGGAGTGAAAGATGGTATAATCAGCGTATCTACTGCTGCTGTCGATGTTTCAACTTCAAACCGCACAACCGGGTTTGAATTTACAAATGCTCCGAGCTCAACAATTCTTGAAAGATCTTCATTACAGACATCCCCAAATTACAGACCTGACGCAATTTCTCATCAGGATTTTGTCTGCGAATTTTTTGATACAAACATTACATATAACGGTACAGTGATTCAGGATCATTTACCTGTAGGTTATAAAGTTCTTCTGGAAACTTACTGTTATAATTTCAATTTTGCAAACAACTGGGTAATACTTAATTATAAAATTGTAAATATTGGCTACAGAGGATTTAATCAGCCCATAGACAGTATTTATGTAGGAATGTGGTGTGACGGAGTTGTAAGAAATACAAACATTACTCCTCCCGGCGGTTCGGCATTTTACAGTAAGGGAGCAGATGGTTATGACAGCTCATACAGAATGGCTTATGAATATGATTATGACGGGGATCCGGGATTTACTGATACATATGTAGCTTTTAAATTACTTGGGGTTACTCCACGTCCCGCCAACGAATATATAAATGACAAGACTCATTTCACGATCTGGCAATTCAGAAACACAACAGATCCATTGTATTTTTCACCAACAGTTGATAATAGCTCAGCTCCTGATGGTGCTGGTAAATATCAAAAACTTCAGGGATATCTAAAAACCAATCCAAATGATTCTATCCATAATCCGACTGTTATACCTTCAAGACTTGATGTACTCAGACATACTCCAAGCAACCGTTCAACGCTTGTATCTTATGGTCCTGTCAGAAATGAGAATAACAGCAGTTATTCATTGAGATATATTCAGGATACGCTGAATGTTGTGTTTGCAGTTGTCTGTGCAAAAAAAACCGGAAACGATCCGACAACATGGGATTCATCTTATCAGAGAAATGATCTCAATATTGCCGCAAGCTGGGCTCAAAGCGCATATGATAACGATTACAAACTTCCATCACCGCCCGATATTCCCAAAACAAAGACAATTATTAGTGACAGAAACGTAACTCTGTACTGGGCTGCAAATGCTGAAAAATCAATTGATCCTATATCTAATCTTGAAGATTTTGAAGGATACAGAATATACAGAACAAATCCCGGAAGCGACCTGGGGTTGAATCAGGATTTAACAACACTTCTTAATCTTGTCGGTGAATTTGACAGTACTCGCAATAATGTAAGCAACAATACCGGTTTTAATTTTATAAAACTTCAGGAACCTAAATATTTTGATGGAGATACTACCGCATATTACTATACTTTTGATTTTCCAAATCAACTAAATGGTTTTCAGTATGTGTATTCAGTAACTGCTTTTGATAAAGGAAGCATAGCTCAAAATCTCGGGTCGCTTGAAAGTTCAATTTTATCGAATGCTCAGAGAGTAATTGTCGGTACGCAGGCAAATAATAATGCTGATGCTGAGATCGGGGTTTATCCGAATCCCTATTATGGAAGTGCAGTTTGGGACGGAAGCGGAAACAAAAAAGAGTTGTTAAGAAAAATTTACTTTTTTAATCTGCCATCGAAGTGTACCATTTCTATCTGGACTCTTGCAGGTGATCTTGTCGATCAGCTTTATCATGATGCAGCGGTGTATAATGGCGGAGATATTGAGTGGTTCAACACTTATACTAACGGAACCCAGCAATTTGCCGGTGGTGAGCATGCATGGGATCTCGTCACAAAAAGTGACCAGGCTATTGCGTCAGGATTATATCTTTTTACTGTAGAAGATAATAATTCGGGAGAGGTGAAAAAAGGAAAGTTTGTTATTGTAAAATAATGTTCATGTTTACAAGTAATAGGTATTAGGTATTAAGTATTAGGTATTAGGTATTAGGTATTAGGTATTAGGTATTAGGTATTAGGTGTTAGGTATTAAGTGTTAGGTAATTTTAGGTTTTAGTAAAAAAAAAATTAAATTTAAAAAATAAAATAAAAAAATTAATTCAATATAAATTAAAAAAATGAAAAAGCTAAAATATTTACCATTAGTTATAATTTCCGCATTTGTCATATATTCACTGGGATTTGGTATAATGAACAGTGATTTTACAAATGTCACGCTTCAGCAGATCCAGTTTAAACCAAGCGACTCTTTAGCGCTTGGAAGGGATAAATCTGATTTAATGGATGACTCAGTTTCATTTGTTGCTAGAGTAGTAGCTCCGCCGAGAGTATCTCCGGCAAACAATGATTTCAGAACAATGATGAGAGGATCCAACAGCTGGACATGCTATGTACAGGATACAGCAAACGGGTTATTCGGAGGAATAGTTATTCGTCAGGGTTCGAGAGGTCCTCAGACAGCTATTGATCTTATTGATACCGGAGCTTTAATCAGAGTTCAAGGTGTAGTTCAGGAATTTGGAGCAACTTCAGGAAACAATTTTTCAAATACACTGACACAATTAGCATTGGATACAGCCAACGGATATACTATTTCCATACTTGGAAACTCTCCGAAACGACCTGAACCAAAGCAGGTAGCAATAACCGATTTTGCAATTGGTGATTATCCAAACGGAGGTACAATCAATTACGTAGATGGTGAAAAATATGAAGGAATGTATGTAGAGATAAGAAATGTCACTACTGCTGCAGGTATTGGAAACAGACAGCCATTCAGTATCATTGACGAAAATGGCAACAAAATGTATATGAGAGATTTTTCAAACTGGTTTTCAAGTTCGCCCTCAGGAGATACTTTAAGACAATGGACAGCTCCATCTATCGGAACATTTGTTAATTCTATCCGAGGTGTTATTATCAATGCCAATAACGAAGGAGCATTTGGAAGTCAGTTGCCGTATGTAATAGTACCAATCTATCCGAATGATCTAAGTCTCGGAAATGCAACACCAATCCTTTCCAGCCCGATCAGAAATCCGGGAGTGCCAACACCATCAGACAGCGTAACTGTAACTGTTACGGCTACTGATCCGGGAGATTCGCCTGTTACAATTCAAAACATGTCTGTAATGTACAGATTCAATGGCGGTCCTTACACAAGTAAAAATATGAATTTAGTTGCAGGAAATATTTACTCAACAAAAATGCCTCCTGCTTCACTTGGTACTGAAGTAGAATATATAATCCGTGCAGAAGATAATCAAAGCGGTGTAAAATTATTGCCGTCTGATACATCAAGATCCAAACTGTTCTATATAGTAAGAACAAATGATTCCATGAGCGTTCAGGATGTTCAGTATTGCCCGAATAACGGAGGCCGTTCTGCTTATGAAGGCTATGACGTAAGAGGACTGGAAGGAATAGTAACAGCAGATACATCTGATATTCCGGGAATTAACTTTACGAGCTCTGCCGGTAATCAGACTGCCCCGAGAAGAGTTTACATTCAAAACGGTACAGGTGAATACAGCGGAATCTGGATCGCAGGCGGACCTACGGATGCATTGCGTAAAGGAGATAGAGTAAGAGTAAAAGGAACAGTCGAAGAAAATTTCGGATGTACAAGAATTAATATTGTAACTCCTACTAATATTGTAATGATATCATCAGGAAATGCTCAGCCTCCTGCAGAGATTTTAAGTACGGCTCAGATCCCGAATTCAGCACAGGACGGAGATATTGAAGTTGAGAAATGGGAAAGTGTATTTTTAAGATTTAATACTGAAGTTGCTATCAACTGTATAAACGCAGGTACAGGAATTTCATGTACAACTTCAGAACCGCTCATTGATACTACTTTCAGAAGAAACTACGGTGAGTTACTGGTATCTGACGGATCCAACATTGATGCAAGAATAGAACTTCAGGACGGAAATCATAATTATTCAAATAACTGGGATGGTTTGGGAAGTGTTTCTCCAAACATTCTATTGACAAAGAATGATAAGATATCCTATGTAGAAGGTATATTGTATTTCTCATTCAGCAATTATAAACTTACACCAAGAAAGAATGTGGATTTCGGTACAGTTACACCGGTAGGCATTTCCAGTCTCGGTACTGAAATAGTAAATGATTATGCATTGATGCAGAATTATCCGAATCCGTTTAATCCTACAACAAAGATCAATTTCAACTTACCTGTTTCAGGTAATGTAACTCTGAAGATTTATGATATGGTTGGAAGAGAAGTTTCTCAGCTTGTAAACAGTTTTGTAGCAGCAGGAAGCTATTCATTTAATTTTGACGGAAGCAATTTATCTAGCGGAATTTATTTCTATAAGCTTGAAGCTAACAATACTTCCGGCAAAAACTTTGTAAGTACTAAAAGAATGGTTTTAATCAAGTAAGTTTTATTTTTAATAACTCAGGGTAGTGAAATTATTCCGCCCTGAGTTATTATTGTTTTTATTATTGAAAAGTTTTTATGTTTTAATCTGTACATTTTCCAAATTGAAATACTTTCATCATTTTCTTTTCCAGATCAGAGAAATTTTCAATTATAGTTAATTTAAATATAGTTAAGCAATAATAAATCTTTGTTAAAAATTTTATTTAGCATATTACCTTAAAGAAAGATTGTTTCAAACCATAATTTCAATTGTGATCAGAAATAAAATGTTTATTTTTTGTAACTGTCAGAACTTTTTTTATAACCAACATTCATGATCAGAGCATTAATACTTTTAATGGCAATATCAGCAGGGATTTATTTTTATTCCTGCAGTGATCCTTCAAGCAGTACGGCAGAAAATCTACCGCCGGATACTCATCTGTCAATTTATCCCGACAGCACCATAGCGCCTGGTTCTACTTTGAAAAGAATAAACTGGTGGGGTGACGATCCGGACGGAATCGTAGAAGGATATTTAATTTCATTTGATTCTGTCAACTGGGGATATACTTCACGAAATGACAGTACATTTCTGCTTTCCATAAACGGAAAAGACAGCACGTTCAGATTTTTCGTCGCTGCAGTTGATGATAAAGGTTTGGTAGATCCAACTCCTGCTACAAATTTATATCCCGTACTTAATACTCCCCCTTCGGTCACTTTTGATCAGGGTACAAGTCTTCCGGACACAACATTCCCAATCGCCTCATTTAAATGGACGGGATCAGATCCAGACGGTAATCTGACCATCAGATATTATCAATATTCAATGAACGATACCAATAATTTCAGAAGGATTCCGGGGACTACAAATCTGCTTACTCTGACCAGAGACAGCGGACTTGTTATTAATTCAAATAACGTATTTTATCTTAGAGCAGAAGATAATGCCGGAGCAGTGAGTCCTATCATAAGAATGCCTGATACATCTGCGACATGGTATGTAAGACCAAATGTTTCCAGGATTTTAATGATAAGAGATCTGACGACCAACGATCTTGCATTTGCTACTCCTTATTTCAATAATGCCTTTGATACTATTCAATATGACATATTTGATATTAAATCGAACGGCGGAGCTTTGATACCAAAGATAATTAATCCAATGTTCATTGAAACATTAAAACTGTATGATATAGTATTCTGGACAGGCGGTAACGGTTCGGTGGCTTCAGCTGCCAATTTTGATCTCGCCCGGCAGTCGCTTCCTTTCTATACTCAAAGCGGTGGTAAAGTATTTTTTGCATCGGGATTTCAGGGTGTGTCTACTCAGATAGATCCGGGATATATTAATTTTGCTCCGATAGACAGTGTGACAAGCTGTTCGGTTCCGATATCCAATACGAGCCTGATAAATACTGATATGAGCTATCCGGTAATAGGCATGAGTACAAGCATATTTGGTTTGAAAGGTTTAATGGTCACAACGGCAACAGTTATTTATAAATTATATGTAGGTCAGGGTTGTTTTGATACCATCAATGTCGGAATAAAAGATCTGCCTCCGCCTGCCACTCCGAAGACGATCTATTTTGCTTTGCCGATATATTCGATGAACAGTAATCCGCAGGCTTCAAAAGATCTGTTCAGAAGGATTTTCATAGAAGAGTTTGGCTATTAAATATATTGGATTACATTAAATAAATAATTTAAAAAGGCAGTAAAGGTTTACCGGGTTTTAAGAATCGTATGTTGTTTAAATTGTATAAACGAATATTATAGTAAAAGAAATAATGATAAAATATCTAACAAAATTTTGCACGGGTTTTTCAACATTAAAAGTTTACGTTATATGAAAAAAATTTTTACAGCTTTATTATTACTGATCTTATTTAATTCTACTCAATCATATTCACAGGAAAATTTCGGTTCAATGAGCGGTATTATATCTGATTCTTCCGGAATTCCTCTCGACGGTGTTATTCTGAAACTTGTTGGTACATATCTCGGAGCCTTATCTGATATTGAAGGGACATATAAAATTGAGAATATAGAACCGGGCAATTATACGTTAAGGGTTGAAACAGAAGGTTTTAAGACAGTAGAGTATACAGACCTTAACATCAAGGCTAACGAAGACAAAAAATTTAATATAATATTGAAGTCAACTTCGTTTACTGTTGATCAGGAAATTGAAGTTGTCGGTGACAGACCATTAATGGATATTGAACAGACAAGCAGTAACCATATCGTTACGTCAGATGACATCAATAAATCAATAGTTTCAAATGTAACTGATATTGTAACCCAGCAGGCTGGAGTAGTTAAAGAAGATAATGAGATTCACATCAGAGGGGGGAGAAATTATGAGAATTCTTATCTGATAGACGGTGTATCAGTTCAGGATCCGCTTTCCGGTACAGGTTACGGACTTCAGCTATCTGCAAATTCACTTGAAGAAGTGGAAGTCATAACAGGAGGATACAATGCAGAATATGGTCAGGCTACCAGTGGTGTTGTAAATGTCAGAACTAAGGAAGGAAAATATAATGACGTTAATTTTTATTTGTCATATCTGAGGGATAATTTCGGAACAGGTAAAAATTCAGGAACAAGTTTTAATACTGATGTCCTGGAAATGAATCTGAGCGGTCCTGAACCAATTACAAAATATTTATTACAGGCATTAAATATAAGAACACCCGGAGAGATAACACTTTTCGGTAGTTTCTTTATGGGTTTATCCGATGGATTTTATGTTAATGAAGGAGGGCAAAAAGCAACTCAGGTCTATTCATCTACTTTTGGCGGAACGTCATTTGCTCCGAGACAGGATAATGCATGGTACTGGCTGGGTAAACTTACCTGGAGACTTAATGAGACGATGAAACTAGCGTACTCTTTTAATCAGTCTGTATCGATCAACCAGAATTCATCTACACTACAAACGAATCTTGAATATCAGGAACCGTCACCCGGCTATCAGTATGATTTTCAGTATATTTTGGACAATGCGCTGACATATACACAGAACAGTTATTTTAATACCATAAACTGGAGTCAGACTACTAGTCCTAAAAGTTTTTATGAAATTAAGTTAAATAAATTTTATACCACATTAAGGGTTGATGCAAACGGAACTAACTGGGATGAATATCAGGAACCGATTGACGTAACCCGTCCTCCGTTTCAGTATTATTATATTGACAGCTTGAGAACCGGACTTATCCCCGGAGACGGATTTTATGATGTGGGAAATCCTTATACATGGCATGATCACTACGTGGAAGAATATTCCGGAAGATTTGATTATGTATATAACTTCAGTCCGAAGAACAGACTTAAAGCCGGTGTAGAAGCAAGTTTTCAGAATATGCAGCTAATTGACATCTATCAGCCATGGATACAGCCGCTTGGACTCAACAATGATTTTTATCAGGTCTATCCTGCTTTCGGAAATTTTTACGGTCAGCAAAGTCTGACATTTAAAGGCATGATCCTGAATTACGGAATAAGACTCGATTACTGGTTTCCGGGAAAATACGTAGATGATGCAGTTGCAAATCCGGATGTAACGACAATTCCGGACAGAACCAGGGAACAGTATTATGAAGACACTTATAATATTTTCGGACAAAGAGCTAAACTGAATTTCTCTCCTAGAATTGGAATTTCTCACCCTGTCACTAACAATCAGACATTATTTTTCTCATACGGTCATTTTTCCAAAAGACCAAAACCTCAGTTTGTATATGCAAAACTTAACCCACAGTCAGCGCAGTCAACATTTCAGAAATTCGGAAATCCGAATCTGAATCCTGAGACTACAGTAGCCTACGAGCTTGGTATCAGAAATCAGTTTACCAATGATGATGTATTTACGGTAACGGCATATTATAAGAACATTTATGATTATGTAGCTACAAAATCCATCAGGATAAACAGCGGTCGGCTTATCGGTCAGTCATTCATTACTTACTTTAATCAGGATTATGCGAGATTAAGAGGTGTGGAGATCGAGTATAAGAAAAGGATCAGTGACTGGTTTAACGGAAAATTCAACTTTACATATGCGATAGCTACAGGGAAAAGCTCTAACTCTGATAACGGATATCTTGTAGCGGCAACCGGAGCTTCTGAGACTCTTAATGAAATATTTCTTTCCTGGGATAAACCATTTCAGGCAAGCGCAAATTTATATTTTAATGTTACAAAAGGAAAAGGTCTGTTTGGATTCGGTGAAAATGTCTTAGATGACATTACTTTCAAAACAAGGATTTTTTTCCAGTCAGGAAAAAGATATACACCGCAGACTCAGATCGGTACTTTACCAAACGGAAGACCAGAGTACATTGCTGACATCAACAATATCAACGGAGCAATCGGATCTGATTGGTTTTGGGTAGATCTTGACATAGACAAATATTTCTACATCAACTCTCTTCAGTTTGTAGTTAATTTATCAATTGATAATCTGTTCAACAACCTAAACTCAACAATAATTAATCCTGTAACAGGCACGGCATATGAGTACGGAGATCCGACACCAAACTATGTAAATGATCCTTTATACCCGGATCTTCAAGCGCCTATTACGCCTTATCCTTTTAATCCGTCAAGATATCTTGCTCCGACGAATATAAAGTTTGGATTATCATTGAAGCTTTAAGAAGTAAGAATTTAAATTTTAAATCAAGCGAAACAATTTTATAATAAGATCACTCGATCAAATGATATTTAAATACAGATCTATAAAAAACATAAGGAAACTAATATTAAGCATTGTAATAATATTAATATTAAATACGGGAATTTCTTTCGCTCAGCTTTTTCCTAACCTGGGGGGTCAGAGATCCGGAACTACCTCATTGCAGTTTCTGAAGATAGGAACATCAGCAAGGGCTACAGGAATGGGTGAATCATTTGTTGCAGTTTCGGATGACATAACTTCGCTTTACTGGAATCCTGCCGGACTTGTTTCTTTTAAAGAAAACGGAATAACAGCTTCTTACACACAATGGTTTGTCGATTCTAAGATAATGAATTTCGGCGCAGTTTATCATCTGGATCCAAGCAATGCGCTGGGAATAAATGTGACTTCATTAACAACTGAAGATATGAAAGTGACAACTGAATATCAGCCAAACGGAACCGGCGCATATTTCAGATTTTCTGATCTGTCTATCGGTCTGTCATATGCCAGACAAATGACAGAGCAATTTTCTTTCGGAGCAACGATTAAATATGTAAATGAAAATCTCGGTGATCTTCAGATGGAAGGCGTGCTGGGTGATCTTGCAACTTTTTATAGAACCGGTCTCGGTACTTCCCGGTTTGCAATCATGATTTCAAACTTTGGCGGACAGATCAGTCCTGTCGGAGATGTGACTCTTGTAAATGGCATCACTACTTCATCTTTTCAGAAGTTCCCTCCACCGACTAATTTCCAGCTTGGATTTGCAATGGAGCCGTGGATGGACAGAGAGAACAGGCTTACTACTTCTATTCAGCTAAACAGTCCTACTGATAATGCGGAAAATCTTGCATTCGGAGTTGAATATGGATACAAAAACTTTCTGTTTTTCAGAGGCGGATATAAGGTGAATGTAGATGATGAGAATTTTTCCGGAGGTCTGGGGTTTCATGTACCGATCTCTTTTGCTTATGCGCAGTTTGACTATTCACTGACAAACTATACTCAGCTTGGACTTGCTCAAAGGTTAACCGTAAATGTTTTATTTCCGAATAAATGAAAAATAATTTTATGAAATATTTTATAATCCTTTTTACATTATCCCTTTTAACTTTATCCGCTTGTACGGATAAGACAGATTTTTCTCAGTTCCCTCTTACCGGAGAAGGAGGTGTCCCTGCACTTGACAGTGTTACATACGTACAGCAGGAACCTATATGGACAGGTTATAATGCACCAAGAGCTATTCTTCTCGGAAGAGAGCCTCTGGTATATATTGCCGATACAAAAAACAACAGAATTGTACAACTTGATCTCTCCGGCGCTGAGATAGGAAGTATCGGAATAAGAAATCCGGTAGCTATTGCACAGGATTACAATTATGATCTGCTTGTGATCGGAGACTCTATACTGCCGCCCCCGCCAGCAAATACAGGAGATACAATTAATTTTTTATGGAGGATCAAACTCGTGCCCGTAGGCGGATTTTTGTCCCAGGCGACTCTGCTTCCTTTAATGGGAAGTAACTATCCTACACCTTTGACAAGCAATAAAAGAAAGTTTTCCGGAGTAGGAGTATTTGCTGACAACAGCTATATCTTAACAAGACGGGGTCCTGATAATACCAGCTCTCTTGATCCTGATAATGCTCTTTTAAAAGCTTATGGAGTTAATTCCGTGACATCAGTCACTTCGTTAAGCGGATTTCAGGTAACAGGTAACGGGGTTTATTCGATAGACATGATGTCAGCTATTACAACATTCAATAATGAGTTAACAGATTTTATAATTACCCGGAATTCGGAAGGGTTTGGATTTAAAGTTTTATGGTTTGTATATGATAATTTAAAAGGAACCTATGAACCAAAGTTTGTACCGGCAGAAAATGTCGACATACTCAATGTTCAGATTGGCACACCTGTCGGGATTACGGTTGATAATAATAAGAATATTTATGTAGTGGATAACACTAAAGATTCTTTATATAAATATAATAGTCTTGGGAATCTCAGGAATGAGTCATTCGGTGGCACCGGATCAGGAACCAAACAGCTTTATATTCCGGAAGGTGTCTCTTTCTTTAACAAGGTTTTATATATATCCGATACAGGAAACAACAGGATCGTACGATATAAACTATCCACAGATCTGTATTAAAAATTAAATTGGCTAAGAAACAAAATAGATCCGTTCGGAAAAATGCACCGGAGAATGTAAAAAAGGAATTCAAGGATAATCCTTTATATAATTACGGATTAATAATACTATTTTTTGTCTTCCTGATCCTGCTGACAACTTTTAAGATCACAGGAGATGATGACGTATTCTGGCATCTTGCAACCGGAAGGTATATTGTAGAGACTCATCATGTACCGTCAACGGATATATTCGGCTTTGTATCAGAAGGACAGGAATGGATGCCGTTTGAATGGGGCTGGGATGTCATTACTTACGGTTTGTATAATATAGGCGGATATAATGCCATTCTTGTTTTCAGGTCTCTGATATTTGTGTTGATGTTCTTTTTGTTCTTTCTAATACTTCGAAAATTCAAAGTAAGTCACACACTCATATTCTTTTTCCTAACCTTACTTGCATTCGGGATCATTGACAGGCTGACTCCCCGTCCGCATATTATGTCTCTGCTTTTCTTTGTGATATTATTGTATATCATTATTGAATACCGTTATTTTAAAAGAGAAAATCATAAGATACTTTATTTTATTCCTTTGCTATTTTTATTCTGGGCAAACATTCACATGGGAATAATTGCGGGAATATTCTTAATGGGAATATATGTAATCTCAGAGATCATCATTTATTTTAATCCGTTAAAGTTTTCTTCAAAGAATATTGCACCTCTTACCAAAGCTGAACTCAGCAGGCTTATAATTATATTTGTGATATCCATTCTGGCAATGTTCATTAATCCGAATACATATGCTAC
>Ga0138256_10006271_pt1 | contig 12574 bp, 8 predicted proteins | sample KNB2016incub_MG_FD_105486 | JGI IMG/M metagenome (GOLD analysis project Ga0138256, IMG submission 105486) | Active sludge microbial communities from wastewater in Klosterneuburg, Austria - KNB2014incub_MG | ecosystem: Engineered > WWTP > Activated sludge > Unclassified | place: Austria... | reverse complement strand
CTGCTCCCCTCGTCAGGGGGAGGGCTCTTCAAGGTGGAGAAGCCTTTCAGCAATTCATGCAAGCGTTTGGCCAGAGCTACGAGGCGCTCAATATCCCTGACGGCAGCTACGACTACCGGGAAGAACTGGGCGCTATACCCGACCCGGCACACATCGGCAGGCAACTGGCTTTTTTTGAAAAAATGCAGGCAGAACTCCGGCATTTTAAGCGGGAAAAACTCGCCACTGCAGAACGACTGCAATACGACCACCTTGATTTTGAAATCAGGCTGAACCAGGAACGTCTGGCGCTGGAAAAATCCTGGCGGGAAGCGCCGCCCACCGCCATCCCTTCCGACGGCTTGTATAAATTGCCGAAAGGCTGGTATCCATACCGTATTCATTTTTTCACCGGTGTCAATATCACGCCGGAGGAACTTTTTGCTTTCGGGGAAACAGAAGTGGCCAGTGTGAAAGGAGAAATTAAACGAATTCAGGCAGCGCTCGGCTTTGCCGGCGATAGCGCGGGTTTTTATAAACGCCTGCAATCAGACGAGTTTTACTTAACCGACAAAGCGGAAATCCTGCGCCAATATGAAGAGATCAAATCCACGGTGCATAAAAACCTCGAAAACCTATTCAAGGATACCGAAGTAGCGGATTTCGCTTTTATGGAATGGGCCAACGCTGGCCCGTTCACGCCGCCCGGTTATTACAGTCCCGCCGATGGCAATGCTTACGGGAAAGGCGTTTTTCATTTCAACTTCTACGGTGGCCGCCACAACCGCCGGGCGATGGATTGGCTTTACATCCATGAAGCCGTGCCAGGGCATCACTATCAATGGTGGATGCGCAATCAACTGCCGGAACAGCCTGCTTTCAAGCGGCATTTTTACTATCCCGGCAACTTCGAAGGCTGGGCCGCGTATGTGGAATATTTGGGCAAAGAAGTCGGCCTGTACCGCGACGTCTATGCCGAACTGGGCAAGTGGGAATGGGACCTTGTGCGTTCCACCCGCATCCTGATCGATGTGGGCATCCACCATTTCGGCTGGACGAAGGAACAAGCCATTGCCTGCTGGAAAATGCACATTTCCGGCCAGGATGACATCGCCGAACGGGAAGTTGTGCGCTGCACCAACTGGCCGGCACAAGCCCTGAGTTACAAGGTCGGCGCCTGGAAAATCCGGCAGATGGCGGAGCGGTTGAAAAAGGAAAATCCGGAGGCATTTTCGTTGCCTGCCTTCCACCGGGCATACCTGATGACCGGGCAAACGCCGCTGGAGGCCGTGGAGAAAAATATTGCGGGGTATCTAAAAATGTGATTGAAAAGCCCTACCCTATCCAAACCACCGGTACATCTCTTCCATTTTCAATGCCCTTTTCGCACCGGCATCCAGATCGCGCGCGATCTGCCCGCCGGCCATCTGGATCAGCCGGTTGCCGAAGCGGTGTGCGTCGCGCAGGTTGTGGGTAATAAGCACGGTAGTCAGGTTGTATTCCCGGATAATACGCTCCGCCGTTTGCATCACCACTTCGGCAGATTTAGGGTCGAGGGCGGCGGTGGGCTCGTCGAGCAGCAGGATATCAGTATGATCCATCACGCTCATCAGCAAGGTGAGGGCCTGGCGCTGGCCGCCGGAAAGGGAGCCGATGGGTTGTTGAATTTTATTTTCGAGCCCCAGGCCCAGGCCGGCTATTTTGTCTCTCACTTCGGTTTTGAAACGTTCATTGATCCCGATAACCAACCGTTTGGGCCGGGTACGCAGGGCCGCCAGGCGGAAGTTATCCAGAATGCTCAAATCGGGCGCCGTGCCGGCCAGCGGATTTTGAAAAACCCGGGCCACCCAGCGACTGCGTTTATGCTCGGGCAGGTTGGTAATATCCGCGTCGTGAATAATAATGTTGCCGGCGCTGGGCCGTATCGCCCCGGAAATGATATTAAGCAGCGTTGTTTTGCCCGAACCATTCGCGCCGATCAAAGCGATGAATTCACCTTCGGCTATTTGCAGGCTGAGTTCGTGCAGGGCCGTTACCTCGTTGATCTGCCCCCGGTTGAAAACCTTCGTGATATGACTAAGTTCGATCATGCTTGTTGGCTTCGGGCCAAGCGTGGAATGCCCACGATGGCCAATACAAAAACGGAAGTGATCAGTTTGAGTAGATTCGGATTGACGCCCAGCGACAACGCTACAGCCAGCACCGATTGAAACAAAATACAACCTATCAATATAAATACCAACTGCAACCATACCCGCCGGATGCCGAGCCACTGGATCAAAGCATCGCCGATAAGCACCGAGCCCAGCCCAACCAGCACGATACCGATACCCATATTAATGTCTGTGAAGTTTTGATATTGGGCCACCAGAAAACCGCTCAGGGCCGTGAGCGCATTCGCAATGGCCAGCCCGATAATCTTCATGCGGTCGTTGTTGACACCCAACGCACGGGTCATGGATTCGCTGTTGCCCGTGGCTCGCATGGCCAGACCAAAATCGGTGCGCAACATATAGGCCAGCAGGGCGACCAATACGCTGAGAAAAAGCAGGCCTACCCACAGCTCATTGAAGATCGGACGGTCAAAAATAGCCAGCGCTTTAAAGATGGTCGGTACGTCGATCAATGGAATATTAGAGCGACCCAGGATACTGAGATTCACCGAATACAATCCCGTCATCACCAAAATACCCGCCAGCAGGGCGTCTATTTTCAGGCGGGTATGTACCAGCCCCGTGAGTACGCCTGCCAGGGCCCCGGCAATCATCGTTACAACGATAACTGCCGGCAGCGGCCACCCTGCGGTGAGCAGTATGGCCGTCACCGCCGCGCCGAGGGTGTAACTGCCGTCGGTGGTAATGTCGGGGATACGGAAGATCTTCATGGTGATGAAGATGCCGAGCCCCATGGCGGAGAGGCAGAGACCGAGGATGAGTGCTGAAAGGTAAAAAGTCATTTCACCGGGTCGTGTTTTTTTTGATTTTCAGATCAATATATTTATCAATAAAACAATCCCTATGATCAATAGTATTAAAGGGAGTACATAGTTATAGGCTTTGCTTCCATACTCGCCATTAATGATAAAACGTTGAGGGTCACCCCTATCATACGACACATTTACCTCCATGCCAACATAATAAAAATTAGTCTTAATATTGGTATACGTAACTATAGTAGAGTTATTATCTGCTGTGAAAAACACCACTGAAAATTCATATCCCCAAATATCCGTGTGTGCCTCTTCATTCCTGCCAATTATTTTATGTTCGATTGAGATAATTTTCCCCACCGTTTGCATCTTATTTTTTTGGAAAAGCCAGTCCTTATATAGCCAATATAAAGCAACCAGTATTATACCAATCGAAAAGACGATTTTCAGAAAAAACATGGATTCAATGGACATAATAATTATTGGATGGCTTCGTAATTTTCAGGCACTGAAACACCAAACCGCTCGGCCGCACTGCGATTATATACCCGCTTCCGCACTTTGACCATTTCCCATTGTAAACCCTCCAACGATTTGGTTTTAAGAAACTGCGCCGCCTGCTGCCCCGCCTGGTAGCCCCATTGGTACAAATCGGCGCCGTAGGCCGCCACCGCGCCGCGCGCCACCAGGCCTGCTTCGCTGGTAAACACCGGAACGCCGGCTTCGTTGCACGATTTGATAATAGTTTCAAATGCGCCGAAAATGGTATTATCCGGGTTGGCAAAGAAAGCGTCGATGTTTTCGTTGAGCAACGCTCCGGTCACTAACTGCGCGTCGGCCGTGGCATTGACAGGCCGGGCCACGAGTTCCACGCCCAGGGCATCGGCCAGCGCTTTCAAGCGTTCGTAAGCTTCCACCGATTGAGGCTCCGATTGGTTGTACATCAGTCCTACCCGCAACTTCGCCCCTTTCGGTTTTATCAACCTGGGAATAATAGAAAATGACGTATCGATATAACCCAGGTTTTCGGCTACGCCAAACAAATTGGCCGGCGCTTTGCCGTTGACGTCCTGCACCTTCATCAATTCCGGCGTTGGCGCCACCATCATAAAAATCGGAATCTCTTTGGTATTTTGCAGCGCAGTGATGGTGGAAAGTGATGGATTTGTGGCTAATAAGGTCACGTTTTGTGCAATGAAATACTTCACGATCTGGGTCAACGTCGGGATATCGCCCTGCGCATTGCGGTAAACAAATTTGATCGTCTTGTCTTCTTCCGAAAAACCGGCCGCTTTCAGCGCGGCCAGGAAGCCTGTTTTGGCTTGTTCGATGGTACTGTCTTCGAAGGCGTCGGCAAAACCGACGGTCGGCAGGTTGGTTTGCGTTCCCGTGCAGGCGGTGAAGAAGGCAAGTAAAAGGAGATGAAATGCCAGGGATTTTGTTTTGAAAAATTTCATTTTTTATATCTTTATAAGAACGGTAAAGACAAAATAAATTGGCTTCGTTTTCTGCGTAATACTACTTTGCCACGGTAGATTTTATAGTCTTATTTTTAAACCACAGAGTACATAAAGTACACATTAGTAGCATTAATGAAGAAACTAATGTGCACTTTGTGTACTCTGTGGTTTAAAAAATAGACTGAATGGTTATCGTGTCAAAGTAGTATTAAGCCTGTTAAGTGGCTTTTGCCACACAACGGGTTTCAAAGGTATGACGTAAATCCCGTTTGCCGGAACGGCCTACCTTTGTACCCTCAACAACAATAAATACGGATTATGGATCAATTCATGCAAGCAGCCATCGAGGAAGCTTTGCTCGGCAGGCAGGAAGGCGGCATCCCCATCGGCTCCGTTTTAGTACACAACGGGAGAATTATCGGCCGGGGCCACAACCGGCGCATTCAGCGCGGCAGCCCGATCTTGCACGGCGAAATGGATGCCCTGGAAAATGCCGGCCGGCAGCACGCTTCCGTTTACCGCGAATCGGTGCTGTACACCACCCTGTCGCCCTGCGCCATGTGTACCGGCGCCATCCTGTTGTACGGGATTCCCAAAGTGATCATCGGTGAAAACAAAACTTTCCTGGGCGAGGAGGAATTGCTGCGGCAAAGGGGCGTCGCCGTGGAAGTGCTCCACAGCGCCGATTGTATCGGGATGATGGAATCCTTTATCCGCGAACAACCGGCGCTGTGGAATGAAGACATTGGAGCATGAGGAAATCAAAGTTCTCTTGCCCAGATATTCCGGAAACGCACCTTATCGCCGTGATCTTGCAGAATGATAGGCAGTTTGTCCGGATGGGGAATATAGTACGGTGTTCCGATATAGATGCACGGGCCTTTCAACTCGTAGTGGTTTTGTACCAGCACGCCGTTGTGAAACGCCGTGATGGCGGCCGGCTTGAGCACGGCGCCGTCTTTGGCAAACCGGGGCGCCGTAAAAACGATATCGTAGTATTGCCATTCGCCGGGAGGACGGCAGGCATTCACCAAGGGAATCGACTGTTTGTACATCGCGCCGGCCTGACCGTTGGGATAGGTGCTGTTTTCATAGGAGTTCAGCACCTGAATTTCATAATTACTCATCAGGAAAACGCCGCTGTTGCTGTAGCCCTGGCCCGTTTTACCCGTATCCATGGGGGCCAGCCACTCGATATGCAACTGCACGTCGCCAAAGGATAATTTCGTTTCGATGGGCCCGGTGCCGGGTTTTACGATCATGGCGCCGTCCTTTACCTCCCAGCCAGCATCTTCATACTTGGTTACGGTACCGTACTTTTTGATCACGGCCGCCACATCTTCCATTTTTCCGCCATAACCCAGCGCGCATTTCCGCCATTGCGACAGGTCTTTGCCGTCGAACAAAATGATCGCATCGGAAGGCGGGCTGCCGGGAAAAATGCCGGGTGTCACTTTAGGCGGTATGGGCGCCCACACCTCGGTGGCTTTCGGGTCCGTGATTTGTGCGCCGGCCAGGGCGGCCGTACAGAGGGTAAAAACCAGGGCAATGCTTTTCTTCATATTTTTTTGCGGGAAAAGGTAGGGAAAAAAGGTTTATGATCGGTAGTTGGACGGGCTTCCTTATGTTTGCGGCTGGATCAAGACATATTTGACTTAATTTTTTTGAATGAAAAATCAAACACTTAAAAAAATTGCCAATACCATTCGCGGCCTCGCTATCGACGGCGTGGAAGCCGCCAACTCGGGCCATCCCGGCATGCCATTGGGTATGGCCGATGTAGCGTCGGTGCTGTGGTCGGAATTTCTGAAACACAACCCTCAAAACCCGCACTGGTTCGACCGCGACCGCTTCGTGCTCTCGGCCGGACATGGCAGCATGCTCGTTTACAGCCTGTTACACCTGTACGGGTATGATTTACCCCTGGAAGAACTCAAAAATTTCCGGCAGTGGGAAAGCAAAACCGCCGGTCATCCGGAATACACCCATACCCCCGGCGTAGAAACCACCACCGGCCCGCTTGGGCAGGGTATCTCCAACGCAGTAGGCATGGCGCTCGCCGAAAAAATGCTGAGCGCCCGTTTTAATAAAGGCAGCTACCGGGTGGTCAACCACCATACCTACGTGATCGCCAGCGACGGCGACATGCAAGAGGGCATCTCGCACGAAGCCTGCTCTTTTGCCGGCCACAACCGCCTGTCAAAACTCATCGTCCTGTACGACGACAACCAAATCAGCATCGACGGCGACACCCACCTGTCGTTCAGCGAAGACGTGCTGAAACGTTACGAAGCCTATGGCTGGCACACCCAGCGCATCGACGGCCACGACTACGACGCCATCCGCTCCGCCATCACCCTGGCCCGGGCCTCCGACCGGCCCTCCATCATTGCCTGCCGCACCGTGATCGGCTTCGGCAGCCCCAATAAGGCGGGATCCGAGGAGGCGCACGGCGCGCCGCTGGGGAAAGCGGAGGCCATTTTGACTAAAAAGAAATTGGGCATCCCCACGGAGCCTCCGTTTTATATCAACGACGAAGTACTGAAAATAACCCGCAAAGCCGTGCCCGATGGCGCCAAATCCGAACGTAACTGGCAGGAATTGGTGGAAAAACACCAGAAGGCGCGCCCCGAGCTGGCCGCCGCGTTCCTCTCCTGCCTGAACACAGAAGTATCCGCCGACGCCTTGAATATCCCCGAATTTCCGGCGGGCAAAATGGCTACACGTATTGCCTCGGGCAAGGTGCTGGACCTGATTGCCACCAAAATTCCCGCCCTGGTAGGCGGTTCGGCCGACCTGACGCCCTCCAATAAAACCTTTGCCAAGGGGCAAACGCCGTTCAGCCAGAAAAATCCCGCCGGCCAATACATCCACTACGGCGTGCGCGAACACGGCATGGCCGCCATCATGAGCGGCATGACCCTGCACGGCGGCGTCATCCCGTACAGCGGCACCTTTTTCGTATTTACCGACTACATGCGCCCTTCCATGCGCTTAGCCGCACTGATGGGTATTCGCTCCATATATGTGCTCACGCACGATTCTATCGGTCTCGGCGAAGACGGCCCCACCCACCAGCCTATCGAACACCTGACATCGCTGCGGGCCATGCCCAACCTGTCGATCATCCGCCCGATGGACGCCAACGAAACGGCCGTGGCCTGGAAAATGGCGCTCACCCGCACCGACGGCCCCACGGGCCTGGTGCTCACCCGTCAGAACCTCGCCAACTACGACCGTGCCGCCCTGGGTATGGGCGCCGCGGAAGAAGCCCGCAAAGGCGGCTATGTGCTGGTGGAGGACAAGGATTTTCAGATCATCCTGATTTCCTCGGGTTCGGAAGTGGAAATTGCCGTAGCAGCCAAGGCATTACTCAATCAAAAAAACATCCGGGTGCGCGTGGTATCTATGCCGTCTACCGATGTTTTTGACAAACAATCCGCTGCATATAAGGAAAACGTATTGCCCGCCTCCTGCCCGGCGCGGTTAGCCGTGGAAGCAGGCGCTTCGCTCGGCTGGTACAAATACGTGGGCCTGAACGGACGCGTCGTCGGGTTGGACCATTTCGGGGCTTCAGCGCCGTATGAGTTGTTGTATGAGAATTTCGGCCTGACAGCGGAAAATGTGGCCGGGACGGCAGCGGATATGATAAAGTGAGATAGAGAAACATGGGGATTCAACCCTGCGTTCAATTCCTATATCTATTAACTTAGTACTAATTTGACCCTGCTGGCCGAGGTCTTTGTAGTAGAAAGGCCCACGTTTTTTTCCAGGCGGCCCAGCGGCGCTATCATGGGAGCAAATTAAAGGCCGACACAGGCCAAGTTAGGGGATACATACGACCCCCTACTGGGGTTGTGTCAAAAGGGTATGCTAAATCTTTCCCGCCGTAGATTATTTTAATTCACTACGGAGACACGGAGGCACGGAGGATAAAACTCCGTGTCTCCGTGTCTCCGTGGTGAAAAATTTGTCGCGGGTTTTTATCAAAAGACTTTTGACACAACCCCAGCAGGGGTACAATATCCGGATAGTGAGGTTAAATCAACGGAGCGAATAAAGCCTCATTTTTTTACCATTCCATTACCGCGACACCGGCAAAATCTCCCCAATCTTTCTCAAAAACACCGCCGATACCCGGTCGAAACCCACGTCGTTGGGGTGAATTTCGTCGTCCCATTGGTTGTCGGCCACCTGGTTGCGCAGGTCGAGATAATATACATCTTTGAACTCATCGGCCACTTGTTTGAGCCGCTGGTTAAATTCATCAATCATCAGGTGTACTGCGGCGCGGCGGTCGACTTCCCGCGCTATTTTTTTAGCGTCGAAACGTTCGCCGAGCCAGCTCGATTTTTTAACGCCGGGCTTCAGCGGGCGCGGATAGTCGTAACTGTGCACAAGTACCGGCATACCAGGCCGCTCTGTATGCAAGCGTTTAAAAATCTGCCGGTAGATGTCCTGAACATGATCGAGGGTATCAAAAAACGATTTTTTGAAAAAACGGTCAGGCCGCTCGCCTTCGGGGGCGTCGTAAAAATGGTCCTGTAAAAATTTAGGCATTTCGTCGCCGAGGATATCGTTTCCGCCGCCGCTCAGCAGCAAAAGGGCCGGTTTGACCTCCGCTAATTTTTCGAATAATTCTCCCTCCTTGTAGTAGTTCTGGATCGTGTCGCCGGCCGCCGACACACAATAGACGGGATATTGCCGCCCGATGTTATCGATAATATCCACCAGCAGCGGGTGCTGAAACCAGGAGTCGCCTTCGGCCATAACCCTTGGCAGATTGGGGTTCTTCTCCACCATTTTATCGTACTGACGACTGCGGCGCCAATGCCCCCAAAAGTTGCCTGCTGCCAGTGCGGCGTTCATCAGAAGCCCCTTTTCGGCGGGCTTGACTTGCTTTTTCAGCGTCAGCGCGCCGTTCAGGCCCGGTTTTTTATCAAAATACAAGCCGAACAGAAAATGCGCCAGGTACGGGCTACCGGTTTGGGGATCAATGGAGCGTTGCAGCCACCGGGTATCTACTTTGTTATACTCCGGGTTGGGCACACGGACTTTTACAACGAAGGTGTTCCAGCCTTTGGGCATGGGCGTGGGTTTGGGTTTGCCGATATTCAGGCCCCTTGAGCCGGCGGTTCGGTATTGCTCAATCAGGTGTGGTTCGGGGAGCGGCTCCAGTTGCAACATGCCGGTGTCGAAACGGTCGGCACTGGCGAGAAACTGAAGATAACTGTCTGCGAAGGGCCGGTTAAAAACCCGTGTGCTTTCATCCAGGGCGCCGGTGATGACTGCGCCGTCTTCTTTCAGCAGAAAAACACTTTCGCCGGGGTCCAGCAGAGTGGCGGTGTTGGATTCCAGCAAATGGGTGGTATTGACGCCAAATTCGGCTCCCAAATACGCAGCGGCCACATACAGGTTTCCGGCCGTCTGGTTGGTGAGCCGCACTTTAAAACCACCGGTCCAGTAGACCCGCCCGTTTTCATCTTTGCCTTCCTGATGCAGGTCTATTTGCAGGGAGTCTCCTTTGAGGGTCAGCGGCCGTTCGTCGGGGGTTAAAAATTCGACTTTCAACGCAGACAGGGGGAGTGGCGTGTCGGTGTTGTTTTTTAGTTCTTTGGTAAAATGCCAGCGGGCGATTTGTTGCAGGTGTTCGCATATTTTGGCCGCGGCATCGTCGTGATCCGTCAGGGCAGGCAGCACCAGTGGCCGGAACCAGTCGCCCGGATTGGTCAGGTAAAACATGTCGCCGAAACACAGCACATCGTAATCGAGCCGGGCGGTGGATTCCGTCACCTCCACCCAGGGTTGCATGGCGGGCGCGGTGAGCGCATCCACAAGTTCCTGGGCCCTGTCCGGCGCAGCGTCCTTGTCAAGCACACGGATGCGCAGGCGACGGGTATCGAGGTTTTTCACGCGGGCGGGCATGGCATTCTGGGGCAGTTGGTCGCGCAGTTCGGGAGCGAATGCCACCGCAGCGTGATCGAGTTCGGCCTTAGTAATGCGGCCGGTGTGCCATTTTTTATCGAAACCCTGTACTTCCACGGTGGTGTGACCGGGCTTAACGCGGTGCAGCACGCCGAGGTTGAGCAGGTAGCCGCCTTTGCCGTCGGGGTCGAGCCGGCCGGTTGCCGAGGAGGCGTCGGGTGTTTTTTGTAAAAAACCGGTATTGGCTAAACGGGCGGCCTTGGCGGGGGTATAAATTTTGGGGCGTTGGCTGAAGCGGTAACGAATCTGGTTGCGCACGCGCCCCACAAGGTCCTGGTAGGTGAGGTGGCCGCCGGTTTCCCGAAGGATGCGCAGGAGGTGAGCCGTGAGTACACCCTGTCGTTTGCCATCGATAAAATCTTCCATGGCCGGTTCGTTGCTTTCGCAGGCGGCGATCTGGACGTACTGCCCTTCGGGCAAAAGCGCGGCGATGCCTTTTTCTTTTAGTATTTTCAGTTCTTTTGGGCCGCCGAACACAAAATCTGACCAGGGCCGTACGGGAAACACCAGATCGACCTGTTTGCGGGTCGCTACAGACATGCTGGCGGACCGGGTGTTGTCGCCGGAGTGGCAACAGTCGAAGATCGCCAGGATATGGGCGCCTGTTTTATCGCTCAGTTCGCTCAGGAGGTAACGGAGTTCCTTATCGGCCAGCAGGAATTTGGAAGATTGTTTGCCGGTGTAGTAGCAAACGATGCCTTCCAGCCTGCCGTCGCTTTCGGCGGGCCATAAGTTGGGATCGGCAGTTTCGACGCCGCCATGGCCCGAGTAGTACAACAACACCGAGTCGCCGGTTTTTGCCTTGCCCAGGTGCCGGCGGATACCTTTAATGATGTTTTCTTTGGTGGCCTGCTTGTCGTAGAGCTTTTCGGCGTGCAGGTTGATCGCCGGGTCGTTTCTCAGGAACTCCTGCATGGCATCGGTATCGGCCACGCAGCCGGAGAGCTGAGGGAAGGAAGCCATCCGGTCGATGACGATCTCTTCTTCGTAGGCATTGATGGCGATGAATAGGGCGTAAAGGTTTTTGGGAGCGGTGGATTTAGTTTTTGCTTTTGGCATGGTGTGTGGGTTGGGTAAAACAGTTTGCAAAAGTCGGCATTACAGGCTAAATTCATGCAGGGATTGGATAACTTTGTACAGAATTAATACGGATGGCAGCCGGAAAAACCTAGCCTGATAATAAATTCGTGAATTGTGCCACTTATTGAAATTTCGTGCCTACGATTTAGATGTATTTCCTCGCCTGATTCGTTCCAGCACTTTCTGCATGCCGGAATCGAAGTTGCTAGATGAGATATCTATGATGAAAACGCCTTTAAGACGCTGAATAATTTCCGGTAATCGTTTCCGGTAATTTTTCATTCTTTCTAAATCATCTCTAAATGCAAGGGCATCTCCTCCTAATTGTTTTAGTTTTTTGACTTTACTATTAAGGTCATTGATTGTTGAATTAGCTCTTTCCAATGCCTGAATCACAAAATCTGGATCAAAGACGGCTTGGTCAATCCTGCATGGAATCCATTTGTTTACCCCTGTTTCCTTTTCAACTTTAAAAATTTGCGCATAGTCTATTGATACCCAGCCAGATTGAAGGCTGTTATGTGACACGATAGACAGTATAAAATCACTTTCCCGAATACTTCTTTCTATAAAACTCGAAATACTTTCTCCCACATACAAATTTTCAGAATCGAGAATAATATTGACCTTATTTTGCTCAAAATAAGCCGAAATTTGTTGAACAACAGAAAGATCATTGTGACTATATGAGATATATACTTTGGGGCTGGTTGGAAATTTAAGAGATTCTCCTTTCACAGTTTTTTCCATTTTGGGATTAGTACCTTCTTCCATTGCTACACCTGTTGTTTTAGAGGCCAATTCCAACACCGCATTATTCACCTGCGCCTGCACCCGCTGCCACTCACTAAACCCAATCAACCCCATATCATACTGCTTCTTCCCATTGTTATATCGGGCTTGCAACAATAACGCATCGCTCGAGTGCTGAGCCAGCAGTGCCAGCGCTTCCTCCGTGCGGCCTTCTACAATGAGTTGCTGAATTTGTTCTTTTATCTCGGTTGCTTTTTCCTGCTTTTTTCCCCGTTTCGAAGATGGGCTTTCAGGTGATGCTTGCCTTTTTTCTGAAGCACGTTGCGCTGTTTTTACAGGGGGTGATTTCTTGGAAGTGGCTGATTCGTCTGCAAAAGTATTGATGTAT
>Ga0138256_10006270_pt1 | contig 12577 bp, 15 predicted proteins | sample KNB2016incub_MG_FD_105486 | JGI IMG/M metagenome (GOLD analysis project Ga0138256, IMG submission 105486) | Active sludge microbial communities from wastewater in Klosterneuburg, Austria - KNB2014incub_MG | ecosystem: Engineered > WWTP > Activated sludge > Unclassified | place: Austria... | reverse complement strand
GGTAAGTGGTTGCAGTGTTGTGCCGTTACCTCCTGCTAGTATTACTCCTCTTTTCATATTTTTTGTGCGATTACCCTGCAGAGGTGGGGGTTCTCTGTGTCGTGCCTTGAGACCTCTCCCTCTTCAAGTTTAATAATTTGAAATCCGTTATCTTTTAAATCCTTAACCAACTGTGGAACATCTACGTAGTTCCTGTCGTGGGGTGGAAATAGTTTCGGTCTTTTCTCGTCTTCGGTAGTTCGGGCCTCTATCATGATAATGTTCTTTGTCCATTTAAGTATAGCAAGTTGTAGTTCTCTCTCAATAGAGTGCCAGAAGAACCTAGCGTATACAGTGTCGGGACAGTCATTCTCTTTTATATATTCTCCAACATCTTGTTTGGTGTATTGTTTACAACTAAGTTCAATGTTATCCACACCCTTAGCAGATAGTCCTTGTCTCAGGAACGAGAACAGGTCTCTACCGTTTCCACAGCCCAGTTCTACGATGTCTCCGACTAAATAATTCTGAACATAAGAACTAAAAGAGCTTGGTTTCTTTATCGTGCCTTTCTTATAAAATTCTTTCCAGTAGTCTTTATTCATGGCGAGTTTTTCCTGTTATGCAATTCGGTGCGTGTAAATCTTTGATTGGTGTCTTCCAGTCCTTGCCGTAGACGTGAGTTAAATATTCTTTGTGAGGGCCTGGTGTAATAAAAGTTTCGCCGTGTAGTTTAACTTTGCCAGGATTCTCGTAGAACTTAGGAAGGTTTCTAATAAGGACTTGAGCACCTAATCGTGGTACACAAACCATCTCATAATCCTCATTCTTGTAAAAGAAAATAGAGAAGTCAAAGTTTCGTCTGCAAACAATGATTCCTGTTTCGTCATCTCCATCATACCCATATTGCACTGGTTCCATTCTACCAAAGACATTAAATGAAATGTGCTGTGGTTCAAATCCTAAGTCAAATAGTGCCCAGCCAATAGCCTTACGTGTCTGTAAGTCAATCGGGTCTACTACGTCAATATCGATGTCATCATCCCACTCTATAAAGTTTCCCTCTCGCACCGCTCCGAGAACTGCTCCATAAGACAAGAAAGCTCTGACACCGTGTTTCTTAAACACTGCCATCACGTCCTTCAAGTCTTTCATTTTTAGTGAATCATTGACCATGTGATTGTTGTATCCTTAGGGATGTTAAGTGTTGCGACCTTTCCTACTATGTCTACGTTCGGCCAGATTCCTGTGCCTGGTCTCTTCCATGTTAGCTTATCTTCACTCAATGTTTGACCTGATTGTATGTCTACTTTGGAAACCCAACTTCTTTTATCGAAGGTTCTGGTTTCTTTTTCACATTCTATAACTTCTCTTTTTGAATTACCCGAAAGTAGACTAATGTCTTTTGCCATGCAAACTATTTCTTCTAGTTCCTTTGGGTCAACCGACAACCAGTGGTCAGCGTTACCGAGTAGAGTTTTGTCTACTGTAAAGTGTTTCTCTAAAACCTGTGCCCCTTTTGCGATAGCCATTACAGCGGGGAACACTCCTAGTGTATGGTCAGATATTCCCACATGTGGATAAGTCCCGAGTAGTTTTGTCATCATATTCAAATTTGCATCTTCTGGTTTTGTCGGGTAACAAAGAACACAGTGTAGAACCACCACGTCTTTATTCCCTGCTCGGTTTATCTCCATCACAGATTCATATATTTCTTCTTCAGTTGATGCACCTGTGGATAACAAGATTGGTTTGCCGAACTTTGCTATGTGTCTTAAGAGTGGAAACGTGCTCATATCAGACGAAGCGATTTTAAATGCTCTCATTCCCAGCTCATTTAATTTATCTGCCGCTTCTATAGAGAATGGAGTTGAGAGAAACTCAATCTTATTTTCTTCACAGAAGGCAAACAGTTCTTTATACTCATCCCAAGTTAAATGTTTCAAATCATCGTAGGCTTGGTGTTGGTCTTTGCCGTCGTCTTCTTTGTAATCCCAGAACTTCGGTGTGCCTTTTACTACAAGGTCGTCTGCTGTGTAGGTCTGAAACTTGATAGCGTCTGCTCCTGCTTTAGCCGCTTCGACTACTCCACGTTTAGCCAACTCTAACGAACCGTTGTGGTTCATTCCAAATTCAGCGATTATGTATGGCTTTTCGCCTATAACTTTATTTCCTATCTTCATGGTTTTTTAATGCTATTTGATAATCGTCGTCGTAGTGTATGTCCTCTGAATCATCTACTATAAAAACGTCTGGCGTTGGTTTGTAGGCGTCTTTATATCTTCGTAGTTTCTCAGACTCTATCCCCCAAACACTTCCATACACTTTGGCTGATTGTTCATGATAGTTATTTGTGTGTTCAAGTGGGTGACAAGTCATCACCTCCTTATAACCAAGTTCCATCAGCCCCTTGGCTGTTATGAGTGTTTTCTCACTCACGTTTGGTGAACACGCTTGCACCGCCACGATACCGTCCACATCTTCCATATGTGCCAGACAATACTGATACACGGGTATGTTTGGTGTATCGTCTTTACACAACATCTCATCTCTCCATATTCCCTTTGCACCCAGTTCTTCTGCGAGAGCGAGCATCTCTCGTGAATCAGAAGTAACGTAAACTTCATCAAAAACTTTTAAACACTTTTCTACGTTTATCAAAAACATTGGTCTTCCGTGAAAGTCCAGTCTATTTTTGTTTGGTAGTCTTTTTGAGTTTTCCTTTGCTAGAATTAGTCCCACTAATTTTGCCATCTTTTTTTAGTTTATTAATAATGTCGAACACGAACTCGTAATTCAAACCATAATCACAGCACAACTCCGACAGGTACTTGACCCCATCCATCTTGTAAACAAAGTAATCCCACGAAAGGTTTACCTGTTTGTTTGGTGTCTGCACCCCATACCTGCTTCGCATGAGTTGTCCTTTGAACTCACGTTTCGGCACGAAGTCCAAATCCCAGTATTCGATTATTTTAAGTATGACCTTAGACATCTTTTCTATCATCTCGTAGTCAATCTTCTCAGGGGTGTCCTCTGAAGTGTGATACTCAGGGTAGTCCCATGTGGATAACATTAGTCCAGGAATACCTATGAGAGGGTCATTAAACACACCCTCGTCTGAGCCAATGGTATTTCGAAACTGTCCCTTCTTGTATGACTCTCCGAACTGGTATAGAGCGAGGTGAGCAATCTTATCTATACGTGAATCTGTAAATGCCTTCTGTAATAGGATTGGTGCTTTGTTGCCACAGATGTCTACTGAGATTACGAAGTCTACCTTTGATAGGTCTTGTGTCAGGGCGTAAGCTGTAGAGCCGATAGTTTCAGGGCAGAATATTATCTTTACAGTTTGGTTTGACTTAACCTTAGAAGCCACATCAATTAAACACGCCACGCCAGATAGGTTATCGTTGGCCTGAAAGGGGTGGTCTAGGTGAGCGAAGAGTAGTATCTCTCTGTCAGACTTACCAGGTATAGTGTGAACACCTAGTTTCATTACCCCACTTTTATACTCAGTGTCAATCATCACTTCATACTCTCCTTCTTTAAGTGAGTCGTTATATTCAGGGATGTATTCTTCTCCTGTGTCTAGTTTAATTCCAGCCAATACATCTTCGTTCTTTGTTTTAATTTTATTCTTAGCGAAACACACGCCCCAGTCTTTGTCGTAGTATTTAAACACGTAAGGTATAGCGTCAGGTTTTTCATCAGAGTAGTGCCAATGTTTTCGCAATTCCTCTAGGGTAACTTTCCCCCTAAAAGGAAGTGACCCAACTACCAAAGATAGTGGGTCTTTCTTATAATCAACTATTTTATTTCCTTCGGGGTCTTTCACCCATGCATCTCTAACTATCCAATCTTCAGGAACTATCCACGTTCCTAACTCTGTGCCACTTTTAAATTCCAATATTTCGAGTGGAAACAGGTGGTCGATAAATTTCAGTGCGTTGTCATACCCCTCTCCGAGTAAACATCTGTTCATCGGGTAAAGAGTTTCTACTACATTCTTTAATTGTTCTGTCATAATTGCGTTATATAAACCTTGAAGTTCTCGCCACGAACCTCATGTTCTGTACTGTTAATTAAATTCAGTAAACATTCTCTCACTGTGTGACCAAAGATAAACGTTCCTTTGGTTCCCTCGAACTTGGCTTTTAAATAAACTCCCATCGCAGACTTTGACCAACAGTAGTAAACATCTGCTGGAGGTAGTGGAAATGAAAAAGCATTTTCTATTTGAACTGTGAAACCCCTATCAACAGCTTTCATAGCCCAATCTTTCTCTTCTTCAATACCAATTACTTCTTTTGCATATGGTCTCATCGCTGTCATAAACGAACCCCCACCACATCCGATGTCGCAAACAACTTTATCTTGGATTATATCCTTGATTAGTTCTGCTATTTCAGGTGGTGTTTGTCCTTCAGGTATTCTCGATAACATGGATGATATTTTCTAACGCATTAAGTCCCAACCCTCCATCATCTATTCCGATTTGTTTTCTTTCTTCTCGTAATAGTTCAGGATGTTTAACGGCATTCATGATTGCTTCATTTAATTTTGACATATCCTTGACACGATGACAAGCGTTAGAATACTCACGTGTGTATAACCTATACCGCTCATCTCCACCACAAGCCTTCGGTGTCCAGATGTCTGCAATCACCACGGGAATGTCCATGATTTGTGCACACAGTTCGAATGTAGATTCTGATAACGCCACCACAACATCTGCATATCGCAGGGTCTCTGTAAAGATTTCAATATGCTCGTCACTTCGTCTGTCAGACCACACTGGGTTTGGATAGACCCCTGGAGTGTGTTCGTTCGAAAGACACTTCGTTATTACATTCACACCCTTCAGTTTCTTAAGTTCACTGTTAACTATGAAGTTTTCCACAACATCGATGTCCCAATGCTCGGGGGAGAACACCACGTTTATTCCTTCGTGAGGAACACGTGGTTTTATGTGATTAAGTATCGTAGTTCCAGTGACCTTAATCCTTTCAGGTGAAACTCCTGCACCCTCAAGTCTCTTTCTGTCGTTCTCTGACCACGCACAAATCACATCTGACTTTAGTGGTTCGTTGAACGGAGGGTAGATACGTGAAGTTCCACGTCTGCCGTGTTGAAACAGTACAGTTCGTTTTCCCGCTAAAGATTTGACCCACTTGTCCCAACCACCCATAGGGGTTTCGTTCCACAGTAAAATGACATCTGCTTTCTTTATCATCGCATCTGTCACTTCACCAGACATCATGTTGTGTCCACGTTCATGCAGTGCTCGAATAACATCAGTAAGAATGTTATTGAAGTCAAACGAGATGATGTTTAACTTTGATTTAGAACTCTTGTGTTTGACGGCAACTGGCAAGCGAGTTCCCAAGGAAGCCCTATTGCGTCCACGTATCGGTTTTCTTGTACCCATTTTTGTTGTTTCTCTAAAGTTTTAAGTCGGAACTCTTTATCGACAATGAGTTTTTCTAGTTTGTTATACCAATCTTTCTTCGTATTCTTTGCTACATAATCAACTTCACTGTTATAAGGTAGAACATCAGAAGCAACAGTAACTGTGCCAACAGACGCATATTCATAGAATTTAATATTAGATTTACCACTGTTAAATTCAGACTCCTCCAAAGGTGCAATACCTATGTCTAAGTCACAAAGTGAAAGTGTCTTAGGGTGTAACTCTGGTGGCATGAACGGAATGTGCCAGAAGCGTGTGTTCTGTAACTGCTCATAGAATCCTAACGCACTTTTCATATAAGCGTTCTTCTCAGGTTGAAAGTTGAATTGCAATTCTTTTTGATAAGCGTACATCGCAGCTTCCATAGGCTCACCTGTAAGGCCGTAAATCGTAAATAGGAAGTCGTGTTTCTTGTAAAGTTCTGAGATAACTTCACCTATTAGTTGTAGGTCTTTCCAGTGTGAAGCAGCCCCCATATATCCTATCTTCAAAGTCTCCTCATTGTTGTGAGGTCGTTCTCTGTATAGTGCTGGGTCGATTCCATTCGGACAAATAAATATAGGTTTGTTTTTAAAATACTTTTTAAACTTCTTAGCTAATACTGGTGACGGCGTGATGACTGCATCTGCCTCGGCTATCATTCCCTCGTACTGGTCCTTCATCGCATTCGAAACAAGGTGAGATGGATTGTCTTTGGCTACCTGCCAGATGTCATCATCTAAATCGTATAACACTCTCTTGCCACGTTTCTTGTAATCTCGCATCGCTTTGATAGGGTCGTGTTGCGTTGCGTATACACGCCCAAAGATTACAGTGTCAGGCCAGTCCATAAACTGTTCTGGGATTTCATTTCCCATCGCTACTTGTTTGATAGCGTGTCCTCGTTTCATCAGGGCAGTTGTAGGAATTTCGTTTCTATGTAGCCAAATACCACTTTGATACGCTCTCGGTGTATCGAGCATGAAAAGGATTTTCATTATTTTCTAAGGAAATCTAGGAACTTGGAGTTCTCTACAATCTCTTGTTGTTTAGTTATTAAATTCTTTCGACCCTTTGCTAGGAACTCTTCACTTCCTCCTTCTAGGATTTTTCCTGTAATGTATTCTTCAAGTAATGTGTCAACTTCGTGCAAATATGCATATCTTGATATAAGTTGTCTCTTCGCTTTCCAGCGATAATATTTCTTCTTTAATTGTTCGAACATAAATTTAAATTAGTTTTTAAGCAAGTTACTTCCTCTATTCTGCCCCGTAGCAGGCGTTCCTCGTAGAGGGATGGGCACCTGAGGGGCAGAAGCAACTTTAGTAGAATGAAGCTCCTACAGGCACGTTTAGTCCTCGACTTCTGTTCTTAGTGAATACAGCTGAGCCGTATACAGTCCAAGTAATGAAGTTGGCACCAATCATGTCATCTTTCTTTCGGATTTCCAAAGCTGGTGCTCTTAGAAGAGCAACATCGATAGTTCCTTTCTTTCCAAAGTATATAGACTTAGAAGTTGTCGCAGACAATCCAGTCGCTGTAACACCACCTGCTCCAGGAGCTAGTGCTGTTAGTTTTCCAGACGGAAGGTTGTTTGATACGTAAACTTGGAAGCCCATAAAGTCTCCAGCGTAACCATTTCTAAGTGTTGAATCTGCAACGTTGAATCCTACAGTAGCTGCTTTGATTTCAATATCAGCAGCGATTTTAGGAGTAACGATAGCAATCCAGTCACCAGTCTCTTCCACGTTTCGATTTCTCAAAACCTTTCGAGCACCAGCGAAAACTTGGATAATGTTTGCAGTACCTGCAGAAACTGGCTTTGCATTTGTTCCTCCTGAAAGAAGGTCTGCATCGTCAGCTGCTACGAAGCCATCAGCACCAGTGATGTTTGCCAAAACGTGTTGGTCAATAACATCCTTTAGTTGATAAGCTGCCTCAGTCGCCAACTCTCTAGCTTGGTCAACATTTATTGTCAAAGACCGAGGGTCATCAACATAAAATGTAACGTGCTTGTAAGCTGAAACGATAAGGTTGTCGAATGCCCAATCCTGTGCAGTCGCTGATATTGAAGTACCAGGTGTGTAAGTTTGAGCTGTTAGTGAACCGAAGTAAGGAACGTGGATTGTGTCACCGTTTTTAAGGGTGTCTGACATTCTCATGTTCGCAACTTCAAGTGCCACTAGCGATTTGTAAAGAGGTACCTGAACCATAGCTGACCAGAGTTCTGGTTGTATAGCTGATACATCGTTTGTAATAACTTGTGTCATTTATTTTTAATTTATTTTCCCCGTCCAAGATTCACTCTGTCTGTCCTAGGTCTAGGGCTCTTGTAGAGTCCCGCTTCTGAAAGGATTTTCTCCTTATCGGCCAGAGAAGCACTTGCCAATCTCTCGGTAAGCGACTTCGGTGTGTCAGATTCAGACTGAGTCCCAGAAGGTTTTAATGATAATTCCTTCGCTTCTTTCTCACGGTTTGCTTGAATCGCCAACTTTACCATTGGGTTCTCTAGTGCCTTGAGTATTGACTCAGGACTCTTAGAGTGTGCAACTTCAGTAGCGAAATCAATCTCCGTATCAGAGTAGTCTTGCAACTTCTTGCCCAACTTAATGAACTCAAGTGCGTCAACTGTCTCTTTTGTTGTGTCCTTAGGCTGATTCTTTAAAGCGGCGAGTTCATCGTTCACTTTCTTAAATCGGTCATAAGGTACAACTTTTTCTTCTGTAGTCTTTACTGGTGCTACCTCTGGTGTGTTTACGACTTCACTGTCGGCAACCTGTTCGGTGGATGAGTCCGAATTTACATCCAATGTTTCATCTTGCATAATTACATTTTTACGAGTTTAGTCTCGAAATTAATGCTAATGCGAAAATTATAGCACACGGTTTTTAGGGGTTGTCTACTCGTAGGACTTATGCACAGTTTTAGGAGATTCCATCTTCATTAAAGTCATTAACTTGCGAAGTGTTTTGACGTAGTATTTACGCCCAAGAGTTTGATCCCATGATTCTATCTTTTCAAGGTCAGAGTGTTCTCGTATCTCATCTTCGAAGAACTCCTTAAGAGCTCTACCGTATGGAGTAGAGTTCACGCCTTCTAATATTTCTTTTACTTTAGGGTCAATCATACAGTCGCCATAGCGTTACCTGGTATTTTCGAATCAAGTGCTGGGGCTGAGATGCCTCCACCACCCTGTCCTTGTGGAATCATTTGTTCCATCGGTTTACTTTCAACATCAAAGATGTCATTTAGGTTTACACCTCCGTCTTCAGCGAATTTAAATAGTAGTTTCTTTTTAGCTGGGTCTTGTGTCATTGTTGGGTCTGCTTGAATAGCTTGCATTATTGCAAAGTATGTCGCACTTCGTACTCTTGTGTCAACTGACTCACCTGTAATATCAATATCAATATCGTATTTCAATCCTTTGTAAAATCCTTTCGGAACGTCAAGTAGTTTTTCTTTGCCTTGTTTGATTGATTCCTCAACTCCAAGACCAATAACATCTACCTCATCTTTAGTTGGGAACTTACCTGTAGTTGCAAGTCGAATAACTTCCTTAAGTACAAGTTCATTTTTAACCATTCCAACGTAAGCGTCAAGGTCTTTACCTACAAGTCGTAGGGTGTGTTCCTCAGTGTTTTCTTTTTCAAACTGTGGAAGAGTTACAGCGTACAGCATTTCCTTAATGTCCATCGCTACGTTCTCTTGGATTCCTTCAAAGTAAGAAAGAGTTTGACCAATAGAGATTTGAGTAGAGCCGAGTGGTGTCCCAGCGGGAGAGCGTTCACCCTGTACAGCGTCGTATGAGAATGTTAGCTCATCTCGGTTTGCCATCCAACCTCGTTTAGTATCGTTTCGAAAAGCACCGTTTCTGTCAGCGATAGCAACTTCAGTAACTTCAGAGTCAACGTTAAATGTCTCGCCGTTCTTAACATCACCTTTTAGGTTTCGGTTGAAAGCAGGGTCTCTAGTTTGGAAGACGTGTAAGGAAAGAAAATGCTCACTTTTCGCCTCTAGGTTTACAGTTTGATTTAGTCTGACTTGTGGTTCAATCAAGTCCTCTACCACACCGACTGCAAGCCATCTACCACTTAATTTATCAGCATGAAATTCCCAGTATGGTGTTCCTTCCCAGTCTGTTGAAGAAAGTTCAACCCCTCGGTGTTCTACTTCAAGGTTTCCATATTGGTCCATTTGGTCTACTCCAACGTCTGCGATGAATACTCGCTTATGTGTATAAGTTTCCTTTCCACTTGCATTCACTTCCATTACTTCTCCGTATCTTTCATAAACACGAATGTGTGAAGTTTCTTTCATTTGGTGGAATAGTTCGATAACCTCGTTGACTTTAGACTCCTCCCACTTCATTGTCTTCGCAGCTTTTCTAAACTGAGGAACTGTAAAGTTATGAATCTCAGTAACGTAATTCATATCGTCGATAGAATCAGCAGTTTGTTCTACTACGAAGTTTCGTAGGTCAACAAAGTATGGAGTTCCGTCAACAATCTTGATTACTACGGAACCGAAGATAGGAAGCTCCTTAAAGATTCTGTTTAGCACCTTGCCGAATTGTTTATCTCGCATCCAGTATTTCAAATCACGTTCCATGAACCACGTTTTAAGTGGGTCGCCACCTCCTGCAGTCAAGAGTCGAATGTTCTTTGTATCAAAATCTATAGCCTTAGAGAAAACCTTGCAAGGGTTCTTGTTTATATTATAAAAATACTTTCGGTCTCCCTCATCATCCACATCACCTGATTGGAATTTAGAATGATAGTAAAAGTAAACCTTGTTAATGGTTTCATACTGATTAAAGGTAAGACCAGGAACAACTTGTATTTGTTTCGTTTTAAAATCCTGTATCTCCTTATTTATCTTTCTAAGTAGGAGTGGGTCGTTCATTTTAAGTTCTTAGGTGTCGCTGATGTCTCTCTGAAACCTCTGGGTCGAAATCAGGGTTCAGTCTTTTAAGGTTCTTCTCATGTTCAAGTTCCTTAGCAGTTTTCTCCTTTACGACTTCTTTTTTTTCTTTTTCTTGTGGTTTTACTTTTGCCATTGTGTTTGATTAGTTAATGCAAATATTATACCACAATTAAATGTACTGTGGTCGGCGGACTACTTTTGGCTTTGTCTGATTTATTAAAACACTCTCTACTTTCTTCGGGTCAAACTCCCAGTATGCAAGAAGAGTGGACATTATGTTGTCATCGTGAAATCCCCTCGCTGCACCTGCCCCCTGTTGGGTAGCTTCGTCATTCCACATAAAGGATTTCATCTCTTCAATCGTGGCTCGGTGGTAAATCTTGACTTGTCTATGTCTTAAGAGTTTCTGGAAGTGGTCAATTAGTTGTTGTTTAGAGTCCCACGAAGTTCTGAAGCCTAGTTTCTCAGTTACGATGTCAGTCTTGTATTCAAGTTGCTTCCTTCTGTAAATTCGCAGGTCTCGGATTTCACGGATTAAAGCTGTTCCTGCGGAGTTACTCTCTGGAATGATGAGAGGTTTGCCGTATTTATGATATAGAAATTTAACTTTATCAGCCAAACCTTGAATTGGGAGTTTTCCGTTAAAAGAAGCTACTTTTTTACCTTCATTCGACACCACCGAGATGGAAGACGGGTCAACAACTCCCTCTGAAGGGTCAACACCCATACGATAATCCAATCCAGAGCGGTATTGTTCGAATATTTCGCAACCCTCCTCGGTAGCCAGGGGATTTCGGGCCTCTCTTTCGAGTAGGGCGATGTTTTCTTTTGAAAATACGGTTCCTTTAAGGAGAACAGAGGTGTTCCATTCACCCAAAACGAACCTTCGAACGTAGTCATCTCCGTTATCCAACTGCTTCCTGATGTAGTCCCAAGGTAGATGAGGATTGTGGAGCATGTTTGATTCAAAAAGGGTAGTACGATTCTCAGGAGCATCTGTCCAACCCTCCCCCGTCCATCTTTGTTTCTGTTTGAACATGTGATACGCCCAGAAGTTAGCAGGGTTACAGTCCATATTTCCCTGTCTAAAAGGCACGTCAACCCTACGAAGACGAGAGTTCAATACTTCGAACACGTCATACTCAACTTCCTCTAATTGGTCGATGAAATACGCTCCTAAGTTAAGAGACTTCAGCTTCTGTTGAGCCTTTTTAATATCTGCCACTCCACCACTTTGCATAGCATCTAGCCCGAACAGAATGATTTGAGAACCGTTGTTGAAGTTAATCAGTCCATCCTTAACCCGATGCTCATACCAACTCCCTGGAATAAGGTCAAACAACTCTGGTAAGACAGCACGGTCAATATCACTCAAGGTCTTACGTCCCATAAGCACACGATTCCCAGGAAAGCACTTACAGAGCAACACCAGCTTGATGTAGAGAGCGATAGACTTACCAGAACCGAAACCTCCTGAATTAAGACAGAAGTCAGAAGAGAAATCAGATACGAATCTACTCTGAATAGAGAATCCATTTATCTTCTTACTCTCGTAGTTATCCACAACCTTCTCTAAGCTCTGGTAGTAAGGTGAATCGTATACATCAGGCCAACCACTCATCCTCGCTCTCTCAATAAACTCCTCCCTAGAGTAGTTCAACTTAAACTTCTTTCCTTTAAGGGTGAGTTCCTCAATAACCTTACCCTCTAATAGTGATTTCCCTAGCTTTACCCATTCGTTTTCATAAGACATTCCTTCATCCTAGCACACTCCCCTTAGACCCCTATGTGTCTCAATAATCTTGTTAGATTTATGTTACTTGACAGAGTTCATATAGTGTGTTCAATATATATCCTGAATGTGAGGAGGAGTCATATCATTTATTTTCACTCTATTCTCACTCGGACTACCTCCCCCCCTATCTCATTACACCACACATTTGACACATTGTACACTGTATGATGTAGTATGATTAACATAGTGTTATCTCTCTAGGTTGGACTAGATATAAGTATAGGAGAGAGTATGTGTAGAATAGTTTAACTATTCCTGTAACTATTGGTGCTATTACTACTCGTTATATCTAGTGTTCAATGCAGAATGCACTATAAGGACAATAGCACTGTTATGCGTGGTTCTAGTTGGTATATAACTTACTGTTACATAATTGCCTTTATATTTATAGACAGGTCAAAGACAGGGTTAGCCTTGTGAATTGTCTG
>Ga0138256_10006268_pt1 | contig 12578 bp, 8 predicted proteins | sample KNB2016incub_MG_FD_105486 | JGI IMG/M metagenome (GOLD analysis project Ga0138256, IMG submission 105486) | Active sludge microbial communities from wastewater in Klosterneuburg, Austria - KNB2014incub_MG | ecosystem: Engineered > WWTP > Activated sludge > Unclassified | place: Austria... | reverse complement strand
GCCGCCGCCGTGCGGGCGTTGTCGCCGGTCAGCATCCACAGGTCCAGGCCCAGGGCCTGCAAGCGGCGCACCGCCGCCGCCGCTCCCGGCTTCAGCGGATCGGCCATCGCGATCAACCCCAGCAGCCGGCCTTCCGCGGCGACGAACATCGGCGTGCGCGCCTGGTCCGCCAGGCGCTGCTCCTCGGCCTCCAGCGCCGTGGTGGCGACGCCCATCTGCTGCATCAGCGCCCGGTTTCCCAGGAGAAGCCGGCGGCCATCCACCCCCGCCTGGATGCCCAGGCCGGTCAGCGACTGGAAGTCTTCCGGCTCGGAGAGGACCAGGCCGCGGGCGCGGGCCTCGGTGACCATCGCCTCGCCCAGGGGATGCTCGCTGCCCCGCTCGGCAGAGGCGGCCAGGCGCAGGAGCTCCTCCGGCGTCGTCCCCGGCAGGGGCAGCAGATCGGTCACCTGCGGCCGCCCCGCGGTCAGGGTGCCGGTCTTGTCCAGGATGAGGGTGTCCAGCTTGTGCGCGGTCTCCAAGGCCTCCGCCGAGCGGATGAGGATGCCCTCCGTCGCCGCGCGGCCCGTGCCCACCATGATGGCCGTGGGCGTGGCCAGGCCCATGGCGCAGGGGCAGGCGATGACCAGCACGGTGATGGCCGTCACCAGGGCCATGACCCCCGGCTGGTAGGCGGCATCCGGCACCAGGCGCGGCAGCATGACGAACCAGAAGGCACCGGTGGCCAGGGCCAGCAGGATGACCACCGGCACGAAGCGCGCCGACACCGCGTCCGCCAGGCGCTGGATGGGCGCGCGCGAGCCTTGCGCCTCCTGCACCAGGCGCATGATCTGGGCCAGCACCGTGTCCTTGCCCACGCGCGTGGCCGTGAAGCGGAAGGACCCGGTCTTGTTGAGGGTGGCGCCGGTGACCGCGTCGCCCGGGCCTTTGACCACCGGGATGGGCTCGCCGGTCAGCATGGACTCGTCGACCGTGGAGGATCCGCTCAGCAGCTCGCCGTCCACAGGCACCTTCTCCCCGGGACGCACCAGCACCACGTCGCCCACCTGCACCTGGGCGATGGGCAGGTCCACCTCCGCCCCGGCGCGGATGACCCTCGCCGTGCGCGCCCCCAGGCCCGCCAGGCGGCGGATGGCCTCGCCCGTCTGGCCCTTGGCGCGCAGCTCCAGGTACTTGCCCAGCAGGATGAGGGCGATGACCGTGGCCGCGCTGTCGAAGTAGACCTGCGGGCCGCCGAAGCGGTCCGGCAGCAGGTAGCTCCAGCCCAGGGCGGCGTCCAGCAGGCTGAAGACGCTGAAAGCGAAAGCCGCCGAGGTGCCCAGGGCGATGAGGGTGCTCATGTTGGCCGAGCGCTCCCGGAGCGCACCCCAGGCCGCGCGGTAGAACTGGGCGCCAGCCCAGACCTGCACCGGCAGGGCCAACAGCAGCTGCAACAGGCCCATGCGCAGGTGCCCGGCGCTGAAGCCGCCCTCATGCCCGGCGGTGTCCATGGGCCGCAGGAAGTCCGGCAGCATGGTGAGCATGATCAGCCCCGCCAGCACCAGGGCGACGGTCAGCTTCCGGCGCAAGGCCACCAGCTCCAACCGGATGCGACGCTCCTGCGGCGTCTCCTCGGCGGCCGCGTCGGTGGCCGCGTCGGCGGGCTGTGACGCGATGGAGGCCACCGGAAGTCCGGACAGCGGCGCGGCAGGGACGGCGGCAGGCGACAGTCCGGATAGCGAAGCGGCAGGGCCGGCAGGCGACAGTCCGGAACGCGGCGCCGGGGCAGCGGCGGCCGTCGCGCTGTTCGGCATCAGGGTCAGCGGAATGGCCTCCGTCACCCCCGCGGGGGGGCGCAGGATGACCGCGGTGGTCTCCTCGGCGGGCGCGCCGGCCTGCGTGGCGGGCGGCGCCTCGCTGGCCGCGGCCAGATCCAGCAGGCTGGCATCGTAGCCGGCGCGCTTCACCGCCGCGGCCAGGGCGACCGGATCGGTGAGATCGGGATCGAAGGTCACCCGGGCGGATTCCGCCGCCAGGTTGACCTGCGCCGCCTCGACCCCTTTGACCCGCCGGAAGGACTTCTCCACGATGTTGACGCAGGAGGCGCAGGTCATGCCTCCGACGTCGAAGGTGGCGGTCTGCTGGGTCATGGTGCTGGGGTCCTAAAGGTGGTCCGGCCGATCGATGACCGAAAGTGGTGTCGCGCGCGGGGCGGCGTCAGGGGATTCCGGGGGGTGGTGGTCGGCGTGGGGGGCAAGGCAGGCCCTGCCCCCCACGCCGATCACCGCCCGGCAACCGCCGTTACCAGGACGTGGCCAGAGCCTGCGCCTGGTCCTGGATCTCCTCGGCCGTGCAGGTACCCATGATCGTGTTGCCCATGGTGTGGCAGGGCTCCTCCGCCATGGTCTCCGTGTCCACCACGATGGTGTGGCTGGCGCGGATCGCGGCGATCTCCTCGGCCGTGCAGGTGCCCATGACGGCGCCCAGCATGTAATGGCAGGCCGCGTCGGTCATCTCCGTGGTGTTGACCGGGATCAGCTCGGCCGCGCCCAAGGCCTTCTGCAGCGCGGCCTCCTCGTCGCATTGGCCCATGACCACCTCGCCCATCACGTGGCAATCGGCATCGGCCATCTGCGTGCGGTCCAGGGTGAGGATGACGGGCGCCACCTCGCCCTCGGTGGCGGGAGCCATGGCGTCGGCGGTCGGCAAGGCAGCGGCGTCGGGGGTCGCCTCCACCAGGGCGGGAGCCTCCTGGGCCGGGGCGTCGCCCTCGGTGGCGGCGTCAGGCGCCGAGGCGGACTCGCCGCAGGCGGACAGGCTCAGGGTGAGGATCAGGGCGAGGGGCAGGTGCAGCTTCATGGTGTTCTCTCCTATGGCTGAGGGTGGGATAGGGGATGTCGGGGGTTGGGAACCCGCCCTGGGTCGCCGGGCGGATGCGGCTGGGTCGAACGCGGTCGCTCAGCCGATGGGTTCGGCGGTGAAGCCGGCGCGCTGGATGGCGGCCAGGAGATCCGCGGGCTTGACCTTGGCACCGTCAAAGCTGACCTCGGTCAGCCCGGCAGCCAGGCTGGTCTTGGCGTCAGCGACACCGTCGATGTCCTCGATCTCCCAATCGACACTGGTGGCGCAGCTCTGGCAATGCATGCCCTGCACCTTGAAGCGGGCGACGGTCGCGCTCATGGGGTTGACTCCTGTTTTGCGGCGACCGGCGGCAGCCGGTCGGGTGGGTGGGGGTGGGGTGGGGGGAAGACGTCGGGCGGAGGAAAGGTCAGGGAAGGATGTCGATCGCCCCGCTGTACATGCCCATGCCGCAGACGAAGGCCAGCTTGCCCGGCGGCTGCGGCGGCAGATCGACGAGGGTGGGCCGGCCGGGCAGCAGCTGGAACTCCCGCTGCAGCCCGGGAAACACGACGGCGTTGGTGCAGCTGGGCCGCTCGCTGGCCACCAGCTTCAGGCGGATGGGCCGGCCCGCCGCCAGGCTGGCCCGGGCCGGCCGGTAGCCGGTGGGCTCGGCCTGGATGGTCAACTCTTGCGGCTGGGGGCTCTGGATCGGGCTGACGACCGCCGAACCAGCGGCTGGTCCGCGCTCCAGGTTCCAGCCCAGCAGCCGCATGCCGGAGCGCAGGGTGAAGACAGCGATGCCGGCCATCAGCAGCGCCGCCACCGGCCGGAAGGCCCGCCCGCCGGCCTGCCCCAGCCGGCCGATGGTCAGACCCAGGGCCAGGAAGAGCGGCGCCGTGCCCAGGGTGAAGACCAGCATGACCAAGGCCCCGGCCAGGGCGTCGCCGGAGGCCACGGCCACCGCCTCCATGGCCAGGGTGATGCCGCAGGGCAGGAAGACGGTCAGCGCTCCCAGCGCGGCCGGGCCCCACCGGTCCCCGCGGCGTGAGCGCCCTCGGATGTAGCGTTGCAGCCGCTTGGGCGCCACGGGCATCAGGCGGGCGACCAGGGTCTGCAAGCCCAGGGTCTGCGCGGCCATCGCCAGCATGAACAGCGCCGCGGCCAACAACAGCCAGCCCTGCAGGCGCAGCGGGATGCGCGCGCCCACGGCTCCCAGAACGGCGCCCAGCAGGGTGTAGGCCGCCGTCTTGGCGATCAGGAACTGCGCCGCCGGCAGGACCGTCCCGCGCCTACTGGCGGCGACGCCCGGTCCATGGTCGCCGGCGGTGACGGCACGGCTGGCGATGGTGCTGGCCAAGAGCCCACCCTGCACCGCCATGCAGCTGAGGCCGCCGACGGTGAGCCCGGTGAGGAAGATGAGGCCCAGGCGTGCGGCGGCATCCGGACCAGCCAGCCATTCACCGGAGAAGCCCAGCTGTCGGCCTAGCCAGAGCAGGGCGCCCAGCATCAGCAAGCTGAGCAGGGGCGCCCGCCAAGCCCACCCCCTGGGGGGAGGGGAAGACAGGATAGACGGAGGAGGGGTCGGTGACATGGGCAGGGTTTATTATCGGGAGCCAAGCACCGGCTGTCAACAGATCGGTCAAGACGCTCAGGCGCGGCTAATGAACGGGGGCCGGGCCGACGCGCCCCTCGGCCACCCGCTGGTAGACCGCCCAGGTGGCCCGCGCCGCCCGCTGCCAGGTGAAGCCGCCCGCCCGCCGCAGACCTGCCGCCCGCAGGCCTGTGGCCAGGTCGGGGTCCGTCAGGACGCGGCCCAGGGCGGCCGCCCAGGCGACGGCGTCCACCGCATCCACCAGCAGGCCGGCGTCACCCACCACCTCGGGCAAGCTGCTGGCGCGGGCGGCCACCACCGGCGCGCCGCAGGCCATGGCCTCCAGGGGCGGCAGGCCGAAGCCCTCGTAGCGCGAGGGAAAGGCAAAGACCGCCGCCCCGCCCAGCAGGGTAGGCAGATCGGCCTCGGCCACCGGCCCCAGGGCCTGCCAGGCGCCGTCCGGCAGGCCCGCGGCGCGCGCCAGGGTAGCAGGGTGGGGAGCGAAGGGATCGTCGGGGCGCGGCAGGCGGCCGGCGATGAGCAGGGGCGGTCCGCCGGCGGCGTGAACCACGCGCCAGGCGGTCAGCAGGGTGGCCAGGTTCTTGCGCGTGTCGAAGCCGCCCAGATAGAGGCCGTATCGGGCCGGCAGGGAAAGGCGGGCGCCCAATGCGAGCAGTTGGTCCGGCGTGGGCGGGCGGAAAGCCGCTTCGACACCCAAGGGCACCACGTGGATGCGCTCCGGCGCGACAGCCAGATGCAGGGCGATGTCCGCCGCGGTATGCACTGAATCGGCGATAAGAGCGCCGGCGCGGCGGCTGCCGGCCGCGGCCAGGGCGCTGTAGGCCCGCTCCCGCCAGCGCCGCCGGTACTCGGGCAGCAGCAGGGGGATGAGGTCATGCACGGTGACCACGGTGGGGCCGCGCGGGCGGAGCGGCGGAGCCCAGTAGGGCACATGGGCCATGCCGCCGCCGCGGGCGGCCAGGCGCGGAAACCGGAACTGCTCGTAGGCCAGCTTGGTCAGCGGATCGCGACGCTGGGGCGACAGGGCCAGGGAACAGGACCAGCCGGAGGGCGGATCGTCGCCGAGGGCTGCCAGCAGGCGGTCGGTGTAACGGCCGCTGCCCACGGTCTGACCGGCGAACCAGCCGCTGAGGGTGACGTGCATGGGTCTGGGAAGGCCTCGCGAGGGGCCGTTCGCGCTCGCCGCGGACGGGGCGGGTCCATTCTGCCGCCGGCGCGGCGGCTTGTCGACCTGTAGCGTTACCATGAACTGGCCCGGCGGTTGGACCCGCTCGGGACCACCAGGGGCCGAACGCATCGTTACGCATCGTTGCGGATTGATACGGTTGCCCTGGGAGCCCGTTGACAGCCCCCGGACCGCGTCCTACAATCAAGGGACGCGCACGCCCGCATCCATCCACGCGCACAACCAGACCGCCCGTGCGAGCCGTAGGGCTCGCGCAGCCCTCACCCGCAGCTGATTCCTCCGGAGCGGTCGGTCCTGAGCATTCAGTTAAGGAGTCCCGGCCATGCGTCCCAGGCGCAACTTCGTCCCCATCCTGACGCTGATCAGCGTCGTGGCCCTGACCGTCGCCGTGGTGACCGCCCTGCGGCCCGCGGCCGAGCTGTCAACGGCGGCCTTGCCGGCTGACGGCGCTTCGCGGTTCCGCCTGGAAGGCCCCGACGGCCCCGTCGAGCCGGTGATGAAGGTGATCTCCGGCGCGGAATACGACCGCCTGCCGCCCCTGCCCGTCACCAAGGTCGAGATCCCGGACAGCCTCGATCAGGGTGGCTGCCAGCGCGGCGGCCGGATTATCCGCGTCGATCCGGTGCTGGGCGAGGGCTTCGAGTCCAGCCCCTTCCCCCGCCCCGGCGGCCGCTGGGCCATCTCGGACCTCTTCTCCAAGTCGCCCGGCTTCCTGGACGAAGTGGGCTGGGGTGCGGTGGCCTGCGAGGCTTCGGTAGACAAGAAGAGCCTGTGGTCCGTGGGCGGCGGCAGCATCGGCAAGACGCTCAAATGCGACGGCTCAGACAAGCAGTACTTCACGCAGCTTCGCGGCAACAAGGGCATCCGCACCCTGCTGCGCTACGGCGTGTTGGACCTGAACACCAACCGCGGCGTGGGCATCCGCATCACCTTCGACTACAAGGCCAAGATGCCGGAGAAGGCCTTGCTGGTAGGCGTCGGCGACGGCAACCAGCGCGCGGTCGACGGCAAGGTCTCCTACACCGGCTACAACTACTTCCAGGCCGACACCCAAGGCGAATGGGTGCGCGGCGAGATCGTGGCCTTTGCCAACGGCTCGGAGTACCTGACCCCGGTGGCGGGCATCGCCAACAAGGACAAGATCGAGCTGGCCTTCTTCTACACCGACCCGCCCAACGCGGACGGCGCCGCCACGCCCGGCATCGGCTCGCCCACCGCCGGCATGCACGGGGTGTTCATCGACAACCTGTTCATCGACGTGCTGATCGACCCGCGGCCCTGCCCCATCGGCTCGCCCACCGCCACGGACAATCCGGAATCGCCCACCCCGGCGGTATCGGACACACCCGAGGATCCCACGGACACGCCGCGGCCCACGCGCACGCGCAAGCCGCCGCCGCCGCCGTTCGACGTCAAGACGCCCACGCCGCGCGACCGCCGGGCCTTCCTGCCCGTCCTCAGCCGCAACTTCGACACGCTGGTCAACTGGACCCCCCCGCCGCCGGGCAAGACGGCCACGCGGACGGCCATCCCGTCGGCGACCCATACCCCGTTGCCGCCGCCGCCCACGGAGACGGAGGAGCCCACGGAGACGGCGGTGCCCACCCGCACCCGGCGCCCGACGGCAGTGCCCACGCCTACCTACACCCCGCGCCCCTCGGCCACGTCCAAGCCCTTCCCGCAGGTGATCATCGCCGACATGATCCCCTACCTCACCCCCGGCCGCTTCGAAACCGTGGTGCTGATGAACGTGGGCACCGGGCCGCAGGACCTGACCGGCTGGCATACGGTAGGCGCCAGCCGCGGGCAGAAGCTCTGCGACCTGCCGGCAGGCCGCATCCTGGCCGGCGGCGAGGCCTACGAGATTCGCAGCGGCAAGGACGCCCGGCCGGGCATGCGCGACAACCCGAAGTTCGGCACCATCGACGGCTTCGTCTGCACCGAAGACTTCATCTGGGACAACAACCAGGACCAGGCCACCCTCTTCGACTTCGACCAGGTCCCCGTCAGCAAGTTCTGCTGGGACCTGGAAGGCCCCTACATCTGCCCCTGACGCCGCTCTCGGCAACCCGATGACCTGACAATCGCGGCCCCGCCCGTCCCCCGTGGACGGTGCGGGGCCGTGCTGCTTCCACGGCGTATCATCAGTTCCCACGGAGCAAGGCGGCGGCGTTCGTCCCGCCCAACGAAGCAGGAGACTCGACCATGCGCTCGCAGCAGACCTTGGTACCGCTGTCCCTCCTCCTGGCGACCATCTCGCTGACCGTAGCCGGGTTGAAGGGTCCGCAAGTCGGCGGCATTGTCGCGGCCCATTCACCATCCCTTGCCTGGCAAGTGCGGGGGACGGGCCAAGATGCGGCGGATTGCGGCGCCTTGGGCGTAGTGGGGCGTGTCATGCGAGTGGAAACCGGCGAAGGCTTTGAATCCAGCCCCTTCCCTCGCCCCGGCAGCCGCTACCAAATCACAGACCGCGTCGCCAGGAAGTCGGGCCTTCCGGACGAGATCGCCTGGGGTGCCGTCGCCTGCGAGGCATCGGAGGGGCTTCGTAGCCTCTGGGCGGTTGGCGGCGGGAGTATCGGCAAGACCTTCACGTGCGACGGGTCGCGGAAGGACTATCCTCTGAGCCCCCGCCAAGACGGGGGGGTCTCCACGATGCTCCGTTATGGCCCGCTGGATCTGGGAGCCAGCCGCGGTGTGGGCGTCTGCATCACCTTCGATTACAAGTCCAGGATGCCGACAGGGTCGCTCTTCGTGGGAGTGGGCGACGGCAACCAGGTCCAGACGGAAGGCAGGATCGCCTACACCGGCTACAGCAACTTCCAGCCCGACACGAAGGGCGAATGGCTCCGCGGGCAAGTGGTGGCCGCTGGCGGCGACATGGCCTTCCTGACTCCCGTCGCGGGTATGGGCCAGAAGGACAAGGTGGAGATCGTCATGCTTTACAACGATCCGCCTCCAGACGGCCTGGGCGCGCCCACAACGGACATGTATGGCGTCTTCATCGACAACCTTATCATCGATGTGATCCTGGATCCGCGACCGGGGCAGATTCCCTATACGAGAACGCCGACGGCGGTGCCGGCAACCGGAATGCCTCGTCCTACTACATCGACCGCCATGCCCACCAGCGTGCAAGGGCCGGCGACCGACACCCCGAGCCCCACGATGAACGCCCGCGATCCCATCCCCTCCGGAGCCAAGCGTATCTTCCTACCATTGATCCAGCGCGGCTCCGACTGGCGGGACTTCACACCCCCACCCAGCGTGACCGCCGTGGCCACCCCTACCGCCATACCGACCGCAACTGCTGAGCCGACGGAAACGACAGCACCTGGCAGCACCCCAGTACCCACCGCAACAGAAGTCGCCACCGAAGCAGCCACCCCCACCTGGACCCCCAAGCCGGTGGACCCCAAGGGCAGGGTGGTCATCGTCGATGTCATCCCCTTCACGCCCGGCGCTTCTCTTGAGGTGGTGGTCCTGCAGAACCAGGGGGACGGAGCGGAGGACCTGACCGGCTGGTATACGACGGGCGCCGGCCGCAACTCGCGGCGTTGCGACCTGCCGGCCGGGCTGGTCCTGCAGCCGCAGGCCTACTACGAGGTGCGCAGCGGCAAGGACGCCGCCGCGGGACCGCGGGACAACGCCCGCTTCGGGCCGGTGGCGGGTCATGTCTGCACGGCGGACTTGATCTGGGACAACAACCTGGATCAGGCATTCCTGTTCGATAAGGACGTTCAGCCCCGAAGCAAGTGGTGCTGGAATCAGAGCGGCCCGTATACCTGTCCCTGACCCGGAGGGACACAGCCATCCACATGCAGTTGCGCGGGCCTTGAATCGCAGTTCCGAGCTGCTGCCATCCCGGTCGTCGCCTGGGCGGCGATGCCTTGGTATCATGTAGCCGGCGGCCCCTACCCGGCCGCTTACGGGGCGGTGGCGAAATGGCAGACGCGGCCGACTTAAAATCGGCTGGGGTAACCCCCCTTGTGGGTTCGAGTCCCACCCGCCCCATACCAGTGGACGGTTTGGCCGTTGACGGCTGTCGTTCTGTGTCTGCGAACAGGCGCACCGACAGGGATCGGTCCTCCGGCGCAGACCCTCAGCGCTGGCAAGCCTCGCAGACATGCGTCGAGCGGCCCGCCACCACCAGGCGGGTGATCGGGTGGCCGCAGGCAAGGCAGGGCTGGCCCGTGCGGCGGAAGACGGCCAGGCTGCCCTGCATCTCGCCCAGGTTGCCCGTCAGGTCGCGGTAGCCGGCGGCCGAGAAGCTGGTGCCGCGCGCCGCCACCCCCTTGGCCAGCACCGTGCGGATGGCGGTGTGCAGCCGCGTCAGCTCCGCCTCCGTCAGGCTGTCGGCCGGGCGCAGGGGATGCAGCCGGGCCGCGTGCAGCGCCTCGTCCACGTAGATGTTGCCCAGGCCCGCCAGCACCCGCTGGTCCAGCAGCAGGGGCTTGAGGCGCGCCCGCCGGCCCCGCACGCGTGCCGCCAGTGCCGCCAGGTCGAATTCCGCCGCCAGCGGCTCCGGCCCCAGCGCTCCCAACACGCGGTCCGCGTCCTCCACCAGCCATACCCGGCCGAACTTGCGCGGGTCGTGAAAGCGCAGTTCCTCGCCGCGGTCCAGGGCCAGCACCACGTGCGCATGCGGGTTGGGCGGACTCGCGGCGGCCGCCACCTGCAAGCGCCCGCTCATCTTCAGGTGGACGATGAGGTAGCCCGAGGGCTCCAGGTCGAAGACGATGTACTTGCCCCGCCGCCACACCGTGCGCACCCGCCGCCCCGCAATCTCCCGGTCCAACGACGCCGGGTCGTTCAAGGGCAGCTGCCGCGGCCAGGTCACGCGGGCGCCGCGAAAGACCCGGCCCGGCAGCAGGCCGGCCAGGTCGCGGGCGTAGGTCTCGACCTCCGGCAGCTCAGGCATCGTTCACCGCGCCGCTCCTAGCGATCACCATCCCAGCCTCAGTGCTGGGACCTCCCCCTCCACCTGCCGTTTTGGGGGCGGGGCCGACGGGAGGGAAGCGCGGGACGCGGCGCAGCCTGCTCAGCGGCAGGTTTCCGCCGATGAGCACCAGGTCACCCGCCAAGCGTAGTAGCTCCAGCCCCAGCCGCCCGTCGATGTGTCCTCGATGCGCACGTACCAGCGGTAGCGCGTGTCGAAGTCGCGGCCGGACGGCGGGCCGGTGATGAAGCTGGTCTTGCGACCCAGGGATTCCGAGAGCCATGCGTCGTTGCGCGCCTCGATGCTGGGGCTGACGCCGTCGAAGAGCGCCCAGCGGTAGATCTCCGTGGGACGGTTGCGGGCGCCCCACTTGAACTCGATCGGCGCCGTCTGCAGGCAGTCGTTGCAGATGCTCTGCAGCTTCAGGTCTGCCACATCGAAGCTGCCCAGGTCCACGTCCTTGCCGTCGCCGAAGGCCGTGATGGCCCGCGTCCGCCAGCGGTCCAGGAAGATGTCGGCGCCCACCGGCGGCGGCGGGTTGAGCCACCAGACCTCGTAGCGCTCGCCTTCCCCCAAGGCCGGCGGATCCTGGAACAGGAAGCGACCGTCGCCGCCATCGATGATGGACCGGGCCACCTTCGTCCAGCTGTCGCCCTTGCCCAGGCGCAGCTCGATCTGCGGCAGGCCATCGTCGCCGTAGCCGTCTTCCAGGGGCTTGCCGTCGGCGATGATGCGCCCCGTGATCCTGCCGGTGGGCCGCTTGACCGTGGGCGAGGGGACGGTGGTCGCCGTGGCCGTGGGCGCGTCGGTGGCGCTGGGCTCGGGGGTGGCGGTCTCCGTGGGCACGAGGCTCGCCGTGGGGGTGGCCGCGACCGTGGGCGGCGGCAAGGTCGCTTGGACCGTCGGCGCCACCGGCAGCTCGCTGAGGGCCACCGCTCGGGCAAGGAAGGGCATGTACACCCGCGGCCACGATGCATCGGCACGCGCCTGCCGGCTCCCACGCTCCTGGCGGGTCTCGGCCGTCGCTGCCTTGGCTCCCTCGCGGACCCGCAGCGCAAGGGTCGCCCCCGTCACCAGGATCGCCAACAAGACTACCCCGCCGCGCCGCATCGTTTCGTGCTTCATCGCCCCCCCTTGCCCGTCGTGATCATGGTGGTTCGGCGCTGGTCCTAAGGACCCAGCAATGCCTCTGGACCGTCCGGTCCCAGCGGTCCCAAGGCATGATGGAAGAAGAACCAGAGCATCCACACATAGTAGCTTTCGGCTCGCGACCCGTCCGGGAAGTCCGCTGCCACGTACCAACGGTACTTATGCTCGATGCCGATCTCCGTGCCGGGCGGGTAGGTGCTCATCAGGTAGCCGTCGACCTTGCTGCCCAGGGGCTCCGACCGGAAGAAGGGATCTCGCTCCTCCAGGGTCTTGCATTGGGTGTCGCTGAAGAACCAGCGGTAGCTGCCCTTCTCGCCGGCGCGCGGCGTCCAGGTGAAACGCCAGGGCAGACCCGAATACCCGGTGCCGTTGCTGGGACCCGTCAAGGTGATGGGTGCGATGTCGATGGCGCCCAGGTCCAGCACCTGATCCGCGGCCAGATCCCGGATGGGGGCCCCGTAATGGGCGCCCAGCCACAGGTCCGCCCCGGTGAAGGGGCTGCCGCTGGCGGCGTTCTCGTTGCGCCACAGAAAGCGGTAGTAGCGGCCGGCGGGAATGGGCACCGGCACCTGGAAGCTGAATCGGCCCTGCTCGTCTTCCACCCCCGTGCGCGCGATGTCCTCGCAGCTCTCCTCGTCGACGCAGCGTTGGACGAGCAGCCCGGGTCCGAAGCCGTCGCCCAAACCGATATCCGCCGGCACCGTGCCCACCTTGAGCACGCCCCTGATGGTGGCCGCCTGGGCCTGCAGCGTGGGCGTGCTCGAGGGCACCTCCGTCCGCGTGGGAAGATCCGTGGGCGTGGCGGTGGGTGTGGCGGTGTCGGCTGGCGTGGCGCTGGCGGTGCGGGTAGCGGTGGGCGGTCGCTGGCTGGGGGC
>Ga0138256_10006267_pt1 | contig 12579 bp, 10 predicted proteins | sample KNB2016incub_MG_FD_105486 | JGI IMG/M metagenome (GOLD analysis project Ga0138256, IMG submission 105486) | Active sludge microbial communities from wastewater in Klosterneuburg, Austria - KNB2014incub_MG | ecosystem: Engineered > WWTP > Activated sludge > Unclassified | place: Austria... | reverse complement strand
CATGGAGCGCTCGGGCGAGCTGACCCCGTTCTTCCAGATGCAACTGCGCAACCGCGGCTTCTACGACGGCCCGGTCGACGGCCAGGTGACGCCGGCGCTGCGCCAGGCAGTGGCCGCCTACCGCCGCGGCACCGGGCTGGGCAACGAGCCGGTGGTGGACCTGGCGCTGTTCACACGCTTCATCGGCGCGCCGTTTCCGCCGCCGCCGCAGCAGGCCTTCAGCGACGGCGCGGTGACGGCGGCCACGGCCGCTCTTGCCAGACCCGCAAGCCCGGCCAATCCGGTCAGCCCCGCCACGTCCAACACGCCATCCACCGCCGCCCCTGCTGCGATCACGCCACCGCGGCTGGCGCCCGGGCCGAGTTCGGTCACCAGCCTGGCCTTGACCCTGTCGCTGGGGCAGCCGGGTTTTGTGCCCGGCGAGCCGGTGACGCTGACGGTGCAGCCCAACCTGCCGGCGTACGTCTACTGCTACTCCCGCGACAACACGGGCGTGGTCCAGCGCATCTTTCCCAACCGCTTTGCGGCCGACCCGCGGGTCGATCCAGCACGGCCGCTGGCGTTACCCGGCAAGCAGGGCTTTCGCCTGACCGCCGGCAAGGCACAGACACTGGCTTGCCTGGCGGCGCGGCGCGAGATCTACAACGACGTGCCCGCGGCACTGCGCTGGGGCGACTTCCAGACCCTGAACGCCGTGCGTGGCTTCGACGAGGTGCGGCGCATGCTCGAAGGGGTGGCCAAGGAGCCGGTGGCACTGGCCAGCATCGAGGTGCCCCTGGTCGCGGCGCGGCGCTGACCGCAGGCACGCAGCCGTGGCCACCACCGCCACCACCACCACCGACGATGCCACCCTGGCCCGCCTGCTGAGCCGCGTGGCCCTGCAGGATCAGGCGGCCCTGCGCGAGCTGTACCAGGCCGCCGCGGGCCGCCTGCTGGCCGTGGCGAACAAGCTGCTCGGCGACCGCGGCGCGGCCGAGGACGTGGTGCAGGACACCTTCGTCACCGTGTGGACCCGCGCGGCCCAGTTCCCGACTCTGCGCACCAGCCCGATGGCCTGGCTGACCGCGATCACCCGCCACCGCGCGATCGACCAGCTGCGCCGTCGGCGCCCCGAGACCCCGCTGCAGTGGCAGGACGCCGAAGGCCAGGAGCGGCAGCACGACATGGCCGATGCCAGCGGCTCGCCGCTGGACCAGTTGCTGGCGCGGCAGGCCGAAGGCGCACTCGGGATCTGCCTGGGCCGCATCGAGACCGAGCCGCGCAGCGCGCTGCTGCTGGCCTACAACGAAGGCCTCACGCACGATCAGCTGGCGGCGCGGCTGCAGCGGCCGCTGGGCACCATCAAGGCCTGGATCCGCCGCAGCCTGCAGCGCCTGAAGGATTGCCTCGGGGAGCCTGCGTGAACTGGCACCAGCATCCTGAACTGCGCGACCGCCTGGCGGCAGAGTACGCGCTTGGCACCTTGAGCGGCGGCGCGCGAAGGCGCTTCGAGGCCGTGATGCGCGCCCACCCCGACGTGGCCCGCGCCGTGGCGCGCTGGGACGCGCGGCTGCAGCCCCTGACGGACCCGCTGCCCACACTGCCGGCCAGCGACACGCTGTGGGCGCGCATTGCCGAGCGCAGCTTCGGCGGCGCCGCGCCAGCCGCTTCTTCAGCCGCGCCAGCGGGCGCGGGCCCGGTGCGCAGCGCCGCTGCCCGTGCCGGCGCCTGGTGGCAGCGCTGGCTGGCGCCGATTCCGGCCGCAGCACTTTCGCTGGGCCTGCTCCTGGGTGTGGGCGTGCCGCTGGTCATTCAACTCGATCGTGAACAGGTTCAAGACACCCAGTTGCCCGAAAGTTACGTCGGCGTGCTCGCCACGGCCGCGGGCGCGCCGGGCCTGATCGTCTCCAGCCTGCGCCGCGGCCACACGGTCGACCTGAAGCTGCTGCAGCGCCAGCCGCTGCCTGAGGGCCAGGTCTTCGTTCTGTGGACGCTGGATGCTCAAGGGGCACCGCAGGTGGTCGGTGCGCTGCCGCCTTTCAGCAGCAACTTCGTCAGCCTGGTGCTGCCAAAGCCGGCCGAGGATCACTTCGCGCGCGCCGTCGAGTTGGCGGTCAGCGTCGAGCCAGCCGGCAGCCTGCCGGCGCAGCCGGGCGCTGCCTTCGTCTACCGTGGCTTGTGCGGCAAGCTGTGGCCTGTCAAGCCGGCGCCGGCTTCGGCCGCAGCGTCAGGCCGCTGAGCCGCCAGAAGACGCCTGGCGGCCAAGAAGCGCACGGCCACTTCTAGCCAGCGCTCACCACACAGTTGCGGCCGCCTCGCTTGCCCTCGTAGAGCGCCTTGTCGGCCCTGTCCACCACCGAATCCAGTGAGTCGGTGCCCCCGGCCGCGCCCACGCCGATGGTGGCCGTGAGGGCCAGCGGGCGGCCATCCGCTTGCAGGGGCGTGCGCGACAGGCGTGTGCGAAAGCGTTCGGCAAACGTCAGCGCGGATTCCAGATTGGTTTGCGGCAGGAGCACCAGAAACTCCTCCCCGCCCCAGCGGCAAACGATGTCGGATGCACGCGCCTCATCACCCAGCAGCGCTGCGACGTGTTTCAGCGCCAGGTCCCCGGTGTCATGGCCGCGTTCGTCGTTGATCGCCTTGAAGTGATCCAGGTCGATCAGCACCACCGAAAGCACCTGGGTCCCGCGGCTGATGTTGGCCAGCAGCGTCGCGCCCATCTCATGGGCGTGTCGGCGGTTGAACAGGCCCGTCAAAGGGTCACGCAGGGCCAGTTCGAGCAGCTTGCCTTGCTGCTTGGTCACGAGCTGGAAGTACTGATTGGCCAGCGCGGGCATCATGAGGCCCAGTGCGGCGAGGTTGGTGGCGCGCAAGAGCGCCACAGCGTCGGCGTGCCATGAGAGAAGGTCCAGCGTTTCGCCCTTTGGCGACACGCCCATCTGGTCCATGGCAATCACGCTACCGGTCAGGGCCAGCACCAAGGCCCACTTGACGAAGGGCCCGATGCGTCCACTGGTGATCATCAGTGGCGCAAACCCGAACAGCAGCAGGTGAAACCCAGCCGCGGGGCCATAGCGTGTTGAGAGTGCCGTGGTGGTGATCGCCGCCGCGGCAACCAGCGCAAACATCGCCGCCAGGAACACCGTGAAAGGCCGCTGCTGGGCAAAGAACGGGCGCAGGGCGAGTGCCCCCAGGGACAACGCCATGTTGGCCCACCCGTTCGCATCACCAAAGTAAAGCAGGACGACGGCATGGGTCGCGCTGACGGCACTGACGATCAGGGCCCCGCCACTGACCGCCTCGCGGAATGTGGCCCGCACAACATTGGTGTCCTGGTGATTTCTCATTTCTGTATCGCGCCGCTCCCTCACAGGGCTTGGCATGGACCAGGCCCCATTCTTGGCCCAGGTTTGCCCAGCGGGTGGGCTGCAATTCGCCCCATCCCCTTCTTCGACCTGCGCTTTCGCCAGCGAAGCGCTGAGTGCGCGGAAAAATTCACCGCCCGCGCAGGAGCAGCTTCTTACTCCAATGTGGCCGTGGCACTGCCCTCCCCCGATTGCCACTCGGTGTCCAACCGTTGCATGTTCTCCAGGATCTTGAGCAGGTAGTGCAAGGTGTGTGTGATGTCGTTGACCGAGAAGTCGGCCAGGATCTCTTCGTAGTAGCTGCGGATCTTGGGCAGCGCGAGGTCTTGCCACACGTGGCGCCCTGAGTCCGTCATCGTGACCACACGCGACCTTCGGTCCTGCCCACCTTGCGCCACGGCAACGTGCCCGTCGCGCTCCATGCGGCTGATGAGCCCCGAGAGGTTCTGCCGGCTCACCATCAGGTAGCGCGCCAGGTCGCCAATGCCCATGCCGCCCTGCGCCTGCTCGCGCGACAGGGCCCCCAGCACCGCCCATTGCTGCGTGGTGAGCCCTTCCTCCTCCACCGCTCGAGTGCCCGTTTTATGCAACATGTTGGCACATTGGTAGAGGCGAAAGAACAACCTATTGGCAAGATCCAGCTTCGTTTCAGACGAATTTCCCCTAGGGATAACCACTATCTTTTCCATGCAAACAGCCCTTGTGCCGAGGAAGTGCCTCATCTACAGTTGCGTCAACGTATTGACATATCTAAGAAGTCGACGCGACACATCTTCGGTCAATCCGTCAACCCTGGCAACGGAGACATGCAATGACCCAGCGATTTGAAAACCAGACCGTCATCGTCACCGGAGGTGGTGGCGGCATTGGTGGAGCCACCTGCCGGCGCTTCGGCGCGGAAGGTGCCCGTGTGGCCGTCTTCGACCTGAATCTCGAAGCGGCAGAAAAGGTCGCCGCGGCGATCCGCGAAGCCGGCGGCTCGGCGCAGGCCTTCCTGTGCGACATCACCGCCCGGGCCAGCGTCAACGCGGCCGTCGAGGCCACTGTGGCCAAGCTCGGCCCGATTGATGTGCTGGTCAACAACGCCGGCTGGGATGTGTTCAAGCCCTTCACCAAGACCGAACCCGCGCAGTGGGACAAGCTCATCGCCATCAACCTGACGGGCGCACTGCACATGCACCACGCCGTGCTGCCGGGCATGGCGGCGCGCAAGAAGGGCCGCATCGTCAATATCGCTTCCGACGCAGCGCGTGTCGGTTCTTCGGGCGAAGCGGTGTATGCCGCCTGCAAGGGCGGCCTGGTGGCCTTCTCCAAGACCATTGCGCGTGAGCACTCGCGCCACGGCATCACCGTGAACGTGGTCTGCCCCGGCCCCACCGACACCGCGCTCTTTGCTGAATACAAGGAAGGCGCCGGCAACCCCGAAAAGCTGATGGAGGCCTTCACGCGCTCCATCCCGCTCGGCCGCATCGGCCAGCCGGCAGACCTGCCGGGCGCGATCACCTTCTTTGCCAGCGAAGACGCCGGCTTCATCACCGGCCAGGTGCTCAGCGTTTCGGGCGGCCTGACGATGGCCGGCTGACAGTCGGCTGCACCGCCCGAACCACCCAACCCCATCTGGAGAAGCTCACATGAAGTTCGAAGACATCCTCTACGAAGTGCGCAACGGCGTCGCCTGGATCACGATCAACCGGCCCGACAAGATGAACGCCTTTCGCGGCACCACCTGCGACGAGATCATCAAGGCGATGAACAAGGCCGGCTACGACAAGAGCGTCGGCTGCATCGTGCTGGCCGGCGCCGGCGAGAAGGCCTTCTGCACCGGCGGCGACCAGTCAGCACACGATGGCAACTACGACGGTCGCGGCACCATCGGCCTGCCGATGGAAGAGCTGCACGATGCCATCCGCAACGTGCCCAAGCCCGTCATCGCACGTGTGCAGGGTTTTGCCATCGGCGGTGGCAATGTGCTGTGCACGATCTGCGACCTGACCATCTGTTCCGACAAGGCCGTCTTCGGCCAGGTGGGCCCGAAGATGGGTTCGGTCGACCCCGGCTACGGCACGGCCTTCCTGGCCCGCGTGGTGGGCGAAAAGAAGGCGCGCGAGATCTGGTATCTCAACAAGCGCTACTCCGGCGCTGAAGCCGTGGCCATGGGCCTGGCCAATGCCTGCGTCCCGCACGAGCAGCTTGACGCCGAAGTGCAGCAGTGGGCCGAGACGATCTGCGAGCGCAGCCCCACGGCCCTGGCCATCGCCAAGCGCAGCTTCAACATGGACACGGCCCACCAGGCGGGCATCGCCGGCCTGGGCATGTATGCGCTGAAGCTCTACTACGACACCGACGAATCGCGTGAAGGCGTCGCAGCGCTGAAGGAAAAGCGCAAGCCCGAGTTCCGCAAGTACGCCAAGTGAAGATGGTCTCAACCCACGCACCGGCCGCACGCCGGGCCGCTCCCAAGGCGGCCGGCATCCCCTCGGGGGATCGGCCAACGTACCCGCTGGCCGAGGGGCAGACATGACACCGAACCCCTATATCGACGAAGACCTGCAGGCGCTGGCCGACACCGCGCGTCGTTTTGCCGACGAACGTGTCAAGCCCGGCTTTCTGGAACGCGACAAGACCCGCGTGCTGGACCGCAGCCTGCTGCGCGAGATGGGTGAGCTCGGGTTCATCTGCCCTGAACTGCCCGAGCAGTTTGGTGGCCTGGGCATGGGCTGCCTGGCCGCGGGCGTGATCCACGAACAGATCGCACGTGCCGACCTGAGCTTCTCTTACCTGAACCTGCTGGCTTCGCTGAACAGCCAGATCTTGTCCAAGTACGGCCAGCCGGAGATCGTCACGCCCTGGCTCAAGAAGCTCGTGCAAGGCGAGGCGATCTGCGCCATTGCCCTGACCGAGCCCCGTGGCGGCTCTGACGCCGCCAACTTGCGCCTGCGCATCGAGCGCGACGGTGAGTTCTACGTCATCAATGGCGAGAAGACCTCCATCTCCGCCGCCGACCAGGCCGACATCACCGTGGTCTTCGGCCGCACCGGCACACCCGAATCGGGGGCGCATGGCGTGACCGCCTTGCTGGTGCCGATGGACACCCCGGGCCTCACCACGAACCGTTTCGATTGCCATGGCCAGCGCGCCATCGGCCGTGGCTCGATCTTCTTCGAGAACGTGCGCGTGCCGGCGAGCCACCGCCTGGGCGACGAGAACAAGGGCTTCGTGCAGGTCATGCACGGCTTTGACTTCTCGCGTTCGCTGATCGGCCTGCAGTGCCTGGCCGTGGCGCGCGTGGCGCTGGACGAAACCTGGGAATACATCACCCAGCGCCAGGCCTTCGGCCAGCCGCTTTCAGCCTTCCAGGGTGTGACGCACCCCTTGGCACAGTTTGATACCGAAGTGGAAGGCGCGCGCCTCGTGTGCCTGCAAGGGCTGTGGCTCAAGGACAAGGGCCTGCCGCATTCCGCCGAAGCCGGCATGGCCAAGTGGTGGGGCCCCAAGCTGGCCTATGACGTGATCCACCAATGTCTGCTGTGCTTTGGCCACGGCGGTTACGACCGCGGCCTGATGGAGCAGCGCCTGCGCGACGTGCTGGGCTTCCAGATCGGCGACGGCACGGCCCAGATCATGAAAACCATCATCGCCCGCACACGGGCCGGCCGCAAGAACGTTCCGAACTGAGAGGCGCACAAGCGCCCATCCCCGAACGAGAACACCAGGAGACACACATGGAATTTGATGCCGTTTTGCTGCCCGCACGCCGGGCCCGCATGGTCGAGCAGGGTCTGTGGCTCGACCGCACCATCAACCAGGATCTGGACGCCTGCGTCCAGGCCTGCCCCGACAAGCTGGCGCTCACCGCCGTGCGCGTGGAGACCGGCGCCGTCACGCGCTTCACCTACCGCGAGATGGCCACGATGGCCGACCGCATCGCCGTGGGCCTGGCGCGCCTGGGCGTGCGCAAGAACGACATCGTGGCCTGCCAGTTGCCCAACTGGTGGCAGTTCACGTTGACCTACCTGGCGTGTTCGCGCATCGGTGCGGTGATCAACCCGCTGATGCACATCTTCCGTGAGCACGAGCTGAACTTCATGCTCAGGCACGGCGAAGCCAAGGTCCTGATCGCGCCCAGAGTCTTCCGGGGCTTTGACTTCGAGAAGATGGTCACGGCCCTGCAGCCGGGCTTGCCCGATCTGCGGCACGTGGTGATCGTCGACGGCGCAGGCGCCAACAGTTTTGATGCCCTGCTCAGCGGCCCGGCCTGGGAGAAGGAAGCCGATGCCGCACACATCCTGCAGAGCCATCGGCCCGGCCCGGATGAAGTCACCCAGCTCATGTACACCTCGGGCACGACCGGTGAGCCCAAGGGCGTGATGCACTCGCCCAACACCGTGATGTCGAACATCGTGCCGTATGCGCAGCGCCTGCAGCTCGATGCCGAAGACGTGCTGCTCATGGCCTCGCCGATGGCGCACCAGACCGGCTTCATGTACGGGCTGATGATGCCCGTCATGCTCAAGGCCAGCGTCGTGCTGCAGGACGTGTGGGAGCCGAAGAAGGCCGTCGAGCTGATCCGGGCCGAACGCTGCACCTTCACGATGGCTTCCACGCCCTTCCTGACCGACCTCACGCGCACCGTGGCGGAGTCTTCCACGCCCGTGCCGACGTTGCGCACCTTCCTGTGCGCCGGTGCGCCCATTCCAGGCCCGCTGGTGGAGCAGGCGCGCAGCGTGCTGGGCAGCAAGATCGTGTCCGCCTGGGGCATGACGGAAAACGGTGCTGTCACCCTGATCAAGATCGACGACGACGACCAGCGCGCCTTCACGACCGACGGCCTGCCCCTGCCCGGCGTGGAGCTGAAGGTCGTCGATGTGGACGGCACGCCGGCCCCCGCGGGTGAAGCTGGCAAGCTCTACGTGCGGGCCTGCTCCAACTTCGGCGGTTACCTGCGGCGCCCGCAGTGGAACGCCACCGACGCCGAAGGCTGGTTCGACACCGGCGACCTGGCGCGCATGGACGCGCAGGGCTACATCCGCATCACCGGCCGCAGCAAGGACGTGATCATCCGCGGCGGCGAGAACATCCCGGTGGTGGAGATCGAGAGCCTGCTCTACCGCCACCCGGCGGTGGCCATGGCGGCGATCGTGGCCTACCCGGATGAGCGCCTGGGCGAGCGGGCCTGCGCGGTGGCGGTGCTCAAGCCGGGGCAGACGCTGGACATGGCCGGCATGGTGGACTACTTCAAGTCGCTCAAGGTGGCCATGCAGTACATCCCGGAGCGGCTCGAGATTCTTGACGCGATGCCCGCCACGCCGTCCGGAAAGATCCAGAAGTTCAAGCTGCGCGAACAACTGCGCGAGCGTTTGCGCGAGCAATTGAACCTCAAGCCCTGATCCGCCCCGCGCATACAACGGCCGCGGCCCGAACCTCGTCAGGAAACCAACATGACCGAAGAACTGGTCCGGGTCGAAACCCGGGGCCGGGTGGGCTTGATCACGCTCAACCGACCGAAGCAGCTGAATGCGCTGAACGATGCGCTGATGGACCAGCTGGGTGCGGCCCTGCTGGCTTTCGAGGCCGATGCCGGCATCGGTGCCATCGTCATCACGGGCAGCGCCAAGGCCTTTGCCGCGGGTGCCGACATCCAGGCCATGGCGGACTGGTCCTTCATGGATGTCTACCAGGGCGAGTTCATCACACGCAATTGGGAAACCATCCGCAGGGTTCGCAAACCCGTGCTCGCCGCCGTGGCCGGTTTTGCCATGGGCGGAGGCTGCGAACTGGCGCTGTCTTGCGACATCATCATCGCGGCCGAGTCAGCGAAGTTCGCACTGCCCGAGATCAAGCTGGCCATGCTGCCTGGCGCGGGCGGCACGCAGCGGCTGCCGCGCGCCATCGGCAAGGCCAAGGCAATGGACATGTGCCTCTCGGCCCGCACGCTCGACGCGGAAGATGCCGACCGCTACGGCCTCGTCTCGCGAGTGGTGCCCGACGCCGAGTTGATGGACCGCAGCCTGGCCCTGGCCGAGCAGATCGCCAGCTATTCGCTGCCCGCGCTGATGGCCATCAAGGCTTCGGTCAATCGCGCCTGGGAAAGCCCGCTCAGCGAGGGGATCCTGTTCGAGCGCCATGCGCTGTACGAACGTTTTGCCAGCGCCGATGCACGTGAAGGCATGCAGGCCTTCATGGGCAAGCGCGCCCCCGATTTCCAACACCGCTGATCTCGGAGAACCCCCATGGCACTCGACAGCGAATCCTTTGACCTCCTGCTGCCCACCGTCCAGCGCTTTGTGCTCGAGCGTCTGGTGCCGGCCGAGAACCACCTGGAAGAACACGACGAGGTTCCGGCCGACATCATCGAAGACATGAAGGCGATGGGCCTGTTCGGCTTGACCGTGCCCGAAGAATTTGGCGGCATCGGCCTTTCCGTGAGCCAGGAGGTACTGGTCAACTACGAACTGGGGCGCACCGCGGCCGCCTTCCGCTCGGTCTTCGGCACCAATATCGGGATCGGCTCGCAGGGCATCCTGATGGACGGCACGCCCGAGCAGAAGGCCGAGTACCTGCCCCGGGTGGCCAGCGGCGAACTCATCATGTCCTTCGCGCTGACCGAGCCCGATGCCGGCACCGACGCCGCATCGCTGAAGTGCCGGGCCGAGCTGGATGGTGACCACTACGTGCTCAACGGCACCAAGCGCTTCATCACGAATGCACCACGCGCCGGCGCCTTCACCCTGATGGCGCGCACCGGCGGGCCGGGCGCGGCCGGCGTCTCGGCCTTTATCGTGCCGGCCCACAGCGCAGGCATCAAGCTCGGCAAGCCCGACAAGAAGATGGGCCAGCGCGGCACCAAGACCTGCGACGTGATCCTGGAGGGCGTGCGCGTGCCGGCGGCCAACATCATCGGCGGCGTACCGGGCCAGGGCTTCAAGACCGCGATGAAGGTGCTCGACCGGGGCCGCCTCAACATCTCGGCCGTTTCCTGCGGCCTGGCCTCGCGCGTCATCGACGAATCGCGGCGCTATGCGCGCGAGCGCAAGCAGTTCGGCAAGGCCATCGGCGAGTTCCAGTTGATCCAGGCCATGCTGGCCGACAGCCAGGCCGAGCTGCTGGCCGGCTGGGCGCTGGTGAAGGACGTGGCCCAGCGTTTTGACGGCAAGCCGCCGCATGTCTCGGACCCGGACATCTCGATGCGGGTCTCGTGCGCCAAGCTCTTTGCCACCGAGATGGTGGGCCGCGTCGCCGACCGCGGCGTGCAGATCCACGGCGGCGCCGGCTACATCAACGAGTACCCGGTCGAACGCTTCTACCGCGACGCGCGCCTGCTGCGGCTGTACGAAGGCACGACACAGGTTCAGCAACTGATCATCGGCCGCGAACTGCTGCGGCAGGATTGAAGCGCCCTTCGTTCACCACCCGTTTCCGGAGATCGACCAACATGGCCACAAGCAAGAACACCTTCAGCTGGGAAGACCCCTTCCACCTTTCGGCCCAGCTCAGCGACGACGAGCGCCAGGTGCAGGACGCCGCGCGCGCCTACTGCCAGGAGAAGCTGCTGCCCCGCGTGCAGCAGGCCTTCCGCCATGAAACCACGGACGCCAGCATCTTCCGCGAGATGGGTGAGCTGGGCCTGCTCGGCCCCACCATCCCCGAGCAGTACGGCGGCGCCGGCCTGAACTACGTCTGCTATGGCCTGGTGGCCCGCGAAGTGGAACGTGTGGATTCCGGCTACCGCAGCATGATGAGCGTGCAGAGCTCGCTCGTGATGGTGCCGATCAATGAATTCGGCACCGAGGCGCAAAAGCAGAAGTACCTGCCCAAGCTTGCCTCTGGCAAGTGGATTGGCTGCTTCGGCCTGACCGAACCCAATCACGGCAGTGACCCCGGCAGCATGGCCACGCGTGCCAAGAGCGTGCCCGGCGGCTACAGCCTCTCCGGCTCCAAGATGTGGATCACCAACAGCCCGATCGCCGACGTGTTTGTCGTCTGGGCCAAGGACGACGGTGGCCAGATCCGCGGCTTCATCCTGGACAAGGGCAGCAAGGGCCTCTCGGCCCCCGCCGTTCACGGCAAGGTCGGCCTGCGCGCTTCCATCACGGGCGAAATCGTCATGGACGAAGTCTTCGTGCCGGAGGAAAACGCCTTCCCGGATGTGTGGGGCCTGAAGGGTCCGTTCACCTGCCTGAACAGCGCGCGTTTCGGCATCGCCTGGGGAGCGCTGGGTGCCGCGGAGGACTGCTACTTCCGCGCCCGCCAGTACGTGCTGGACCGCCAGCAGTTCGGCCGGCCCTTGGCCGCCAATCAGCTCATCCAGAAAAAGCTGGCCGACATGCTGACCGAGATCAGCCTGGGTCTGCAGGGCTGCCTGCGCCTGGGCCGCATGAAGGACGAAGGCACGGCCGCGGTGGAGATCACCAGCATTCTCAAGCGCAACAGCTGCGGCAAGGCGCTGGACATCGCGCGTCTGGCGCGCGACATGATGGGTGGCAACGGCATCAGCGACGAATTTGGCGTGGCCCGACACCTGGTGAACCTGGAAGTCGTCAACACCTACGAAGGCACGCACGACGTGCATGCGTTGATCCTCGGCCGCGCCATCACCGGCATTGCAGCCTTCTCCAACTGACAGGAGTCCGGTCATGAAGATCCTTGTTCCCGTGAAACGGGTGGTGGACTACAACGTCAAGGTGCGCGTCAAGAGCGACGGCACGGGCGTGGACATCGCCAACGTCAAGATGAGCATGAACCCCTTCGACGAGATCGCCGTCGAAGAAGCCGTGCGCCTGAAAGAGAAGGGCGTGGTAACCGAGATCGTGGCCGTGTCCTGCGGCGTTGCGCAGTGCCAGGAAACCCTGCGCACGGCGATGGCCATCGGGGCGGATCGCGGCATCCTGGTCGAGTGCGCTGATGAACTGCAGCCGCTGGCCGTGGCCAAGCTGCTCAAGGCCCTGGTCGACAAGGAAAAGCCCGGTCTGGTCATTCTCGGCAAACAAGCCATCGATGACGACTGCAACCAGACCGGCCAGATGCTGGCCGCGCTGGCCGGCCTGCCGCAGGGCACCTGCGCCTCCAAGGTCGAAGTGGCCGGTGACATCGCCACCGTCACCCGCGAAGTGGATGGCGGTACCGAACGCATCGAACTCAAGCTGCCCGCGGTACTGACGACCGACCTGCGCCTGAACGAGCCGCGCTACGTCACGCTGCCCAACATCATGAAGGCCAAGAAGAAGCCGCTGGAAGT
>Ga0138256_10006266_pt1 | contig 12579 bp, 12 predicted proteins | sample KNB2016incub_MG_FD_105486 | JGI IMG/M metagenome (GOLD analysis project Ga0138256, IMG submission 105486) | Active sludge microbial communities from wastewater in Klosterneuburg, Austria - KNB2014incub_MG | ecosystem: Engineered > WWTP > Activated sludge > Unclassified | place: Austria... | reverse complement strand
GACGGGGGTTAAGACTTGGAAGTAAATAGTGAAAATAAATAACACGGCGAGGTAGCTCAGATGGTTAGAGCGCAGGATTCATATCCGCCAGCTGGCGGACGGGGGTTAAGACTTGGAAGTAAATAGTGAAAATAAATAACACGGCGAGGTAGCTCAGATGGTTAGAGCGCAGGATTCATATCCGCCAGCTGGCGGACGGGGGTTAAGACTTGGAAATAAATAGTGAAAATAAATAACACGGCGAGGTAGCTCAGATGGTTAGAGCGCAGGATTCATAACCCTGAGGTCGGGGGTTCGACTCCCCCTTTCGCTACTTATTCGAGTGCAATGTATACCTAACCGTAAACAGTGCACTTTATTATTAACAACCATCATTTCAATTTTCCTTCACCTGATTCATATCCGCCAGCTGGCGGACGGGGGTTCGACTCCCCCTTTCGCTACTCTTAAAGAGTAAGTCAACAAAGCGAGTGAACAATCTTCAACTGTTCACTCGCTTTGTTTCTGATACTCAGACTGAACTTTTTTTTAAATTTTAGAAGTAAAACTTTTCCATACCGATTTGATCAAAATGTATACAGTTTACGCTCTATACTCAGAAAATCACCAAAAAATATACATTGGTTATACTTCTAATCTTGAAGCCAGATACTTGTCACACAACCAACTTGCCACTACAGGATGGACAGTCAAGTACAGACCTTGGGAAATAGTTCATTCAGAAATTTTCCAATCAAAGTCGGAGGCGATGAAAAGGGAGAAAGAATTGAAGTCCGCAAAAGGCAGACAATTTATTTGGACGCTTATACATAGCTTATAATGCAAAGGCCAATATCCGCCAGCTGGCGGATGGGGGGGGGGCGACTCCGTCACTAGGTAGCCCTTACAGCGCACAGAGGACAGTTGTAGCTTAATCCAATATTTAATATGAGATGCCTGACGAAATATCAAAATAAACTACTTTTTTTATCCAAGACCTTTCATCAAAATAAAAAACCAAATATGCGCAGTGATAATCACTTCCTCTTCCTAGACAAGGATGTTTAGTTGTCATATAGATTAATTTATGAGGGTATTTATCCTGTTCAGGATTTGACTCAGCGCTAAAATGTTTACCAAATAATTTTACAATGTATGATGTATCCTTGCTTTCCAAGCAATCCCTGTACTTATTGACATTCAATGTCATTTCATTCAAAAAACTATCATTGCCTACATAGAGTTCTTGAATGAGGTCGTACTTCCAGACTGAATCCATTTTAGCTTCAAGTTCTTCACATGCATCCCGAAGGTATTTTCGACCTGGTGAATTGGAGGTTTTACAGCCGAAAATAGAAAGTAAAATAATCACAAAATATTTCATAGCAGAACAGAAAATTTCGATCTAGGAAAGCAATTATAATCACCGTGTATAGGCCAACAAAAGAACAAAAAAAGCCCGGTACAACCGGGCTTTCCTTTAATTTCTGACAAAGAAAAAATTATGACTCTGGAGTATCAGTTTTCTTTGCTTCCTGGATAGCATCACGCATTTCCTGGCAGGCACGTTTGATGTCTTGTAAACCTTTGCGGACACGAGTTCCAGCTGCAGCATTTCCTTTTTCAGAAAATTTGATCACGTCTTCCTCAATGGCTGCTACGAGCATTTTAATTTTTTCGTATTCTTTCATTGTTTTTAAGTTTTAAAGATTAGTGTTGATTTGAGTTAGGAGCGGTATATATTCAGTTTGATTTTTTTTTAAAATGCGGCGATTTTATCCGACATGTATTCACCCGCCTTTAGCTTTACATAGGCCTTTTTGAAAGCATCAATAGTGTATTCTACATCTTTCATCGTGTGCATGGCAGTTGGAATAAGTCGTAAAATAATTACGTCCTTGGGCACAACCGGGTAAACGACGACAGAGCAGAAAATGTCAAAATTTTCACGCAGGTCATAAATCAGATTCGTAGCCTCACCAATGGTACCATTCATAAATACAGGTGTAACCGAACTCTGTGTCTTGCCGATATTAAATCCTGCTGATTTTAAGCCGCTTTGCAGAGCATTAACAATCGTCCACAAATTATCTTTAAGCTCAGGATGCTTCCGGAGAATTTCCAGTCTTTTCAAAGCACCAATAACTAATGGAGAAGGTAATGCTTTCGCAAAAATCTGTGAACGCATGTTGTAACGAAGGTATTCTACGACGTCTTCATTGCTTGAAATAAAACCACCAATAAGTGCCATACTCTTGGCGAAAGTAGAGAAGTAAATATCTATGCCATCTTGAACACCCTGCTCTTCACCCGTTCCGGCTCCCGTTTTTCCCATAGTTCCGAAACCATGTGCATCATCAACAAACAAACGGAATTCAAAACGCTCTTTTAATGCAACAATGTCTTTAATCTTACCCATATCACCGCTCATTCCGAAAACTCCTTCAGTAATGAGTAAAATTGAACCACCAGTTTCTTTGACAATTCGTGTGGCACGTTCTAATTGCTTTTCACAATTCGCGATGTCATTATGCGGGAAGACGAATCGCTTACCCATATGAAGTCTTACTCCATCTATAATACAGGCATGACTTTCACTATCATAAACAATTACATCATGACGATCTACGAGGCAATCTATGGCTGAAACCATCCCCTGATATCCGAAATTGAGAAGAATTGTATCTTCCTTTTTTACGAATGCCGATAATTCCTTTTCTAATTGTTCATGATGATTGCTGTTTCCAGACATCATCCTTGCGCCCATAGGAGATGCAAATCCATATTGTGCCGCAGAATCAGCATCTGCTTTACGCACTTCAGGGTGATTAGCTAATCCCAAATAATTATTCAAGCTCCAAATAAGGCGTTCTTTCCCTCTGAATACCATGCGTGTTCCAATATCTCCTTCAAGTTTTGGAAACGTAAAATATCCATGCGAATCTTTTGCGTGTTTACCTAATGGTCCTCTGTTGATCTTTATTTTGTCGAATAAATCCACGTTGCTGTATTAATTTTTGGTGAAGATTGATCTTTACAATTTATTTTTCTGTCTTTTTCTAAATCAATTAAAAATGCAATCAGCTTTGAATGCCCTTAAACTTGAATCCGAAGAAACAATTTTTTCAATTGAATTTAAACAAAAGTAAGTATTTTGGGATTAAACCAAAGAATTCAGTCAAATTTTGATGAAATTAATCAACAATTGAATTTTTCAATTTTGGTCGTTTTAGGGACAAAAACTACTGAAGTAGACGCAGTAATAAAGATTACAAATTAATCATATAAAACTGGTTATCAATTATATATATGCTAATATTTAAAAATTACTTTTGCTATTAGCCCAAAACAACTGTAATTCTAGCCATTGATTCATTGTTAATATCGGAGAAAATATATTTCCGGTTCATTGAAATCCTTTAATCCAAATTCGTCCTGAGACACCAAAAAGTACAATGTCATCTTTCTATCATATAAATGTCGGATGCCTTGTGTATATCAATGAATCGTTCGTTCTTGCAGAAAAAAAATCAATGAAATACTATTTATTTACTGCGTTTCTAATCATCACACAATTTATAAACGCCCAAAATCTGCAGTTAAGAAGTAATCTACCTTATGCACCGGATGCTTTGGCAAATATCGGCGGTTATACAGATTCACTGGATAATGAATACGCACTCGTTGGGACTGAACAAGGACTGGATATCGTCGATGTTACAGATCCAACAAATCCTATAATTCGCTTTTCAGTACCAGGACCGGTGAGTACCTGGAGAGAAGTCAAGACCTATAGAAAATTTGCTTATGTGACAACTGAGGGAGGTGCCGATGGACTCGTAATTGTCGACCTGAGTTTACTTCCTGCAAGTATAAACTCACAGAATTACAGCGGAGACGGAGCTATTGCGGGGCAACTTGAAACCATTCATGCGCTTCATTGTGATACTGCAACAGGCTATCTTTACTTATATGGAAGTAATATTGGTGCAGGCAATTCTTTGTTCCTGGACCTTAGCGATCCCTGGAATCCAACCTATGCCGGAGAATATATTTTTCCGGGAGGAGGCAACAATGCCTATGTTCATGACGGATATGTAGCGAATGACACAATGTATGAAGGTCACATCTATGGCGGCTTCTTTACCGTTGTAGACGTGACAGACAAAGCTAACCCGCTCTTGCTTGCCACACAAAACACACCGGGTAGCTTTACGCACAACACCTGGCTTTCGGATGACCATAAAACATTATTTACGACAGATGAGATAAACAACTCCTTCCTTGCCGCTTTTGATATTTCGGATTTGCAAAATATACGCGAGCTTTCACAATATCAAACTGCAGCTGGAACCGGAGCGGTTGTACACAATACTCATATTCTAAATGATTACGCTGTCACATCATGGTATAAAGAAGGTGTTGTTATTGTCGATGTAAGCAGACCGGATAATCCAATAGAGGTGGCAAAATATGACACCTATACACAGGGGAGTGGAACAGGGCAAGTCGGTTGTTGGGGTGTATATCCATTTCTGACTTCAGGAAATATTGTAGCTTCTGACATGGTGAATGGCTTATTCGTTTTTAGCCCTACTTATATGAGAGGCTGTTACCTTGAAGGAATAATAAGTGATTCTGTTACCACCATCATTATACCGGGAGCTACGGTAAAAATTTTAAGTACCGCTATCAGCAGAAATTCTAACTCAATCGGAGAATATAAAACAGGCTTACTTACCGCAGGATTGTATGATATAGAAGTTTCCAAGGTCGGATACCTTACTAAAACTATCACCGGAGTATCTCTTGCAAATGGTGTACTCACAAGTCTTGACGTGGAATTAGTTCCACTGACGAATTTTGTAATCACAGGAACCATTATTGACAGTCTCAGTGGCGATCCAATCGAAAATGCTTCGGTTCAGATTCAGAATATTGATTTCATGTTTAACACTATTACCAATGCATCCGGGCAATTTAGTGTTTCAGGAGTGATTCAAGGCGACTATGAAATTACCAGTGGAAAATGGGGCTATGTGACAAAGTGCTTTGTACAGACCTTCAATACTGCCACACCTGTGCAAATGGAATTATCGCAAGGATACTATGATGATTTCACTTTCGATTATAACTGGTCTGTAAGCGGCTCTTCTGCGAATGCATGGGAACGAGGAATTCCGAATGGTAGCTATGATGGAGGAGGAAATATTATTAATCCGGCCTCGGATGCTTCTGCAGATTGCTCGAACAAATGTTATGTTACGGATAATGGCACGGGAGCTTATAACAATCATGATGTCGACAATGGCAATACGGTGCTCACTTCGCCTGTATTCGATGCAAGCATTTATATAAACCCAAGTATTGAATATGCACGTTGGTTTGTAAATAGCGGCGGAAGCGGAACACCAAATGACTCGATGAATATTTACCTTACCGATGGTAGCAATACAATGTTGATTGAAACGGTCACAATGAATTCTCCCGGTCAGGCTTCATGGCACTACAGCAATATACTTATCAGTTCAATTATGCCTGTTAGTTCAAGCATGCAAATAATCGTGGATGTGAATGATCAGAATCCTGGCCACATTCTCGAAGGCGGCCTTGATCATTTCCCAATTAGTGGACAGCTAAATGTTGGATTAAGAAATCTTACATCCGGTTCCTTGAATCTGATGCAGGCTTACCCGAATCCATTTCAAAACAAGACGGCCATAAGATATTCCAATACTGAAGTAGGGGATACGAGAATAGAGCTGCTTGATGCAATGGGAAAAATAGTAGAACAGACTAAACTCACTGCCAAAGCAGGAGAAATATTTGTTGGTCAAGGCCTTTCTGCAGGTGTATATTTCGTTCGGATTCAATCGGATTTTGGACATTCTGAAACTTTAAAACTCATTAAGCAGCAATAAAATCAAGGCAATTTGGATAAGCGACAAGCACATTCAAATTGCCTGGATTTTCCTGCACAAAATGATTATTCGATTCTTTCGTTCAAGCCTTGATTTTGAATGGGAAAGGAATAAAAAATTGATTACATTTGCATGCTAATGAATCGAAAAATATCTCTTATATTATTGGTTTTCACTATATTACTGACAGGCTGCAGCAATTATAACCGCATTCTGAAGGGAAGTGACATGGATGCAAAGATGGATGCCGCAGTTCGCTATTACAATAAAGGCGATTATTACAAGGCATTGCCATTATTTGAGGAGCTGATCACTGTCTATAGAGGTACCAGAAAAGCCGAGAAAACATATTACTACTACGCCTATACCAATTATCGTTTGGAAGATTATCAGGCAGCAGCTTATGATTTTGATAATTTCAGAAAAACATTTCCTTCAAGCGAGTACACTGAAGAATGTGCTTTCATGCATGCATATTGTTATTTCCAGGATTCACCAATCTTTTCCCTGGATCAGACAAATACATATACCGCTATAAACGAACTGCAATTATTTGCAGATCGCTATCCAAACAGTAGCAGAATTTCAGAAGCCAATGATCTGATTGATCAGTTGAGAGACAAATTGGAAACCAAAACGTATGAAACTGCTAAGTTGTATTACAACATGGAATCTTATAAAGCTGCCAGCACGACATTCAAGAATCTGCTTCATGATTTCCCCTCTACACAATACAGGGAGACTGCTTTATTCCTTAGCTACAAGGCGGCATATCTTTTTGCAGAAGGAAGTATTGACTCGAAGCGTGAGGGAAGGTATAACGAAGCTTTACGTTCTTTTGGTGAATTTAGTATTGCATACCCCGAGAGCAAGCACATGAAGGAGGCGAATGACATTGCAGCAGATATAAAGAAGAAATTAGATAAAATACCCGGAGACGGAGTTAGTGCTATAAACTAAAAAAAAAACAAATCTCTATACCATGAGTTACAAATCAGATGTTACTACCACTGTAACGCGTAATATTCCTGAGTTCGACCAGGAGACCGGCAATTTTTATGAATCACTCGTGATCATAGCCAAACGGGCAAATCAAATTTCTTCCGAAATGAAAGAAGAATTGAACGCAAAACTTTCTGAGTTCAATACAAGTTCTGATAATCTTGAAGAAATTTTCGAGAACCGGGAGCAGATCGAGATTTCAAAATATTACGAGCGCTTGCCAAAGCCTACGTTAATTGCTATTCAGGAATTTCAGGAAAACAAGATTTATTTCCGCAAGCCGGCAAATGAGGAAATCGTCTGATTAAAATTTCGTTCTTATTGATCAGATAAAAAATCCAAGACCTTTGTTTTGGATTTTTTTAATTAATCGATTCCAGTTAACGCATTCATGCAAGGAAAAAAAATCATCGTTGGTATTACCGGAAGCATAGCTGCCTACAAATCAGCTTTGCTCGTTCGATTGCTTGTTAAAGCAGGGGCAGAGGTAAAGGTCATCATGACTCCGGCAGCAAAAGATTTTATCACGCCTCTGACCATGTCTGTGTTGTCAAAAGATGATGTTCTCTCTGATACCTTCGAGGACAAATCAGGCCGATGGACTAATCATGTGGAATTAGGTTTATGGGCCGATTTGATTATAGTCGCTCCTGCTACAGCAAATACCGTTGGCAAAATGGCAACAGGAATTTGCGACAACCTTCTTTTAATGACTTACCTGAGTGCACGCTGTCCGGTTTTTATAGCACCCGCGATGGATCTTGATATGTGGAAGCATGCTTCAACACAGGAAAACATCAAACTCTTACAAGGGCGGGGAATTCATCTTCTTGCACCTGCAGATGGCGAACTCGCAAGTGGTCTGTCGGGTGAAGGAAGAATGGAAGAACCGGAAGCCATCTATAAATCACTTTCTGAATTTTTAAATGAATCGCTTCCACTCAAAGGAATTAAAGCACTTGTATCTGCAGGTCCTACCTATGAAGCTATCGATCCGGTTCGCTTCATTGGAAACCGATCCACAGGTACCATGGGCTTCAAAATAGCTGATGAACTTTCCAGACAAGGAGCTAAAGTTACTCTGGTTGCAGGACCTTCATCCGCAACAAGTGTCCAAAAGGCGGTCACGCGAATTAATGTTGAAAGCGCCTCAGAGATGTTGGATGCTTGCCTGAAGTTTGCTCCGGATTCCAATCTGATCATTATGTCGGCCGCTGTTGCTGACTATCGCCCGGAAAACATTTCAGAAACAAAGATTAAAAAGGGGGATGGAATACCGCAGATTCCGCTTACAGCAACTAAAGATATACTTACAGAATTAGGATCAAAGAAAAAACCCGGACAAATTCTCGTTGGCTTTGCTCTGGAAACAAATAACGAGCTCGATAATGCAAAAGCCAAATTAAAAAATAAAAACCTTGATCTAATCGTTTTAAATTCACTCCAGGATGAAGGTGCAGGATTTGGTACTGACACGAATAAAATCAGTATCATAGACAAGGATGGGGGCGTAACCCCTTATGCCACTAAACCTAAAAAGGAAGTAGCAGAAGATATTGTAGCATTCATAATAAGCCGAATTAATAAAAGTTAGAATCCAAAATACTCCCATACCAAAGTCAATGACAAAATTTAATTCCGATTCATTAAAACTTATGTCAATGCGAACCTACACCAAAATACTCGTTATACTTTTTCTTGTTTTTTCAGTTGTCACAAAATCCACCGCACAAGAACTAAACTGTTCCGTTTCGATTTTATCTCCACAGATCCAGGCAAGTGATAAGTCAATCTTTGAAACGCTTCAAACTTCTATTCGTGAGTTCATGAACAACAGAATCTGGACTAACGATCAATTTCTTAATCAGGAACGCATAGAGTGCAGTATGATCATTACAATTTCTGAACGCGTTTCGGTGGATGAGTTTAAAGCAAATGTCCAGATACAATCTCGTCGTCCGGTCTACAAATCTTCCTTTAATTCTCCATTGTTCAATCACCAGGATAATGATATGGCTTTTAGATATATTCAGGATCAGGTACTGGAATTTGACGAAGCAAATATTAATTCAAACCTGACTGCTGTTCTGGCATACTATGCTTACTTACTCATAGGGCTCGATTATGATTCATTTTCTCCGGAGGGTGGAACTCCATACTATGTGAAAGCGCAAAACATCGTTAATAACGCGGCACGGCTTTCCGAACGAGGATGGAAAGCATTTGAAAGTTCCCGTAACAGATATTGGATTACGGAAAATCTCCTCAATTCATCTTTCAAACCCTTACGAAGCACACTTTACGCATATCATAGGAAGGGCCTTGACATTATGAGCGAAGACGCACCAAAAGGCCGCTTGGTAATTACTGAAAGCATAAAAGAACTAAGACGTGTTTTCTCCGATAAACCGAATTCCTTCTTAATGCAGATATTCTTTAATGCAAAAGCAGATGAGATTGTGAATATATACTCACAGGCACAAATGGATGAGAAAAATCAGGTGGTTCCTGTTCTTTCATTGGTTGATCCCGCTAATACCCTCAAGTATCAGGGAATCTTAAGTGCAGAGAAAAAATAAATGAATCATATTAATAGAAATCAATAAGAATTAAGAATACTATGGCATTGAGATGTGGAATTGTCGGCTTACCGAATGTTGGAAAATCAACTTTATTTAATTGCCTTTCGAATGCGAAAGCTCAAGCTGCGAACTTTCCGTTTTGCACAATTGAACCGAACGTTGGTGTTATTACCGTTCCGGATGACAGACTGGTTGAACTTGAGAGATTAGTAAAGCCCCAGCGGGTTTTACCAACGACAATTGAAATTGTTGATATAGCCGGACTTGTAAAAGGAGCCAGTAAAGGTGAGGGATTGGGAAATCAGTTTCTGAGCAATATTCGAGAGTGCGATGCAATCATCCACGTGGTTCGATGCTTCGAAGATCCTAACGTGGTACACGTTGACGGAAAAATAAATCCTGTACGAGACAAAGAGACCATTGACACTGAACTTCAACTGAAAGATTTAGATTCGGTTGATAAGAAGATAAGCAGGATGGAAAAAGTTGCCAAGGCCGGAACCGATAAGGAAGCAAAGAAAGCATTGGAAGTACTTGCCATTTATAAAAATCATCTTGAACAAGGCAAATCAGCCAGAAGTGCAGACGTGAGTGATGATGATAAACGCTTTATCGCAGACATATTTTTGCTTACAGCTAAACCAGTGATGTATGTATGTAATGTCGATGAAGCTTCCGTTTTAACCGGAAATACCTTGGTTGATCAGTTGAAAGAATCAATTAAAGATGAAAATGCAGAAGTATTGGTTATCGCAGCTGCTATAGAAGCAGAAATCTCTATGCTCGAAAGTTTTGATGACAGAAAAGCTTTTTTGTCAGATTTGGGACTGGAAGAATCAGGAGTAACGAAACTTATTCGTGCTGCCTATCGCTTATTAAATCTCCAGACTTATTTTACAGCCGGAGAAAAGGAAGTTCGTGCATGGACTATTACAAAAGGAATGTTAGCACCTCAGGCAGCAGCTGTAATCCATACAGATTTTGAAAAAGGATTCATCAAGGCAGAGGTTATCCACTATCAGGATTTTTTAAAGTACGGCTCTGAATCAGGTTGCCGTGATGCAGGCAAGCTTAGCATTGAAGGAAAGGAATACCTGGTAGACGATGGAGACATTATGCACTTCCGATTCAATGTATAAATTGAAAGAACTTTTTTTATGAATATAACCTTACTGATAATCATTCTCACTTGTGCCGTATCTTTTCTGGCCTTTCAGAATGAAAGTATAAGGGAACGTTTTATTTTCAACCCTTATATTATTGATCAGAAAAAGGAATGGTTCCGGTTTATCAGTAGTGGTTTCCTCCACGCTGACTGGATTCATCTTTTGGTGAATATGTTTGTATTGTTCTCCTTCGGATATGCATTGGAGGATTATTTCCATGCCTATTTCGGTGAAAAAGCTGAAGTCTATTTCATTCTATTATATGTGGGTGGATTAATGTCATCAGTTCTCCCAACATTTAAAAAACAAAAGGATAACCCTTCCTATAATGCTCTTGGAGCTTCGGGTGCCGTTTCTTCAGTAGTATTTTCTTTCATCCTTATAAATCCGCTTCATGAATTATGCCTGTACGGTATACTTTGTTTACCAGGAATAATTTTTGGAGTGATATATCTTTTCTATTGCTATTACATGGGAAAAAAGGGAGCTGATAACATCAATCATGATGCACACATGTGGGGTGCTATCTATGGCTTTTGTTTCACGATAATTCTGAAACCTGCATTATTTATTTCCTTTATTCAACAAATTATTAGCACAAATAATGTCCTCTGAAAAACGAAAAGTTCTTTTTCTTGATCGCGATGGCGTTGTAAACCGGGAAAGGGGAGAGTTCACCTGGAAGCTGGAGGATTTTCAAATCAACGATGGGGTTTTTGAAGCCTTAAATATTTTCAGGGAACATAACTTTGAGTTCATTATTATCAGCAATCAGAGTGGAATTGCACGTGGTTTGTATGAAAAATCGGATGTTGAGTTTTTACATCATCATTTAAAACGTGCTGCAGTGGCTAAAGGAATTTCGATTCTGGATATCTATTATTGCCCACATCATCCCGATAGCAGTCGCTGTATTTGCCGTAAGCCGGATTCTTTGCTGCTTGAAAAAGCAATAGCCCGTTATCATGTTGATTCAGAGCAAAGCAGATTCATTGGTGATGCAGAAAGAGATATTTCAGCAGCAAACAAGGTTGGTCTCCAAGCTATTCGTATTCAACCGAATTCATCTTTGATGGATCTTGTGCCACTGATACTTGGCGCTTAACGGGGAAAAAAAAGTTAATTCTTTTTTGCTTCTGCTGAATTTTAGCCAATGACTCCTGTACCTTTGTGCTAATATTATCATGTCAGTTACTACATACGTCAATTATAACGGGAACATCATCGATGCGAAACAGCCCGTCTTTACTGCTTCAAACAGAGCATTCCGCTATGGGGATGCCATCTTTGAGACAATCCGGGTAATGGGTGGTGAAATTCTCCATTTTGAAAAGCATCTTAAAAGACTGCAACGCAGTATGGAACTGCTTGGCATGCTTCCTCATGACGACCTGACCTTTCATAATTTATATTTATCATTCCGCCATCTTGATCAGGTAAATAATCTGAAAGGAAATGGACGCGTCCGGTTGGAAGTTTTTCGGAATGATGGTGGTTTATATACACCTCAAACGAACGAAGTTTCCTACCTGATAGAGGCGACACCCTTGGCTTCACACCACTATTCCATGAATGATACCGGGATACGTATTGATATTTATACTGAAATTCAAAAGCCATTAAGCAAGTTGTCAAACCTGAAATCTTCCAATGCATTATATTATGTAATGGCAGGATTGCATAACCGAAAAACCGGAGGCGGTGATTGTCTTGTACTGAATACTCACGGGAGAATTGCCGAAGCTATAAGTTCCAATGTTTTTCTTCAGTCAGGAAACAAAATCCTTACACCGTCTTTAGATGAAGGCTGCGTTTCAGGTGTCATGAGAGAAACAGTCATAGAACATCTGCTGGCAAAGGGAATGAAAGTAAACGAAACAGCTTTAGAAGTTGAACATTTGCTTGCAGCCAATGAGATATTTCTGACTG
>Ga0138256_10006265_pt1 | contig 12582 bp, 8 predicted proteins | sample KNB2016incub_MG_FD_105486 | JGI IMG/M metagenome (GOLD analysis project Ga0138256, IMG submission 105486) | Active sludge microbial communities from wastewater in Klosterneuburg, Austria - KNB2014incub_MG | ecosystem: Engineered > WWTP > Activated sludge > Unclassified | place: Austria... | reverse complement strand
TAGAGGTTGCGGAAGGCCACCGCGAGGCCGATGAGGACGGCGATGGCCCCGGCCACCAGGGCGCGCACGTACGTTTCCCGGCCTGTCCAGAGGCGGATCTGCGCATTCGTCTTTGCGTTCACCAACTCGCCTGTGCGTGCCTTCGCGCGACGGACGGCACGAAACGCGCCTTCCTCGGCCTCCCCGAGCGCCGGCATCTCCCTGCGCGGCACCCCCATGCGGGTCGCGAGTTCCGCCTGGTCCGCGTAGTAGCGAACCGGGGCCTCCATCGCGCCAAGCACCGGGGCGACGTCAGGCCGCTCCGACGCCTTGGCCCGCAGGTACTCGAGGTCGGCCGAGATCGCGACGTGCTCGCCTGCAAGGCGCCCGGCCGCCGTCCCGGCGGAGACTGCATGGCGCATGCGATACAGCGATTCCTTCAGCGAATCGAGCCCGTCCTTGACCTCCTGCAGCGCCTGGATCTCGCGCGAGAGCTCCGTCTCGCGCGCCATGTCCCCATGGATGAGGGCGGCCAGGACCGTGATCGAGACGGCCGCGACCGCAAGGCCCGCGCCCGCGATCTTCCCGGCGAGGGGCGGCACGCCGGCTAGCCGGCCCGCGCTTCGCCGAACGCTGCGCGCGCCGCGGCGAGCGTCAACTCGATCTCGGCCGGGCCGTGCGCCGCCGAGACGAACCCGGCCTCGAACGCCGAAGGCGCGAGGTACACGCCGCGGCGCAGCATCGCATGGAAGAAACGGTTGAAGCGCTCCTTGTCGCACTCCATGACCTGGGCGAACGAGGCCGGCGCCTGCGCACGGAAGAAGATGCCGAACATCCCGCCGAGGCTGGCGGCGCTGAAGGGCACGCCCGCCTGCTTCGCCTCGCGCGCGAGGCCCTCGGTGAGCGCCGTCGTGGTGGCCGACAGCGCCTCGAAGAATCCGGGGGCGAGCACCCGCTTGAGGGTCGCGAGCCCCGCGCTCACCGCCACGGGGTTTCCGGAGAGGGTGCCCGCCTGGTAGACGGGCCCGACCGGCGCGAGCCTGGCCATGATGTCGCGGCGACCGCCGAAGGCGCCCACGGGCATCCCGCCGCCGATCACCTTCCCGAGCGTCGTGAGGTCCGGCCGGATCCCGAACACGCCCTGCGCGCCCTGCGGGCCGACGCGAAAGCCGGTCATCACCTCGTCGAAGATGAGGACCGCGCCGTGCTGCGTGCACAGCCGGCGAAGGGTCTCGTGGAATGCCTGCGAGGGCCTCACGAAATTCATGTTGCCCGCCACCGGCTCGAGGACGACCGCGGCGATTTGCGGCCCGAAGCGCGCGAACGCGTCCTCGAGCTGCTGCGCGTCGTTGTAGTCGAGGACGAGCGTGTGCGAGGTGAGCTCCGCGGGGACGCCGGCCGAGGTCGGATTGCCGAAGGTGAGCGCGCCGGAGCCCGCCTTCACCAGGAGGAAGTCGCTGTGCCCGTGGTAGCAGCCCTCGAACTTCACGATGAGCGAGCGGCCCGTGAATCCGCGCGCCAGCCGCAGCGCGCTCATCACCGCCTCGGTGCCCGAGCTCACGAGCCGCACCTGCTCGACCGAAGGCAGGCTGCGCGCGAGAAGTTCCGCCATTTCCAGCTCGAGTTCCGTGGGGGCGCCGAAGGAAAGGCCCCGGGCGGCGGCCGCGGCGACCTGCGCGAGGACTTCCGGGTCGGCGTGCCCGAGGATGATCGGGCCCCACGAGCCCACGTAGTCGACGTAGCGGTTTGCGTCCGCGTCGACGAGCCACGCACCCTTGCCCTCGCGGAAGAAGACGGGCGTGCCGCCCACGGCGCGGAAGGCGCGCACCGGCGAGTTGACGCCGCCGGGAATGACGCGCTGCGAGGCTTCAAAGAGCTGCTGGCTGCGTTCGAACATAGGTGTCGGGTTCCGTGTCGAAAGGTCTTGAAAGGGCGCGTGCGGCTGCGGCCACGTCGGGGGCGTCGAAGAGGGCGGAGATGACCGCCAGCATGTCGGCGCCCGCGGCGACCGCGTCGGCGGCGTTCGAGGCCGTGATGCCGCCGATCGCGGCGATCGGAACGCGCACGCGGCGGCGAACCTGCGCGAGGGTAGCGAGGCCGGCCCGGGCCGCCTGCGGCTTGGTCGGCGAGGCGAACACGCTGCCGACCCCCACGTAGTCTGCGCCGGCGCCCTCCGCGGCGGTGGCCAGTCCGGGATCGTCGTAGCAGGACACGCCGAGGATCGCGCCGGGAAGTCGCTTCCTCGCCTCGAGGGGGTCGCCATCGCCCCGGCCGAGATGGACCCCGTCCGCGCCGAGGGCGAGAGCCAGCTCGACGTCGTCGTTCACCACGAGCGGCACGCCGCGCGCGCGGCAAAGCGCGAGGAGCGCGCCGGCCTGGGCGAACCTGTCCCGGTAGGAATCGGCCTTGGACCGGTATTGCACCAGGCGGGCGCCGCCATCGATGGCCGCCGCCACAATCTCGCGCAGCGCGGCCGTGTCGGCGGTCTCCGGCGTGATGGCGTAGAGACCGCGCAGGCGCGAACGCCGCTCAACCGCGTCCATCGTCCTCGTCATCCCGGGCCCAGAAGAGGCGATCGGGGATGAACTGGCCCATGCCGGGACGGAAGGCGCGGGAGAGCGCCTGCCACGTGTACTCCTGGGCTTCCTGGACAGCCTCGGCGACCTCGAGCCCGCGGGCGAGGTTGGCCGCGATGGCCGAGGCGAGCGTGCAGCCGGAGCCGTGGAAGCTGCCCGGCAGCCGCTGCCACGTGTCGGTGCGGACGATGCCGTCCCGGTGGTGCAGCGTGTTCACCACCGAGGCCGTCGCATCGTGGGTGCCCGTCACCAGGACGTACTCGCAGCCCACGTCGAGAAGGCGCCTGGCGCACTCGGCGTGGTCGGGGTCCTCGTCCTCGTCCACCTCCGCCAGGCGGCGCAGCTCCGGGATGTTGGGCGTCACGACGGTGCTCTGCGGCACCAGCAGCTCCCGGATGGCGCCGACGAGGTCCTCGCCGCCGAACTCGTCGCCGCGCCCCGAGGCAAGCACGGGATCGAGGACGAGCGGAATGTCCGGGTAGTCCGACACGACCTCGGCCACCACGGCCACGATCTCCGAGGAACCGAGCACGCCCACCTTGAAGGCCACGACCGGGATGTCCTCGAGGATGCAGCGCGCCTGGTCGGCCACCCAGTCGGGATCCAGGGCGAGGAAACCCTCGACGCCGGCGCTGTCCTGCACGGTGATGGCCGTAACCACCGACAGGGGGTGGCATCCCATGCTCGCCAGGGTGAGGATGTCGGCCTGCAGGCCGGCGCCGGAGGTCGGGTCGGTCGCGGCGAAGGTAAGGACGGCAGGCGGTACGGGGGAGGCAGGCATGGAAGGGAAGGCGATGCGCAGGTTAAACTAGCGGTTTGCCGCGGGCGAGCACGGGGTCTTGCCCGTTCGGCCCGGCGGCCCAGGCGCAGGGTTTCCTTGACTGCCCATTCTACCTGCATCCGAACCCCCCATTTCCGGTCCGCTCATGTCTTCCGCTCCCGCCCCCGTCCCCTATCGCACGTGGATGTGTCTCGTCTGCGGTTACGTCTACGACGAGGCCGCGGGCGCGCAGGAGGACGGCCTGGCGCCGGGCACCCGTTGGGAGGACGTGCCCGCCAACTGGTCCTGCCCCGAATGCGGAGCGCGCAAGGAGGATTTCGAGATGGTGGAAATCTAGAAAAGTTACATCCGCAACAATTTCGAAACGGCTTCAACTAGCGCCGCTTGAATCTTGTTTTCACGGGCCAAATGGCATAGGCTACTTTCGTTAAACCGAAGCAGCCGCCGGCAGAGCGGACTTGCGGGGAGGCCCGGCCCATGGGACGCCCGCGCGGCGGCAGCGTGAACCGCGTGGCGTAGGGGTTTCGGCGCCTTTTTTCAGCGGAACATCGAGGAAGGCGTGGCGGAAACAAAGACCCTTGCCGGCGTGCGCGTGATGGTGATCGACGACAGCAACACCATTCGTCGAAGTGCCGAGATCTTCCTCATGCAGGCCGGCTGCCAGGTGATCCTCGCCGAGAACGGTTTCGACGCGCTCGCCAAGATCGCCGACCACGAGCCCGACCTCATCTTCGTGGACATCATGATGCCGAGGCTCGACGGCTACCAGACGTGCGCGCTCATCAAGAAGAGCGGCAAGCACCACGCGACGCCGGTCATCATGCTGTCCTCGAAGGACAGCCTTTTCGACCGCGCGCGCGGCCGGATGGTGGGATCCGACGAGTACCTCACGAAGCCTTTCACGAAGGAAAGCCTGCTCCGGGCGGTCGAGACGCATCTCGCCCACCGCAGCCCGGCCTGACGAAGCACGAACATCACGAAACGGAGCACAAGCCAATGCCCATCAAGAAAGTCATGGTTGTGGACGACTCGCCGACGGAGCGCGCCTACCTCGAAAACCTCCTGAAGAAGAAGGGCTTCGACGTGATCATGGTCGACAGTGGCGAGGCAGCCATCGAGCGCGCCAAGTCCGACAAGCCTGACCTCATCCTCATGGATGTCGTCATGCCCGGGCTCAACGGCTTCCAGGCCACCCGCGCCATCACCCGCGAGGAGTCGACGAAGCACATTCCGGTCATCATCTGCACGACCAAGGACCAGGAGACCGACAAGATCTGGGGCCTGCGGCAGGGCGCGAAGGACTACGTCACGAAGCCCATCAACGAAGCGGACCTGATCGACAAGATCAAGTCGTTCGGCTGAGGCGCGACCCGCCTTGGCGCGACGGACAGGCCTCCGCGAGTTCCAGATTTCGGTCGCAGAGCGGCTTCGCACCGCCGCGACCCGCGCCACCCTTTCCTCCAAGCTCGGCTTCCAGGTGGGAGGCGCCAACTGGTTCGTGGCCCTGCACCAGGTGAGCGAAGTGATCCCGATGCCGCCGTTCATTCCGGTTCCGCTCACGCAGCCCTGGTTTCGCGGGGTCGCCAACGTTCGCGGCAACCTCTACAGCATCGTCGATTTCTCGGCGTTCCAGGACGGCGCCCCGGCCCCGGCCGGCACTGAACGGCGCGTGATCCTCATCTCGGACAAGCTCGTCGGAGGCGCCGGCCTTCTCGTGTCGCGAATGCTCGGCCTGCGAAATCCCGAGCACTTCACTGCCGCCGAACGGCCCGCCGATGCCCCGCCCTGGCTGGGCGCGGTCTTCCGGGATGCGTCGGGCGCCACCTGGCACGAGCTGGACCTCGTCCGGCTCGCGAAGGAGCGTCGATTCCTGGAGGTCGGAAGCCACTAGGGGACCGCCCCGCGAGGCGCCACCGAAGACTCACCGCTGCACGGAGAACAACATGGCCAAAGCACCGCCGGCAAAACCCAAATCGTCGTTCGCGGACTGGTTCCGCAATCTCGGCTCGTCCAAGCCCAAGCCCAAGGCCGGCGCGCGGCCCGCGGCGTCCGCGGCCTCCACGATGACGAACCTCCCGGCCGGCGGCGGACCCGAGACCCGCCCGGGCGGGCCCACGTCCACCCTGGGCGGGGGCGGGGCCAGGAAGGCGGTCATCACGGGCAAGCTCTTCAGCATCGAGGAGTTCTCCCTGCCGCTGATCGGGCATCTCCCCGTCACCACGCAGATGAACGTGCTGGGCACGGTCGCGCTGGGCCTCGTGGCCCTGACCGCGCTCATGGTGTTCGTCGACGCCACGGCGCGCTCCCAGAGCGCCACGTACGTGACGGTCGCCGCGCAGATGCAGTACCACACCCAGCGCCTCGCGAAGGCCGCGAGCCTCGCGGCGCGCGGGCAGGCCAACGCGTTCCTGCAGGTGCAGGACAGCCGCGACGAGTTCGCGAACTACCTCAAGGTCCTCCAGGACGGCGGCTTCGCCTTCGGCGTCGACGTGCCCTCGGCGGGGACGACCGAGGAGGTGAAGAGCCGCCTCGAGGAGCTGGGCCAGCGCTGGCCGGATTCGTCCAAGGCGGCCTCGGCCATCCTTGCCGCGAAGAACGACCTGGTCGCCCTCGCCCAGAACATCGCGCAGATCCGCCTGGGTTCCGAGGAGATGGCCACGATCTCCCAGGAGCTCACGGCCCTCATGGGCCAGTCGGGCTCGCCGCCCGGCCAGGTCCTGCGCGCGAACCGGCTCACGTTCCTCGCCGAGCGCCTCGGGCGCGGATCGGCGGAGATCCTGGGCGCGGAGACCATCGACCCGGAAGTGCCCTTCCTCATCGGCAAGGACACCAACGACCTTCGCGACCTGCTTAAGGCCCTCGACGCCGGCAGCGACGCGCTCGCGATCCTGCCCATCCGCGACACGGAGACGCGCGCCAAGCTCGCCGAGCTCAAGAAGCAGTTCGACGAGTTCGAGAAGAACGTCGGCCCGATCCTGCGCGAGCTGCAGAAGCTCGTGACGGCGCGCCAGGCGGGCGCCCAGCTGGTGGCGGCTTCCGAGCAGCTGCAAAGCGCGGTCGGACGCCTCCAGGACGCGCTGCAGGCCGAGAAGTCGGCCGCCACGCTGATCATGCTGGTCGTGTTCGCGGCACTGCTCGTCGTTGTGCTCCTGCTGATGGGCCTCGTGTTCCTCGCGGACACGCGCCGCGGCGCCGCGCTTTCCGAGCGGGAGAACAAGAAGAACCAGGAGGCCATTCTTCGCCTCCTGAACGAGATGGGCGACCTCGCCGACGGCGACCTTACGGTGAAGGCGGAGGTGACCGAGGACATCACGGGCGCCATCGCGGATTCGATGAACTACACCATCGACGAGCTGCGAAACCTGGTGACCGGCGTGAACAGCGCGGCCATCTCCGTGACCCAGAAGACGGCGCAGGCGCAGTCGATCTCGGCCGAGCTGCTCGGCGCCGCGGAGCGGCAGTCGAAGGAGATCGAGCAGACGACCACGCAGGTGCTGGACGTCTCGCGCTCGATCTCGGCGGTGTCGTCGACGGCGGAGGAGGGGGCCCAGGTGGCGCAGCGCTCCCTGGCGGCCGCGGACAAGGGCCGCGTCGCGGTGCAGGACTCGATCGCGGGCATGAACGACATCCGCGAGCAGATCCAGGAGACCTCCAAGCGGATCAAGCGCCTGGGCGAATCGTCCCAGGAGATCGGCGAGATCGTGGAGCTCATCTCCGACATTACCGAGCAGACGAACGTGCTCGCGCTAAACGCCGCCATCCAGGCGGCCTCCGCGGGCGAGGCGGGGCGGGGCTTCTCGGTGGTCGCGGAGGAAGTGCAGCGGCTGGCCGAACGCTCCGGCGAGGCGACCAAGCAGATCGGCGCGATCGTGAAGACGATTCAGGCGGACACCCAGGACGCCGTGGCGGCCATGGAGAAATCGACGCAGGGCGTGGTCGAGGGCGCGAAGCTCTCGGACGCCGCAGGCCAGGCGCTCACCGAGATCGACTCGGTGACGAAGAACCTTGCGCAGCTCATCCAGCAGATATCGAAGGCGACGAGCGCGCAGGCCGAGGCCACGAACCAGGTGGCGCAGAACATGCAGGAGATCCTCGATATCACCCGGCAGACGACGCTCGGCACGCAGCAGACCGCGGGCTCGATTCGCGACCTCTCCGCGGTGGCCCAGGAGCTCAAGAGCTCCGTCGCGGGCTTCAAGCTGTAGGAGACCATGGCCGCCCGCCCCGCCACCGGTTTCGATCTCGGCCCGCTCAGCTGGGTCAAGACCGAGATCGACCATTCGCTGGGGCAGGCGCGCGAGAACCTGGACAAGATCGCGGCGGCTCCCGCAGAGCGCGCGCCGGTCAAGTACATACTGACCCATCTTCACCAGGCGACGGGCGCCCTCGCGATGGTCGGGCTCGGGGCAGCCACCCGCTTCAACGAGGAGCTCGAGCGCCTGGTGTCCTCCATCGAGTCGTGCGGCGAGGCGGACATCGTCGCGCGCGTGCCGGTGGCCAAGCGCGCGATCGCGCTCCTGTCGGCCTATCTCGACGCGCTCATGGCCGGCGAGCCGGACCGGCCGATGTCTCTGCTCGCCGCCTACCTCGACCTCAACCGCGCGCGCGGCGCGACGGACGCGGCGGACGGCGACCTCTTCCATCCCGACCTTTCCGTCGAACTGCCGGCGCCCGCGGAGCCGCCCGCCGCCATGGACGACGCGGTGCTCGCCAAGGCGCTCGCCCACCAGCGGGCCCTGTACCAGCAGGGCCTGCTCAAGACCCTGCGCGGCGGCGAGACGGGCGACGCCTTCCGGCAGATGCAGGGTGCGGTCGCGGCGATCGAGTCGATGCAGGCCGGCACGGCCAACCGCCCGTTCTGGTGCGCGGCGTCCGCGTTCTTCGACGCGCTTGCGCTCGACGGAGTCGCCCTCGACGCGGCCGCGAAGCCGCTGCTCGCCAAGGTCGACCAGCAGGTGAAGCAGCTGATCGACGGCGCCGCGAAGGTGCCCGAGAGGCTCTTCCGCGACCTGCTCCTGCAGGTCGGGCGCAGCCGCCCGGTGAGCCCCCGGATCACGCTGCTCAAGGAAGCCTACCGGCTCGACGAGCTGCTCGTTCCCCCGCAGCCGGCGCTGGGCGAGACGCCCGACGAGTCGGTCACGGCGCTCATCCGCGAGGTGCGCGAGCTCACTTCCCAGCAGAAGGACACGTGGCTCAAGTACACCTCGGGCAACCGGGCCGCGCTCGAGCCGTTCGGCAAGCAGGCGCTGGCGCTGGCCGACCATGCCTCGCAGCTTCCGCGCCGCGAGCTCCAGCCCGTCTTCCTGAAGCTCGCCGACGTGGCGCCGGCGCTGAAGGCGCGCGCCATCCCGCCTTCCGAGGCGCAGGCGCTGGAGGTGGCGACCGCGCTCCTGTTCGTCGAGTCGGCGCTCGAGAACTACTTCCGGCTGGGTGGCGACCTCGAGCGCCAGGCGCGGACGGTGTCGGACCGGCTGAAGGCCGCGATGGCTGGTGAGGCCGTCCCGCCCATGGACTCGATCGAGGGCGGCATCCTCGACGAGATGACCCGCCGCGCCCAGGAGAAGCTCCTCGTCTTCCAGGTCGGGCAGGAAGTCCAGGTGAACCTGCAGGGAATCGAGCAGGCCCTGGACGCCTTCTTCCGCGACCCCGCCAGGCGCGACGAGCTCAAGGGGCTGGCGGCACAGTTCGCGCAGGTCCAGGGCGCGCTGATGATCATGGAGCTCGACGCCGCCGCCGGGCTCAACGCCGCGGTGGCGGCGCGCGCCCAGCAGTTCGCGGAAGGCACGCTGGACGGCAAGGGCGAGGCGGCCGAGCTCGTCGCCGACGGCCTTTCGGCGCTCGGTCTCTACATCACGGCGATCCAGCAGGGCGCGGCCCGCCCCGCGGACGTGCTGCACCCCGCCCTGGTGCGCTTCGGCCTGGCCCCTTCGGCCGAGAGGCTCGCCGAGGAGGCGATGCGCAGGACCGGCACCGTGTCGCCGCTCGACCTCGACGTGCAGAAGCAGAAGGTCCAGGCCCTCTACGAGGACTGGAAGGAGGCTCCCGCCGCCGATGTGAAGGAGAAGCTCGAGCGCGCGGTCGACGACCTCAAGCGCGACGCCGTCGTCATCTCGGATTCGCAGGTGGCGCGGCAGAGCGACGAGGTCCTCGCGGCCCTGCAGGTGGCGACCGACGCCGGGCAGACGGGAGTCTTCCAGGCGATCCAGGAGCTCGCTCCCGAGAAGCCGCCGGAGACGCCCACGGCGCAGGTCGTCCAGCTGGTGGACGCTCCCGGCTCCGAGATCGACAAGGAGCTCCTCGACATCTTCCTGGAGGAGGCGACCGAAGTCTCCGCGACCATCGCCGGGCAACTCGCCACCTGCCGCAGCGCGCCGCACGACCGGGAATCGCTCACGACCATCCGCCGGGGCTTCCACACCCTCAAGGGCAGCGGCCGCATGGTCGGGCTCACCGACCTGGGCGAGGTCGCCTGGCAGTGCGAGCAGGTGATGAACAAGTGGCTGAAGGACGAGAAGCCCGCCACTGCGGGGCTGCTCGCCTTCGTCGAGCTCGCGGAGAAGTCGTTCTCCGGCTGGATCGAGAGCCTCAAGGAGGGTCGCGACACTCCCATCGACGGGGCCGAGATCGCGCGCCGCGCCGAGCTTCTGAAGAGCGGCGAGGCCGCCGCCGCGCCAATGGCCGCGCTCGAGCCGATGCCGGCGGAACCCGTGCCCGAGGCTGCCGAAGAGGGCGCCCCGGCCGTGGCGGAAATCTCCGGCTTCGCTTTCGAATCGCTCGACCTGCAGCCGGCGGCCGGGGAGGCCGCGGCCGCGCCACCGGCCGACGAGTTCGATTTCGCCGCCCTTGCCGCGGCCGCGCCCGCCGGAGCGGAGCCCGCGCCGGAGGAGGAGCCCGACGTCCTCGTGGGCTCCGTGTCCCTCTCGGCCGCCCTTTACTCGATCTACGTGGGAGAGGCGGAGCAGCATGCCGCCACGCTCGAGCGCGAGATGGAGCAGATCGAGGCCGATCCCCTGCATCCGGTGAGCCACGAGTTCATGCGCGCGGCGCACACGCTCACGAGCAGCTCACGGACGACGGGGTTCTTCGTGCTCGCCGACGTCGCGCACGCGCTCGAGAAGTGGCTCGCCGACGCGATCGACTACCCGCCGGAGTTCACGCCCGACAGGATCGCCACCACGCGCCGCGCGGTCGATGGCGTGGTGGCGATGGTGCGTTCGATCGCCGGCCGCGCCCTGCCGCTGGGCCGCGACGACCTCGTGGACGACCTGAAACGCCTTCGCGAAGGGTTGCAGGAATCGCGCCGCACCGGCGAGGGAACCCACATCCGCATGCCCGGCGTCGTCCGCGAGGCGCTGGAGGCCCGCGCCGCGCCCGGGGAAGCAGCGCCCGCGGCCGAGCCCGCGGCACCCGAATTGCCCATGGCCGAGGCGCCCGCGCCCGAGGTGCCCGAGGCGCCGCCCGTCGTCTCGCCTCCGCCCGTCCCCGAGCCTGTCGCGCCCGCGCCGGAGCCGGTTGCGCTCGTCCCGGAACCGGTCGCACCGGTCGCGCCCGTCGTGCAGCCGCCCGTGCCGGTCGCGGCCGAGGCTGCGCCGCCGGTCCCGGCCGAGGAGATGGCCGCCCAGCCGGAAGAGGCCCAGCGCCCCTTCGAGGCGGGCAAGGACCAGCGCAAGATCAAGGACGACGTCGACCGCGACCTGCTGCCGATCTTCCTGGAAGAGGCCCGCGAGCTCGTCCCGGCGGTGAGCGACGGCCTGCGGCGCTGGAAGGCCAGCCCGACGGACCCGACCCCGTCCGGGGACCTGCGCCGCCACCTGCATACGCTCAAGGGCAGCGCCCGCATGACGGGCCTCATGCGCCTGGGCGAGCTCGCCCACGTGCTGGAGTCGCGCGTGGTCGACATGGGCGCCCAGACCCGCCCGGCCGAGAAGGAGTTCGAGGAGGCCGAGGAGCGGATCGACCGGTTCTCGCTCGCCCTGGAGCGGCTTTCGCGCGGCGAGGACCTGCAGGACCTCGTGCCCGTCGAGGTCCCGGTCTCCGCGGTGTTCGAGCAGCAGAAGGACAAGCCCACCCCGCTCGCGGTGATCGCGGCCGCGGCCGAGACGATGGCCCAGCAGCAGGCGCTGCCGCCCGAGCTGCGGGAGGTGCGCGCGGCGCTGCTGCGCGTGAACGCCGACCTCGTGGACCAGTTCGTGAACGAGGCGGGGGAACTGTCGATCGCGCGCTCCCGGATCGAGGGCGAGATGGCCGCCTTCAAGCGCGCCCTGTCCGACCTCTCCGAGAACGTGTCGCGGATGCGGGCTCAGCTGCGCGAGATCGAGATGGCCTCCGAAGGCCAGATGCAGAGCCGCATGAAGGAGCAGGAGGAGCACGGCGGGGCCTTCGACCCGCTCGAGCTCGATCGCTTCTCGCGCATGCAGGAGCTCACGCGCTTCCTCGCGGAGTCGCTGAGCGACGTGATCACGCTGCAGCAGAGCCTGCAGAAGAACATCGACGAGACGGAGCTGGCCATCCTGCAGCAGTCGCGGCTCAATCGCGACCTGCAGCAGGGGCTCATGGGCGTGCGCCTGGTGCCCCTCGCGAACCTCGCGGACCGCTTCTACCGCGTCGTCCGGCAGACGGCCAAGGACGTGAACAAGAAGGCCAACCTCGAGCTCAAGGGCATCCGGGTCGAGCTCGACCGCTCCGTCCTCGAGAAGATCACCGCGCCCTTCGAGCACCTGCTGCGCAACGCGGTGGCGCACGGCATCGAGTCGCCCCAGGAGCGCGTGGCGGCGGGCAAGCCCGAGATCGGCGAGATCTCCATCGACGCGGTGCAGCGCGGCAACGAGGTGATCCTCACCGTCGCCGACGACGGGCGCGGGCTCGACATCGGCCGCATCCGGGAGCGTGCGGTGGAACTCGGCCAGATGGAGGCCGGCGACGAACTGCCCGACGAGGCGCTCGCCCAGTTCATCTTCTGGCCCGGCTTCTCGACCTCGCGCGAGGTCACTCAGGTGGCCGGCCGCGGCGTCGGCATGGACGTCGTGAAGAACGAGATCACCTCGCTGGGCGGGCGGGTCGAGCTATCCTTCCTGCCGGGGCGCGGAACGACCTTCACGATCACCCTGCCGCTCACCCTCGCGGTGACGCAGGCGGTCATGCTGCGCGTGGGCGACAGGCTCTATGCCGTGCCATCGGTGATGATCGAGCAGGTGCAGGAGTACAAGGCCGCCGCCTTCGCGGAGGTCGCCGGCCGCGGCGAGGTGC
>Ga0138256_10006264_pt1 | contig 12584 bp, 8 predicted proteins | sample KNB2016incub_MG_FD_105486 | JGI IMG/M metagenome (GOLD analysis project Ga0138256, IMG submission 105486) | Active sludge microbial communities from wastewater in Klosterneuburg, Austria - KNB2014incub_MG | ecosystem: Engineered > WWTP > Activated sludge > Unclassified | place: Austria... | reverse complement strand
GACCCGGATCCCGGTGCGCAGGAAGGACCAACTCGGCGACCTCCAGCGCTCCTTCAATTCGATGTCCGAGCATCTCGAGGAGCTCGTGCAGACGGCGGCGCAGAAGGAGGTCCTGGACAAGGAGCTGGCGCTCGCGCGCCAGGTCCAGCAGGACCTCCTGCCGGCCGGAATCGAGGACCGCCCGGGCGTCGACTTCTCGACCTACTTCGAACCCAGCGCGGCGATCGGCGGCGACTATTTCGACATCCTCGCCGCCGGCGACGGCCGGGTCGCCGTGGTGGTCGCAGACGTCGCCGGCCACGGCCTGGCGGCGGGCCTGCGCATGGCATTGGTCAAGTCGGCGCTCACCCTGCTGGTCGAGGACCGGGTCGCCGCCCCCGCCATCCTCGCGCGCGTGCATCGGCTGTTGCGCAACAAGGCAGGCGAGCGCAGTTTCGTGACCGCGAGCCTGTCGCTCTTCGATCCGGCGACCGGGAGCTTCGAGCTGACCAACGCCGGCCACCCCCCCGCCTATGTCGTTCGCGGCGGCGGCCAGGTCGAGGAGATTCTCGCCCCGGGCATGCCGCTCGGCGCCATTGGCGCCGTCGGCGGCGTGGCGGCGCCGCCCGGCGAGGCGCGCGGCAAGCTCGCTCCCGGTGACGCCATGGTCTGGCTGTCGGATGGCTTGATCGAATGCGTCAACGCGGCCGGCGAGCAGTTCGGCTACGACCGCGTCCGCCAGCACCTGGCCGGCCCTCCTGCGAGCGCCGAGGCACTCCGCGACCGCCTGCTCGACGCCGTGCGCCGGCACACCCAGGGGCTGCCGGCTGACGACGACCGCACGCTGGTGGTGATGCGATATCGCGGGGCGGTCGACTAGCGAGATCGAGGGGCTTTGCCTACCAGGTCTCGATTCCGAGACCCTCGATCTGTCGAAAATGCTCATCGCGGGTCACGAGGACGAGCCCATGCTCGATCGCCGTGGCGGCGATCCAGATGTCGTTCTCCGGGATCGGGCGCCCCTTGCGGCGGAGGTCGGTCTTGATCGCGCCGTAACGACGCGCCGTCGCGCGATCACAGCTTCGCACCGTGCAATCGTCGGCGAAGGCCTCCGCGCGGCTGCGGTTCTCTGCGACTCGTTCCGATTTCTCGGCGCCGAACAGGAGCTCGCCGAGAGTGATCACGCTGATCGAAACCTCGAGATCGCTCTGAAAGTGGGCGAGAGCCAGGGGTTCGCGCTCGAGCAGAGCGATGACGATGTTCGTGTCGAGCAGCACCTCACCAGTCACGAGGGTCAACCTGTTCGCAGCCCTCCTCGATCGCTTCGCGCATCTGTCGCGCGGAATCCGGATCGAGGACACCGGCGTGCTTCAAGAGCGAGCGAGCGGGCACGCCGCGCGGCCGACTGACTGCGAGCGCATGAGTCAGCTCGCCGATGGTCCTCTGGAGATCGGCAGGCAGACGTTCGAAGTCCTCGAGGAGCTGGGTCTTCGTCGCAGGTGCAGTCATGGGTGGCGCCCCTTCAGCGTTGCGGCCGATTGTAGCTCGTCGGCATGTTCCAGTCGTCATCGCGGGCGGGGCCGCTCCACCTTACTTCCCTTGCCACTCGGCGATCTGCTGCTCGAGCTGCTCTTGGGTCACGAAGCGGCCCTCGGCGATCGCCTTGCGGCCCGCGCCGATCTTCTGACGGACATAGAGCGAATACATCGCGTCGCCCCACCTGGCGTCGGCCGAAAGCTGATCGGCGAGCTTGTGGATCTCTTCGCGGATCGTGTTCATGGCGGGCGGTTCCTCAGTGGACATTGTAGCGTGCCCGCTTCCCTCCTCGACCTGGCTCGCGCGCGGAGCTCAGGCTCACCCCTCTCCCCTGCTGGAGTTCGCTCGAGCCTGAGGCCTATCGAGCTCGCATTCGGGAACTGATTGCAGAGATCGAGGCCTGGAGAGCGCAACGCGAGGAAGAGACCGGCAAGGAACCTCTCGGCCGCGAAACCGTCTGTCGCCAACACCCGCATCAGGAGCCCAACCGGCTCGAGAAAGCTCAGGCTCCGCTTGTTCACGCCAGCGCGCCAGAGGTCCGCAGATCCCTTCGCAAGGACTACATCACCTTTGTCGCGGCCTATCGACAAACGGCCCGGCTGCTTCGCTCCGGCGTGAAGGAGGTCGTGTTTCCCGAAGGGGCGTTTGCTTCGGCATTGCCGGTGCGAGTCGCAGCGCGAGGCGGCGAGCGCCTGCGCGAAGGCGCGCGACATCCCTAAGCTCAGTTCTGACTCCCATCGCTCTTGCGGCCGAAGGCTACGCAGTGGTGCCGGGTCGCGGGTTCAGGAGTGCCTCGGCCAGCGATGCTGCCACCTTTTCGGCTCAGCCAGGTTCATCTCTGACTCGAATCGGGAGCTTGCGAGCGCGGGAAGAAGACTAGGCTGCTTCTCCTTCTGCTAAGCCGATGCCTCAGTGTCGAGCACTCCCGGAAAGAGGGTGGCACTTCTTCAGCACCTCCTCAGGGCACCATGGCACCACTTCAGAGCGCCGAAGCTTCGGAAAATCCGGCACTTCGTCCAGCACCTCGCACGGCTGTCAGCACAAATCTGCGAGGGCTTTGAGCCCGATTCGCTCGCGAGTCTCATCCTCCAAGGCACGGTGGACGTGGGGACGGGAAACAGAATCGCCGCCGCCACTAGCGAAGTTCATGCAGACCAAAGGAACACATACGCAACCGCGACGCCGAGGAGCGCGAAAGCCACGAGGAGGACGGGAAGCCAGACGGCCCAGGCACGGCGCGAACGGGTGGCGAAGAAAATCAGGGAAGCTCCCAGCAAGCCACCGCAGACGCCGAATCCCAGGATCGTCCAACCCGTGACGACCCACAGAGCCGTGGGATCCGACGCCGCAGCCGGTGAGGCCGCGAGAAGAACTCCGAACAGGAAGAGACCGAAGCGCCTAATGCTGATTCTCCTCTCGCCAAGGAGGCTTCACAGCGACTCCTACGGCGTCTGCACTTTCTACCACGCGGCCCGTTTGCTCCTCTTTGTAGCGCTGGTTCGAATACTCCACAGCGGCCCCAAGATCGCGCTCGGTGATCCACCCCTCGTCCGTCGTCGAAATCTGGCCTCGAACTTCCATCTCCCCGACAAGTTCCGGAAGCGTCTTGTCGCCGAGGCGAGGAACGTCGAACTCCTCGGGGCGGAACGAGAGATCCAGAGCTTCCTTACCTTCGGTCACACGCCAATCGCTCTCAAGCTGAAGCATCGCCCGCACCTGTCCCTCCGCGAAGCCGGCCAATTTCTTGTGGCCCTCCAGATCTAGCCTGCCGGGGATCGTCCCGCCCGGAGGAAGCTCGGTGGCTAGTTTCAGCGACTCCACAATTTCGTCAGTGGCCGCTCCCTTGCACCGGTCGCCGCAACGCTGCTTGAGTGCGTCCGCGAGCGAGCGCACGTACTTGAGGTAGAGCTCAGGTCGCGCTTGAATCGTGTCAGGGGCGGTGCCGTGCTTGGCATGACCGGGTCCGGTCGAATAGAGCAATGCGGAATTCTCGAGGTCACGGTGCGAGAAGGTGTCGCCAAGTCGATGGGCCGCAAGTCCCGCAGCGGCTAGAGTCGGCGAATCAGCGAGTGCCTGGCGAGCGCGTTTGCTCTCCAGGGAGGCGTTCGTGCCGGTCAACGCGTGAACGGATGGCTGGTTGATGTCTCGCCGCGAGCGAGCGTCCTCGGATCCTCGCCCTGGCCAAGCAGCGTCCTTGCCCTTCTCGAAACCGGCGGAGATTTGATTCGCGACGGCATCGAGGGACGAGACCTCATCCGGCACCTGCGTGTAGAAGGCGAAAGTCCTAGCCTCCTCCGGACTCATTCCGACGCGAAGTGCTACATAGTAGGGCGTGTAGTAGTGGCCGGCCTCGGAGTAGCGACCGGTCGGGTCCGTGTAGACGGTCGGGTTTCCGTTCCCGTACGCGTATTCGTGCAGGCTCGTTGGCATCATGGGATCGCCGCCCCCAGGGTCCTCGGTGATGAAGCGGCCGATCTCCGGATCATAGTAGCGGGCCCTGGCGCTATACAGGCCAGTCGCTTCGTCGAACTGATGCCCCGTGAAGAGGAATGGGTTCGACGAGGCGCCAGCTATCGACCGCAAGCTCCCCCAAGCGTCATAGCTGTACCGGGCCACTAGAGAGCCGTCCGGCTTGATCAAATTCACCGACGAACCAAGGCCATCGACGAGATAGTAAGCGTGCCCCTCGGCGAGTCGACGCGCCGCAAGAAGGCGATCACCTGCGTACTCATACTTCGCGATTGTGTTACCCGCGTCGTCTGTCTCGAGGAGAATCCTGTCGTCGTCCCAGACATACCGCACGACGCTCCCGGAACCGGCCTTCCTTGTCCGGCGGCCTCGACTGTCGTAGCTGTACGATTCGATCAACACGCCGTCGCGCCGCACCTCCTGGAGGAGATTGCGCGCATCGTAGATGTAAGTCCAAAAGGCGCCGTTTTCGAATTTCGACGTGACGTTGCCGCTCGCGTCGTAGGCGTACGTCGTTGGGCCGGACTGAGCGGCTGCGGTCGCGGCGACGATCGACATGACCAAAACCATCCATGCGCGGCGATTTCCCATCGGCCTCTCCCAGAGCGCCCTCGTCCTTCGCGTTGGCAGCCGGATCTGTTCGACTCGGCCTATGAGTACTCTACAAGCGCCTCGACTGCGGAGCGAAAGGCAAGCTCCTGCAGCTTCTTTCCTTTACCGAAGATTTCTGCCGGCAGGCCAATGCCGCCGACCTTCGCGGCGATGCCGAGCCACGCCCCCCGCGCGGGTTGCCGCGCAAACTCCTGAGTCAGCTCCAAACTAGTCGTCCGCTTCGCGAGCCGGATGTTGGCTCCCAGCTTCGGCGCGGCCTCGGTGACTTGCAGGCCGAGATCTTCGGGCGCGACCGCCCCCATGCCCATCACCGGACCGGTGGGCAGGAGCGCCAGGGTGAGGAGGAGGCGCGCGGTGGCTCGCTGACTCGACTTGAAGCGCGACGCGATCATGGGGCGAGCGCGAGCATAGCGAAGGAGGGCCAGGTCCGGAGCACGGCCTCGGTCTCGCTAGAGTCGACCATTCCCCGCGCGGAGGCCCGCCGTGATCCCGATCCTCTTGGTCGCCTTCGCCGCGCTTCTCTCTTGCATCGTGCTCCGAACGACGCGAGTCGCCGCTCGACCCAGAAGGCGGCATCGCAAACCCTCCGAGACATTCGCGAAAGTCCACGGATTTCAGCAACGGAAGCCCGCGTGGGTCCGGAAGGAAGTCTTGCGTCTCAAAGCCCTGCTGCCCGACGGCGCCCGCAAGATCGCCGACACCTTCAATCTTCTCCACGCCCATCGCGGAGAGACCGTCGGCAAGACTTTCGTCGCCGAACTCGTCAAGAAACACCACGAAGAGATCGTTCGCCTACGCCGAGAGCTCAAGCATCGCAAGCCCCGGAAGGTCCCGCGGAATCTCGTTTGGGCGTTGGACCTCACGTTTCTCCCGGGCCCGGAGGCGCCACGTCCGGTCTTCGGCATTCTCGACCACGGCTCCCGCCTATGCCTCGCTCTCACCTCTCTACGCGATCGCTCCACGATCGGCATTCTTCGCTGTCTGCTCGATGCTCTCGAGCGCTTCGGGAAACCTCAGATCCTCCGCACTGACAACGAGCCGATCTTCACTTCACGCCTGTTTCGCCTGAGCCTTTGGCTACTCGGAATCCGTCACCAGCGAACCACCCCTCATTGCCCCTGGCAGAACGGGCGCATTGAACGCCTCTTCCTCACGCTCAAGGCGAAGATCATGCCGTGGTTCGACGAGGCCGGTGTACCCGACGATCTCGAAGGGGACCTCGCCACCGTCCGCGCCTGGTACAACCACTTGCGGCCTCACCAGCACCTCGACGGGCGGACGCCAGCGATGGCGGGGGCGGGGAGAAAGCCCCGGCCGAAAGGAGAACCTCGCTGCGTCTCGCTCTGGAATGGCCGGCTTGCTGGCTTTCTCTTCCCGACGTGAGGCTCTAGCTGGAGAAGCGCAAGAAGGCACTCGATAACCCGTCCGCAGGCGGAGTGCGCCTGTTTCGCCAGTCGGCGTTCTCCGGCGACGAATCGGAGGTGAAATCTCGAAGAAATCTCTTCGTTCCGTAGTTTTCAGCGCGGTTCTGCCAGGAGTTTCGGCGCGATTCGCCCCCGGTTCTCAACCTCAACGGCTCACCGGACGTGCGGACGGGACACCGGAGAGATCTCCCGCTTCCGCTCGGTCGGCCACTACGCCTCCTACGGCCGGCTGGTACCCACCGAACGGCGCAGCAACGAGCGCAAGAAGGGCGAGGGCAATCGCAAGAACGGCAACCCCTATCTCTCCTGGGCCTTCTCGGAAGCGGCGGAGTTTGCCCGGCGATTCCAGCCCGAAGCCCGTCGATTCTTCGAGCGCAAGCGAGCTCGAACGAACGAACTCGTCGCCTACCGGGCGCTCGCTCACAAGCTGGCCCGCGCTTGCTACTTCATCCTGAGAGATCGGGTCGCCTACGACCCGACGCTGCTGTTTCGAAACTGACTTCGGACCGGAACCGCCCAACCAGAGAGGTGCTGGGCGCGAGAGCCCACTCGGGTGAATGGCGGCGGTCCCGGTCCGTACCTATCGAGGAGGAACAACGAAGGCGCGCCCACGCCGTGAGCCCACAAGGTGCTGGCGCTGGCTCTCGAGCCAGTCAACCACGCGATTGTCGTCTCATCTCTTGGACACGGCCTGGTACCGACGATCTTCTGGGACAGCCGAAGGCTGTCAGGGGCTCGGAGAAGGAAAGCTCTCTCCGATGCCTTGATCCCGATGAGTGGCTGGTGCGCGTCCTCCGCGGCTCGACACCAAAACCGAAGAAGATCAACAGAGCGCGCAATCAACTCCTCGAGACGAAGGCGACGAGCCGAACGAGCCTCTACGCTCGTAGAGGAAAACCCTGCCCCTTGACCCGAGAGCCTTCAATGAGTGGCACCTCTTCAGCACCTCTTCAGCTCCCTCTTCAGCTCTGCTGTTTCGAAACTGACTTCGGACCGGGATCGCCCAACCAGAGAGGTGCTGGGCGAGAGAGCCCACTCCGGTGAATGGCGGCGGTCCCGATCCGTACCTCTCGAGGAGGAACAACGAAGGCGCGCCCACGCTGTGAGCCCACAAGGTGCTGGCGCTGGCTCTCGAGCCAGTCAACCACGCGATTGTCGTTTCACCCCTTGGACACGGCCTGGTACCGACGATCTTCTGGGACAGCCCGAGGCTGTCAGAGGCCCGGAGACAAGAATCTCTCTCCCAGGCCTTGATCCTGATGAGTGGCTGGTGCGCGCCCTCCAGGGCACGACACCTAGACCGAAGAAGATCCACAAAGCGCGCAATCCACTCCTCGAGACCGAGCCGATGGGCCTAGCGAGCTTCTACGCTCGTATAGGAAGACTCTGCGCCTTGACCCGAGAGCCTTCAATGAGTGGCACCTTTTCCCACCGGCGTTCGTATGGATCTCAACCATGAGCTACCCTCTAACGGCGAGGATAGGTAGCCTCAATCGCCGCCGCAACCTCCTTACTACCCGGCTCCCCGATGGCCCGCCGTAGGTCTTCCATGCAAACCATCAAGGATGCGTGCAGCTCTTCCTTCGATACTTCACGCCCATGAAACTGCATAGGCAGCCTCAGCCTTTCGGAAACGAGTGCGGCCTTCTCAACAAAAGTGCCAAGAGCGCTCGCCGGCAGAGTTGCCAGCAAGAAACGCAGCCGCATACGGTCCCAAGTACTGTGCTCATCGAAGACTTCGCGCTCACCATGCAAGATATGCGCAGCGACGACTGTTCGCGACTGCCAAAGCGGGATTCTGCCTTGGCGATCGATTGCGAATAGATCCTCGTCCAGCTCGAATCCAATCTGAGGAAGAAGCTGCCAGAGCTCTGTGCACCATCTCGTCTCGCTGGAAGCAAGCAGAACATCCTCCGCCTCGTGCAAGAAATCGAAGTCAGTCATTGAATTCCACGCGTAGTCGCTACTCCCTCTCGGATGCGAAGCGGGTCCACCTCTGCATGCCAGTCAGGTGTCAGCTCCCGAAGGTTGAGAGGCGCGTTTGCCCCGCCATGCTGCTGAGCAACCACATGGTGCAGCTCTCGCGACTCGAATACGCCAGTTCGCGGATTGTAGTCCACCGGCGCCGTCCCACGCCTCATCCTTTCAAGATTGGCTGCCGAGAATTCGCCAGTGCTCCTGGAGGCTTCATAACGATTCTTCCAGTATCTTGACCGAACCACATCCCATGACGGATTGCGTCCATCTGGAAGGGGTTTGTCTATCGCTTCGCTTCGCCGCCAACGCTGGAAGCGCGCCTCACCGGTCGCTGCCCCGGAATCTGATGAAAGCTCTGAGGCAACCGCTCGCGGCGACGAGGTCGTCGCAGGCACGCTCTGGGTGACACTGACTTCAGCCACCGCTGCGCTACCTGTGGAAGCGCTCTCCCCGAGGACGACCCCCTTCACCTTGGACACGACGGACCTTGTAGCCTGACCGACCGTCATGTCCCCGATGCCGCTCGCCTTCAGCGCCAGGATTCCTCTCGCTGCCAGGCCGCCAGCTGCGCCGAGCCCGCCTGCTATCGCATAGTCCTGGGCGCTGCTCAGCTCGCCCTCGACGAGATCGCCGCCGGCCTGGGCCCCGAGACCCGCAGCAGTGCCGGAAATCACAGCGGAAGCGGTGGCCCCGGCGCCTGCGCCTCTTGCGACTAGGGCTCCCGCGCCACCGGTCGCGGCGCCCACGGCGAGAATGGCGCCGCTCTTGACGACGGCCTTACCGGTTTGCTGCCAGTACTGATCCTTCGTGATCTCACCACGGTCCAGCTGTTCCTGCGCATTGCCAATCCGCCCGACAGCCCCTACCGATGCGGCTTCGGCCACGGCGTACGCCGCTTGACTGAGGAAGGCGATCCCTTTCTCGAACCAGTTGCCCTCGCCGTACGCCTCTGTTGCGTAGTCCTGAACGGTTTGTTTAAGACTCTCTCGCCCGTCGGGGTCCCAGTAGACCGCTGGGTTCGCGTACGCGTAGAGGAATCGGTGGAGGCTGGGCGGTGTTTCCGCGAGGCCTCCGAAGGAATCCTCGCTCAGAAATCTCCCCAGCTCGGGATCGAGGTACCTGGCCTTGGCATAGTAGAGCCCGGTGGCGTCGTCCTTTTCGTAGCCGGTGTAGCCGAAGAGGTTTTCGCTATCGCCGATCTGGTTTCGGAGGTTGCCCCAGGCGTCCCAGAGGTACCGGGTCTGGATGCCACCGTCGGGGCGCGAGAGCGCCACGACGCTGCCCAGCCCGTCGAAGAGCGAGAAGCTGCGACCTTCGGCGGTGTGGCTCATCGAGACCAGGCGATCGCCGCCCCACTCGTAGCGGGCGATCGTTGCTCCAGCGTCGTCGGTCTGCTGGAGGACTGCGCTGTCGTCTCTGACGTAGCGAAAGATCCCGCCGGGGTCGGCCTTGCGGATGCGGAAGCCGGCCGGGTCGTAGCTGTAGCGCTCGAGGAGAAGGCCGTTGTCCTGCACCTCCACCAGGCGGTCGAGGGCGTCGTAGATCTGGCCGCGGATGAGGCTGCCTTGGGTCTTCGAGATCTGGTTGCCGTTCTCGTCCCAGGCGAGCGTGGCGTCGTTTGCGGGGTCGACGCTATCGGTGACGCTGAGCAGGCGGTCCCGGACGTCGTAGGCGAGGGTCTTCGCGCTCGTCGTGGTGCCGCCGGCGGCGACGATCGTCTCCGTCTCGCGGTTGCCGACCGGGTCGAGTGTGTAGGTGACCGTCTGATCCGGGTAATGGACCTCGGTCAGGCGGTCGGCGTCGTCGTAGCCGTAGGTCGTGGTTTCGGGGGCGCCGCCGTTGGTTTCGAGCTGCTCGCTGCGGTTGCCGTTGTCGTCGTAGGCGTAGACGTAGCTCGCGATGAGCGCGGCGTTCTGGCGGTTCGTGATCGACAGAGTCCGGTTCGCGAGGTCGTAGGTCTGCGTGGCGCTGGCGCCGTTCGGGTAGGTCGTCTTCTTGGGCAGCGAGTTCTTGAAGTAGTCGTAGCTCGTGACTCCGCCGGCGCCGGTCTGCGAGGCGAGGCGGTTCAGGGCGTCGTAGGTGTACGTGGTGACGACGCCGTCCGAATCCCTGACCGACTTGCGGTTGCCGTTGGCGTCGTAGGTGGTGGAGACCGTCTCGCCGTGGCGGTCGGTCTTCAACAGCAGGCGGTCGAAGTCGTCCCAGGTCTGGGTCTCGACCGCGAGGCCGGAGGTCGAGTAGGTCTCCTCCTGGCGGGTGACGTTGCCGTTGGGGTCGTAGACGGTGGTGCGGGTTTCGAGCTCATCGCCCGTCGGCGGTGCCGGGTTCGGCAGGGTCTCCGCCGTCAGGCGATCCAGCGCGTCGTAGCCGTAGGTGAAGCTCTGGCCCTTGGGGTCGGTCAGGCTGGTGCGGTTGCTGTTCTCGTCGTAGCCGTAAGTCTCGCTCTCGCCAGCGCCGCCGGGGTAAGTCTTGGTTGTCAGCCGATTGAGCTCGTCGAAGGCGAAGCCGGTCGCGTGCAGGTTGGCGTCGCGCTGGACGGTGCGGTTGCCGTTGGCGTCGTATTCGTACTCCGTTCGGTGCAGGAGTGGGTCCACCACCGCGACGAGCCGATTCGCATCGTCGTACTCGTAGCCCCAGCGGCCGGTCGCGGCTGCGCACGGCTCGGTCGCGACGGCAAACTTCGGATGCCGCATCCCCGTCCGGTTGCCGTTGTCGTCGTAGCAGTAGGCGGTGGTCTCGCCGGCGCCGTTCGTGCTCGTCGTCAGCCTGCGGCGCAAGTCGTAGCCGAAGAGCGAGCGCTTGTTCTCGGGGTCGATCGCTTCGACGCGGTCGCCCATATCGTCGAGGCGGTACTTCGTGATCGCGGCGAGCGGGCGGTTCTCCTGCAGCAGGAGATTGCGCTCGTCCCACTGATAGCCGGTGATGTTCAGGTTGGCGTCGGTGACGAAGGCGCGGTTCCCCGCGGCGTCGTACTCCACCCGCTCGATCTCGAGTCCGGCACGCCGCGTCGAAGTCCGGCGGCTCTCCCGGTCGTAGGTCGATTGGGTTTCGATCTCCCGCCGGTCCGTCTCGGAGAGGAGATTGCCGATCGCGTCGTAGACGAAGGTCCGCTCGAACGAAAGCGGCGCGGGATCGGTGATCTTCGTGACCCGGTTCAGCGCATCGTACTCATAGGTCGTCGTCTTGCCGCGGCGGTTGGTCGTCGTCAGGCGGTTGCCGGCCAGGTCGTAAGAGAAAAGCTCGGTAAAGGAAAAAGGCTCGGCCGCTGTCGTCTGAGTAAGCCGGTTTAGCGCGTCGTATTGGAAGCGTGTGGTGTTGTCTCTTGCGTCGGTCGCTGTGAGTTTGTTCCCCGCAGCGTCGTAGGTGGACGCGACGTGGCGGTCTTCCGGCAGATCCTGGGCGATCAGGCGGTCGAGAGCGTCGTAGTGGTTCGTGGTGACGTTGCCGTTGGCGTCGGTCGTCGTCTTCGGGTTGCCGCGGGCGTCGTAGGTCGCTCCGGCGACGGGGCCCAGGCTGTCGCTCTCGGAGAGCAGCCGATTGAGCGCGTCGACCTGCCGCGTCACCACGTTGCCGTTCGGCAACCGCGTCTCGGCCAGGTTCCCCACTGCGTCGTAGTCGAACTCCGTGACCACGTTTCGCGCTGGGGCCGTGAACCAATCGAGCTTCTGCCGGGTCAGCCGCCGGCGGTTCCTCGCGTCGTATTCGTGCTCCGTCACCGCCAGACGGGGATTGATCTCGCGGGTGAGGTTCCCCACGTCGTCGTAGTCGAGCGTCGTGACCTTTCCCTCCGCGTCCACCACCTGGTGCACGCGGTCGAGGTCGTCGAAGACCCACGTACGGATCTGATCCGCGGCTTCCCACGTCCCGGCCGCTCCGCCTGGCGCCCTGCGCTCGTTCTTCCTGCGCTCTTCGGTGCGGTTGCCGTTGCCGTCGTAAAGGAACTGCGTCACCTTCGCCGACCCCGGTCGCCACTCGGGTGCCGTGGTCTCGATCCGGCGCTGGAGCTCGTCGTAGCGGTGCGTTGTACGCCTTTGGAGCGGATCCTCCTCGGCGAGCACGTTCCCCTCGCCGTCCAGAAGGAGCTTGCTCACGGCGCGCTCGCTTCCCAGGTGGCGCGAGAGCTCGATCCGGCGGTTCAGGGCGTCATAGCGACTTTCGGTCACCCGCGGCACGAACTCCAGATCCAGTGCGTCGCTCAGCGTCTCCCGCACGACGTTGCCGGCGTCGTCGTAGGCGTAGACCGTCGTTCTGCCGAGCGGCTCATGGCGCTCGACGAGCCGGCCCGCGTCGTCGTAGACGAACGTCGTGTCCTGCCGCGCCGTCGTGCCATCGAACCAGGTCGACTCGAGCCTCTTGTTGCCGTCGTCGTCGTACTCGAACGCCTTGTGGCCATCGGCGGCATTGTCGACCGAGAGGACGCGGCCTTCGCGGTCGAGGCCGGTCGTCGTCTCGCGGTTCCGCTCGTCGATCTCCGTCCGGCGGCGGTTCGCGTCGTCGTAGAGCACGCTGGCGGTGGCGGTGTCTCCGTCCACTGCCGGGTAGGTCACCCCGATTCGCCGGTCGAGCGTGTCGTAGGCGTACGTCGTG
>Ga0138256_10006262_pt1 | contig 12591 bp, 10 predicted proteins | sample KNB2016incub_MG_FD_105486 | JGI IMG/M metagenome (GOLD analysis project Ga0138256, IMG submission 105486) | Active sludge microbial communities from wastewater in Klosterneuburg, Austria - KNB2014incub_MG | ecosystem: Engineered > WWTP > Activated sludge > Unclassified | place: Austria... | reverse complement strand
TATGAAGGTTCGGCTGATTATATTTTAAAACATGATGGCATTGGTAAAGTTGGTTTCTTAAAACATATCATTGCCGAAGGCATTGCACGGCAAAAAAGAAAACGGAAACCATTTATTATGAAAGGGAATTCCATTGCCGGTTACGGCATTTATGCAAGCCGTAATATTAATAAAGGAGAAATGATCTTTAAAGGTGAAGGAAGAGCACAACGCATCATTACTAAACGATTTGTAGAAAAAAACTGGAATGAGGATGAGAAAATGCATTTCCGTCGCTATGCCTATCCTGTAAGTGATGAGCTTTTTATACTCTGGGATGACGACCCTTCCGAATGGGCACCGCAAAATCATAGCTGCGAACCAAACACCGTTTTTGATGGGTTAAATGTGCTTTCGCTACGAAATATTGCCGAAAATGAGGAATTAACCCTCGATTATGCCCAATTTCTAGATGAAAACATGGAACCCTTTCAGTGTCAGTGCGGTACAGCTTCTTGCAGAGGTTTGGTCGCCGGAGCACCCGGAAACTCCTTAACTTTGCGAGAACAATCCCAACCCAGGTTAAACTAACCCGCCTGCTTACGGTCTTACTTCCCTTCCATTGAATTCTATTTTTCCCCATGCTATGTTCATGGTATTGAATGATTTATCTAAAAGATGAGCTATGTCCCGTTTTGCTATATTGAAGCAAATAATGTTGCAACACCGCTACCGTTTGGTAGTTACCTATGTCCTTTTCTCATTAGAAATGGTCGGCAATCTTTTGCGTCCACTATTTCTTGGAATCGCCATTAATGATCTGCTCAAAGGCAGTTACCGTGGGTTGATTTTGTTGTGCGGAGTTCATCTTGTATGGTTGATTATCGGAACCATCAGGCATCGGTTAGATACAAGAACTTACTCAGCTATTTACACATCACTCGTTACAAAGTTTCTTTCCCGCAGGTATAACAAAGCAGATGTTTCAAAACTTAGTGCACATTCTACATTGGCAAGGGAGTTTGTAGATTTTTTAGAATTCGATCTGGTATATGTAATGGAAGCGATTTTCAGCATTGTTGGTTCATTGCTATTATTATTTTTCTATGATACGTCAGTAGTGTTGGTTTGCCTTGGAATACTTTTACCTGTAACAGCATTCAGTTATTTCTATGGAAAAAAAATGAATACACTGAATAAGCAAAAAAACGACGAACTCGAAAAACAGGTTGATACGATTACATCTGGCAATAATATTCTTATCAAAGAACATTATGACAACTTAAGAAAATGGCAGGTTCGCATTAGCGATCAGGAAGCATGGAATTTTGGATTAATGGAAATACTAGTGATGATTGTTATGGGCTTATCATTGCTCATAACCAACAAAACAATGGGTGCCGAAATTGAAGCCGGAAGTCTTGTTGGCATCTACAGTTATATACAGCGTTTTGTTTCGGGTTTAGACACCATTCCATACACCGTACAACGCCTTTCTTCTCTCAATGATATTACCAGAAGAATTGAGTTGCATGAAGATGATCTTAGAACGCCGGGTTTGAAAGATGTGGCATAATTGTTTTGTACCCTTACTAAAAGCAAAAAAGACAACAGGAGAGTCTGTTGCCTTTTGATTAAACTCGTTTGAGAAAACTATTTAATTGCTTTTAATATCTTGCGGCTTCCATCGTCCAATGCTTTTTGAGCAGCGGCATCTGGTTTACCGTCATACTTTCCACTAACATTTGGTTTTGAACGAACAGAGCCATCTGCCAATTTTATAAGAGTAAGCGTTGCTTCAATATTATAGGAAGACGCAGCATTAGGGTCAGTGTTTTTGATTGCTTTAAGCAAACCACCAACCTTGCTACCTGATTTAATTTTTACAAAATCACTAGCTAATGTGTAGTCACAATTATATTTTTTAGCATCCTCTTCAGAACTTATAGCTATTGCTTCAACTGCACCATCTTTCAGAGAACCAACAAGGTGCTGCTGTAATTCCGACGTCTGTAATTGTCCATCACCTCCTTTGGGTTCATATACACCAATACGAATAGTTCCAGTTTCTTTTTGTTCAGTCATTAGTTGTGTGTTGGGTTTATTATCCTGATTCTTGTAGTAGTCTTTCATCTCCTTCATATTAAACTTATTCTCCAACTCACTTTCGTTTGTGGCAAGGGCATATCCCAGCGGAATTTCGAAAAGCATGGAGTCTAATTTTTCTGAAGAAAACTCAACTGTTTCCAACGAAGTTGTAAACTCATTTGTTTTGGCTGACCCATTGCCCATTATAATAGTTCTTGTTTCAGTTAAAGGAAAACCAAGCTTTCCTTTTCCACTACGATGGGTAACGAAGCGATCTTTACAATCAGGTTGTGTTTGTTCTGTTGGTCTTATTGAGCTTGTTGTATTATAACGCACCGGGCAATTGAATTGTGGCAAATCAATATACCAGCCTTCTGTTTTTATAATGATGCTATCTTTCATAGAACAAGCATCCAGAGACGGTTTAATTTTTTGATAGGTCCACAAATGTCTTGCAGTAAATCCATTCATTTTTTTTCTTTCTGCAGTATCGGTAATGTTATACCACATATTAATAATTCCCCCTTTTTCGGTGCTTGTTTTTGGTTGCTTAGTGGTAACCGGTTTAGGTTTTGTCGTTGCTGGTTTTACATCGTCATCAATAATTTCTTCTTTCTGAAAGGGCGCAATAAAGTAAAGTTTTTTCTTATCATTTATTTTAATAGTGCGTTGAAGATCGCATTGTTCAATTGTTATTAGCTGCAAAGGCATTCCCATCATACTGCCGGGCTCGGTTCTTTTCCGCATTCCTTTAACATATATAGTTGACTCTGTCTTTATTCCCATCATGCTAGTAGACTGGCGAAGTTTGTACTGTTGGGCGTTTAATTTGTTGTTTGAATTCACCCCAAAAAAAATCACTACAACAAAAAATATAATGAGCCTTTTCATTCTGATAATTTTTATTTACTAATAACGGTATAAATTCCTAAATGAAGTTAGGTATTCGCCATTAATATAGCTCTGAGCAAAATCAGGAAAGAAATTTCTATCTTCCCATAAACACCATCAGTATCTGTACATCGCTTGGATTTATACCCGATATACGGCTGGCCTGTCCCAATGTGCGGGGCTTTATTTTAGTAAGCTTTTCTCTTGCTTCGTTTCCGAGAGAAACGATTTTTTTATAGTCAAATGTCTCGGGGATTTCTAATTCTTCTAATTGAGACATTCTTTGTACTAACTCTTTTTCCTTTTCTATATAAGTATCATATTTCACCTGAATAGAGGCTTGTTCTAATGTTTCAGTTGAATAAGTTTTCAAGGCGTCTTTTAGTTTTGGTAATGCTTCCGCAAATTCATCCAGTTCCACATCCGGGCGCAGCAATATTTTTTGTGCTTTTTGTTTCTCAGATATTGGTGATGAATTAATCGTTGTAAAATATTCATTGATCTCTGCTGGTTCAACGGCAAAATCTTTAAGTATCAATTTTATTTCTTCTACTCCATTTCTTTTGGCAATTACCTTATCCATTCTTTCCTGCGATGCAAGACCTAGGCGATAACTTAATTCTGTTAATCGCAGATCTGCATTATCCTGACGTAACAGTGTTCTGAATTCCGCCCTGGATGTAAACATTCTGTATGGTTCATCAGTTCCCTTACTAATCAAATCATCAATGAGAACACCTATATAAGCTTCGCTTCTTTTTAATACAACCGGTTCCAGGTTTTTGGATTTTTGATGTGCATTAATGCCCGCCATTAAACCCTGACAAGCCGCTTCTTCATAACCCGTAGTGCCATTTATCTGTCCGGCAAAAAATAAATTTTGTATCCCTTTTGTTTCAAGAGTATAACGGAGTTGTGTAGGCGGAAAATAATCATATTCAATCGCATAACCCGGACGGAACATTTTCACTTTCTCAAAACCCACTATATTACGAAGAGCTTCGTATTGCGTTTCCTCTGGCAATGAGGTTGAAAACCCGTTTACATATATCTCCACCGTATTCCATCCTTCTGGCTCTACAAAAAGTTGATGCCGATCTCTTTCGGCAAAGCGGTTGATCTTATCTTCTATGCTTGGGCAGTATCTTGGTCCTGTTCCGTCTATTCTTCCGGCAAACATGGGGCTTCGATCAAACCCAGTCTTTAAAACATCATGTACTGTCTGATTTGTATAGGTTATCCAGCAACTTCTTTGAGTTTTTGGTTTCTCTGTATCTAGGAATGAAAAGCCAATCACTTCATCATCTCCCTTCTGCTCTTCCATTTTAGAATAGTCCAGGCTTCTACCATCAATTCTTGGAGGTGTTCCGGTCTTTAATCTATCGCTTTCAAAGCCCAGAGAAACCAATTGTTCAGTTATTCCGGTCGCAGCTTTCTCTGCCATTCTACCACCACCAAAGTTCTTTTCTCCAATATGTACTATTCCATTCAGAAAAGTTCCGTTGGTAAGCACAACCGACTTGGCTTTTATCTCATGCCCTAAACCAGTCATTATTCCTTCACATTTGCCATCCTTTACTATAAGGCCTTTCACCATATCCTGATAAAAATCTAGGTTCGGTGTGTTTTCAAGCATTTCTCTCCACTTTAAATGGAAGAGCATTCTATCATTCTGGGCCCTTGGACTCCACATTGCCGGCCCTTTACTTCTATTCAACATTCTAAACTGAATGGTAGAAAGATCCGTTACAATGCCAGAATAGCCGCCCATCGCATCTATTTCCCTTACAATTTGCCCCTTAGCAATACCGCCCATAGCAGGATTACAGCTCATTTGGGCAATGGTCTGCATATTCATCGTTACTAAAAGGGTTTGAGAGCCAAGATTTGCCGCAGCAGCAGCCGCTTCACATCCAGCATGACCAGCACCTACTACTATTACATCGTATTGGGGAAACATAGCGGCAAAGGTACATTTTGAGACTCTAAATAAGGTAAGAAAGGATTAAGCTTAATAAAACCAACGTTTCCCGTGAAACAATGTAACTGTTTCAGGATGGAACCAATGTTTCCCGTGGAACAATGGTTATTTCTTTTTAAGATACGACAAAAGATAAAAATCCTCTTTTCCCCTCATTTCAGCCTTTTGATCCTTTGTTTTGTCGCTATATCCACATAAATGCAATGCTCCATGAAATATTACTCTGTGAAGCTCTGATTTAAAGGAAACACCTAAAAGGCTGGCATTATCCCTTACCCTATCCACACTAATATATATTTCCGCAGCTATCTCGTCAGACTCAGAAAGATCAAAGGTTATAATATCGGTATAAAAGTCATGCTTAAGAAACTGCTTATTAATCTCAAGCAATGCTTTGTCAGTACAAAAGATGTAGTTGATGGACAAAAGAGGCCTACCCTCTTTCTTAAAAATCAACTCTATAAATTTCTTCAGCTTAGTTCTAGATTGAAGTCCTGATTTTACCCCTTGATAAAAGAAATAAACTTTTGATTTTGAAAGACTCATATTTTCAAATTTCGTAAACAAAAGTAACCCGACAAGAGTAGCTTTGTAAAATAATAGAATAAATGATAGTTAGGCTTTCAGATTTAAAACCGGGGCAGATAGGAATTATAAAAGAGTTCAACAACAATGACTTGTTCTTAAAGTTAATGGAAATGGGATGTTTGCCAGGCGAAGAAATAGAGCTTGAAAAAATTGCTCCTCTTGGTGATCCGATTTGTGTAAATGTTGCGGGCTATCATTTAAGCTTAAGAATTAACGAAGCAGAACATATTTTAGTTGAACTAAACAGTTGATTATCAATTTATTACATGACTATTGGCCTATATTTCGGTTCGTTTAACCCTGTTCATGTTGGTCACCTAATTATAGCTAATCATTTTCTCAATGAAACAGCTATCGAAAAAATCTGGTTTGTTATATCTCCACAAAATCCATTTAAAACAGAAGCTGGTTTATTAAACGAATACCATCGCCTGCATTTAGTAAAGACTGCCATTGAAAACGATAATCGCATTTCGGCATCTGATATTGAATTTGGTTTACCAAAGCCGTCTTATACAACCAGCACCCTTGCCTACCTAAAAGAAAAGCATCCGGAACATGAGTTCTGCATTATAATGGGAAGTGACAGTTTTCAGAATCTACATAAATGGAAAAATGCAGAAGTTATAATTAATAACTACGACATCTATGTCTACAGTCGCCCAGGTTTTGAAGTATCCAACACAATCAATGCAAGGCTACATATAATTGATGCACCATTACTTCAACTTTCGGCTACACAAATACGTAAGTCGCTAAAAGAAGGCAAGTCCATTCGCTATCAGGTTCCTGAATCTGTAAGAGAAGAAATAGAAAAAGGCGGTTATTACAAAAAATAAGCTAGAAAATATATCCCAAAAGCAGGCACCCTGCAACAATAATAGGAGCTGGTATGCGGGTAAATTGTAACAGTGAAAAAGTCCCAAGCATCGTCAGAATGTTAATAGAGGTACTAATCATCTTTTCATCCGAAAAAGAAATGTCTTTCATGATATAAAAAGTAGAGGCAATCATAATTCCCACAACGGCAGCATTAATTCCCTCGAGTGAACGGTATACTGCCGCATACTTCTTCATGTTATTCCAGATTGGAAAGAAGAATAGTACCAGTAAAGCACTTGGTAAAAAAATTGCAATCATGCCAATTATACAACCAAGCACTTGCATTTTGTAACCCATATCTTTTAGTGCCATTCCGCCTGTAAAAGAGGCGATAGAAAATACGGGTCCGGGAACAGCTCTTACAATTCCCATTCCTGTATACAAACTTTCTTCATCTATTTGCACAGCATTAGGATTTTTATCTTTCACACTCTCAGGCCTCACACTCCACTGCTCATACATCATTGGAATCAAAACTTGTCCGCCACCAAAGACAAGACTGCCCATACGATATGTGTTCTCAAATAAGTTAATTGGCTTTCGATCGGGCCACTCCTGCTTTCTGGCCATTTCGCTAATAAAACCTGCTGCTAGAAAAATAATTCCGAAAAGCCAGAAATTCCACCACTTAATCTTTTTGGGTTTTTGTTCAGTCTGAGGTATACGAATCCTACTGAAGTTTGTAGCTATTCCTCCAGCAAGTATCAATGTTGGTATTACCCACGGCTGACCAAAAAGAAAATAAGTCGCTACGGCCCCCACAAGCAGAATTACCCAGGTAATCAAATTCTTAATAGCAACGCTAAATGTAATAAAAGCGGCATAGGCCAAAAAACCCACCGCCATTGGTGCAATGAATTTAAAAATATCTGTTCCCAATTGTCGCTTATCTATATACTGTAGCAAAAAGGATAATCCTCCCATAATAATACAGGCAGGCAAAATCCAAACAAGCAGTGTCACTACAGCCAATGGAATTCCACCTCGTTTATATCCAATTAAGGTAATCGTTTGAGTGGAGGATGCTCCTGGAAGTAATTGGCAAAAGGCGTTATATTCCATCAGCTCTTCCTTTGTCACATAAGGCTTTTGCTGAACAAATGTTTTCATCATCATTCCCAAATGAGCCTGCGGACCGCCAAACGCAGTAACGCTTTGTAATAAAACAGCCTTTAGAAATGGTAAATGACGATGTAGCATTGAACTTTAAATATAAATAAAAATGCTTAAGGATTAAACCTCCAAACAAAGACACAAAACAAGTAAATTCATAAAAAATTAGATATGACACATAGAATGATTTTTTTCCCAATTCTGCTGTTTTCAACAATTGTCTTTGCACAAAATGATAATAGTAAGCTAAAAGAAAAAGCTGCGGCAGCGGCAGATAAAATAGAATCCAAGTGTATTGAGTGGCGCAGAGATTTTCATCAACACCCCGAACTGGGAAACAGCGAAACAAGAACAGCAGCAATAATAGCAGCTCATTTAAAAAAATTAGGAATAGAAACAAAAGAAGGCGTAGGAAAAACTGGTGTAGTTGGTATTCTGAAAGGTGGAAAACCAGGACCTTGTATTGCATTAAGGGCAGATATGGACGGTCTACCAATTGTGGAAAGAGTTAATCTTCCTTTTACTTCAAAAGTAAAAACAACTTATAATGGCCAGGAAGTTGGCGCCATGCATGCCTGCGGACATGATACTCATGTGGCCATGCTGATGAGTGTTGCAGAAATATTAGCAGGAATGAAGAATGATATAAAAGGAACGGTAAAATTCATTTTTCAACCCGCAGAAGAAGGTCCACCAGAAGGTGAAGAAGGCGGAGCAGCATTAATGGTAAAAGAAGGAGTGATGGAAAACCCTAAAGTAGATGTTATTTTTGGGTTGCACATAGAGTCGGCAATAGAGGTTGGAACAATTGAATATAAACCCGGTTCATTCATGGCATCCTCCGATTGGTTTACCATTAAAGTAAAGGGAAAAGGAAGTCATGGTTCGCAACCATGGTTGGGAGTTGATCCTATTCAAATTTCCGCACAGATTATTTCAGGACTTCAATCCATTGTAAGCCGCCAGTCTGAATTAACTAAAGCTCCTGTCGTAATTACGGTTGGCAAAATAATTGGAGGTGTTAGAAGCAATATTATTCCTGAAGAATGTGAAATGAATGGAACTATTCGCACATTAGACAATGTAATGCAACAAGAAGTACACAAAAAAATAAAACTAACTGCAGAAAAAATTGCAGAAGCTTCTGGTGCAACTGCCGAAGTGTTGATTGATACAAAAACATTGGTTACATATAATACACCTGAATTGGTAAAAAAAATGATTCCTTCATTACAATCTGCGGCTGGTATTAATAATGTAAAAGAAAGAGAATGGGTAACCGGTGCTGAAGACTTTTCATTCTATGGAACGAAAGCTCCTTCATTCTTCTTTTATCTGGGTGGAATGAAAAAAGGGCAAGATCCAAAAACAGCAGCACCGCACCACACAGCAGATTTTGAAATTGATGAAAGCGGAATGAAAACTGGTATTAAGGCTTTTTGTGATTTAGTTTTTGATTATATGAATATGAAATAAAATAAGCCACGAATTACACTAATAAAACGAATAAAGGAAATGAAAATCATAATTGCTCTTTTTTCTCTTTTACTTTCTTTATCAACAATTGCACAAAAGACTGATAAAAAATTACATACCAAACTCACCGAAATAATTAAGGGTTTCAATGGCGATATAGGCATCTATGTAAAAAATTTGCGGACTGGTAAAACCGTTTCCATTAATGCAGATACTATTTTTCCTACTGCTAGTATTGTAAAGGTGCCGATACTGCTTGGGATTATGGATAAGATTGAAAAGGGAGAATTAAAATATGATCAACAGTTAACTTATAAGGACTCCTTACTTTATGAAGGTTCAGATATTCTCGGGTCATTTAAAAGTGATGAAAAGATTCTACTCAAAAAAGTAATGATGTTGATGTTAACAACCAGCGATAACACCGCCAGTCTCTGGCTACAAAGCTTGGCCGGAAAAGGAACAAGAATAAATGAAATACTGGATAGCTTAGGATTAGTAAGTACAAGAGTTAATTCGAGAACTCCTGGAAGGGAAGCTAACAGAACACAATATGGTTGGGGACAAACCACTCCTTATGAAATGGGGTCCATTTTTGAAAAGATTTATCACAATAAACTCTTTTCTATAACTGCTTGTGAAAGAATGATGCGCTGTCTTGGCAGAAACTATTGGGATGAAGATGAGGCAATTTCACAAATACCGCCAACCATTGAGGTGTTTAGCAAGAATGGTTGTGTAAACGCATCAAGAAGCGAAGTGTTGCTGGTTAATGCACCAAACAATCCATATGTATTTTGCATTTTTACAAAAAACAATAAAGATGTTAGCTGGACACATGAAAATGAAGCATGGACAATGGCAAGAAAGATTTCGGCAACACTTTGGAGATATTTTGAACCGAAAGCTAAATAAGCTTCCGCATAAAAATGAGTTTATTTAAAAATCTGATAGACTATCCAACTCATTACATACGCCAATCCTGTCATATAAATTAATTGTATGATAGGCCATTTCCATGATTTCGTTTCTTTTTTTACAATAACCAATGTGCTCATACATTGCATGGCAAACACATAGAAGATCATTAATGATAACCCCGAAGCAAGATTAAATACAGGTGTTCCATCTGGTCGCTTTGCTGCTTTCATTTTTTCTTTTAAAACCAAGCCATCTGCATCATCATCGCCAACACTGTAAAGCGTAGCCATTGTGCCAACAAAAACTTCTCTTGCCGCAAATGATGTAATTAATGCGATGCCTATTTTCCAGTCGTACCCAAGCGGTGTAATAACTGGCTCAATTGTTTTTCCCAGAATTCCGGCATATGAGCTTTCGAGTTTCGCAGTACTAAATTCTTTATTTAATTGTGCCTGATTTGCTCCGGGCTGTGCTTTCAACTGCTCGTAGTGTTCTGTCACCCTTTGCATATTTCTTCCAGGACCAAATGATGATAGACCCCAAAGTATTAAACTAATGACCATGATAACCTTCCCTGCATCAAACACAAAAATCTTTGCCTTGCTAATCATAGTGGGAATTAAATTATTCCATCTTGGAGAACGGTATGTTGGTAATTCAAGAATAAAAAAACTTCTCTCTTTTATATGAATGAACCATTTGGCCACATAAGAAACAATCAACGCCATTACTAAGCCCAACAGATACAAACCCATCATCACCAAACCCTGCACACCTAAAAATCCAAGCAAATATGTTTTAGGAATTACAAGGGCAATCAGAATTGTATAAACGGGTAATCTTGCAGAGCAGCTCATTAATGGAGTGATTAGAATCGTCAACAACCGTTCTTTTCTGTTCTCAATATTTCTTGCACTCATAATGGCGGGCACTGCACAAGCAAAGCCACTAATCATTGGCATTACACTTTTTCCATTCAGTCCAACGCTTCGCATTAATCTGTCGGAAAGAAAACTGATTCGGGCCATGTAGCCAGTATCTTCTAACAAAGTAATTAGTCCAAACAAAATCATTATCTGTGGAACGAACATAAGAATACCACTAAGACCAGCAAGCACTCCATTGATCAATAAATCTGTCCATCGGCCATCGGGAAGCACAGAAGATAAGCCACCGCTTAGTTTTGCAAACCCGATTTCAATCCAATCCATTGGGTATTGTGCAATCCAGAAAACACATTGAAACAATAAAAACAATACAGCTAATAAAATAACATAACCCCAAACACGGTGAAGCAGCAAATTATCAAGTCGTTCTGTAAATATTTTTTTCTGTAGCGGATCTGGTTCCGACACCGCCTGCTGCATTATATGTTTAATTCTTCCATACCGCATCAGAATTTCTTCTGCCTGTGTTTTAGTAGGATTAAAATTATTCTTCTCCTCAACTTTTTCAATAACCTCTTGTTCGTTTTCCGGCAAATCAAAAGACTCATGATTTATTAAATAATGAATAGCTGTGTAATCACTTAAAGAAGGAAAGACTTTCTGTATATCTTCAATAGCGTCCGGAGCCAGCGATTTATTATTTACAAAATCTCTTGCCGGTGACTTATATAAATTTTGGGCGGTTTGTTCTATTGCTTTTTTTAAGCCATCAATTCCTTTATTTTTTCTTGGCCAAACAGCAACCACTGGTACACCCAATTCTCTTTCCAATGCTTCTGTGTCAATTTTTATTCCTTTTCGCTTTGCCATATCCATCATCGTCAGGGCAATTACAACAGGCTGTTTTAAATCAATAATCTGTGTACAAAAAAGAAGGTTCCTTTTCAGATTACTAGCATCAGCCACTACAACTACCACATCTGCTTTTATATCTATATCCTGACTGAGTAACACTTTATAACTCACCCATTCATCCATTCGTCTGGGATAAAGGCTATACGTACCCGGCAAATCAATTACTTCTGCCTTCAAAGAATTTGAAAGAACAGTTGTCCCGGTCTTTTTATCAACCGTTACACCCGGAAAATTTCCTACTTGTTGATTTAAACCCGTTAAACAGTTGAAAAGTGAACTTTTCCCACTGTTTGGGTTTCCGACAAGGGCAATATGTAGTCGTTCTTTCTTCATTAAATCTCCTGCGAAAGCTAAACAATAGCTGCATTTGGGCAAATGTAAACAGCCGGAATTAACCAACCTTACGATTTGCGATTTTTGAACTACAATATCCGGAAAAGAATGACAGAATTCTGAATTTATAAAAGCCAAAAAACCTGCAGCATTGATACCTTTGCGGCTTAATAGAAAACCAGTTATGATTTCTTCTTTAGTAAAATACCTTTTGCCGCTTTGTCTTATCGTTGCCTGTTCATCACCTAAAAAAACTACGGTTACAAAATCAAGCCTTAATATAGTTGATAGCCTGAAGGCACATATTACATACCTAGCAGATGATAAGCTGGAAGGAAGAAGAACTGGAACCAATGGCGAAAAGCTGGCAGTAGAATATATTACAACAAAGTTTATTGAGATTGGTCTTGAACCAAAAGGAACAGAATACTATTCACAGTCTTTTATTGTACATGATGGAAAAAAGATTGATTCTGTTACTGCCTTTAGCATTAATGGAAATGTGCTTGCCCTTGGAAAAGACTTCTTTCCTTTTCC
>Ga0138256_10006261_pt1 | contig 12593 bp, 8 predicted proteins | sample KNB2016incub_MG_FD_105486 | JGI IMG/M metagenome (GOLD analysis project Ga0138256, IMG submission 105486) | Active sludge microbial communities from wastewater in Klosterneuburg, Austria - KNB2014incub_MG | ecosystem: Engineered > WWTP > Activated sludge > Unclassified | place: Austria... | reverse complement strand
CGTGCCGGCCTACTTCAACGACAGCCAGCGCCAGGCCACCAAGGACGCCGGCCGCATCGCGGGCCTGGACGTCAAGCGCATCATCAACGAACCCACCGCGGCCGCGCTGGCCTACGGCATGGACAAGAAGGGCGGCGACCGCAAGCTGGTGGTCTACGACCTGGGCGGCGGCACGTTCGACGTGTCGATCATCGAAATCGCCGAGATCGACGGCGAGAAGCAGTTCGAAGTGCTGGCCACCAACGGCGACACCTTCCTGGGCGGCGAAGACTTCGACAAGCGCGTCATTGACTACCTCGTCGAGGAATTCCAGAAGGAGCAGGGCATTGACCTGCGCAAGGACCCGCTGGCCCTGCAGCGCCTGAAGGACGCCGCCGAGCGCGCCAAGATCGAGCTGTCCAGCAACCAGCAGACCGAAGTGAACCTGCCCTACGTCACGGCCGACGCCTCGGGCCCCAAGCACCTGAACATCAAGCTCACCCGCGCCAAGCTCGAGGCGCTGGTGGAAGACCTGGTCCGCAAGACCATCGAACCCTGCCGCATCGCCCTCAATGACGCCGGCCTGCGCGCCAGCGACATCGGCGACGTGATCCTGGTCGGCGGCCAGACCCGCATGCCCAAGGTGCAGGCGGCCGTGGCCGAGTTCTTCGGCAAGGAGCCGCGCAAGGACGTCAACCCGGACGAGGCCGTCGCCGTCGGCGCCGCCATCCAGGGCGGCGTGCTGGCCGGCACCGTCAAGGACGTGCTGCTGCTCGACGTCACCCCGCTCAGCCTGGGCATCGAAACCCTGGGCGGCGTGATGACCAAGATCATCGAGAAGAACACCACCATCCCCACCAAGGCCTCGCAGACCTTCTCCACCGCCGAGGACAACCAGTCCGCGGTGACGGTGCACGTGCTGCAGGGCGAGCGCGAACAGGCCCGCTTCAACAAGTCGCTGGCGAAGTTCGACCTGTCGGGCATTGATGCGGCGCCGCGCGGCATGCCGCAGGTGGAGGTGTCGTTCGACATCGACGCCAACGGCATCCTGCACGTCAGCGCCAAGGACAAGAAGACCGGCAAGGAGCAGAAGGTCGAGATCAAGGCCGGTTCGGGCCTGAGCGAGGAAGAGATCGCGCAGATGGTGCGCGACGCCGAGCTGCACCGCGAGGAAGACAAGAAGTTCCACGAACTCGTCACCGCGCGCAACGCCGCCGACGGCCTGCTGCACACCACCCGCACCGCGGTCACCGAACACGGTTCCAAGGTGCCGGGCGACCAACTGGCGGGCATCGAGACCGCCATTGCCGAACTCGACACGGCGATGAAGGGCGACGACAAGGGCCAGATCGAGGCCAAGACGGCGGCCCTGCAGCAGGCGGCGCAGTCGCTGTACGCGGCGGCGGCCGGCGGCAACCAGGGCCCGCAGGACGCGGGCGAGCCGGGCCCGTCGGCCAAGGCCGACGACGTGGTGGACGCCGAGTTCACGGAAGTGAAGGACGACACCAAGTAAGTGCGTACCCCCGCGCGCGCCGTCGCGCGCGGGGCTGCAGCCCGCGTCGGGCCGGGGATGCCGGCCGACGCGGGCGCTTTGTTGTTCGGGGATGACCGGAATTTCGCATGAGCAAGCGTGACTACTACGAAGTGCTGGGCGTGTCGCGCACGGCGACCGAGGACGAGCTGAAGAAGGCCTACCGTCGCGCCGCGCAGAAGCACCACCCGGACCGCAATCCGGACGACAAGACCGCCGAGGCCAACTTCAAGGAGGCCAAGGAGGCCTACGAAGTGCTGTCCGACGGCGGCAAGCGCCGCATGTACGACCAGCACGGCCACCGGGCCTTCGAGCACGGCATGGGCGGCGGCAACGGTGGCGCCGGCTTTGGCGACGTCAACGACATTTTCGGCGACATTTTCGGCGACATCTTCGGCGGTGGCCGCCAGCGCGCGCCGCGCCGCGGCGCCGACCTGCGCTTCGTGATCGAACTCGACCTGGAAGAGGCCGTGTTCGGCGTGGAGAAGCGCATCGACGTGCCCACCCTGGTGGCCTGCAAGCCCTGCAGCGGCAGCGGCGCCGAGGACGGCAAGGTCGAAACCTGCAAGAGCTGCAACGGCCACGGCCAGGTGCGCATGCAGCGCGGCATCTTCGCCGTGCAGCAGGCTTGCCCCACGTGCGGCGGGCGCGGCAAGTCCATCCCCAAGCCCTGCAAGGCCTGCCACGGCAACGGCCGCGTGCAGGAGGACAAGGTGCTGCAGGTGAAGATTCCCGCCGGCGTGGACAACGGCGACCGCATCCGCCTGACCGGCGAAGGCGAGGCCGGCCCGCCGGGCGCGCCGGCCGGCGACCTGTACGTGGAAGTGAGCGTGCACGACCACCCGATCTTCCAGCGCGACGGCAACGACCTTTACTGCGAAGTGCCGATCCGCTTCTCGCAGGCCGCGCTCGGCGCCGACATCGTGGTGCCCACGCTGGACGGCGAGGCGCTGATCAAGGTGCCGCTGGAAACCCAGACCGGCAAGCAGTTCCGCCTGCGCGGCAAGGGCGTGAAGTCGGTGCGCAGCCATTCCCACGGCGACCTGCTGTGCCGCGTGGTGGTGGAAACGCCGGTGAACCTCACGGCCCGCCAGCGCGAGCTGCTGAAGGATTTCGAGGCGACCTTCGAAGGCGAGGGCGCGCGGCATTCGCCGCGATCCAGCGGCTTCCTCGACGGCGTCAAGGCGTTCTGGGACCGCATGACGTCCTGATCGGCGCGCTGGCTTGGGGCGGGCGCCGGACCTCTTCCGCCCCTGCAGTGAGACCAGGAAAAAGCCCGGCCGGAGCCGGGCTTTTCTGCATGGGCAGGGCTTACTTCGCCGACCGGTACAGTCGCCCCGGCGCCGGCTGCCCCGCGTAGGGGTCAAGCTTCTCGCCCACCGAGGCCCCCAGTCGCTCGATGCGGCTGGCCGGCGTGGGATGGGTGGAGAACAGCAGCGCGACCCGCTTGTCCGACACGTCCGCGGAGTCCAGCGTCTGCAGCACGCCGGCCAGGCCGAACGGGTTGTAGCCGGCGCGTGCGGCCAGCACCATGCCGCGCTGGTCGGCGTCGTACTCGTCCTTCTTGTCCAGGCCGCGGGCCAGCACTTCGGTGCCGGCGCGGAAGGCCTTGTCGCCGAAGCGCCGCACCAGTTCGCTGTCGCTGCTGCCGGCCATTTCCCCGGCGATCTCGGTCGCGAACTCCCGGCCCATCGCCGCCTGGATCGCCTTGACGTGGTGCTTCTGCACCACGTGGGCGATTTCATGGCCCAGCACGCTGGCCAGTTCCGATTCATCGCGCAGGCGGTCGTACAGGCCGGCCGTGATCAGGATGGCGCCGCCGGGCATCGCGAAGGCGTTCACGTCGGAGCTGTCGATGACGCCGAAGCGCCAGGGCAGTCCCGGGCGCTCGCTCTGCATGGCCACCCACAGGCCGACGCGGTTCACGTAGCGCTGCAGTTCGGGGTCGGCCACCAGCGGCGCGGCGCCGAGCACGTTGGCCGCGACGCCGCGGCCCAGGTCGATCTCTTCCTGCTCGGTGATTTCCTGGTTGGCCTTGGAGGCGCGCTGGCCCAGGTTGAGCAGGTCCTCGGCGCTTCCCAGGCGGCCGAAGGCGGCGGCCGGCATGGACAGGGACAGGGCCAGGACGGCAATGAGGCAACGGGAGGCGTTCATCGGCGGCTCCTCCCGCTGCTGCGGTCCTGGGCGAGGTAGGCCACGCGCTGCGCCTGCAGCGGCACCTGGCCGGCGAACTGCGAAGCGTCGTTGGTGGCCACGGCGTAGGAATCCAGCTGAGCCAGCTGCGCCGCATCAGGCGAAGCGCCCATCAGTTCGCTGGCCGACAGGCCCTTGACGCCGGTGCTGACCGAGGTGCCGCTGGAGCCGGTGGCGAACACCGAGGCCAGCTGCATGCCGCTGGCCGCGGAGGCGGTGCCGGTGCCGGTGCGCAGGTTCAGGATGCGCGCCCAGCCCTCGGTGCCGGCGGGCGTTTTCACGCCGGCCCAGGCGCCCTTGCGGGAGGTGATTTCGACGGTCTCGCGGGCCTTGAGCTTGCCCACTTCGCTGGCCGAGGCCAGCGGCTCGCTGCGCAGCGGGGTGTCCTTGAGCACGGTGCCGGACTCGGCGAACACGGCGCCGGCGGCCAGGGCGGCCAGCGTCGCCAGCGCCAGCGCGCGGCGTCGGGGCAGGCCGGGGGGAGAGGATGGGGTCATGGGGCGGGCTCCGCAGGTGAGGGGTTGGGTTCAGGCACGGGTTCGTACAGGTCCACCGGTTGTTCGCGACCCTTGACGTGGAATTGTCCCCGGTGCTCGAACTGGAAACGGGATCCGGGGCCGCAGGCGGACCGCGTGGCGCCCGACACCAGCACCCGGGCCACGCCCTTGGTGGCGCTTTCGATGCGGCTGCCCAGGTTCACGGTGTCGCCTATGGCGGTGTACTCCATTCGCGTGTCGCTGCCAAGGAAGCCCACCACCGCCGGCCCGGTGTGCAGGCCGATGCCCACGTCGAAGTCGCCCAGGCCCTCGTTGCGGTCCTGCAGTTCGCGCTTGAAGTCGTCCAGGGCCCGGGTCATCTCGAGGGCGGCCGCCACCGCTTTCTCGGCGTGGCCCGGCGTGTCGGTGGGGGCGTTCCAGAACGCCATCACGGCGTCGCCGATGAATTTGTCCAGGGTGCCGCCGTGCCGGAAGATCACTTCCACCTGGCGGGTGAAGTAGCGGTTGAGCAGGTCCACCACCTGCTCGGGCGAGCGCGTCTCGGACAGGCTGGTGAAGCCGCGGATGTCCGAGAAAAGGATGGTGATATCGCGCGCCTCGGGCCGGCTGTCGCGCGAAAGCTCGCCCGTTTCCACCAGGCCCGCCACCACGCGCGGGTCCAGGAAGCGGCCAAAGATGCCCACGGTGGCCTCGCGCTCGCGGCGGTCCAGCCACTGCGCCTGCACCGTGAACAGGCCGAACGCGATCCAGGCCAGCAGCAGCGCCGCGCCCACCGGCAGGAAGTACTCCAGCCCCAGCGCCAGGTAGGCGCCCACCAGCACCAGCCCGCTGGCCACGGCCAGGGCGATGCCGATGCGGACCGGGCTGCGGCGCCGGCGGAAGGCCAGGGCCAGCAGGCCCGACATCAGCACGGCCAGCGGCCAGCGCGAAGGCAGGTCGCGCAGCCAGTCGCCCGCGCGCAGGTTGGCCAGCGCGGTGGTGATCACCAGCACGCCCACGGTCTGTGCGCCCAGCGGCGTGGGGCGCATGTCGTTCAGGCCCGGGGCGGTCACGCCCACCAGCACCAGCTTGCCGGCCAGGGTGGGCGCGATGACGGGGGTTTCCTGGCCCAGGTCGTTCAGCAGGTCGCTGTAGGCAATGGTGTGCGGCGCCTCGCGGAACCAGTTCAGGCGGATGCGGTCACGGTCGGGCAGCGGGGTGCCGGAAAAGCGGGCGATGCTCGCGGCCATGCTGGGCATGCGCCAGCCGCCGAGGTCGGTCCAGAGCCGGTGGTGACGGCCGGTGCCGTCGGGGTCGGCTTCGAAGTTGATCAGGCCGCCCTGCCAGTTCACCGGGTCGAGCACGGTGGGCACCAGCAGCGTGGGCGGGGCCATGTCGCGGGTGGTGGCGGTGCGCTCCAGGCCCAGGGACGGCGGCAGTTGGTGCAGCGGCGTGGCGTTGCCGTCCGGCATGCGCTGTGACGCGAAGAAGAGGTTGGACTGCGTTTTCGCGACGTCCTTGAGCACCAGGTCGCTGTCGGGGCGGAACTGGTCAATCTCGTTGAACATCACGTCGAAGGCCACGGCCTTGGGCTGGAACCGCGCCAGCCCGTCCAGCAGCTCGCCGTGGATGGCGCGCGGCCAGGGCCAGGTGCCCGCTTCTTCGTTCAGGGCTTCCAGGCTTTTCTGGTCTATCGCCACCAGCACGATGTCGGGCGGCGGCGAGCGGGTGTGCGAATGCCTCAGCACCAGGCGGTCGCTGAGCGCCCGGTCGGCGCGGTCCAGGCCGCCGGCCAGCCAGAGCAGGGCGGCGACGGCGGCGAGGGCCAGCAGGGGCAGGCGGAGCGGGGCGCGCTTGGTGGAGCTCATGCATCCTCGGGGTAGGCAAGGGCGTGGGCAGCGGGTTCGCCGCGAGTCTAGCCGTTTGCCAGCCCGGTCTGGTTTCCGCTAGCGTCCGGGCCATGAACAGCACTGTCGTCCAAGTCCTCATCCACGGCGCCAGCGGGCGCATGGGCCGCGCGCTGCTGCGCCTGGCGTCCCAGCGCGACGACCTGCAGGTGGTGGCCGCGGTCAGCCGCAGCGGCGCGCCCGTCCCCGAAGCCGGCCCGGTGCCGGTGCTGACCGCGGCGACGCTGGGCCAGGCGCCCGCGTTCGACGTGGCCATTGATTTCAGCCTGCCCGAGGCCTTCGATCCGGTGCTGTCCTTGTGCGTGAATCGTGGCCGACCGCTGTTGAGCGGCACTACCGGGCTGTCGCCGGCGCAGCATGCGGACCTGGCGCTGGCCGGCGAGCGCATCCCCGTCATGTGGGCGTCCAACTACAGCGCCGGCGTGGCCGTGCTGGCCGAACTGGTGCGGCAGGCCGCCGCGGCGCTGCCGGGCTGGGACGCGGACATCGTCGAGGCCCATCACACGTTGAAGAAGGACGCGCCCTCGGGCACGGCCCTGACCCTGGGCGCGGCGGTGGTGGCGGGGCGGGGCAGCCCGCCGCATTACGCCAGCCTGCGGGCCGGGGACATCGTGGGCGAGCACACCGTTCAGTTCAGCGGCAGCGGCGAGCGCCTGGAGCTGGTGCACCGGGCCACGCACCGGGACATCTTCGCGCGCGGCGCGCTGGATGCGGCGGTGCGGCTGGCGCAGTCGGGGCCCGGCCGCCACGATTTCGGCGCCCTGCTGCTGGGCCACAGCCGCCGCTGACGGGCCCGGCGCACGCGGCGTTTCCCTTTTGGGGGCGAGGTCGCTAAAATTCCGGCTCGCCTGAACCCCCGCCCGTACGGACACGGTTTTTCCCTGTCCGCGGGTGCTCGCACACCCAGCGAACAGGGTTCCCCCATCGCAAGGCGATAGCCCGTGAACCAACCCGCAATCCTCGCTCTCGAAGACGGCACCGTATTCGAGGGCGTTTCCGTAGGCGCGCCCGGCAGCAGCGTCGGCGAGGTGGTGTTCAACACCGCCATGACCGGCTACCAGGAAATCCTCACCGACCCCTCCTATGCCCGGCAGCTGGTCACCCTGACCTACCCGCACGTGGGCAACACCGGCTGCACCGCCCAGGACGACGAGGCCGGGCAGGTCTGGGCCTCCGGCCTGATCGTGCGAGACGTGCCCCGGCGCCCCAGCAACTGGCGCAGCCAGGCGCCGCTGCCCGAGTGGCTGGCCGCGCGCGGCGTGGTCGCCATCGCCGGCATCGACACCCGCAAGCTGACCCGCCTGCTGCGCGACCGCGGCTCGCAGAACGGCTGCCTGGTGGCGGGCGAGGGCATCGACCGCGACAAGGCGATCGAAGCGGCCCGCAAGTTCCCCGGCCTCAAGGGCATGGACCTGGCCAAGGAAACCTGCACGCGCGAGCGCTACGCCTGGACCGAAGGCCAGCTTGACCTCGACCGGAACGAGTTCGTGCGCGCCGATGCCCGCTTCCACGTGGTGGCCTACGACTTCGGCGTCAAGCGCAACATCCTGCGCATGCTGGCCGAGCGCGGCTGCCGCGTCACCGTGGTGCCGGCGCAGACGCCGGCCGCCCAGGTGCTGGCTGAAAAGCCCGATGGCGTGTTCCTGTCCAACGGCCCCGGCGACCCGGCGCCCTGCGATTACGCCATCGCCGCCATCCGCGAGATCGTGGCCACGAAGGTGCCGGTGTTCGGCATCTGCCTGGGCCACCAGCTGCTGGCGCTGGCCTCCGGCGCGCAGACGATGAAGATGAAGCTGGGCCACCACGGCGCCAACCACCCGGTGATCGACCTCGATTCCCGGCGCGTGATGATCACCAGCCAGAACCACGGCTTCGCGGTGGACGAGTCCACGCTGCCCGCGAACGTGCGCGCCACGCACCGTTCGCTGTTCGACGGCACCAACCAGGGCATCGAGCTGACCGATGCGCCTGCCTTCAGCTTCCAGGGCCACCCGGAAGCCAGCCCGGGCCCGCGCGATGTCGCCGGCCTGTTCGATCGCTTCGTCGACATGATGTCGAACAACCACCGATGACTACCTTGGGGAAGGTGCACATGAAGATGGCCCGTCGTTTCGTCCTGGCGCTGCTGCTGGCCGCCGTGTTGCCGGCCCAGGCCGTCGAAGTCCCGGTGGGTGACTTCTTCAAGGATCCCGAATTCACCAGCGTTTCGCTGTCGCCCACCGGCGAGTACATCACCGTGTCGATGCCGCAGGCGGACCGCACGGTGCTCGCCGCCTTCCGCGTCTCCGACATGAAGCTGGTGGCCAAGTTCGACTACGGCGAAAAGAAGCACATTGACCGCGTCCGCTGGGTGAACGACGAGCGCTTCTTCCTGTACGTCACCGAGAAGCTGGGCCGATTCGACGCCCGCGTTGGCACGGCCGATGTCTACGCCAGCAACGTTGACGGCAGCAAGCGCGCCGATATCCCCAACGGTGGCTTCTACGGCATCGTCGACCTCACCTGGGACGATCCGCGCACCATCCTGGTCGCCCGCTCGATCGACTCGGCCTTCCTGTCCAAGCTCGACGTTTACACCGGCGAAGTGCGCACGGTGGCCTCGGCGCCGCTGCGTGCCGGCACGTTCCTGGTCGACCATGAGGGCAAGGTCCGATACGCCATCGGCCAGGAGGAGGACCTCGACTCGGTCACCCTGCGCCGCAACGGTGATTCCTGGACCACCATCCACAGCTCCGAGATGGGCGGTGCCGTGCAGCGTCCGGTCGCCTTCGCCGCCGACAACAGGCGCGTGGTGTTCGAAGTCAGCGACAAGGGCGAACCCGCGCGCCTGGTGATGATCGACCCGGAAGCCAATACCGAGACGCCACTTGCGAGCAACGACAACGTCGAGAGCCTGGCCTACCTGTTCAGCAGCGACGAGCGCGACCTGCTGGCCGTGGCTTACATGGACGGCACGCCGGGCTACACGTTCGTCAACAAGGACCATGTCGAGTCCAAGACCTACGCCGGGCTGATCAATGCATTCCCGGACCACGCGGTGGGCTTCAGCGGCATCAGCCGCGACGGCCGGTTCGTGCTCTTCCGCGCCTTCAGCGACGTGGATCCGGGCTCGTACTACATGTTCGACCGCCAGACCGGCCAGGCCAAGTTCCTGCTGGCCGCGATGGACTGGATCAAGCCCGAACAGATGTCGCCGATGGATCCCATTTCCTTCGTCGCCCGCGACGGCACGGAACTGCACGGATACCTGACGCTGCCGCGCAACAGCGCCGGCAAGAACCTGCCGCTGATCCTGCACCCGCACGGCGGCCCGCACGGTCCGCGCGACATGTGGGGCTTCAATGCGGAAGTGCAGTTCCTTGCCAACCGCGGCTACGCGGTGCTGCAGGTCAACTTCCGCGGCTCGGGCGGCTACGGCAACGCCTTCGAGCGACTGGGCTACCGGAACTGGGGCACCACCATGATCAACGACATGACCGATGCCGTTGACTACGTGGTGCGCAAGGGCATCGCCGACAAGAACCGCGTTTGCACCTATGGCGCTTCCTACGGCGGTTACGCCGCGCTGCAGTCGGTCGTGCGCGAGCCGGAGAAGTACCGGTGCACCATCGGCTACGTCGGCGTCTACAGCCTGCCGCTGATGTTCAAGGACGGCGACATCCCCGAGGACGAGACCGGCGTCAATTTCCTCAACCGGGTGATGCCCGAGACGCTCGCGGAGCAGCAGGCCCAGTCGCCGGCCTTCAACGTGGACAAGATCCGGGTTCCGGTGATGCTGGTGCAGGGCGCCAAGGACCGGCGCGTGCCGATCAGCCAGTACAACCTGCTGCGCGAGCGGCTGGAGCAGGCCGGCCGACCGCCCGAAGTCACCGTGGTCGAAGACAAGGAAGGCCACGGCTTCTACGACTACCAGAACCAGGTGGACCTCTACACGAAGATGGAGGCGTTCCTGGACAAGCACATCGGCGCCACTTCGCCGTCCACGTCGCCCTGAGGCCACGCCATGAAGCGATTCCTGTGTTCCCTGATGTTCGCCGCCAGCCTGGTGCTGGCTTCGCCGCTGGCCCTGGCTTCGGCTGGTGCGGGGCAGGGCGCCAAGATCGAGCGCCTGCTGGACGCGATGGTCGAGATGATGCCGTTCGGCCAGGTGTTCGACATGCTGGCTTCGCAGGATCCGACCTGGCCGCTCACCGGCGCCGCCGACCGGGTGGACGCCGGAGCCTTGGCCTGCTTGCGCGGCGAGCTGTCGTCGGCCGGCTACCGCCGCTACCAGTTGCCCCTGGTCACCGCCTATGCGGTCAACAACCCCGACCGCGTTGACAAAGACCTGGCCCTGCTCGAGGGCGGCGGCGCGGCGCTGTTCGGCAAGCTGGTGATCGCCGGCGCCGAAGGCGAGCGCACCGGCGTCGAGGTCAACCCCGAAGTCGTGCTGGCCGACGCCACGCCGGAACAGCTGACCGCCTTCATGGAAGTGTTCAGCGACCCGGGCGCTGCCGGCCTGCGCGAGCTGGCGGGCTTCGGCGAGGCGCTGGACCTGGACAAGTCCGAGGCCGAGAACGAGGCGGCCGGCGAGAAGGTGGGCGGTGACCTTGCGGGCATGCTGCTGCAGCGCGCCCTGCGCACCTGCCGCGTGGACCCCCAGCTGCTCAAGTGATCGCACCCCCGCCGCCGCGGCACTGCGGCTTTTCCCCCGCTATTCCCGAGTAATCCCATGCCCAAGCGTACCGACCTGAAGTCCATCCTCATCATTGGCGCCGGCCCGATCGTCATCGGCCAGGCCTGTGAGTTCGACTACTCCGGCGCGCAGGCCTGCAAGGCGCTGCGCGACGAGGGCTACCGGGTGGTGCTGGTGAACTCCAACCCCGCCACCATCATGACCGACCCGGACATGGCCGACGCGGTGTACATCGAGCCCATCAACCCGGCCACGGTGGAGCGCATCATCGCCAAGGAAAAGCCGGACGCGCTGCTGCCGACGATGGGCGGCCAGACCGCGCTCAACTGCGCCCTGGACCTGGCCGACGCGGGCGTGCTGGAAAAGTACGGCGTCGAGCTGATCGGCGCCTCGCGCGAAGCCATCCGCATGGCCGAGGACCGCGAACTCTTCCGCGTGGCCATGCGCGAGATCGGCCTGGAGTGCCCGAAGGCCGAAGTGGCGCGCTCGCTGGACGAGGCCATCCGCATCCAGGCCACGGTGGGCTACCCGACCATCATCCGCCCGTCCTTCACCCTGGGCGGCAGCGGCGGCGGCATCGCCTACAACCGCGAAGAGCTGATCGAGATCTGCAAGCGCGGCCTCGAGCTCTCGCCCACCGGCGAAGTGCTGGTGGAAGAGTCGGTGCTGGGCTGGAAGGAATTCGAGATGGAGGTGGTGCGCGACACCGCCGACAACTGCATCATCGTCTGCTCCATCGAAAACCTCGACCCGATGGGCGTGCACACCGGCGACTCCATCACGGTGGCCCCGGCGCAGACGCTCACCGACAAGGAATACCAGCGCCTGCGCGACGCCTCGATCGCCGTGCTGCGCAAGATCGGCGTGGACACCGGCGGCTCGAACGTGCAGTTCGGCATCAACGCCCAGGACGGCCGCGTGGTGGTGATCGAGATGAACCCGCGCGTGTCGCGCAGCTCGGCCCTGGCCTCGAAGGCCACCGGTTTCCCGATCGCCAAGATCGCCGCCAAGCTGGCCGTGGGCTACACGCTGGACGAACTGCGCAACGACATCACCGGCGGCGCCACGCCGGCCTCGTTCGAACCGACCATTGACTACGTGGTCACCAAGATCCCGCGCTTTGCGTTCGAGAAGTTCCCGGCCGCCGACGCTCGCCTCACCACCCAGATGAAGTCGGTGGGCGAGGTGATGGCCATCGGCCGCACGTTCCAGGAGTCCATGCAGAAGGCCCTGCGCGGCCTGGAAACCGGCAAGGTCGGCTTCGACCCCACCGGCGCCGCCGGCGACGGCGAGGAAGGCCTGCTGCGCATCAGGCGCGAGCTGAAGGAGCCGGGCCCGGAGCGCCTGTTCCAGGTGGCCGAGGCCTTCCGCGCCGGCCTGAGCGTGGAGGACGTGTACGGCCTGAGCTTCATTGATCCGTGGTTCCTGGACCAGATCGAGGAGATCATCTCCACTGAGAAAGACGTCGCCAGTGCCGGCCTGGCCGGCCTGGACGCGGCGCGCCTGCGCCAGCTCAAGCGCATGGGCTTCTCCGACGCGCGCCTGGCCCAGCTGGCCGGCACCGACGAATCGGCCGTGCGCGCGCTGCGCCGCGCCTTCGGCGTGCGCCCGGTGTACAAGCGCGTGGACAGCTGCGCGGCCGAGTTCGCCACGTCCACCGCCTACCTGTACTCGACCTACGAGGACGAGTGCGAGGCCCTGCCGAGCCAGCGCGACAAGATCATCGTGCTCGGCGGCGGCCCCAACCGCATCGGCCAGGGCATCGAGTTCGACTACTGCTGCGTGCACGCCTCGCTGGCGCTGCGCGAGGACGGCTATGAAACCATCATGGT
>Ga0138256_10006260_pt1 | contig 12594 bp, 12 predicted proteins | sample KNB2016incub_MG_FD_105486 | JGI IMG/M metagenome (GOLD analysis project Ga0138256, IMG submission 105486) | Active sludge microbial communities from wastewater in Klosterneuburg, Austria - KNB2014incub_MG | ecosystem: Engineered > WWTP > Activated sludge > Unclassified | place: Austria... | reverse complement strand
ACCTGTAATAACCATCTGAGAGCCGACTATCAAAACGACACCACTTTGAATCAGTGTAATTAAGTCAGAGGATGACCAGAACACGGCCAAGATTTCAATAAGACGATACGTGGTTTTTTTGTACGTTTCATTCACGACATCAAATTTGTCGATTTCATATTTTTCTCTACCAAACGCACGCACGACCCTTACCCCGGACAAATTTTCCTGTAAAACGGTTGTAAGTTTGCCTTCTGCTTCATCAGATTTCAGGAAATTCTTTTGTACTTTTGTAAAGAATACATACGAAAAACCAAATAAAATCGGAATTAATGCCACAGCATAAAGTGTGAGTTTAACATTAAGGGTTAACATTATCGCCACAGATAAGAAAACCATGAAGATAATTCTACCAAGATCAACGATTTGAACGCCTAAAAATCTGCGGATTGTTTCAACATCGGACGTACAACGCTGAATCAAATCACCTGTCTCTTTTTTTGTGTGATGTTCAAAAGTCATATATTGAATTTGCTTATAAAGTGCATCTCTCATATTCTGAGCGATATTTTCAGAAGCATAGCTTGACAAGATGCCTTTTAAGAATAAAAATAACCCTCTGATAAAATTGATGCCCACAATGAGCCAAACCACCATCATCAGATTTTTTCCAAAAGCATCCATTAAAAATTGTAAATTTCCAGCGGGTACATCCCCGATTACCGAGTCCACAGCGTATTTTATCAGAATAGGCGTAGCGAGTTGCATAGCGGTTGCGATGACAATTGAAAGGATTGCCAGTAAAAATACAGCTCTAAATCCATTCAAATACTTGTATAATTTTTTCATTGATGTTACGACCTCCTTTTTTTAAACCTGTCTGTGTACTTAAAATAAAAAAAACCACGCAAGCGTGGCCCATTCAGAACGAGAGTTTCTCTCCCTAATTCAAATAAAAAACCACAGACATCAGCCTGTGGTTAGATTTAATCATATGATTTGTCTCACTTAGATTTGAATCTTCCGCAGGCTATAAACATATTTAATTGATGGGTAGACGCACTTATTGCGTTGTTTGTAAAAAGTGCAGAGCCTAATCTGTTTCTGTTCCTAGAAATAGTGTTCATCATCGCTTATAACCTCCTTCTTTAAATTTTTCTCAAACACCGCCAATCGATATTTGAACCTAAAAATAGAATAACTCTTTTTTTTTATAGGGTCAATTCATTTTTACGAATTGTAACAAGCTTGTAACAAACCATTGCCTACTTTTGACCGTATTTATTGAGATAAAAATCACGCATAAAAGCACAATCTTCATCGCTTAATGAAACTGAGCCTCCGATATTAGCCGCAAGAAGCGTGGCATGTGCAGATTTCTCGCATATAAATGCAATTTTTATCGTTTCTTTAAGGGTACTTCCAGCTGCAAGCAATCCATGGTTGGCTAAAATCACGGCTTGGCGACCAACAAGAGCCTCTAAGACGACTTTTCCCAAATCTACCGACCCAGGCAATCTGTACTCAGATACTTTAACGTCACCTCCGACAATTTGCACCAAGTCTTCACAGGATGCCGGTATGGGCTTTCGCGCAATTGCCATTGCAGTACAATAAACAGAGTGCGTGTGCACAATTGCATTAATATCTGGTCTGTTTTTATAAATTTCAAGATGCATCGGTAGCTCAATGGATGGCGTCATATTGCCATCGATGAGATTGCCCTCTAAATCCACAATTGGAATGTTTTCAGGAAGCAGTTTTTCATAGTCAACGCCTGTAGGTGTGATGGCTATGAGGTCTTCTCCGGAAATGCGTACGCTAAGATTGCCCCAGGTGCCGATGACAAGCGATGATTTGAGGATCATCAAACTGGCGTCTATAATTTCTTTTCTTGCAATTTGGTGTTTTAATGACATTATATACCTCCCCTTTATAGAATAATTAAGGCACTTTCACAGTGGCAAGTTCGCTCTGATTTAGAGGACTTGAATGACTTAATAAATAATTGCGTCAGTTGCGCTTTATTTTTTTGCATTGAGGCATCAATTTGATGGCCTTCAATGGCTTTGCCTTCGATGCCTGTGCACCAATTTGTGATCACGCCCACTGCTGAATAACAAAGTCCAAGTTCTTTTGCAAGCACGCTTTCAGGAATGTTGGTCATTCCGACGACATCGCCACCGAGCTGTCGATACATTTTAATCTCAGCAGCGGTTTCAAATCGAGGGCCTTCCGTACAAACATAGACCGCATTGCCTTTATAATCAATGGCAAATTCAGGTACAGTTTCCAAGAATCTATTTCTTAGTGTTTTACAATAAGGGTCCGTCATCTCAACGTGTGCGACTTGACTATCACCGCCATCAAAAAAAGTTTGACTACGATTTTTTGTAAAATCCATAAAATCCGTTATTAAGACCACCGTGCCCGGGTCAAATGCATCGTTCATTGACCCTACAGCGCAAATTGCATAAATTTCATCGACTTCGAGCATTTTAAGGGCCATCATATTCGCGTGATAGTTGATTTTATGCGGGGGCACATCATGTTGTTTCCCATGTCTCGCTAAAAATACAATTTCAAAGCCATCTGTTTGAATGAGGTCATAGGTGACTTCACCGTAGGCCGTTAAAATCGATTGTGTTTGTGCCTGTTCAAAGGCATCATAAACGCCTGTACCACCAATGATCGCTTTTCTCATACTAACCTCTAAGTTTTGCAATGTTTTCAGTAAAAGGTGGTTTAATAATGCCTTTTTCCGTGATGATTGCAGTAATATTTGCATTAGGCGTGACATCAAATGCAGGGTTATAAACCGGCATGCCAACAGGTGCAATGCGTACATTGCCAATATGTGTCACCTCTGTGCTATCACGTTCTTCGATTTCTATAGCCTCACCAGAAGTCATATCAAAATCAATGGTCGTGGTTGGCGCTGCTACATAAAAAGGCACACCATAAACTTTGGCCAAAGCTGATAACATAAACGTACCAATTTTATTTGCAGTGTCCCCATTGTTTGCAATGCGATCTGCACCCACTATAATTTTGTTTATTTTACCATCTCTAATCAACGTCGCTGCAACGCTATCTGGTATCAGGGTTGACGGAATCCCTTCTTCCATCAATTCCCAAGCCGTTAATTTCGCACCTTGTAATCGTGGACGCGTTTCATCGGCGTAAACATGAATATTTTTTCCCGTTGAATGTGCTTCTCTGATGACACCAAGAGCCGTGCCATACGCCACAGTTGCCAGTGCGCCTGTATTACAGTGTGTCAGGATTACATCATCTTGATCAATTAACGTATTTCCAAATTCAGCCATTGCTTTACAATGCCTAGCATCTTCGTTATAGATTGCATGCGCTTCTGATTCAATCAATGCACGCATCTCATTAACCTCGGTCAACCCACTTGCTTCTATTTTATCGACGATGCGCTTTGTTGCCCACATTAGGTTGACTGCTGTTGGACGACTTGCGTCAAGAATCGCTTTTATACCGTTAAGTTTCGATAGTGTTAATGCATTGCCCGCTTCATTAGCGCCGATTACCATACCATAAGCCGCTGTTGCACCAATAGCTGGGGCGCCTCTAACGATCATGTCTTTTATAGCAAAAACAACCTCATCCAGTGTTTGGCATGTTATCGTTAACTTTTCAATGGGAAGCGTTCTTTGGTCTATTAAATGTAAGACGTTATCCAAATATTCTACCGCTTTAAATGCACTCATTTCTGCTCCTTTATTAGATCGCAAAACTACAAATTCGTACGTTCAATTAACCGTTTTGCATGCTCTTTTGTTTTTTTAATCACTTCAGCTTCATCAAATGTCAAAATTTTATTGTCATCAAGTATCAATTTTCCATTGCAAATCACATGACTCACATCGCTACCAGCCGTTGAATAGACAAGCATAGCGACCAAATCGTGATGTGGTGCGAGATGGGCTTTTTCTATATCGACCAAAATAATGTCTGCTTTTTTACCAATTTCGATTGTGCCTACGAGATGATCAATGCCCAATGCTTTGGCACCACCCACTGTGGCCATTTCTAGCATCTTATACGCCGGTAATACAGTTGGATCCTCTTCAACGCCTTTGTTGACTAATGCCCCTAGATGCAACTCTTCAAACATATTCAAGTTGTTATTTGATGAGGCACCATCCGTTCCAATGGCAACATTAATACCTTCGCTTACCATTTTGTGAATTTTTGCAAAGCCATTGCCAAGCTTTAGATTGCTACTTGGGTTATATAACACACTGACGTTTTCGGCTCTTAAAATATCAAAATCAGCAGCTTCAAGATGCACACAATGCGCTGCGCTTGATTTCGCTTTAAAAAGACCAAGATCTCTACAATGTGCAATCGGTGTCTTTCCAAGGCTTTCAATCGATTGCGCCACTTCAAATCGGCTTTCAGACAAGTGAATGTGCAACGTCGTATCCAGTTCAAGTGCCAGTTCAGCCGCTTGCTTTAGATAAGATTCAGAACACGTATACGGCGCATGAGGCGCTACTTCTATTTTGATTCTACCCTCAGCACCATTGTGCCATTTCTTATGAAGTGTGCGCACCGTTTCAAAAAGTGTCCCGTCAGGGTCAGCGACGCCTACTAAGCCAAGGCCTAAATTCGCCCTTAAACCAGATTGATCTGTGGCTTTTGCCACATCGTCCATAAAGTAGTACATGTCACGGAAAGTTGTACACCCGCATCGAATCAGTTCCGCAAGGCTCAACATCGTGCCATAATAGACATCTTCAGAAGTCAAATTGGCTTCAGTTGGCCATATTTTTTCACTTAACCAAGTCATAAGCGGCATATCGTCGGCATAATTTCTAAAAAGTGACATCCCCATATGGGTATGGGCATTGATTAACCCTGGTAATGCGATAAGATTTGATCCCTCTAAAATCTTATCTGCTACAAATGTTTCAGGTACAACGCCAACGTGCACTATCATGCTATTTTCGATACCAATATCGCCGATGAATGGTTTTTCAGTAGAGGCTCTCATCGTTAGGATATGCACATTTTTAATTAAAATTTTCATCATTCACCTCTATCTAGTGATGCTTCAATGATGCTTTTTACGGCATCTGACAATTTGACGGTCTCTTTGTTCATATCTTCGGTCATTTCAATGGGTGTACCGATTGTTATCTTAACATGTGCAGGCGTGATTTTGTAGGTACCCTTTTTCATTAACGCCATTGAATGATTGATGGTCACGGGTACAATTGGCACCCCTGATTTTGTTGCCAGTTTAAAGCCACCCGCTTTAAACTCTAACAGTTCGCCATCGGGGCTACGTGTGCCTTCAGGAAAAAGGACCATTGAATGACCTGATTTCAGTATAGCAATGCCATCAGTAATCGATTTAACTTGTTGTCTAATGTCTGAACGGTCCATAAAAACACAGTGCATAAATTTCATCCAATCTCTAACAAATGGAAAATCGAGCATTTCTTTTTTAGCCATAAAACCCTTTTTCCCAGGTAGACTTGTGATCATGAGGGGGATATCAAAATTACTTTGATGGTTGCAAACAAATAAAACCGCTCGATCTAAAGGCACATTGGCGCTTCCTTCTACCGTCACTTTGCAACCCGCAATTTTTAATAATGCGCCCATCCAAGCACGGGCCATTTTATCTGCATAAATGCTTCTTTCTACTAAATCGGTCATGCGTTTGGCTTTGTAATAAAAAGGCAGATATAACACCAATTTTATCCAAAAAAAAGCAAACCATATGATCGTTCTAAGCATGTTGTTTTCCTCCTTGAATAGAACCCTCAATAAACAAGATTTTTATCAGTTTTTTCGAATCTATCTTCTGTGCTTTTAAAGTCTCAATAGTACGCGTTTCAAAATGCTTATGATGTTCAATAACTTTTGAAAACACTTGCAAATACGTAACGACACGCTCCGTTGTCAATGGCTCATCATAACCCGCCAAGCCGATTAATTGTCTTTTTATCATAGCATAGCGACTTAGTAAAAGCCATAATGCCTCTTCTGCATTTTCACCTTCTGAAAATGGAAACAGATTTTTAAAAATATGATTCTTAATTAAGTTTCTAAGAATATGAGGATGAAGTTGATTAAAGGCATTAAAACGTTCATTTCCAAGGACGGTATCGCCTTGCATCGCATGCTTGCTTAATTCTAGATAACGCTTAGAATCATCTGCACCCACTTTGCCTAAGTGATTGATTAACATTTCTGAAAACCTTAGATAATCCTTACTGAGTAAAAGACTTTCTCCTTTAAAATCATATCTGTCACGCGCATCATGAATGCGTTTACCCGCATTTTTTAAGGCAGCATCTATGCTTGATTGATTATAAATGGCTTCAATTGCGACGATTTCAACGATAAAATCACTTAAATTTAACAATTGCGCTTCCAGTGGCAATGCATCGGACTCAAAATAATCCAAACAGGTATTTCTAATCTTTAATAAATTCGAAATCAAAGTCCCTTTAAAGCGCTTGTCCTGTTGCAAAATATCAAAACTAACAATCGGCGTCGAAGTGGGATCTTTTAAATTTTCTAAGACCATAGCCTCTGGACTTTCAGCTAAAAGGCGCATCACTTCAGGGCACGATGGTGTTGCAGAGCGTTCAATTCTGCCATCGATTTTATTCGTGATTTTAGGGAAACTGTCACAAACATTGGACAAATAGTCTTCACCAAGGTGTTTATGAATCATACACAAATGGTCCGCATTTAAAAAAGAGCAGTGTTTCTCTTTTGTGAGTACGGCAAATGCATAATTAATTGAATCGCTGTACGCATCGGGATTGACTTTAACATAGCGCTTTAATGCTTTCTGCATAAGAGGATGTGTGACTTTTTGATATTTGATAAAAGTTGCTTTATCGATGTCGACGTCCCAACCGATACAACAATTATCTTCGCAGGCACCGCCTATGCATTTGAAATATTTCATGTAATTAGGTGCCCGCATCATGTCCTCCTATTTAATCGCTACGACTTGTATATGTATTTATAAAGCCCTCACGCATTTATACCTGCATGAGGGCTTTATTAAACTTATTCTTCCCAGTTGTGATAAACGGTCTGAACGTCATCATCATCCTCAAGATAATCGATGAGTTTTTGCATGTATTTTATGTCTTCTTCATTTGTAAGTTTGGTCATGGTTTGTGGCAAATAACGTAGTTCTGCCATGCTAAATACATAGCCTTGAGCAGAAAGTGCATCTCTCACACCAGCAAAATCGCCAATGCCCGTGATCACTTCATAATAATCCGCTTCAATAGAAAAATCTTCAGCGCCTGCTTCAATTACAGCCTCTTCAATGGTTTCATCAACCATCTCGGCTTTTTTATCAATAACGAGCACACCTTTTCTGTCGAACATAAAGCTTACGCAACCATTGGTTCCAAGATTGCCTTTACCTTTTGAATAGAAACTTCTAATATTGGCTGCCGTTCGGTTCATATTGTCGGTTAGACATTCAACTAACACAGCAACGCCACCTGGGCCATAGCCTTCATAAGTTAATTCTGCATATACAGCGCCATCAGACTCGCCTGCACCTTTTTTGATGGCACGGTCGATGTTGTCATTTGGCATGTTAGCCGCTTTTGCCTTCTCTATAGCACTCATGAGTGCGCCATTATAAGCAGGGTCCGCACCACCTTCTCTTGCAGCTACCATAATGTAACGGCCGAGCTTTGTGAACTCTTTTGCTTTCTTTGCGTCCTGTTTACCTTTTCTTTGTATAATCGTTCCTATTCTTCCCACGCGTTTATCTCCTGTTTTTCGAGTATTCGGAATTTATGCATTGATATTATAGCACATTTCAAACGTGCATGCTAGAATTTTGGAGGCGTCGGCGGCATTTTACGTTTATGTGCCGTACTTTTATGCATTCTTTCGATAATAACCTGATCCGCCTCAGGAATTTCAAGACCTAAAATATAATCGTCAATCATATCATACGTTGTGCCCATTTCGCCTTCATCCGTCTGGCCTTCCCATAATCCTGCCGAAGGTTTTCTATCTAAGATGGTTTGTGGCACGCCTAAAAGAGCCGCCCACTCAAAAACCTCTCTTTTTAAAAGGTTGCCAATAGGAATGAGATCTACGCCACCATCACCATATTTCGTAAAATAACCCGTTAAAAGTTCAGCGGCATTATCCGTCCCTGCTACGAGATAACCAAGCGAATTTCCTACACCATACAAGGTTGTCATTCTTAAGCGTGCTCTTAAATTTGCATCTGCCATACGTTCGTTAGAAACGAAGTGACCTTCAAGTCTCCGTTGAATTTTTCCGTAAAGCATTTCGTGTTCGTCAGACAAATCAATCGTTAAATAATCAATGTCACAACTTTCTGCAAGAAGAATCGCATCTTGTGCATCTTTGGGATTGCTTTTACATGGCAAAATAACACCGAGTGCATTATTGGGAAATGCTTTTTTGATTAAGCATGCGACCAATGCGGAATCAATCCCGCCCGATAAACCGACTAAAATGCCATTTGTACCAGAGTTTGTAACTTGTTCTCGAATCCATTCAACTGTGCGCTCTATTTTTTCTTCAATCGTCTTAACCATGAATTGAATTTCCTTTCAAATAAAGTGATGTCACTTTTGTATTTTAATCAAGTGTTGAAAATGCAACCATTCCTAACTAGCCGAGTTCGACTAAAATGCAGTTCACATAGACCGTATTAAGCCCAGAAACTTCTGACGCTTCAACGATTTCAGGTGTATAAGTACCCGGTTGAAACCAGATGTTCATAATACCAAGCTGTTTGACTTCATCCAAGACACGAAATGACTTATCTGGACCAACAACAACATTAACGCAATCAATTTTAACCGGTACATCTGATAAACTTGCATAACAAAGATCGCTGTCCACTTCTGTATACATGGGATTTACAGCGTAAACTTCATAGCCTCGTGCTTTTAGTTTTTTATAAATTTTATTGCCAAATTTTGCAGGATTATCCGTTGCCCCTACCACTGCCCATACTTTTTTGTCTAGCATTTCTCTTATAAGTGTCTGCATCTTCAAACTCCTTTCGTTATCAAGCCTTTGCTTCTACAACTACGCCCTCTTTGATTGTCAAATAAAAAGCACCACCATTTTCAATATCGATTTGTCCAGCGGTCAATTCGACAATATGGTCGGTAATGCGCGCTTCATCGTCTGGTTGAACATAAATTTCTAAGGTAATGTAATCGGTATATTGTGTGTCTTTTAAGATAATTTGTGGTTCACCCATAAAATAATTTTGAAGTTTGCCATGAAAATGGTACGCAACCGTTAATCTCAATAGGACAAACACTTTTTTCTCAACGATAATTGCAGCCTCAAGAGCTGCCTTAGCACTTTGTGTATACGCTCTCACAAGACCACCGGTACCAAGCTTCACACCGCCAAAATATCTTGTGATGACGATGCATACATCTGTGAGGCCTTCCTTTTTAAGCATCTCTAAAATTGGAATTCCAGCCGTGCCAGAAGGTTCACCATCATCCGAATACCTTTGAATGTCGTAATTCTCACCCAACACATAAACGGGTACATTATGCGTGGCATTCCAGTGTTGTTTTTTTATTTTTTCGATAAAACGTATGGCATCATTTTCATCTTCAACGGGTTTCGCATAGCCAATAAATCTAGATTTGCTAATATGAAGTTCCGCCTCTGACGCTTTAAAAACCGTTCTAAAATTTTTCATCGTTATACCAGATAGTCACTATATCGATTATAATCCGCTATTGAAACTTCCGCAATGATATAGGTGCCTGCTTCCAAATAATCCATTTGCGAGACCTGATACGTATCACATAAATAAGAAGCGGTTCTGCCGTCCGTATAAGGGATCAAAAATTTGCCAACTTGAAATTCAGTAAAAATCTGTTGCTTGATCATTTGTACTAAAGTGTCAACATTTTCACCCGTTTTAGCCGAAATGAACACAGATGCATCCACTGCAGTCGTCACGTGATGGCCTTTATCAATTTTATTGTAAACCGTTACCATTGGAATATGAGACGCTTTAAGCTCCCCAAGAACTTGCATGGTCACTTCCATTTGCATGGCATAACTTTCATTGGAAGCATCAACAATATGAAGCAGCAGATCGGCATTTAGTGTTTCTTCTAAAGTCGCTTTAAAAGCACTTACCAAACTATGTGGCAGTTTGGATACAAATCCGACGGTATCCGTTAAAATAAATTCTTTTTTATCTTCTAAAACGATTCTGCGGTTATACGTGTCAAGTGTCGCAAACAACATATCCTTCTCGAAAACATGTCTTTCAACATCCCCGTCAATGGAGACATTGATCAAGCAATTCATAAGGGTTGATTTACCCGAGTTGGTATAGCCAACCAATGCAACCACAGGCAAATCATTTTTTTCGCGCAAATGCCTTTGAACCACTCTATTTTTATCAGCGTCCTTGATTTGACCACGAATCTCATCGATTCTATCCTTAATTCGTCTACGGTCGAGTTCAAGCTTTTGCTCACCTGGCCCTCTAGCGCCAATACCACCACCCATTTTTGATAGATTGCCGTTCATACCAATCAGTCTTGGTAGTCTGTATTTAAGCTGGGCCAGTTCGACTTGTAGTTTTGCGATTTTAGTTTGAGCACGCAGTGCAAAGATGTCCAAAATTAATGCGGTTCTATCGACAACTGTGGTACCAATCAAGCCTTCAAGATTTCGCATCTGTGCACCTGAGAGTTCATCATTGAAAATGACAATATTGGCATCACATGCCTCAACAGCCAACCGAACCTCTTCAACTTTACCAGATCCAATGTACGTTGCAACTTCAATCTTAGATTTGTTTTGAATAATAATCTGCGCCACTTCTGCCTCTGCTGCGCGTGTGAGTTCTGCGAGTTCATTCATAGAGTCTTCTATATTTAGTTCGTTTCTAAGACCTTGAAACATGCCTACCAAAACGGCTCTTTGTATCATAATTTTGTTTTCTTCCATAATTTTTACCCCAATTCATAATGTGTAATTACTAGTAATTATACTACATTACAGCCACTTTTCATAATCACAATTTCACACGAGAAATATTAAGAATAGATTATAAACGTTGAAATGATAGTATGTCATTTGATAAATATGATATAATACGTTGTAGGATTTTGCGCAGAATGCATCACAACTACGCAATCACAGCAACAGGAGGTCTTAAATGGAAAGCACAAAAAAAGCAGCCCCAGGACATAATCATTCAGGTTCAGGGAAATCCAACAAAAATAATTCAAAAAAACCGAAAAAAACATTCACGAATATACTGAAAATTTCATTGATTTTAATCATTGTCTTTGGATTTTTAGGTGCCGCCGCAACATATGGCTATATCATGTTCGCTTTGAAAGATGTAGAACCCATTGATCCAAATCAAATTACAACGGCACTGACTGAAAACTCGGTGATTGTTGACAGTGAAGGGCGCATACTCGAACATGTTCAAAACGAAGGTCTTAGAACGGTTATCCATTATGATGACATGAGCAAGGATTTAATTAATGCCTTTGTCGCCGTTGAGGATAAAACTTTTTTCGAACATAACGGCTTTAACTTCGTGCGTTTGTTTGGTGCGGTGAAAGATACTCTGACAACTGGCAAACGCTTAGGTGGCACGAGTACCATTACGCAGCAATTGGCACGTAACGTCTATCTATATGAAATTCGTAGCGAGCGCGATATTGATCGAAAGGTTAAAGAAGCTTATTATGCAATTGAACTCGAAAAGTACTTAACAAAAGAGCAAATTATCGAAGGGTATTTAAATCTTGTTTATCTTGGTTCAAATTCTAAAGGCGTTGAAGCGGCCTCACAATCTTATTTTTCTAAAAGCGCTGCGGACCTCAACTATATTGAAGCGGCTTTAATTGCGGGTGTTGTTAAATCACCTTCCGTTTATCCGCCGGTTATGAACCTTAAAAAAAATGAAGTTACAGAAGCAGATATTATCATTGACGATACTGATCCGCTTTACACACTTGTCTATAACCCAAAATGTGAAGACCGATTCTTAACCTCTATCTACTTGATGCATGAAAATGATAAAATCACAGATGCAGAATATGAATATGCTAAGACTTTAGACCTTACAACCGTTCTGAATCCTAGCAAAACATCACAATCTGAAATAACGTCTTTCTTTGCCGATATGGTTAAGGACGATGTCGTTGAAGATCTTATGGCAGAGTATGGCTATACAAATGAAGAAGCGACGAACCTACTATATACAGGTGGTTTGACGATTGAATCAACCATTGACTTTGACATGCAAAAAACACTTGAGAGCCATTATGCAAAAGAAAATTTCACTGAATACTTTGGCGAGTCTACCGCTGTTGCGGTTAGGGCTTTTCAAAAGGATAAAGGTTTGACCGTAGACGGTGTTGTCGGTCAAAATACGCTTGGTAAAATTAGAGAATTAAGCGGCATGGACACTTCAGCCTTTACGCTTTCTGTCTATAAAAAAGGGGTCAATAGCGAAGAAGTCATCTTACTCAAAAAAACACTTTTTGAGCTTGGCTATTTAATTACAAACGAGAATTTTCCAAAAGTTTCTGTCTT
>Ga0138256_10006258_pt1 | contig 12595 bp, 9 predicted proteins | sample KNB2016incub_MG_FD_105486 | JGI IMG/M metagenome (GOLD analysis project Ga0138256, IMG submission 105486) | Active sludge microbial communities from wastewater in Klosterneuburg, Austria - KNB2014incub_MG | ecosystem: Engineered > WWTP > Activated sludge > Unclassified | place: Austria... | reverse complement strand
CGCGGCGCGTCGAGGTGGAAGCCGTAGGCGGGCGTGCGGCCGGTGAGCGCCGCGGCGAAGCTGGAGAAGCCCCCCTCGTAGTTCGTGCGCGCGCCGAAGACGGAATTGGCGTAGATCACCGTGCCCGTGTCGCCCCACGCGACGTGCTCGCCGAGCTTGGGCTGGTAGACGGTCTGGTAATTGATGCAGGTGTCGGTGGTGGCCACGCGCATGTCGCGCAGGATCTGCACCACCCGGCGCTCCTTCGCCTCCTCCTTCGCGTCGGGCTTCAGACACGCGACATCGTCGAAGTGCATGCAGCGCGCGTTGCTGTCGGTGGCCACGCGGCACTTCGCGCCCTCGCCGGCGATGCGCTCGAGAAAGCCGAAGCCGCCGTCGCCCATCACCTCGATGTCGCCCATGACGTGGGCGTTCGTGATGCGCACGAAGCCTTCGGCCCCGAAGAAGCGCCCGACTTCCACCTGGAAGCGGATCGCCTCCTGCACGGCAGCGCCCTGCTCGCCGCGCAGCATCGCCTGCTCCTCGTCGTCCAGCCTCATGTCGACTTCGGCCGTCGCAGCCACTCAGTCGACCTTCGCGCCGGAGGCCTTCACGAGGATGCTGTACTTCTGGCGCTCCTTCTGCACGAAGGCGGCGAACTGCGCCGGCGTGAGCGGGGCCGGCGCGGCGCCCTGCGAGGCCAGCTGCTCCGCGAGCGCCTTGTCGGATACCGCGGCCATGTCGCGCGCGATCTGCGCCACGATCGCCTCGGGCGTTCCCTTCGGCGCGAAGACGCCCTGCCAGTTCTCGAAATCGAAGCCCGGCAGGACGCTCGCGACCGTCGGCACGCCGGGGATGAGCGAGGAGGGCGTCGTCGTCGTGATGGCGAGCGCGCGCAGCTTGCCGGCCTTGATGTGCGGCAGCGCCGGCGGCAGGCCCGCGAAGAACATCTGGACCTGGCCGCCCAGCAGGTCCGTGATGGCCGGGGCGCCGCCCTTGTACGGCACGTGCGTGAGCGCGGTGCCGGTGAGCGTGCGGAACTGCTCCCCCGCCATGTGCTGCGGTCCGCCGGTGCCCGCGGACGCGTAGGGCGTGCCTTCCGGGCGGCCCTTCAGGTAGCTGACCAGTTCGGACAGGTTTGCCGCCGGCACCGACGGATGGACCACGAGGACGAGCGGCGCCGATGCGGCCTTCGACACCGGGACGAGGTCCTTCTCGGGGTCAAAGGGCATCTTCGCGTACAGGTACGGGTTGATCGCCACTTCCGCCGGCGAGGCGAGCAGGAGCGTGTAGCCGTCGGCCGGGGCCTTCGCCACGAAGTCCGCGCCGATGTTGCCGCCGGCACCGGGCTTGTTGTCGATGAGGACCTGCTGCTTCCACAGAACCGAGAGCCGCTGGCCGAGCGCGCGGGCCACGACGTCGGTGGCGCCGCCGGGCGCGAAGGGCACGACGATCCGGACTGTCTTCTCCGGAAAGGCGGCGTGGGCATTCAGGGTGAAGAGGCTCGCGAGCAGCGTCGCGCACGCGGCAAGGCCGCGATGGGTTCGGGACTTCATGGTTTCTTTCCTCCTGGCTTTCGGGGTTTCGGACGGGCCGACCCGACGGGCGGGTCGACACGCTTGAGGGACGAGGCGATCGGCCGGGGCTTCCCCGCTACGCCACCACGGGAACCACGTACGGCCCCTCGGGGATGACCGCGAGGCCACCGCCCGGGGAGCGGGCCAGGGCCTGCGCGAGCGCCTCCTCCACGGAGTCGATCATCTCGACGCCGGTGATCTGCCGGTCGGCGCCCTTCAGGCCCGTGGTGTAGAGCTGCACGCGGGTCGCCCGCGTGGACTTGAGCTGCATCTCGGTCTGCCACTCGTCGATGTCGGCGAAGTCCTTGGCGAGGAGCGACTGGAGGAACGCATCGGGCCCGTCGCGGACGAGGCGCTCCTGCGCGCGGCGGTATTCCTCGGAGCCGATCCCTTCCGAGCAGGCCGAGACGACGATGATCGTGCCGCCCTCGGCGACGATGTCGAGGGGCGTCACCATGCACTTCACGGTCTGGTAGTAGGTCTTGTCGAGCGGGTAGCCGGCCGACGACGTGAGCACCGTGCCGAACTTGCGCCCGATGGGCACGCGCGTGCTTTCCGCGACGAAGGCGACCGCCTCGAGGTGGCTTTCGATCACCTCGCCGCAGTTGATGTGCGAGAGCGCGCGGTGCTCGTCGATGACGGTGTTGATGGCGTACACGTCGCCCAGCATTTTCACGATCTCGAGCTGCTCCTCGTGCAGCGGGTTGCCGGCGAGGTTGCACTGCGAGGCCGCGGGGTTCTCCATGAAGCGCGCGCTGTGGAAGGTGCGGATGGTGTCCTCGTGCGCGACGCCGGGGGCGATCACCTTGCGCCCGCCCGAGTAGCCGGCCATGAAGTGCGGCTCGACCAGGCCCGTCGCGATGCGGATGTCCGCCTCCACGAAGCGGCGGTCGAGCTTGACCGGCGTGCGCCGGACCGACGTGAAGCCCAGGTCGACGTGGGCGGCGCTGTCGCGGGCGAAGTGGTTCTCCACGCGCACGTTCGCCATCACCCACGGGTCGCCGACCACCTCCGCGAGTTCCTCGCCCTCGTTGGGGCGGTGCAGGCCCGTGGCGACGAGAACGACGATGTCGGCGAGGGCGATGCCGGCCGACTGGAGGCGCCCGATGAGCGGCCGCAGGAAGAGGTGGTTGGGGACGGGGCGCGTGATGTCGCAGATGAGGATGCACGCGGTCTTCTTGCCGCGCGCCAGCACCTCGAACGGCGCCGAGCCCACGGGATGGGAGAGCGCGTGCTCGACGGCGGCTTTCGGATCGGGATAGGTGGGCAGCGGGCGCTTGCCGATCAGCGCGGGTTCCACGCCGGCGGGCATGCGGATGCGGATGCCTTCGCGGCCGTAGAGCATGAAGACGCCGTCGTCGGGCGCCAGGGGGGTGTCCATGGGGTCGATCCTCGCGATGTCCTGGGGCGACGCCCATGAAACCGCGTTCCGGCGCCAAATGCAAAGGCGCCGGCGGCCGGGCGGGGCCTAGAGGCCCAGCGCCTCCAGCGAGACCTTCGGCAGGGGCGAGCGCGGGCGGCAGACCTTGTTCTCGGGCACCAGGACCTCGGCGACGCCGCGGATCACCGTCTCGCCGCGCTGGTTCACCACGAGGCAATCGAACGTCGCGCGGCATGTCTCGTCGTTCTTCGCGCGGCACGTGACGGACGCCGTGACGGTGTCTCCCAGGCGGACCGGGCGCGAGAAGTGAAGCGACTGGTCCAGGTAGACGGTCCCGGGGCCGGGGAGCTTCGTGCCCAGCACCGCGGAAATGAGGGCGCCGCCCCACAGCCCGTGCGCGATGACGCCCTGGAAGGGCGTGTCCTTGGCGTACTCGCGGTCCAGGTGCGCGGGATTCATGTCCCCCGAAACCGCGGCGAAAAGCTGGATGTCCTCCAGCCCGAGGGAGCGCACCATCTCGGCATGCGCGCCGACTTCCAGCTGGTGGATGGGGACGTTCTCGATCAGTACGTGGGGCATTGTCATATCCATGGCGCAGCTTCCTGGCGGCGACGCGAGGGGGCGTCGACCGATCCAGCGTACGCCGGCGATCCCGGCGGCATCTGACCTAGCGCAGCAAAAGGGGACGGGTGTTGGCCTTAGGGCTCCAGCCGAACGTGGGGCAGGGATGGCCGCAAGCGGCGCACTTTCGTCATGGGAACGACCACGTCCGCCTCGCCGGTGATGACGTCGCGGCCGAGCCGGTCGGTGATGCGGCATTCGAATGTCGCGCGGTGCCTTTCGGCGTCCTTCGACGTGCATTTCACGGAGACCGTCAGCGCGTCCCCCAGGCGCACGGGGCGCCGGAAGCGAAGCGACTGGCCCAGGTAGATGGTGCCGGGCCCGGGCAGGCGCGTGCCCAGGACGGCGGAGATGAGCGAGCCGCCCCACATGCCGTGGGCGATGATCTCGTGGAAATCGCTGTGCGCCGCGTACTCGGGATCGAGGTGCGCGGGGTTCACGTCGCCCGAGACGTGGGCGAAGAGAAGGATGTCGTCGGGAAAGAGCGTGCGCCGGACGTGCGCCTCGGCGCCGACCGCGAGCTCATCGAAGGTGACGTTCTCGATGACCGCGGGTTCCAGGCAGGTATCCACGTTCTCGCCTCCATCCTTGGCACCGGAGACTCCCGGCGTCGATGGAAGTGAGCGTAGCCGGCCCGGGCGGTGGCCGATCGGCGGAAAAGCGCGGGAAACGCGGCCTACTCGACCGTGACCGACTTCGCCAGGTTCCGGGGCTTGTCGACGTCCGTGCCGCGCTTGAGGGCCGTGTGGTAGGCGAGCAGCTGCACGGGAATCGCGTGCACCACGGGCGAGAGACGACCCATGTGGCGCGGGGTGCGGATGACGTGGACGCCCTCGCTTTCGCTGAAATGGCTGTCCAGGTCGGCAAAGACGTAGAGCTCGCCGCCGCGCGCGCGCACCTCCTGCATGTTGCTCTTCACCTTCTCGAGCAGCAGGTCGTTGGGCGCGATGACGACGACGGGCATGGCCGAATCCACCAGGGCGAGCGGGCCGTGCTTGAGCTCTCCGGCGGCGTAGGCCTCGGCGTGGATGTAAGAGATTTCCTTGAGCTTGAGGGCGCCTTCGAGGGCGATGGGGTAGTGAAGACCCCGACCCAGGAAGAGCGCGTGCTCCTTGAGCGCGAAACGCTCGGCCCAGGCCGCGATCTGCGGTTCGAGGTTGAGCGCGTGCTGGATGCTGCCCGGCACGAAGCGAAGCTGCGCGACGGCGGCGGCCTCGTCGTCCGGCGTGAGGCGGCCGCGGGCCTTGGCGATCGCGAGGGCCAGCGTGAAAAGGGAGACGAGCTGCGTCGTGAAGGCCTTGGTCGAGGCGACGCCGATCTCCATCCCCGCGCGCGTGTAGTACACGAACCGCGAGGCGCGGGGGATGGCGCTCTCGCGCACGTTGCAGATGGCGAGCGTCTGGGCGTGGCCGAGTTCCTTGGCGCGCTTGAGGGCTTCCATCGTGTCGAGCGTCTCGCCCGACTGGGAGATGGTGACGATGAGCTGCCGGGGGTTCGGGATCGTGTCGCGGTAGCGGTACTCGTGCCCCAGCTCGGTGTTGCACGGGATCTTCGCGATGGATTCGATCCAGAAGCGCGCGACGAGCCCGGCGTAGGAGCTGGTGCCCGAGGCGAGGATGAGGACCGAATCGATGTCCTTGAACGCGGCCGCGGCCCCTTCGCCGAAGAGGCCGTCCACGTCGACGCCGCCGTCGATGACGGCCTCGAGCGTGTCGGAGACCGCACGGGGCTGCTCGTGGATCTCCTTCTGCATGTAGTGGCTGTAGGGGCCGAGGTCGACGGCGTTGGCGTCGATCTCGCTGGTGCGCTCGGGGCGGCTTGCCGGCTTGCCCTGGCGATCGACGATCTCGACGCCGCCGCGGCGGATCGCGATGACGTCGCCGTCTTCCAGGTAGATGACGCGCCGCGTCTCGCTCACGATGGCGGAGACGTCCGAGGCGAGGAAGTTCTCGCCGTCGCCCAGGCCGACCACCATCGGGCATCCCATGCGGGCCCCGGCGACGATGTCCGGTTCGTTCAGCGCGACGACGCCGATGGCGTAGGCGCCGTGAAGATCGGCGGCGGCCTTCTTCGTGGCCTCGAAGAGATCGCCCGTGGCCTTGTAGTAGTGATGCACGAGGTGCGCGATGACCTCGGTGTCCGTCTGCGACTCGAACGCGTAGCCCAGGCTCTTCAGGCGCGCGCGCTGCTGCTCGTGGTTCTCGATGATGCCGTTGTGGACGACGGCGATCTCGCCGGAGGAGACGTGCGGGTGCGCGTTCGGCTCCGTGACGCCGCCGTGCGTGGCCCAGCGCGTGTGGGCGATGCCGACGATGCCCTTGAGGTCTTCGGCCTTGGCAGCGCCCTCGAGCTCCGCGACACGGCCCACGCGGCGCACGCGCCGGATGGCACCCTCGCCCAGGACGGCGATGCCCGCGCTGTCATAGCCGCGATATTCGAGGCGCTTCAGGCCCTCGGTCAGGATGGGAACGATGTCCCGGTTGGCGATGGCGCCGACGATTCCGCACATGGGGCCGATTCTCTCACGGGGTCGGTGACCCGCGAATTTCGGGAAATCCCGCCGCCGTTACATCCGTCACGCCTGCGGCAGCGTTTCAAGGCACGCCGTGCAGGACGAAGGCGGCCCAGTGGGCGGGGGCGGCGTGGGGGCCACGAGCGCGTGCCAGCTCGAGCTTGGTCTCGCGAAGGGCCTTCGCCGGCGGCATGCCCTTGCGAAGGCGGCCGTAGAAACGCGGCATGAAGTCGGCGGCGGCGGCATCCGACACCGGCCACAGCGTGAGGAGCACGTCGCGCGCGCCGGCCTGCAGGAGCGCGTAGGGAAGGCCCATCACGCCTTCGCCTGCCAGCAGCGTGCCTCGCCCGGTGTCGCAGGCCGATAGCACGACGAGATCGCTGCGCAGCCGGTAGACGGGCCATTCGGCCGCGGTGACGATGCCGTCGTTCGACTCGTCCGTCGGGTCCTTCGCGAGCACCACGCCGGACAGGCTGCTGCCCCGGGGCGAGAGGAACGCGTGGGAGGCGATGTGGATGTAGCGGAAGCGCTCGAGATCGCCGCTGGCATCCAGCTTCGCGAAGGCGGCCTCGGTGGCCTGCGCTCCCATGAGCGTGACGCGCCGTTCGCCGGGGAAGAGGTTCGCGACGGCGGTCACCTCGCGCTCGGCCGCGGGCAGCTCGGGCCAGTCTCCCCCGGCGCGGCTCACGCCGATCCCGAGGAACTCGCGGTTCGCGCCGGGCGCGAGCACGCGCGCCGCCCTCGCCTTGCCCGCCGTGATGACCGCGAGCGAGGGCGCGATCGTGATCTCGTGGTTCTCGACGACCCGCTTGCCGCTGATCTCGAGCAGCTCGAAGGGCAGGAAGGCGAGGGCGCCGTCCGGGGACACGATCCAGCGCGGCGACTTGCCCACGTGCGGCGCGAGGGGCGCGAGGAGATTCCGCGACAGGAAGCGAGCGATCTCGGTGGCGTCCTTCGTGCGCTCAGTGGCGCCAGGAGGCTTCGACAGCGACCACCGGTAGCCGTCGGCCGTGCGCCAGACGCGCTCGCTCGCCGGGTCCGTCGTTGCGGTGAGCCGACGCAGCGCTTCCACGGTATCGGCCAGGCGATCCACGCGGCCGAGGTCGATTCCCGTGACGGGCAGGTCCTTTCCGGCAAGGAGTGCGACGACGCGATCGTCGTCCACCACGTAGTCGATGAAGACGGCGCCCTTCGGTAGCGTGGCGATTCGATCGGCGAGCCGGAAGCGCCTCGTCGTGCCGGCGGCAGGTCGCAGGGTTCGCAGCCTGGCTTCGGCCTCGGCGCGTTCGTTCGCTGCCCGAAGGTACGGCGCCGAGCCGGGCTCGCTTGCCGCCAGTGCTTCCTCGGCCTTGGCGAGCCGCCATGCCGCTTCGCGGGCTTCGGCCCTCGCCACCTGGCCGCGGCCGCTCACGGCGCCCGGCTCGGCGAGGGATCGGCCCTTGGCGAGCTCGGCCACTTCGAGGGCGCGGGTGGGGTCGGTGGCGGCGAGGAGGCGGACGTAGGTCTTGTAGCCGGCCAGCTGGAAGAGCGATTCGATGCCTTGGGAGAGCTGGCGGCGGTGGGTATCGCTTCCGCCGGCGAGAGCGCCATCCCTCGCCTCGCTGCGCTCAAGGAAAGTCTCGAGCACGTCCCGTGCTGCGGCATCCTTGCCGCCCGCGATCAAGAAGGTGGCGAGGCCACGAAGGGATTGCAGCGTATTCGGGTGAAGGCGACCCAAGCGCCCCTCGACAGCTTCGAGGACCCGTCCCTGAAGCGAGATCGCCTCATCATGCCGGCCCAGCGCGGAAAGGGCGGCCGCGCGGATGAAGGCAGCCGCCAGTTCGGAGGGGCTACTCTCGTTCCAGTGAGCATCCGCCGCCGGAACCTCGGACGTGACCAATTCAAGCGCGCGATGCGCATCGCCCGCCAGGAGACGAACGTAGGCAAGTTGCTGTCGCAGCTCCCTGGCGCTCGCATCGCTTGAACCCGCGGCGTCCCGGCGCGCCGTCTCGATGATGTCGAGGGCGCCCTCGATGTCGCCCAACCTCAGGGTAATGAAGGCGAGATTTCGCGCCGCTTCCTGCGTCTGGCGATTCGCGACACCCATCACCCTTCGACGAATCGGCAGCACCTCGCCGAAAAGCTCGCGCGTCTCGTCCAGCCTGCCTTGCGCCCAGAGCATCGATGCGAGCAAGGTCTTCATGCGAACGATCTCGGAGTTCTCGCGGCCGAGAGCCTCCTGTTGCGCCGGAAGGGCGGACTCCACCTCCCGGAGCACCGCCTCGCTTCCGTATCTCTCCCAACGGACTGCCATCAGGTTGTGCCAGGCAAAGACCGACTGCTCGTGATTCGGGCCCAGGGATTTCGCTCGGGCGGAATAGACGTCTTGAAACAGCGGCTCGGCATGAGCAAGATCCCCGGCGTCTCGCAACGCGGCGGCAAGATTGTTCTTGGCCCGAATGGTCTCGACGGCTGCCGCCCCGTCCACCCGTTCGCGACGAGCGACGAGATCTTCGAGGACCGCGATCGCGTCCTTCGTGCGTCGCTTGTTGCGCAAGGCAACCGCAACCAGGTTCTGGGCCTCGAGGGCCGAGGAGGAATCCTCCCCCTTGGATTCCCGCGCATCACGCCAGGTTGAAGTCGCCACCGCATGCATTTCGTCTATCCGGCCCAGCTGGAACAACGACTGCGCACGCACCAACCCTGCCGAAATTCTCACGTCCAGCGGGGACGTGGTGCCCGCGACCGAATCGAGGCGTTCGAGGATCGAAAGCGCATCGGCGTATCGGCGTTCGCGGTAGGCCGCCCTCGCTGCCGAAAGGAGACAGTCAGACTGCGCCGTGCCTGCATCGGTGGCACCGGCGGGCAAGGCGCACACCTGCGCGCGCGCGCCGGTTGCGCAAGCGACACCGAAACAGGCGACGAGGACTGCTGTCGCCTTTCGAAGGCTCAATGGTATAAACGAAGGACCCATCGACCGCGCAATCAGGGAGGATTGGCATGAAGACTAAAGCACCCAAGGCCCCGAAGAAAGCAAAGGCAGCGCCGACAGCCAAGGCGCGGATCAACAAGCTGCCCAAGGGAAGCAGCCTCGTCGTCCCCATCGTGAAGCGAAAGGTCGTGACTCACACGATCAACGTTCCCAAGGACACCGACGAGGTCGTCGTGAGAATCGTCCTGGGTGGCGCAAGGGCGAAACCGCTTGCCTACATCGGACCCTCGAGCACGCCGGACGACGACGTGGGTTGAGGCGTCGTGCCGGCAGGGGCTTTCCTCAGGAGGCGGACGCCCTCTGCTCCGCCCGCTCCGCCGCCCGCTTGAGTCCGGCGGCGCGAAGCGAAACGGCGACGAGGCGCCATTCCGAAGGGCCTGAGGCCCTGGGAACCCCGTTCGCCTCGCTCAAGGCGAACTCCGTCCAGTCCGCCGGCGGGTCTGCGGGATTCACCCCGCTCACGCCCCAGACATAGGTGCGGCCCGCCTCCAGCTTCACGGATTCGGGCAGGGTGTAGCTGCCGCCTTCCACGCGGGCCTTGTGCACCACTTCGCCTTCCTGCGTGGCGACCTCGAGTCGCGCCAGGTTCGGGCGCCCCTTCCAGCGGTAGGTCCTGGCCTCGCTCGCCGTGACGAAGCCGTCCGGCCCCTCCAGCAGGCGCGTGTCGGCGCTGCGCATGCGCAGGCTGCCGAGCGCGACGTCCTGGTTGGTGATCTTCACCTTGCGAAGCTGCGCATCCACCGTTCGCACGGGATCGAGCATTCCGCTTTCGGCCTTGGGTCCCTGCGGCATGAGCGCGATCGTGGCGGGGCCCCGCACCGGCTGGATGCTGCCGGCGGCGGAATCGAGCAACTCGACACGCGCGCCCTCGGGCACCGACAGGCGGGCGCCGGGCTTGAGCGTATCGAAGAGGGCAACGGGTTGCGTCGAGCCCGCGCGGGTGACGGCGCCGCGAACGTCCGTGACTAGCAGGTCGGCCGCGAAGGAATCGGTGCACCCGATGAGCAGCAGCACCGCCGCGAACGCGAGCGTGGCGAGGCCGGTGGGGGCGCCTTCGTCTCGTTGCGGCTGCGGAATCATCGGAATCTCCCGGGGGGAAGAAAGCTCCCTCCGGCGCGAGCCGGAGGGAGTGGAATGCGGGCGGAATGCTCTTGGCCTCACTTCGCCCGGCCAGTTCGCAGGAGAGGAGGGCCCCGCGAACATGAATTCACTGTACGCGGGGGTCCGGCCGGTCGAAATGCGAAATAGCGCAATCAAATTGCCGAATATCACGCAAATGCGACCTCAGGGACCTTTCCAGCCCCAGGCTTCGACGGGGTCGTGACCGCGCAGTTCGAGGGGACCCAGGGCCTCCAGTTGTGCCGCCCCCGCCTTCTCCCGGACGGGCCCGCTGAGGACGGCCCGGAAGCCCAGCCGCTTGGCCTCGTCCTGGAGGCGGGCGGCCACGTTGGCGGCATCGGCCACGGCGGTGAAGTTGAACCGTTCGCGCGACCCGACGTGACCCACGACCCCTTCGCCCGCGGCGAGTCCGACCCCCACCTCGAGCGGCGGTTCGTTCCGCTTGGCGCGCTGGGCATTGAGGTGGTCGATGCCCCGCAGCAGGTCCTCGGCAGCGCGGAAGGCGGCGCCTGCGGGATCGTCGATGGCCTTGGGCGCCCCGAAGACGGCCATGACGCCATCACCGCGAATGTTGTCGAGGAAGCCCTCGTGCTTGTGGACCGCCGCCACCGCGACATCGTGGAACCGGTTGAGGAGCGCCATGGCTTCCTCGGGCGTGGCCTTTTCCGTGAACGCCGTGGAGCCTCGCAGGTCCGCGAAGAGGAACGCGAGCGTGCGAGTGGCTGCGCGATGCCCCGGTTCGATGCGGCCGGCGAGAATGCCCTCGAGCACGGGCGGGCTCACGTAGCCGCCGAAGGCGTGCGTGAGCCGGTCCCGCACGCGGCGGTGGTCCCGGGCATCGAGCGCTGCGCGCGCCGCAACGGCGAGGGACACCGTGAGCAGCGCCGCGGCGACGGGCAGGTGCGTGCCGGCGCGAAGCAGCATCACGGAGCCCACGACGAGGCCCGTCGCCGCGAGTCCACCCGCGACGAGCGCGAGCCGCCAGTCGCGCACGACGAGGAGCAGGGCACAGGCCGACAGCAGGAAGACGAGCGTGGCCGGATGCGCGGGCTCGATCGGCGTGCCGTGCAAGGCCGTACGCAGCACCTGCGCGTGGGCGAGGACACCGGGTGCATCCTTGCGCCCGTCGGGTTCCCATCCCGCGAGATTCACGGGCTGCGCGATGCGGTCGGTGAATCGCTGGGTCTCGCCGATGAGCACGATGCGGCCGCCGAAGAGGCGCTCGAGACCGGCGGGATCCTTCAGCTCGAGCACGCGGGCGAGCGACACGTAGCGATAGGGCGTTCCCAGCGCGTAATCGGTGATGCCGGCCCGGCAGTTCTTCGACAGCCCCGAGCACAGGCGTCCCGCGAAGGTCGGGAACGCGCCATCCTCCGTCGGCAGCGCGAGCAGGTAGCGGCGCGTCACGCCGTCGATGTCGCGACCGAACAGCGCCAGACCCATGCGCTGGTCGTCGACGACGGCGAGGAACGGCGTGTGAATGGTCTTGGCGGCACCCTGGCCATCCACGGCGAGCGCGACGACGAACGGCTGCACGGCACGGGCGGCGGCAAGGCCCCTGGCGAGCGCGAGGTCGAGCCCGGGGCGGATGGAATCGAACGATTTCTCCGGCAGCGTGACGTCGAGCCCGATGGCCTTCGGTTTTGCCGCCGCGATCTTCGCGAGCGCTTCGCCCAGGGGCGCGTGCCAGAGCGCGAGGGGTTCGCCAATGGCCTTCTCGGTCGCCTCGTCGAGGCCCACGATGACGATGTCGTCGGGCGCGCTCTTCGGCCCCGCGGCGCGCAGGACGCCGAAGGATTGGTCGAGGGCGAAGAGATCCGCCCGTTCCGCGAGCGGAGTCCAGGCGAAGAGGAATCCCGCGATCGCGACGGCGGCCACGCCCGGCCAGGGGATCGGCGGGCGTTCGGTGGGCGCGGCGGCGGGCTTTCGCGGGGAGGGCATGGGGCGGGCGTATCTTAACGCGCCGCCTTCGCGGTGCTAGACTCGACGCTCCCCCAAGATGGCAAACCTCCCGAGATGAACGGCGAGCCCCCGACCCCTGCGCAACTGGCTTCGATCCCGGATTCCTTCGTCCGCAATCTCGCCGCGCTCGGCCGCGTGCGCACGTACCCGAAGAACACGGTCTTCATCACCGAGGGCGATTCCAGCGACTCGGTGTTCGTGATCCTCTCGGGCAAGGTGAAGGCCTTCGTCTCCGATTCGGAAGGGCACGAGCTCATCCTGAACAACCAGGTGCCCGGCGACTACGTGGGCGAGATGGCCCTGGACGGCAAGCCGCGCTCGGCTTCCGTGGTGACGCTCGAGCCCACCACGTTCTCGGTGGTGCAGCGCGAGCCCCTGCTCGAAGCCATCCGCCAGAATCCCGATTTCGCCCTCGAGATGATCGGCAAGGTCATCGAGCGCGCCCGCGAGGCCACGGACAACGTGAAGAACCT
>Ga0138256_10006256_pt1 | contig 12595 bp, 12 predicted proteins | sample KNB2016incub_MG_FD_105486 | JGI IMG/M metagenome (GOLD analysis project Ga0138256, IMG submission 105486) | Active sludge microbial communities from wastewater in Klosterneuburg, Austria - KNB2014incub_MG | ecosystem: Engineered > WWTP > Activated sludge > Unclassified | place: Austria... | reverse complement strand
TCGTGCCCCTCGGGCTCGATCTACAAGCGCGAGGAAGACGGCATCGTGCTGATCGACCAGGACAAGTGCCGCGGTTGGCGCATGTGCATCTCGGGCTGCCCGTACAAGAAGATCTACTACAACTGGCAGACCGGCAAGGCCGAGAAGTGCATCTTCTGCTACCCGCGTATCGAGGCAGGCCAGCCCACCGTGTGCTCGGAAACCTGCGTGGGCCGCATCCGCTACCTGGGCGTGCTGCTGTACGACGCAGACCGCATCCAGGAAGCCGCCAGCGTGGAACGCGATCGCGACCTGTACCAGGCGCAGCTCGACATCTTCCTGGACCCCAACGACCCCGAAGTCATCAAGCAGGCGCGCATCGACGGCATCCCGGACAACTGGATGGAGGCCGCACGCAACAGCCCCGTGTACAAGATGGCGGTGGACTGGAAAGTGGCCCTGCCGCTGCACCCCGAGTACCGCACGCTGCCCATGGTGTGGTACGTGCCGCCGCTCTCGCCAATCACCGCCGCCGCCAACGCAGGCCATGTGGGTGCCAACGGCGAGATTCCGGATGTATCGCAGTTGCGGATCCCGGTGCAATACCTCGCAAACCTGCTGACGGCCGGTGACACCGCTCCTGTGGTGCGTGCGCTCGAGCGCATGCTGGCCATGCGCGCCTACCAGCGCGAAAAGCACGTCGACCAGCGTCAGAACCTCACGGTGCTCAAGCAGGCGGGCCTGACCCTGAACGAGGCGGAGGACATGTACCAGACCATGGCCATCGCCAACTACGAAGACCGTTTCGTGATCCCGACCACCCACCGGGAATATGCCGAAAACGCTTTCGATATTCGGGGCGGCTGCGGATTCTCGTTCGGTAACGGATGCTCTGACGGCGCCAGCGATGTGAGCCTGTTCGGGGGCAAGAAGCCGCGCACCATCCCGATCAAGGCCACCCTCTAAGGAACTGCCATGTTCAAGAAAAAACCGGAGTCTCTGCGCATGACGCTCAGGGCGCTGGGATACCTGCTGAGCTACCCTGATGCGCAGTTGCGCGCGGTGTTGCCGGAGCTGGCTGAGGCGTTGCAGGTCGATCAGGCACTCAAGGCAGATCGTCTTGCAGAACTGCAGGCCCTGTGCCGTCAGCTCGCCGCCTACGACCCGATGGAGGCCGAGTCGCGTTACGTGGAAACTTTCGACCGCGGGCGTTCAACCTCTCTGCATCTGTTCGAGCATGTGCACGGCGACTCCCGCGACCGTGGTCCTGCGCTCATCGATCTCATGAAGACCTACGAGCGTGCAGGGCTGCAGTTTGATGCGCCGGAGTTACCCGATCACCTGTCGGTGGTGCTTGAGTTCGCATCCACCCAGCCGCCCGATGTCGCTCGCAGTTTCCTGGGGGAGATGGCGCATATCCTCACCACGCTGTTCAGCGCCCTGCTGGCGCGTGGCAACCCCTACGCCAGTGTGATTGCGGCAATCCTGGAAGTTTCTGGTCAGCAGGTTCAGGCCGTACCTGTACCGCCTGAGCCAGAAGTCGATGAATCCTGGGATGAGCCCGCCGCCTTTGATGGTTGCAGTACCCGGGGTCAGGCCAAACCTGGCCAGCCGCAACCCCTGCATTTTGTCCGTAATACCCGTGCACCAGAAGGAGCGTCCGTATGACCGCCTGGCTTGATTCCCTGCTGTTTGGCATCTATCCCTATATTTGCCTGGCTGTTTTCTTTATCGGCAGCCTGATCCGCTTCGACCGCGACCAGTACACTTGGAAAAGCGATTCGTCCCAACTCCTGCGCACGGGCAGCCTGCGCTGGGGTAGCAACCTGTTTCACACCGGCGTGCTGGTCCTGTTCTTCGGGCACTTCGTGGGCATGCTCACGCCCCACGTTCTGTACGAGCATTTCATGAGCGCTGGCGCCAAGCAGATCATGGCCATGGTCGTGGGGGGTGTTGCCGGTGTGATGGGCATCATCGGCCTGTCGCTCCTGCTGCACCGCCGTCTGTCGGATCCGCGCATTCGCGCTACATCCAAGACCAGCGATATCGTGCTGCTGTGGCTGCTCTGGGCCCAACTGGCCCTGGGTCTTGCGACCATCCCGCTGTCTGCGCAGCACTTGGACGGTTCCATGATGATGAAGCTGGCTGAATGGGGTCAGCGCATCGTGACCTTCCGCTCTGGAGCGGTAGACCTGCTTGCAGAAGCGGGCTGGATCTTCAAGCTGCACATGTTCCTGGGCATGACCGTGTTCCTGATCTTCCCGTTCACCCGTCTGGTGCACGTCTGGAGCGGGTTTGGCACGCTGGCCTATGTGCTGCGCCCCTACCAGCTGGTGCGTGCTCGGCGCCTGAATCTGCCTGCCGGGCACAACCAGCCTGGTGGCAAGCATTCCGCCTGAGTACCTGTTGACGAATGCCACCCCGTAGGAGAAATCATGAGTGGATGTGGAACGGGGGGCTGCGGTTGCGCAACCACCCCAGAGAAAACCAACCCGCTGACGGCCGAGCAGCAGGCTGCGTACGACGCGCTGGTCAGCAGCCTGGCTGCCACCGACAGCGACCTGCCCACTGAGGCGCCTGCTTTGGTGCCGCAGGCTGCATTGCACGATGCGCCTGTCGCGCGAGTCAATGGTGTTGCCTTGCATGGGCCAGGAGAATGGCTCGATCCCGAAGTGCTGCGCCAGCGTGCCTGTACCGAGTTGCTCCGTCAGGCGGCCCAGCGGGCCGGGCTGCTGGCTGCAGACGATGTTCCGCACACCGACGGAAGCACGAGTGCCAGCGCAACAACAGCGATCGAGCAGCTGCTTGACCGCGAGCTGCAGGTTCCCGAACCCTCGGAAGAAGCGTGCCGTCGTTACCACGATGCCCATCCCGCTGCCCATGTACAGGGCGAGCGGGTTCAGTTGCGGCATGTGCTGTTCGCCGTCACGCCAGGGGTTGACGTCAAACAGCTGCGGCTCAGGGCCGAGGCGTTGTTGCTGGAACTGCGCTGCGCCGACGACGGAGGTGCTGCTTTTGCCGCCGCAGCGCAAAAGTGGTCCAACTGCCCAAGCGGTAGCCAGGGCGGTGACCTCGGCTGGCTCACCCGTGCCGACTGCGCGCCTGAGTTTGCACGCGAGGTTTTTGGCAGTGCGGAAATCGGTGTGCTTGCGCGCCTCGTGCACAGCCGGTTCGGCTTGCATGTCGTCGAAGTGGTGGCCCGCGAGGCGGGGGAGCAACCCTCATTCGAGCAGGTCCGTGGCGCTGTGGCGCTGGCACTGCGCCAGCAGACCTGGATGAACGCCCTGCGCCAGTACCTGCAACTGCTCGCGGGCGCCGCCGTGCTTGAAGGCGTTGATATCGACGGCGCGGCAACTCCCCTGGTTCAGTAAGCGCCTTGTCTCGCAAGTTCAGTCATGCCGGATGACGATCTGCTTGCGCGTCTGCGCAGCTTCAATCAGGACGCCTTTCCGCAGTACCGCCAGCAGTTCAAGGCACTGGTCGAAGACGGGCAACACCCGACGACCTTGTTCATTGGCTGCTCGGATTCGCGACTGGTGCCCCATCTTCTGACGGGATCCGGGCCGGGTGAGCTTTTCCTGGTCCGCAACGTTGGCGCCTTTGTGCCGCCCTACGATGGCTCTTACGGACTGCATGGTACGGCGGCAGCCATCGAGTTTGCCGTTCTGAGCTTGCATGTCAGTCGCATTGTGGTCTGTGGGCACAGCCACTGTGGTGCCATCAAGGCGATGTACGGCGAAGTGCCGCCGGAAGCGCACAACCTGCGGCGGTGGCTGGATCTGGGACGCGAGGCTGCCTTGCCGGTCATGCCTGGCCCGGAGGCACTGCGCCGCACCGAGCAGCGGGCAGTGGTTCTCCAGTTGGAGCGGCTGATGGATTACCCCATGGTTCGCAGCCGTGTCCAGGAGGGCAAGATCACCCTTCATGGTTGGCACTATGTGATCGAAGAGGGTGAGGTGCATGTGTTCGATGTGCAGACCGGCGGATTCGTGGCCGCCTCGGTCGCCACGACCAGCGGCACCGGCCCCTACCATCCTTACGTTGAACACGACGGTCAGGTGCTGGCGGACGACTAGGCCGGACTGCTTCAATGGCCCAGCTTCGGTATGGCTGTGGATGTGTCTGAGCCGTTCCGGTGATTCTCGGTCCTTACGCTGCCGGGAGCGCAGGGTCCGGATGCTTCAGCCGGGAAAAATCGCCGCGCAACCGCGTGCGCTGCTGCACCACGCCCGCGCCGGAGTTGTGGATAAACCCGATGGTTTGGCAGGGCATCGACGCGGTAACAAATATTTACTTTCCTTGAAAATCAAGACCTTGCGGGTGCTGACGCGCTAGAGCAGGTAAACCCCGAAAGTGCGGTCAATCCCGAACCGCTAAACTGCCGGGTTACTGCCGCCTGGCATTCACGCAGGCGCACCGCACCCCCGGGCCGCGTGGCTGCAGGGAGGATTTTCTGCAGAAATAGCAACGGGATTCGTACCATGAAGCGAGAAAACCTGGGCCGTGCGCACGACGTCACGGCCACACAGCCCATCAGCCTCGATGTGCTGAAGGAGAAATACCTCAAGGCGGGCGAAACCAGTGCCGAGGACCTGTTCCGGCGTGTGGCGCGGGCGCTGGCTTCGGTCGAAACCGAGGCCGAGCGCGACAAGTACGAGGCCCTGTTCCTCGCCAACATGCACGCGGGTGCCATCGGCGCCGGGCGCATCATGAGCGCCGCCGGTACTGACATCCAGGCCACGCTGATCAACTGCTTCGTCCAGCCCGTGGGCGACTGCATCCAGGGCATGGACGATGAGGGCTTTCCCGGCATTTACGAGGCCCTGCGCGAGGCCGCAGAAACCATGCGCCGCGGCGGTGGTGTGGGCTACGACTTTTCGCGCATCCGCCCGCGCGGCGCCGAAGTCAAGGGAACGCACTCCATGGCCTCGGGCCCGTGCAGCTACATCAATGTTTTCGACCAGTCCTGCTCCACCGTCGAGAGTGCGGGCGCCCGCCGTGGTGCGCAGATGGGCGTGCTGCGCATCGACCACCCCGACGTGCACGACTTCATCACCGCCAAGCGCACCCCCGGCCGGTGGAACAATTTCAATGTTTCGGTCGGTGTGAGTGATGCTTTCATCCAGGCGGTGATCGACGACCAGCCCTGGGAGCTGGTGCACAAGGCCCGCCCGGGCGCCACCGTGATGGAACAGGGCGCCTACCAGCGTGGCGACGGTCAGTGGGTCTACCAGAACCTGCCCGCACGCGAGCTGTGGGACACCATCATGAAGTCGACCTACGACTTCGCCGAGCCCGGCATCCTGTTCCTGGACCACATCAACCAGGACAACAACCTGCGCTACTGCGAAAAGATCGCCGCCACCAACCCCTGCGGCGAACAGCCCCTGCCGTCGTACGGCTGTTGCGACCTTGGTCCCATCATCCTCACGCATTTTGTGCGTAACCCGTTCGGTTTCGATGGCGCTCCGTCCTTCGACTTCGAATCCTTTGCCAAGTCGGTGTCGCTGCAGGTGCGTGCGCTCGACAACGTGCTCGACGTCACTTTCTGGCCCCTGCCGCAGCAGGATGCCGAGGCCAAGGCCAAGCGCCGCATCGGCGTGGGCTTTACCGGCATGGGCAACACCCTGGCCATGCTGTGCTTGCGCTACGACAGCGCCAAGGGCCGTGCCATGGCTGCGCGCATTGCCGAGTACATGCGCGACTGCGCCTACGGAGCCTCGGTGGAGCTGGCGCGCGAAAAGGGGGCTTTCCCACAGTTTGATGCCGACGGGTACCTGGCCGACGGCACCTTCGCCAGCCGCCTGCCTGCTGCGCTCAAGAAGCAGGTCCGTGCGCACGGCATCCGCAACAGCCACCTGCTGTCGATTGCGCCCACCGGCACAGTGAGCCTGGCCTTCGCCGACAATGCCTCCAACGGTATCGAGCCGCCGTTCTCCTGGATGTACAAGCGCAAGAAGCGCGAGGCCGACGGCAGCATGGCCGAGTACGCCGTGGAAGACCATTCCTGGCGTCTGTACCGCGAGCTGGGCGGCGACGTGTCCAAGTTGCCAGAGTATTTCGTCTCTGCGCTCGAGATGTCGGCCCAGGACCACATCGCCATGATGGAAGCGGTTCAACCCTTCGTGGACACGGCCATCTCCAAGACCGTCAACATCCCGGCCGACTACCCCTACGACGACTTCAAGGGTCTGTACCTGCAGGCCTGGCGTGCGCGCCTCAAGGGGCTGGCAACGTACCGTCCAAACAGCATCTTGGGCTCCGTGCTCGAAGTGCATGCCACGCCCGTGGCCGACAAGCAGGCCTCCGCCGCAGCGCCCGAAGCCGCACCCGTGGACCCGATGCGCACCGTGATCGAAAGCCGTCCCAAGGGGGCCCTCTCCGCTGTGGCCGAGAAGGTGGACTACTGGACGCAAGAGGGCCAGAAGCGCCTGTACCTCATCGTTTCCTTCCTGCCGGTGCCCAATGCCGAGGGCACGGGCACGGTGGACCGCGCGATTGAGTTTTTCATGCCCGTGGGCCAAAGCGGCGAGTCGCAGCAGTGGGTCACATCGAGCATGCGCCTGCTGTCGCTCGCTGCGCGCGGCGGCTTCCTGGAGCGCGCGCTGTCCGACATGCGCAAGGTGGCTTGGGACCGCGGCCCTGTGCGTCTGGGAACGCACCAAAAGGACGATGGCACGCACGTGCCCAAGTGGCATGACTCCGAAGTGGCAGCGATTGCCTACGCCATCCAGAACATCCTGGCGCGCCGTGCACGGCAACAAACCCCGGCTCCTGTGCTGGAGGCACCCCAGGGCGATGCTGCGCTGGCAGCCACGCCGCCGGTCATGGCAGGCAAGAAGTGCTCCGAATGCGGTGCCCACGCCATGATCCGCAAGGATGGCTGCGATTACTGCACCCAATGCGGTCACCTCGGTAGCTGTGGGTGAGTAGCCGGCCCGTCATTCCGGTCAGGCCGGAGGCGGGCAAACCCTCTCCCGAGGCGCTGGCACAACTGGACCGGCGCTGGCGGCTACGTTACCGGGTGCTTGTGCCCCACCTGCTGGGCTTTTTTCTGGCCATGTTGCGGCTGCTTGCCGCCTTTCTGTGGCACGGTGTTGCCGCTGTGTGGGGCACGCGCCGCAGGGCAAGGTACGGCCGCCAGCGGGTCGATGGCAGGTCCGGATGACGATTATGGAAAGAGGCCAGGACATGGACCCACAGACAGGACAGGCCGCCAGCGTTGATCTTCCGGGTCTTCTGAGCGCCGTATTGCAGGCGCGCCAGACGGTTTTGCCCAGGCGCCTGGGCGACCCCGGGCCCGATGCCGGGCAACTGCAGGCCATTGTGGGTGCTGCGTCGCACGCGCCCGACCATGGCCAACTGCTGCCCTGGCGCTTTGTGCTGGTGCCGCAAGATGGGCGCGAGCGGCTGGCGGACGCCTTTGCCACTGCGCTGCGCGAGCGGGATCCGGCTGCGACGCCAGAGCAACTGGCACAGGCGCAGGAAAAAGCCCACCGAGCGCCCGTGCTGCTGCTGGTGGTGGTGAATGGTGTTTCGGGCGACCCTGAAATCGACCTGCACGAACGTCTTGTCTCTGCCGGATGCGCCGTGCAGAACGTCTTGCTCATGGCCACTGCGCTGGGCTTTGGCTCTGCGCTCACCAGCGGCAAAGCGCTCAAGTCGGCTAGCCTGCGATCGCTCTTCGGTCTGGTGGAGGGCGAGCATGCCTTGTGCTTTGTCAGTCTGGGCACGGTGCTTTCGCGCAAACCCGCCAAGCCCCGCCCCGGGATTGACGACTATTTTTGCACCCTGGCTTCGCAAGGCAACGGCGCACCCCTGGCGGGCGCGAGTCGAAGTCAACCGGAAAACCGCGGGGAGCCGCCTTGAACCGTCGGAAAAGCCCCATGGCACCTGACAAGACAACTCGCCGTTGGAGTGAGTGCGCCATGGACCTGCCCTCGCCGCGCACGGCGTACGGCGTGCCCTGTTGCTTTGCGCTCCCAGGCGTGCAGAAGGGCGCTGCGTCGTCCCGCCTTGCCTGGCACGCCGATCGCGGCATCCTCAGGCGCATCTGCCTGAAGCGGTTTTAGCGTTCAACAAACATCACCCAAAGACAGGAGAAAGCCATGGAAATTGCAAGTTTTGACGATCTGCTGCTGGCAGCGCGTGCGCAGCCCGAGCCGCAACGCCTGCTGTTTGTATTTGCCGGAGTGGAATTGCCCGACGATGCCACACCGCAGCAGAGGGAGCGCTTTGCTGCCGGACAAGGCGGAGCGCTGGTGCCACTGATGTGCGTGGACAAGCTCCCTGATGAAATTGCCTCGTTTGAGACCCTGGCAGAAGAATCCCGCCAGTTTGGGCACGACTGGGTCATCGTGTTTGCCGCAGCCATGTCGGGCACCCTGAACCATGTGCCCAGCAGCGAAGACGCAGAAAAACCCCTGCAACGCATGGTCGATGCCATCAAGCAGGGCGCGCACAGTGCTTTCATTCCGTTCAACCGGCAGGGCGAGCCGGTGCGCTTTGGCTGAAACCGCCATGGCCACCCGCACTGCACTTCCCGGATTCGGCGGGCCCGCTGTGGGGTTCGACACCCCGTTCGAGATGCTGCAGGCCTGCCATGAGCGGGTGCTGCGCTCGCTGGATCTGCTGGAGCGGCTGACCGATTACCTGCACACCCGAGAGTGCGACGATTCCGCACGCCAGGCGGCGCGCGACGTGCTGCGCTACTTTGACATTGCCGCGCCGTTGCACCACGAAGACGAGGAACGCCACGTGTTTCCCCCGCTCTTGCGCCATGCGACCGCTGAAGTGGTGGCGGCGGTGCGCCAGTTGCAGCAGGACCACGAACAGATGGAAGCCCGCTGGAAGGCCGCCCGCGTGCGCCTGCAGGCACTGGCGGAGGGTCAAATCCAGCGCTTCACGGCGGAGGATGAAGCCGATTTCCAGCGCTTTGCCGAAGGTTATGCGGCCCACATCCGCACCGAGGAAGACCTGGTTTACCCGGCGGCCCGCGCCCTTCTGGCCCCTGAGGTGGTTGTGGCCATGGGCCAGGACATGCGGCAGCGGCGTGGTGCCGCGCAGTAGCCAGCGCCTGCCAGCGTCAGTGGACCACCACCGGGTTTTGCGCCAGCCCGGTATAACGGTCCAGCGTGTCTTCCACCTCTTCCTGCGTCGGGGCTTCGCGTTGCCAGGCGAGGATTTGTAACTGGAACATCTCTGCCCAGGAACCGTCGAGGTAGACCTCTTTGCCGGAGCGCTTGTCCACGATCTCGAAGCCATGGCGCGCCATTTGCGCAAGGGCAGGCGCGGCCTCGCCAGGGGCGCTGTCAGCCGCCAGGGTATCGGGCAGCATGTGGACCACCACGAAGGAATCCGAGTCGTAGAGCATATGCATGGTGTTCTCCCTGAACTGGTTTCCTGTGAGATGGCTGCGCGCCGCTGAAGTTCAAGGTCGCGCAGCCTCCATGCCTCCAGTATTCCACGAAACCGGCATGCCTTGCTGGCCGCCGACCGGTGGGCGGGCAGATCAGGGGACTTCGCGGCTGCGCAGGTTCAGCTCGGCAAAGTCGCCGTTGGTCTGGGTGATGCGGATGCGCACCGGAAGGTAGTCGAGTTCGGGCGCCAGCCAGACCTGGGCCTTCTGGTCGTAGTCGCGGCGTGGCAGCCGCTGCAACTGCAGGGCGCGCACCATCCCCGTGGGCAGGTTCAGTGTTTCTTCGCCTTCCACGGTGAACGTCCACAGGTCGGCGGCGCGCGCGCTCACGGTGGGAATGGCGACACGCGTGCCCACTGGGTAGCGCTGCGGCGCTGCCGACAGCATGGCGCTCAGCTGCAGGAAAACGCTGAGCCGGTCCTGTGCGCCGGGCGAAATGGCCGCCGAAGGCGTGTTGGCACTGAAGCTCACCTGTCCTTGCGCAAAGTCGAAATGGGCTGCCCTCTCGCTGCGCGAACGGTCGCCAAAACGCCGGGGCTGCAGGCCCAGTGGCGAAATCTCGCCCACACTGGTCTGCGAACGCGAGCCCAGAAACAGCACGCTGATCTCCTGCCGGGCCTGGTACTGCTGGCCGTCGTGTTGCCACAGCAGCTCGGCCCTGGCGCTGTACTGGAAGCCCTTGGACTGGCCCGCCACCTCAAAGCCCAGGCGCACGGGCGCGGGAATGCGTACCGGGGCCGGTTGAGCACTGCCCGTGCCCTCGGCTGCCCCGGGCGGGGTGATGGCAATGGCACTGCCGCGTTCTGAAGCCGTGCTGTCGGCTTCGTTCAGGGGCGCAGCAAGGGGGGGCTCCGGGGGGGGCGTCAGCGCTGGTGTGACGGGGTCTTGCTCCATGGCGGTGTGGTCGGCGGTCTGCGCATCCGGCGTTGGAGGCACCGGGTCGTCGCTGCCCTGCGAGAGATCCTGGGCCGCCACGGCGTCCACTGCGGCGGTGGGTGCCTGCGTGGTGGGGGATGCTGCCGGAGGTGCCGGGCGGGGCCTTTTGCGCGGTGCGGCCTGAGGTGCTGGCGCGCCTTGCGCCGCCCGTGCCACAGGTGCGGAGGGCGGCGGTGCAATGGTGCGGGTGTTGAACACCGGCCGCGTGGCGGCCAGCAAAGGGGGGGCCGCTGGCACCGCCACGCCCAGCAACAGTGCGTGCAGTGCCAGCACCAGGGCGGTGACCACAAGCAGCGAGCGGCGGGGAATCATGCAATCGGTGGAAAAGGCGTCAGTGCCGAGGTTAACCGACGGCGCGCGATGAGCGCCCGGGAAGTGGCCATTTCGCCCCCCGGGCAGCGCAACGGCAGGCACCACCACGCTGGCGGGCTCCTAAAATCGGTGCGTCGTGGCAGTTCACCCTGCCGCCCCCCAGGACTCTCTTCTCTCCAACGCTCCGCACGCCATGAAACTTGCCTCCCTCAAGGATGGTTCCCGTGACGGCCAGCTCGTGGTCGTCTCGCGCGATCTGGGCACGGCCCACTATGCCACCGGCATCGCCCACCGCCTGCAGCAGGTGCTGGACGACTGGGGCTATCTCTCACCCCAGTTGCAGGACCTGTACGACAGCCTCAACGCGGGTCGTGCGCGCCACGCCTTTCCGTTCGATCCCCGGCAGTGCATGGCGCCGCTGCCGCGTGCCTACCAGTGTCTGGAGGGACGGGCCTACCTGCAGTACGCCACGCTGGAATGCCAGGTGCGCGGCACCGAGCTGCCCGAGGCACAGCGCCGCACGCCGCTGCTGCAGCAGGCTGCCAGTGATGGCTGCGCGGGGGCGTGCGACGACCTCGTGGCGCCCAGCGAGGCCATGGGCATCGACTTTGGCGCGGGGCTGGCCGTGGTCACGGGCGACGTGTTGCGCGGCAGCACACCCGCGCAGGCGCTCGACGGCATCCGCCTCGTCATGCTGGCCAACACCGTGGCACTGCGAAAGCTCGAACCCCTGGAGCGCGACCGCGGCCAGGGCCCGCTGCAAAGCCGTCCCGCCACCGCCTTCAGCCCCGTGGCCGTGACGCTGGACGAGCTGGGCGCCGCATGGGCCCAGGGCCGCGTGCACCTCACGCTGCAAACCACCTTGAACGGGCGCAAGGTGGGCCTGTGCGATTCCGGCGAGGGCATGGACTTCCACTTCGGTCAGCTCATCGCCCAGGCTTGCCAGACGCGCCACCTGCGCGCGGGCACCATCGTCTGCAGCGGCCCCGTGGGCATGAAGGATGCCGCCAGGGGCTACACCACCATTGCCGAGAAGCGCTGCCTGGAAACCCTGCAGGATGGCGAGCCCGTGACCGGGTTCCTGCAATCCGGCGACGCGATCCGGATCGAGATGAAGGGCAAGGATGGGCAGAGCCTGTGCGGAGCCATCGACCAGACGGTGGCGCTGGCCGACGCGGCGGAGTGACACCCCGCAGCCAGCCCGGCCCGCAGGTCATTTTCTCAGAGCCTGTTCACGATCTTTTCATGGTGCCCGCAAGGCAGCAAAACGTCGCAATCAAGGCGCACGCCGCAGGCCATGATGGCGGCCTGGACAAGGCGGGCAACGCGGAGTGCGGCGTTGCAAATCCTCGCCGGGCCACCAGCCCGGCTGCGGTTGCTGCCATAGCAGCCACCACCTGGGCGGGGCAACGGGCTCCATGAAAAGATCATGAACAGGCTCTAAGTGAAAACGGCCTAATCGCTTTAAATATAAGCGTTTATAGCTATAAATTTAATAGCAAAAAGAAGCGTGATCACCCAGCTTCCACCTCCACTGCGCAATCGTAGAACGTCGGCCCTTGCCCCAGGTCGGTCAGCGCCTGGCTGGTGAGCTGGTTCACGTTGTGGCCGTCAAGCCCGAGCTTGCGCCACCAGATGCCCAGGCCGTTGACCACGCCGGGCCTGGCGCGCTCGCTCACATGGGCGTGGCAGCGGTAGCTGCCCCGGTCGTTGAACACGCGCACCACGCTGCCGTCCTGGATGCCGCGCGCGATGGCGTCCTGCGGGTGGATCTCCAGCAGCGGGCGGCCCTCGATGTCGCGCAGGCTCTTCACGTTGACGAAGGTGGAGTTGAGGAAGTTGCGCGCCGGCGGCGAGATCATGGCCAGCGGGTACAGCGTCGCTGCTCCCGCCGCCTCGACCTGCACGGCGCAGTCGTAGAACGTCGGCCCCGCGCCCATGTCCGTCAGC
>Ga0138256_10006255_pt1 | contig 12595 bp, 10 predicted proteins | sample KNB2016incub_MG_FD_105486 | JGI IMG/M metagenome (GOLD analysis project Ga0138256, IMG submission 105486) | Active sludge microbial communities from wastewater in Klosterneuburg, Austria - KNB2014incub_MG | ecosystem: Engineered > WWTP > Activated sludge > Unclassified | place: Austria... | reverse complement strand
GATTACCGGCCGGGATGCCGCAAGCGTGGCCGCCGCCGTGGAGAAGTTGGGAGCCGGCGCGGGTGACAGCAGTCGCGTGATCGGCCGGGCGGTGGATGTGCGTGACCGCGCGGCGGTTGACGCGATGGTTGCTGAAGCCGTCAGCACGTTCGGGTCACTGAACACGCTCATCAATAACGCCGGCGTCGGGTTGTTCACCTCGGTGGAGCAGACGACGGATGAAGATTGGGCGAGTGTCATCGAGACGAATCTGACGGGCGTGTTTTATTGTTCCAGAGCCGCGATTCCCGTCCTGCGCAGTGCGGGCGGTGGATGGATCATCAATATTGCCAGCCTGGCGGGCCGGAACTACTTTGCGAATGCGTCCGCGTATTGCGCGTCCAAAGCTGGCTTGGTGGCGTTCAGCGAAGCGCTGATGCTGGAAGTGAGGAACGACAACATCCGTGTCAGCGTGGTGATGCCCGGGTCGGTGGCCACCGACTTCTCAGGTCCGTCAGGCAAACACGAAGACGAGTCGTGGAAGCTCACGCCCGCCGACATCGCCGAAGTGGTGATGGACCTGCTGCGCCATCCGTCACGCAGTCTGCCAAGCAAGGTTGAGATTCGCCCGGCTAGGACCAAATAGGGGGCCGGGTGTGTGCTCCGAAAACGACCTCAGAGGTCGTTTCGCGTGGACCAATCGAAACGACCTCTGAGGTCGTTTTTTGACACACCCGTCCCCCTACTTGTCGACGATTGTGCGGAAGCCGCCCATCAGCATCCGCTTGACGTCGAAGGGGCAATTCGCCGCGGCGAAGTCCATGCGCGGGTCTGCCATCACCTTCTTGTTCACCGCGTTGCGCTGTGCCTTCGATTTATGGGAAATCCAGGAGAACACCACCGTTTCGCCCGGCTTGACTTTCAGCTGCTTCGGAAACGACGACGACATACCTGCGATGTTCAGGTCGTCGCCAACACACTCCACGTACTGCAGCGCACCGTGTTCCATAAAGATCTTGCCGGCCTTGGCCGAGATCTTCCGGTATTCGGCAAGCTTTGATTTGGAGACAGGGAGCAGAAAACCGTCAACGTATTTGGCCATGCGTGCATTCTAACTGTGCTGGGGTGCTGGGCTACTCTGCTCGCAGGGTTCCCGCGGGGTCTACATTGCCGGCTCGCCTGGCAGGGATGTAACACGCAGCCATTACCACGGCGGCAATGAATCCCAGGACCGTAACGACTGTGAGGGGGTCGATGATCGGTGCCAGATCAGCCCATCGGGTGGCCGCGCGCAGGCAGAGGAGGCCGATGATGCCTCCCGGTACCGCCGCGATCACGGCGATGCGGGCACCGCGGCTCAATACCAGTCGCACGATGTCACGACGGCTCGCACCGAGCGTCGCACGGATGCCAAACTCCCGCGTCTGCTGCGCCACAGATTGCGCCACCACCCCGTACAAGCCGAGTGCAGCGAGAGTGATTCCCGCCACTCCGACGACACCCAGGAGCCAGGCGGCGGCGCGGAACGGATACATCTCGCGCGCGATCGTCTCCTCCATCGTCTGCATCGCGAGGACGTGACCAAGGGGGTCGGATTCGATCGCCGTTCGGAGCGCCTCCATCACGGCTGCAGGTGCGCCAGATGCAATGACAAAGATCGGCAGTTCACCAAACAGGTCGTTTGTTTGCCACAGCGCCGTGTAGAACGCCGGCCGGTTCGGACCAGTTTGGAGCGGCGACCTCGTATCGGCAACGACTCCAATAACCTGTCTTGCTTGCGCGTAGCCAGCGCCGCCGCGAGTGCCGTCCTGATTCAGCCGGACAAACGACCGGCCGATCGGATCAGCGTCCGGCCAGAGCTCCTGTGCGAGAGACTCGCTTATCACGGCCACCGCAGGCGCACCGATGACGTCGCGTCTGTCAAAATCCCGGCCGCGCAGAAGGGGAATACCGAGCGCCGCGAAGTACCCGGCGGACACGTGATTGCCTTCGGCTCCCCGGCCCGGGACGTTGGCCATCGCGTCGGTGGCAATCCATCTCGTGTAGACCGTTCCCATGTGATCTGATGGGAGCCGACTGGACAGTGCCGCACCCGTCACTCCAGGGGCCTGTTTCAGTCTGTTGAGCAACCCGGAATCAAATGTCCGTCGCTTGTCAGGGTAGTCCACAGAACTGTAGCGCCCAGGCGGCGGGACATCCGAGTACGTGTACGTCGCAGCAGTCACGCCATCCACCTTGTAGCCGGACTCGGGGAACTCCATCCGCACCAGGGTCATGCCGTACACGGCACCGACCATCAGCAAAACCACTGAGAGCAGAATCTGCGGAACGAGCACGCCGTACTGGAGACGGCGGCGGGCGCGCCTTGGAAGTCCCGCTCCAACGCCACCGCCGAGCGATGTCAGGAGTTCTGGCCGGCGAGCGCCAAGCGCCGGCGCCAGGCCGATGAGTACGCCTGTGCAGGCGCAGACGACAAGAGTATACGCGAGCACCTGAAGGTCCAGTGGGGCAGCGAAGACCAATTCTGCCGGCGAATAGGCGCGATAGAGGCGGATACAGATCCAGGCGACTCCCGTGCCTGCAATGCCTCCGCCGGCGGCAAGGAGGAGGCTCTCGAGCAGTCGCTGTTGAATGATCCGCCAGCCTCCGGCCCCCAGCGCCTGTCTCACCGCGAACTCGCGCTGTCGCGAGACGGCTCGTGCCGAGATGATGCCGGTGATGTTGACGCCGGCAATCAGCAGCACCATCAGCCCTGTAGCCATGACAACGGACGCGATGATGAGGATCGTGCGACTCACACCATCCTCTGCGAACGCGATTGGGGCGTCAGTTGACGGCAGGATTCGAACCGGACTTATCGCCGAGGCGATGGCCGCCGCTTGTCGCACCGAGACGCCCGGTTGCAGGCGTGCGACTAGACGATGACTGGATCCAGTCACAAGCCTGATGATCGCGGGATCACTCGTTGGAATGGCCTGGACCGAGGTGATCCAAAAGTCCGTTGTTCGCCAAGGCGCGGAGAGCCCTCGGAATGCCGGAGGCATTACGCCGATCACTGAGAACGAGAGTGCCCCTATGCGAGCGGGCTTTCCGATCACAGTCACATCCGAGTTAAAGACCTCGGCCCAAAGGTGGTGGCTGATGACCACGGCTCGCTCTGTGTTGGCGGGGTCGTCTTCGGCCGGGCTGAACCCTCGCCCCATCCAGGGCCGCACGCCCACGACATCGAAATAGCTGGCGGAGACGTGTTCTCCATGCCGGCGTGCCGCTCGGGCGCCTGCGACCACCAGCTCTGCCTGCTGTCCTCCATGTTTCGCGAAGTCCTGAAACGCCGTCTGTGTGGCCGCGCGGAAGTCACGAAGTGCAAGCGGCTTGTCGGCACTGATGTAGACGAGTGTGGATGGTGAGGCGGCCTGTGAGGTTGGGAAAAACACCGCCTTCACGACGCTGAAGATCGCCGTGTTGAGCCCGATGCCCAGAGCGAGGACGCACAGGGCGAGAGTGGTAAACGCGGGGCTGCGCCGAAGCGAACGCATGCCGTCCAGGAGATCGGACCGCAAGTGGTCTGCCACCGTGCCTGCCGAACCAAGTCGAACATGGCGTACTTCTTCGCGCATGTACGTCATGTTGCCGAGAGCGCGATAGCTGCGTGGTCGGGCCTGGTCTGGTGTGAGTCCCCTGGCTTCCAGTTCGTCCTGCTTCATCGCGCGATGCGTTTCGATCTCGCGAGCGAGGTCGCGCTCGAAATGCCGGTACTTGAGGCGGGCACGGAGGCGTCGGAAGAAGGTAGTCATGGCTGTCCTTAGGCGTTCTCGAGCACCAGACGGATGGCGGCGACCAGGCCTTCGAACTCGGCCTTTTCAGCGGCGAGGTGTTTGCGCCCCGCTTTGGTCAGCGTGTAGTACCGCGCCTTGCGGTTGTTGTCCGAAGGACCCCACTCTGCATCCACATAGCCATTGAGCAGCAGGCGCTGCAGCGCCGGATAGAGCGAGCTCTCTCCAACCTGCAGGACGTCTTTCGACAGCACCTTCAGGCGCTGTGCCAGGCCGTAGCCATGCATCGACTCGGACACGAGAACCCGCAGGATGAGCAGGTCGAGCGTGCCGGGCAACAGGTCGGGCGGAACGGTGCGGGCCATGGCCTCTCCTATCGTCTAACGATGGGAGAGTGTCGCGCCCGCGCGTGGCGCTTGTCAAGCCCTATCGTTTAACGATGGGAAGGGCTGGCCGACCCGGCCCGGCTCACTCGGGGACCACGCGGCCGACCGCCGTGCCTCATCAAGGGTGTCATAGTGATCGAAGTACGTGGCCACCGCAGCCGGCCACGCGTACCTCTGAGCCGTATCGAAGGCGACGTCGGCGCGTTCTCGGGCCAGAGCCGGCCGCCTGACCACACAGCTCACGGTCTGGGCCAGACCTTCCGGGGTTGCCGCAGCCAGCCAGGCGTTGTCATCGTTTGCGTACGTCAGGACGCCTCCGGACCTGGGCAGGACGACCGGAAGTCCGGACGCCATCGCTTCGAGTGGGCCGATGCCGAAGGGCTCGCGCGGGTTCGGATGCACAAAGACGTCCGCGCTCGCCAGCACATCCGCCAGTGTCTCTCGATCAACGTGTCCCAGCACCCGCAGGCGTCCTGGGGCTTCAGCGGCCGCAGAGCGTTCGATGGCGGCGCGCAGCGGACCGTCACCGCAGATGACGAGGCGTGCATTGATACCCCGGGCCACCAGATGACGGATCATTGCCGGCAGTCCCACTACATGCTTTTCCGGTGAGACGCGGCCGGCGTACACCAGCAGCGTGCCGGTGCTATCGCTACCCAGGCTGGAGAGCAGTTGCTGGCGCACGGCTTCGGATCGTCGCTCCGGACTGAAGCCGGAGACGTCGACACCCATCGGTCCCACGAGTACCCGCCCTTGCAGCCGCCGAAGGCGCCAGTCTGAGCCTGCGTGGCGGTCGACGATGGCGCGCAGTTCGTCGGCTGTGTAGTCGGAGTTGGCGATGTGGCCGTCAAACAGTGGCAGATACACGCGCCGAAGGTACGCACGCGTGGCAGTATCCGCCAGTCGCCCACCGCCAACCCAGACGCGGATGTTGTCGTCCAGTCGCTCGCAGCTCAGGCCCACCAGCGTGGGCCGGCGTCCGTCGCCCGCGCGGTGCTTCAACAAACCGTTGAAGAACGGCAACGCGTACTTGTCGCAGGTTTCAACAACGTCCGGGCGTTCACGCGCCAGAATCCGCCACACGGCCGACCGTCGTGCTGCGATGTACCGGTGGGGCAGCAGCAGGCGGTATCGCCGATCGAACAGCGGACTGCGGGGTGCCCGGACCGCATAGACGCGCGAAAACTCACCGCGACGGTCGCAGCTCGTCCGCTCTCCGGGCACCACCAGCGCCACGTGACGACGATGACGTTCGGCTCCGTTGAGGAGGGCTTCGTAGAACGTGCGGATGCCGCCCGACGTGCCGTGCCAGGCGTTGGTGAAATGAACGGTGCGTCTGTGCACTGATGCCTCAGCTTCGCAGAAAGGCGACGACCATGGCGGGCATCGCCTTGAGGTCCTGCCAACCGGAAGCGCTACCGCGACCAACGGTCAGCGCGCCGCGGCGCATCGCAAAGAGGTTGAACCGCGTGGTCAGCAGGCTGAAGGTCACCGAACCCGCAACGCTCCAGCCCAGCATGGGGGTGCCGGCCCAGAGGTGAATTCCCAACTCCACCAGGTGCGCGATGCCAGGGACCACCACCATCGCCGCCCAGGTCGCCTGTCGCTCAGACCGCATACGGGCAAAGCGCTCGGTCATCGATCCGTAGAAGCCGGCGGCCACGGCGCGGTAGAGAAACTCCACTTGCATTGCGGCCACGGCTGCGTCGAGCCCGGCGGACCAGTTCGCGACGAAGAAGATCGAGGCGCGACACAGCGAACTGGCCACCGCGGCCTTCCAGTTCCATCCAAGCGGCCACGTCATGCGGTTGCGCCGGTCCGAGACAGAGGCATGTCGGCAGAGGCCGCGACACGCCAGGCCTGATACAAGGGTGCGAGTGCGGCGGGCCAGTCTCGCGCAGCCGCGTACGCCACCGCGGCCTCGCCCATGGCGCGGCGGGACGCCGCATCGACGAGCCACGCCGCCAGGCGATCAACAAACGCCTCGGCGTTTCCGTTCGGGCACACCCACCCGGTCTGGCCATGCACCATGTGCTCCTGTGGTCCGCCCTGGTCGGTGACCAGCACCGGCAGCCCGGAGGCTTGTGCCTCCAGGACCACATTACCGAGAGAATCGGTGGCGCTGGGAAACAGGAACACGTCGGCGGACGCCATCGCTTGTGCCACCTGCGCATGACCGAGGCTGCCCAGGAACACCGCCTCTGGACAGATGGCTGCCAGCGCGGGCCGCATCGGCCCGTCGCCGACAAACACGAATTGATGCGCCAGCCGTCGTCGCAACAAGGCCTGCTGGATGGGGCCCACCAGTGCGAGCCCCTTTTCCGAGGACAGGCGCCCCGCGTACAGGATCGCCGGCCGGTTGTCGCCCACCCGCCACGACTCGCGGAGGGCCATTGATCGGGCCGTTGGCCGGAAACAGCTGGTATCAACCCCGCGTGACCACACGTGCAGCTGTTCATGGCGATAGCCGTTGGCCCGCAGCCGCGTCTGCGTGGCAGACGACGGCACGAGTACGCGTTCACACGGCTCGTACAGCCAGCGCATGTAGGCCTCGAGCCCACGCCCAAGCGCGACTGATCCGCTGAACGTGGCGACGTAGTCGCCCAGATGGGTGTGGTAGCTGCCCACCATCGGCAAGCCGGCGCGGCGCCAGACCCAGCGCGCGGCCAATCCCATCGGCCCTGGCGTCGTCAGGTGCAGCACCTGTGCACCATCCGCCTTGAGGCGGCGGCGCAGCTGCTGAATATGTGGCCAGTAGATGCGCATCTCCGGGTACCACGGCAGCCCGACGCCCCACGACGCCATGGCGCAGTAGTCGGGTTGGTCAACAGCAAGGTCCGCCATGGTGTAGACGCGCACATGGAGATCGTCTGGTGCGTGACGCAGCACGGCCTTGAGCGTCGTGGTCACGCCATTCACCTTGTCGAAGTCGTTGTCGGTGATGATCGCGATGTTCGTCATGTGGGCCTCCTGATGGAGGTCGCGGCGGCTGCCCGAGGGGAGGAGGGTCCCTGATGCGTGTCGGGCAGCGCAACCGCGAACACCGAGAGAATCGCGCGTCCACGTGACGGGTGCATGTCAAATCGCACACACGTTGGTAAATTGAGGGCTGTTCACACACCCGTGTCAGCGTTGTTCATCGGGCGTCGCATCCCGGTTCTAACGTCACGGTCAAGAGGTGACCATGACACCCGTTTCACGCCGAGGGATTCCGACGGAGATTCGCAACTGGACCAGGTCGAGTGATTTGAGCCGTGAGTTTCTCTCCGGTATTTCCCTTCATGCCCACACCCATCACTCGCGCGAGAGTCTGGCGCACCTGCCGCTGTACATCGCGCGAATCCCGGTGGTCGGCAATCTGTTCGACCACGAGGTGCAGCACCAGCAGGCCCAGTCAGGCGCCCGAATCGATTTTGCAAAAGGCTGGTGGCATCCGCCCGTCAGTCCGCGCGGCGTGTTTGACTCTGAGGCAGGCCAGATCACCAAACTCGGGCTCTCACCCATCGTCTCGATCACCGACCACGACAGCATCGATGCGGGTCTGGAACTGCAGCGCACATTCAGCCCGCGATGTTCGCCGATCTCGTTTGAGTGGAGCGTTCCGTACGGAGACGGATTCTTTCACCTTGGTGTCCACAACCTCCCGCCGGCGTCAGCCAGAGACGTGTTCGATCGCCTGGAGGCCTTCACGGAACAGCCGGACGTAGAGCCTCTTGCGGACTTGTTGACCGACCTGACCGCGACCGGCGATACCCTCGTGGTCCTGAACCACCCGATATGGGATCTGGCAGCGGTGGGTGCCAGCGGCCATCGTCGGCTCCTGACGCGGTTTCTCGCTGAACACGGCCACTCGATGCACGCACTTGAACTTAACGGCTATCGGTCGTGGGGCGAGAACCTGCAGACCGTCGCGCTGGCACGCGAGACAGGCCACCCGCTCATCTCGGGCGGTGACCGGCACGCATGTGCCGCCAACGCGCTGATCAACATGAGTCACGCCAGTTCATTTGCCGGATTCGTGCACGAGATCAAGGCGGGTATCAGCACGGTACTCACCATGCCGGAGTACCGGGAGCACATCGTCGGCAGGACGATTGCGTCGGTTGCCGATGTGTTGTCCGCGTACCGCGACTACCCGGAAGGCTGGCGACACTGGACTGACCGCGTGTCGTGCCAGACGTCAGACGGGTGGATACCGCTCTCGCGCCACTGGTCAAGAGGCGGACCGTTCTGGCTGCGTTCGGTGATGTCCACGGTGCGCCTGCTCGCGTGGCAGCCAGTGCGGCAGCCTCTGGCTCGTGCGCTTGAATGGCGGGACCGCGTGACGGGCGCACCGACGTCGGTCGCCTGGCCGCCGCCAGAGGCCGTGCGGATGGCGCCCCTGCTCGACTAAGACGACTGAGGCTTGGTTCCCACGAAGCGATAGTACGGCACACGGCCGAACGGCACGTACGGCAGTGGCGTTCTCGATTCAATCACCGACAGCGGTCTGAATCGCTTGAGCAGGTACGGCAGGTGGTCCGGACTCAACGCGACGTGACTGTGACCGAACCACCAGGGCCAGACGCGGCGTGTCAGCGCCGAATGCTGCACCCGAGGGGCGGCCACTGCCCGCGAGACGTAGAAGTCCACCACGCCAATCACGCCGCCTGGCTTCAGCAGACGGAACGCCTCGTCGAGAGCGGCGAACCAGTCGGGAATCATCGTCAGGGAATACGAACACGTCACGAAGTCCACAGAGGCATCTGGAAGGTCTACCGCCGTGGCGTCGGCCTCCATGACAGAGACGTTGGTCCATCCCTGCGTCTGGCGCCGATGGTGGGCCACGTCCAGCAGGGATGGGGTGATGTCGATCACGTGGACCTGGCGGAGTTGCGCCAGGACCGGACCCGCGTGCAGGAGGTTGTGCGCCGTGCCTCCCCCCAAATCCACCCACACCGCGCCTGGGCTCAGGCCGAGGCTCTGCACCAACTGGCAGCGTCCTGGCAGAAGGCGCGCGCGGAACGCGTCATAGTCTGCGGCCTGGCCGCGATAAAAGTGTTCCAGGCGATCGGCGTGAATGCTGCTGCGGCTGGAAGGCCGTGCCAGGTGAGAGAGTGTTCTCAGGTCCTGCCAGACGCGGCCCATTGGGCGCACAAGAGTCAGCACGTCAACTCGGCCAGGTGGAAACTGCCATACGTGTGCACGCGGTCTACGGCATGGAGCTGCGACGTGAGTTCGTGTGCGTAAACCAACAGGTCTCCCACCCGCCGGCGCCGGCCGCGAATTCGGACGGCAAGGGTATCCACGAACTCCGTGTGGCTGCCTCCGCTGCGCCACAGTACGCGCGCGCCGGGCGCGGCGTGGTCCAGAATCGCCTGCCATTCATCGCGCAGGGCGGGGAGGTCGGTCCCACACAGCCAGTCCATATGATCGAGCAACACAAAGGCCGAGACTGGCGACGAATGCCCTCGCAGGAAGTGCTCCACTGAGGTTGTGTGCGTGCTGACGCGATCAACGAGGCCAGCCTTGAGTCGCGCAAACGACTCTGGCTTGAGATACTCCGGACAGCATTCAGGGTCATAGTGGCCCTGCAGGTAGACCCGCCAGAAGTAGTTGTCGGCAAGCGGCAGACGGGTAAAGACCTCTTCGACCCGCTGCGCCACAAAATCGGCAATGCCGCTCGGATGGTCCCGCTCGAGATGTTCCCGCTGCGGCCGAGGCACCGACAGCAGCGAGAGGGTCAGATCGCGTTGCAGGAGCCATCTGACCAGCGGCTGAAACAAACGTTGCCGCAGCCGCCTATCGTAGATCTCACGCTGGGCATCCAGGGTCGACGCCTGAAGCAGGGCCTGGACGTCGTCACGCACCTTGATGACCCGATCGAGATAAGCCTTGATGGCCCAGGCCACGAGGCCCGTCGTGCCATGAAAATAGAACGAGCCACGACCGCCTCGGTCGCCGAAGAACTTGCCGTGGAGATCCCAATAGCGGGCGGCCCAGGGCGATAGTTGCTCACGCAGCCGTGAGCGGTACAACTCCTGCCACTCCGGGTGGTGCCCACGCCCAAACAGTCGGAAGAAATCGGCGTGATCGAGAGCGCGAATGCCCGCCTGTTTCAACTCCAGGAGCGCGTTCTGGCGCGGATTGAGGTCCACGGCGTAGAGGCGTGCCGGCGCATCAAGCGCGTAGTCGAGAACGTTGCACCCGGCCGACGTGATGACGACTACCGAGTCCTCCGGGCCCAGAGTGAGCGCCTCCCGATCGAGGCGCGGGTCTTCCCAGCAGGTGTTGTAGACCAGTCGATGACGATGGACGAGGTTGAATGACGCTCGAGAAAGCGGTGTGAGGAGTCCCATCGCCGGAAGGATGGAGCACGGCTGCGACGGACTGGGCACGATCAGGCAACAAACGTGTCAACTTGTGCGGGTTCGTCGCGGAATGGCCCAGACCGCGGCCGGCACCCACAGGCCGAGACCGACGATGGCGGCCAGAAGTCGCGGATCGACGTGCCACAGGTCGAGCGCCACGGCCGTCGAGTAGGCCACCGCCGACTGCACCAGCGCCATCACGATGAGTTCGGCAGAAAACACGCGGCCGCGGAACTGGTCGGGCACCCGCATTTGCAACAGCACGTTGCTGGCCACCCACAACATCGACCCGAAGACATGCGCGGCAATGACAACAGCCGCAGCGAACCAAATCGTCGGCACAATCGCCAGCGCCGCGTAACACGCGCCCGCAACGAAATAGGCCGGAGCAATCAGGCGCACCAGATTGCCCTTCCTCGCCGCAATGAGGCTGATGATGAGCGAGCCGGCAAAGGCGCCAATGCCTCGCGCGGCGAAGAGGATGCCGATGCCCGCGTCGCTCGAGTCACCGATGCGGAAGATCCTGTCGCCAAAGACCGTGAGGAGCAGGAGTGCGCCACCGACAATGGCCCACCCACCCTTGATTAGCGCGATTCGGGCCACGTCGCCATGGCGTCGCATGTACGAGAGGCCATCCAGAACTCCTTGAAGGCCCATCGCTGCCCGCTGAGCCGCGTCCCTCGCGGGCACACGCATGCGCCACAGGAACACGGCCGATGTGAAAAATGACAGCGCATTGATGACAAATGCCGCGTCGCGGCCCAGTACCACCGTGACGCCGCCGCCGAGCGACGCGCCAATCGCCAGCATCGCCGACCACGTGCCTGTCGAGATGGCGTTCGCGGCCACCAGTTGCTCGCGCGGCACGATGGACGGCACGGTGGCCGAACGCGCCGGCTCGAAGAAGCCCGAACACGCCACCATCACTCCCGTGACGACATACGCGAGCCACACGGTATCGGAAGACCGGACCAGGACAAGGCCGAGCACCGCCGCGCCTCTGAGGAGGTCGGCGGCGATCATGATGCGCCGCCGATCGAAGCGGTCCACGATCACTCCAGAGATGGGCCCGACAATCGCCACCGGCAGCAACTGCATCACCATCATGCCCGCCACGGCCGTGGCCGATCCCGTCAGTTCAAACAGCAGGGCGTAGAGCGCGACGACGTTGAACCAGTCGCCGAGCTGGCTGACGATTTGTCCGAACCAGAGCAGACGAAAATTGCGATTCTCTCGAATGAGCGTGATCAGCGCGCGCATGGGGGCCGCCGGCGCACGCTAAAGAATCCGCCTGAGCACGGCTTCATCCACGTTCCGGCCTGTGAGCATGACTCCGACAGGCCCACCGCCCAGGTCGAGACCGCCCTGCAGCAGTGCCGCAACCGCCGTGGCTCCAGCGCCTTCAGCCACCAGCCGCTCACGGTAGACAAGGCTTCGCATCGCCGTCTCGATCGACGACTCGGCGACGAGTGCCACGGCATCAACCAGATCGCGCACCAGATCAAACGTCTGGCTTGCCGGCTCGAGATTGCCCGCCAGGCCATCTGCCAGCGTGGGTTCCACCTTGACCGTCGTGATCTCACCGGTCGCAAGCGCCGTGGTGAACACGGGCGAACTCTCAGCTTCGGCACCGATGACACGTACGTCGCTCTGGTGACCGCGCGCGACCAGCGCGGCCCCGGCCAGCAGGCCTCCGCCGCCAAGCGGCACGATGATGGCTGTGAGCGAGGGTTCGTCTTCCAGCATCTCAATCGCAACGGTGCCGGCGCCTGCGATGACGTCCGGGTGGTTGTAGGGCGAGATGTATGGCGCGCCGGTCTCGGCGGCGTCAGCACGGGCAGCGGCCTCCGCGCCGTCGTAGTCGGCGGCCTCAACTAGTTCGGCACCGCAGGACAGCAGGGCATTTCGCTTGGCTGCCGGCGCGCTGACGGATAGATGCACCCGGAGCCGAAAGCCGAAGTGCCGCGCCGCCATGGCCATCGCAGTGCCATGATTGCCCGCCGACGCAGTCACGACCGTTGTGACATCCGGTCGCTCGGAGTGAAGCACCTGCAGTGCGTTGAGCGCGCCACGAATCTTGAACGACGCGCCCGGCTGAACAGATTCG
>Ga0138256_10006254_pt1 | contig 12596 bp, 9 predicted proteins | sample KNB2016incub_MG_FD_105486 | JGI IMG/M metagenome (GOLD analysis project Ga0138256, IMG submission 105486) | Active sludge microbial communities from wastewater in Klosterneuburg, Austria - KNB2014incub_MG | ecosystem: Engineered > WWTP > Activated sludge > Unclassified | place: Austria... | reverse complement strand
AGTTTAAAAATTAATTGAGGATCTAAATGTCGAACACAAACAGAAGAGTAGTTGTAACAGGAATGGGAGCTTTAACTCCAATAGGACTGACTGTAAATGAGTTTTGGAATGGAATGATGGAATCCAAAAGCGGTGCAGCTATGATTAAACAATTTGATACATCAAAAGTAGAAACAAAATTTGCTTGTGAACTTAAAGGATTTGATGTGCTAAATTTTATTGATAAAAAATCTGCACGAAGATTGGACCCATTTGCACAGTATGCACTTGTGTCTTCACAACAAGCGATTGAAGATTCTAATTTAAAACCGGAAACTCTTTCTGAAGAAGAAAAAAATAAAATTGGAGTTATTTTTGGAAGTGGTATTGGTGGAATACAAACTTTTTATGATCAAGCAGTTACAAACCGTGAACAAGGCCCGGATAGAATCTCACCATTTTTTATCCCTATGTTAATTCCTGATATCGCTGCCGGACATATATCCATGAAATATGGTTTTCGTGGACCAAACTATTGTACAGTTTCTGCTTGTGCTACTGGCAATAATAATATGATTGATAGTTTTCTTCTTATTAAATATGGTATGGCTGATGTAATGGTTGCTGGCGGAAGTGAAGCTTCAATCAGCGAGTTAGGAATTGGTGGATTTAATTCAAGTCGTGCATTATCTACAAGAAATGAATTACCAGAAACCGCAAGCCGCCCGTTTGATAAAACACGTGATGGATTTGTTATGGGTGAAGGCGGCGGAGCTTTGATTCTTGAAGAACTTGAACATGCAATAAAAAGAAATGCAAAAATTTATTGTGAAATAATTGGCGCAGGTTTATCTGCCGATGCTCATCATATTACAGCTCCTCACCCAGAAGGAAAAGGTGCAATTTTATCTATGAAAATGGCAATTAGCCAGGCTGGCATAAAACCAGAAGAAATTGATTATGTAAATATGCATGGAACTGCTACTCCGCTTGGTGATATTGGTGAAACAAAAGCAATCAAAAATGTTTTTGGCGATCACGCATATAAATTAAATGTATCATCAACAAAAAGTATGACAGGACATTTACTTGGTGCTGCCGGTGCTGTTGAGGCAATTGCATCAATACTTGCGGTTATAAATGATAAAATTCCACCAACCATTAATTTTGAACATCAAGATCCTGATTGCGATTTAAATTATACATTTAATAAACCGCAGGATAGAAAAGTTAATTATGCTTTAAGCAATGCTTTTGGATTTGGCGGACACAATACTTCAGTGATATTTAAGAAATACGAAGCATAATATTTTTTGTGATTTTTTTAAAGTGAAGTTCATCAAAAAGATTTTTTATATACTTTTATTTTCAATGATTATATTTCCAAATCATTTTGCTGGTGATAAAACTAAAGGCAAATTGATTGTAAAGTTTATTGGATTAAAATCAAATATTGGCGAAGTGAAAGTTGCTCTTTGTAATTCATCTAAAAATTATGATGACCACAAATCACCTTTTATTGGTAAAGATATTTTAATAGAGAATAAAAAAGCTGTAATTGAGTTTGATGAACTTCCGTTTGGAGAATATGCTGTAAAAGCTTTTCATGATGAAGATAATAATGATGATTTAAACACTAACTTGCTCGGAATTCCAATTGAGGATTATGGTTTTTCTAATGATGCTCGTGGAATGTTTGGGCCACCAAGTTGGGATGATGCAAAATTTAGTTTTGGGGTAGAAAAACAAACTATTGAAATTGTGATTAAGTAACCCTCTCTTTATACTTAATTAATCGACAATTAAATTCTGACTTTTTATTCCCCTTTTTACAACTTACTTTTATTCAGATCGTTTAAAAATTGCGGCGGTTTTTTTCAGATATCCAAATAATTTGAGATAATATTGTTTCCTTAAGACCCAAACCGCCGCAGATTATATCATTTAATTATTTTTCTTTTTTCTCTTCAAACACCGAATCTAAAACTCCTTTATTAACAACATAATTTGAGTAATTAATAATCACTTTACCTTTAGTTGTAGAATCTGTGTTCTTATTTTTTTTCTTCTTTGAATCGTCCGTATTTGTTTCACCACTAATTGTTGAAGGAATGTTCATCTTATCTAAGTTAAATGAAAATATTATTTTTGATGGTAAAGCATATTTAAACTTATCATCGTAAGTAAAATCAATTGTAAATGTACCATTTAATTTTGTTGTTGATTCAAGTTTTCTAATTACCTTTTTGTCCTGATCAACCCATAATGTTGATAAAATTACATCACCCTGATCACCAAGCGGAATAACTTTTACAATTGAAGTTTTATTTCCATTTAGCACAACATCCTTTTCGTAAATTGCAGTATAATCTTTTTTAATTAAAGAGGAAGGAGAAAATTCCATTCCATTTTTGGGAAGCATTGCAAATCCTTCAGCATCCAAATGAACTTTATCTGGCTGCTTAAAGTAAATTTTAGCTTTTGTTTCAGGTACTTTTAAAAATTCAACATCTATTTTAATATTAACATCAACAACATAGTCTTTAACTCTATTAAACTCGGTTACTACATCATTAATTATTTTATTCGGATCTTTGGATTGTGAAAATCCAAATTGAGTTAAGACAAATATTAAAGCAATTAAAAATTTCATATTATCCTCATTTTAAGTAAGAATATCTTTTCGATTGAATATATATAGAGCCAATGAAAAAAATGCGGCAATGTGGCCAAATAACACAAGTGTCGCTTTAGTCAATTCTGCAAAATCTACAGGACTATCAAAAAACAATCGCCAGGAAAGTATATAGTTAGTAAACAAATATGGTTTTATAGTTTGAAAAAAATCCACATTAATGGCCGAGATAATTATAAACACTATAATCACAGCCATCGTACTTACAATTGGTCCAATTGAATTTTCTACCATTGATGAAAATAAAAATGCCAGACTAGCAACAACGGACATACCAAGTGAAGCAAAACCATAAGCGAATAAAAATCGCCAGAGTATATCACTCTTTTCAAAAATTATTACTGTTTGGTTGCTTATGACTAAAAGCTCACCAGTACCGAAAATAAATAATCCCACAACCAAGCTCATTACTGCAAGCCACAGAATTAATAAGTTTGTATAAATTATTCCTGCAAGAAATTTTGAAGTGATAATTTGTGTTCTGGAAACCGGACGAGTGATTAGCATTCTATAAGTACCGGCAGTTGCTTCACCCGCAAGTAAATCACCGGCAACAAGAGCTATTAAAAATGGAATGTGAACAGCAAGACTGGTTAATATAAGATATGATACTAAATATGCATTCAACAAATTACCCACAAAAACAAAAGATTGCTGAATATTTCTTGTCATAAAATCTAAAGTATCTTTTCCCTCAAATACCATTGCAGTGTGAATGATCGGAACTAAAACTCCAATTGCAATAAATCCTATATAAGTTCTCCATTTTCTAAAAATTTTATAAAGCTCTATCTGAATTAATGTAAGCATTATGCAGCCTCATCGGTAATTTTCAAGAAATAATCTTCAAGCGATCTTGTTGGGATAACTGCGCTAACTAAAATATTATTCTGAACTAAATACTTATTCAATTCTGCAATTTCATGATCATCAAGTGAGAAGTTAAAAACTGATTTTGCATTTGATTCCAGTTTACTTCCCCATACAGAATGTGCAATAACCTGTTTAGCTTTTTCTTCATCATCCACTTCAATCGTTACTTTTAGTTTTTTTGCATTAAGTAAATCTTTTACATTACCTTCAACTTTTGTGGTTCCCTTATTAATGATGATCATTCTGTTTGCAACAAGTTCAACTTCAGAAAGTATGTGGGTAGATAGAAAAATTGTTTTCTTCTGATCTTTACTTAAATGTAAAATTAAATCTCTGATTTCTTTCATACCTTGAGGATCTAAACCTGTTGTTGGTTCATCCAGAATTATCAAATCAGGATCGTGCAACAATGCTTGTCCAAGACCCAAACGCTGCTTCATTCCGTGAGAAAAAGTTTTTACTTTACTTTTATAACGTTTACTCAATCCAACAAGTTCAAGAACTTCCATAATTCTATTTTTTGAAATTTCTTTACCAGAAATTTTACCGAGTATTTCTAAATTTTTATAAGCGGATAAGTAACCATAAAAATCAGGTTTTTCTACAATCGCGCCAACTTTTTTTAGAATTTCTATTCGATTTTTTCCAAGTGGTTTTCCAAATAGTTTAATACTTCCTTCTGTTGGTTTTATTAATGATAGAAGCATACGAATAGTTGTGCTTTTACCTGCACCATTTGGACCTAAAAACCCAAATACATCACCTTCAAGTACATTAAGGTTTAAGCTGTTAACCGCCTTTAAATCCTTAAAGGTTTTGGTAAGTGAGTTTACTTCAATTATTTTGTCGCCATTCAATGTTTTTATTCCAAAATTTTTGAAAAAATTTAGTTAAAGATAACAACTTATCCGATATTAACAGATGTAATTATTTTAAGCGGTAATTAATTTTGATGGAGAAAATCAATTTTCCGAGTGATGCTAAAATTCGATTATTGTCAAGAGTAACTTAGATAAAATAATATTTGTTTTTTTATCAAATTATTTTCATTTTCGATTTGAAAATTAAGTGATCAAGAAAAAATTTTAATACTACGCGTTCTGTTTTTTATTTATATAATTTTTACTGATTATAAACAGAGATGAGCGATGTTATGCTGAATCGAAAATACTATTCTATCATCATAACACTCATTAAACAGAGATCACTACTAACCCAAGAAAATAACTAGTTTTTTATTAATGATATACTTGTTTCAATGCAAGCTTCCAGGAGATTTTAATGCACATCAATAGATTTTTTACTGAACAAGGAAAAGAACCACTTTCATCTTTTGAATTTGTTAAGAGAACATCAGAGATTAAAAATCCTGATGGTTCTGTTGTATTCAGAATGGAAAATGTTTCTGTGCCAAAGCAATGGTCGCAGGTTGCTACAGATATTATCGCACAAAAATATTTTAGAAAAGCAGGGCTTCCAAAACTCTTAAAAAAAGTTAATGAAAAAGGAATTCCTAAATGGTTACAACCCTCTACAGCTGATACTGAAAGATTACAAGAACTTCCTGAAAATGATCGTACCACAGCAGAAAATGATTCCAAACAAGTTTTCCATCGATTAGCCGGAACCTGGACTTACTGGGGATGGAAAGCAAAGTATTTTGATACTGAAGAAGATGCAAAAGTTTTTTATGATGAATTAATGTACATGTTTGCAAACCAGATGTCTGCACCAAATAGCCCACAATGGTTTAACACAGGTTTAAATTGGGCATACGGAATTACTGGTCCATCTCAAGGACATTTTTATGTTGATTACCAAAATGGTGAACTTACACAATCTGAAGATGCCTACACTCATCCACAACCCCATGCTTGTTTTATACAATCTGTAAATGATGATCTTGTAAACGAAGGTGGAATCATGAATCTCTGGGTTCGCGAGGCAAGATTATTTAAATATGGTTCTGGTACTGGTTCAAATTTTTCTGAACTTAGAGGATCAAATGAACCATTAAGTGGTGGTGGAAAATCTTCTGGTTTAATGTCATTCCTTAGAATCGGCGATCGCTCAGCTGGCGCAATTAAATCTGGCGGAACAACAAGACGCGCAGCTAAAATGGTAACACTTGATCTCGATCATCCTGACATTGAAGAATATATTAATTGGAAAGTTATTGAAGAACAAAAAGTTGCGGCATTAGTTGCTGGATCAAAACTTTGTAATCTACATCTTAATAATATTATAAAAGCTTGTTATGATGAACATCCTGAAAATGACAGGTTTAATAAAAAACTAAATAAAAAATTAAGTTATGCTGTACTTGAAGCAAGAAAAGCTCAAATACCAAACAATTATATTGAACGAGTTATTCATCTTGCAAAATTAGGTTTTAAATCAATCGAGTTCCCTATTTATGATACTGATTGGAACTCAGAAGCTTACGCAACAGTTGCTGGCCAAAACTCAAATAACTCTGTTAGAATAACAAACGAATTTATGTCCGCTGTTATTAATGATGGCAATTGGAATCTTTATTGGAGAATTGAAAAACGTAAAGCTAAAAAAGAGAAACGAAATCCTAAAGCTTGCCAAACACTTAAAGCAAGAGATTTGTGGGATCAAATATCTTACTCAGCCTGGGCTTCTGCTGATCCGGGAGTTCAATACCACACAACCATTAATGAGTGGCATACATGCCCTGCTGGCGGCGAAATAAAGGCATCAAATCCTTGTAGTGAATACATGTTTCTTGATGATACCGCTTGTAATCTTGCCTCTCTTAATCTTGTAAAATTTTATGATACAGAAAAACGAGAATTCAATATTGCAGCCTACAGACATGCAGCAAGAATTTGGACAACGGTTCTTGAGATAAGTGTGTTAATGGCTCAATTTCCAAGTAAAGAAATTGCTCAGCTTAGTTATGAATACAGAACTCTTGGTTTAGGTTATGCAAATCTCGGAACATTGCTAATGCTTCAAGGAATTCCTTATGACAGTCGTGAAGGATTTGCAATTTGTGGTGCTTTAACTTCTATTATGCACATGACTGCTTACGCAACATCAGCAGAATTAGCTAAGCAAGCCGGACCTTTTCCAAGATATGAAGAAAACAAATACAATATGTTGCGTGTATTAAGAAATCACAGACGTGCAGCTTTTAATGTGCCAAATGAAGAATATGAAGGATTAACAATTTATCCTGTTGGAATAAATCCACAATATTGCCCTTCTGATTTATTAAAAGCAGCTAGAGAAGATTCTGATAGAGCTCTAGAACTTGGTGAGTTACACGGTTTTAGAAACGCCCAGGTTACTGTAATTGCTCCAACTGGTACAATTGGATTGGTGATGGATTGCGACACTACTGGAGTTGAACCAGATTTTTCATTAGTTAAATTTAAAAAATTAGCTGGTGGCGGATACTTCAAAATAATCAATCAATCAATTCCGCCTGCATTAGAAAAATTAGGATACAATAAAGATCAGATTACTGAGATAGTTAAATATGCAAAAGGGTCTGGGACACTAGAAGGCTGTCCTTACATTAATCCACAATCATTAAGAGCAAAAGGATTTACTGATGAGGTTATTGATAAAATAAATAAATCATTACCATCTGTTTTTGATATTACTTTTGCGTTTAACAAATTTTCACTCGGCACAGATTTCTTAATTAAAACATTGGGTGTTGATGAAAGTGAAATCAATTCATTTGATTTTGATGTACTTAGTAAACTCGGTTTTTCAAAAACCGAAATATCAACAGCCAATGATTACGTTTGCGGTACTATGACAATTGAAGGTGCACCTTTCATTAAGCACGATCACTATAATGTATTTGATTGTGCAAATAAATGTGGTAAAAAAGGCACAAGATTTATCCGACCTTTAGCTCATATAAAAATGATGGCAGCAGCACAACCATTTATATCCGGTGCAATTTCAAAAACAATTAATCTTCCAAACGGTGCAGGTGTAGAAGATATAAAAGATGCTTATATGCAGAGCTGGAAACTTGGTGTTAAAGCTAATGCACTTTATCGTGATGGCTCCAAACTTTCTCAACCATTAAATACAATGAGTGATGAAGATATTGAAGCTTTAATGGAAGATAAAGAGAAGAATGATATCGTTAAGGTTGCAGAAAAAATCATTCACAGATACATTGCAAAACGCAGAAGATTACCGGACAGAAGATCAGGCTATACACAGAAAGCTAAAATAAATGGCCAATCAGTTTACATTAGAACCGGTGAATATGACAATGGACAACTTGGTGAGATATTTATCGATATGCACCGTGAAGGTGCTTCATTTAGAAGTTTAATAAACTGTTTTGCAATTTCAATTTCATTGGGATTACAACATGGTGTGCCGCTTGAAGAATTTACAGATGCATTTGTATTTACACGCTTTGAACCAAGTGGAATTGTAACAGGTAATGATAAAATTAAAATGGCAACATCAGTAATAGATTACATTTTTAGAGAGCTTGCTGTTACATATCTTGGCAGAAATGATTTATCACACGTCGATCAAGATGAAACTACTTCAAAGGCTTCTAGAAGTATTGTTAAAAAATTAAGTGAACCTGAATTTGAAAGTGAAGAAATAATTAGTGAACGACTTGTTGAGTTAGATAAAGAACCTACTGACGATTATAGTTTCACGCCTACTTCAAAGAGTTCATCTGCAACCCAATCTAGAGTATTAAATACTGTTAATAGTATGACTACAAAAGTTAAACAAGCAATTGAGAATGGTTATACTGGAGATATCTGCCCTGAATGTCAAAGTATAACAATGGTTAGAAATGGAACTTGCTTGAAATGTATGACTTGTGGTGCTACTACCGGATGTAGCTAAAATAATTCTACTTAATAAATTCTTTAAAGCTGTTTAATAAGTAAACAGCTTTTTTTTATTAATTAGTTTCCGCTTCTTCAATTCTTCGTGCGCCCATATATCTTTTATTATAATAATTGTGTTCCAATGATGAGATTGTAACACCCAAAGTTGATGAGGCGTGGGCAAATAAGTTTTCGCCTATATAAATACCAACATGTCCAGGTCTTACTCGTCGTCTTGTATTAAAGAAAATTAAATCACCAAATTTTAAATCTTCTCTATTTTCAATTACAGTACCTTGTTGATACTGATCTCTTGCCGAACGGTTCAAAGTAATCATCCAGGAACTTTGATACACACTTTGTGTAAATGCACTACAATCTATTCCATTAAGTGAATTACCACCATATTTATAAGGAGTGTTCATATATTTTATTATTTCCATAATCATCAATTCCTTTTTTGATGATACTACAGCTTCTTCTCCCGAACCTTCAGATTCATTTTTTAGATTATTCATCAAAGAACTTAAATCAATCTTTGATTCATCTTCAGGTAAGTCACTTGGATCTTGATACTCAGGAACATCTTCATCATTATAAATAAATGAGGAATCCTCAGAAGTATTATATGAAGTTAACTCATTATTACTTTTACCATTTTCAGAATCATTATTATTACTTTGATACCTTAAAGTACTCGAACTTCCAGAACACCCAATTACAATTGCCAAATCAAATATTAAAACGAAAAACAAAATCGTAGTTTTTGAAAATCTCATTTACTATCCAAGATATGATTTTAAATTATTACTCTTTGAATTATGTCTAAGTTTTCTAATAGCTTTTTCTTTAATCTGTCTAACTCGTTCTCTTGTAAGATTAAATCTCTCACCTATTTCCTCAAGAGTCATTGAATATTCACCATCTAATCCAAAATATAGTTTAATTACCTCAGCTTCTCTATCAGGTAAAATAGCAAGTAAACTTTTTATCTCAGATTTCAGCGATTCCGAAATCAAATCATTATCCGGTGAAGGCTGTTGATTATCTTCAATTATATCCAGTAAACTATTTTCATCACCTGAAGAAAATGGAGCATCAACAGAAACTTGTTTGCCTGAAATTTTCATCATACTGGATATTTCATCAACATCCATTTCGAGAGCTTCGGCCACTTCTTCAGGGCTTGGTTCACGCTCAAATTCTTGCTTTAGATTACTATAAGTTTTTCCAATTCTGTTAAGAGCGCCAACTCTGTTTAATGGTAACCTAACTATACGAGACTGTTCTGCAAGAGCCTGTAATATTGATTGTCTTATCCACCAAACTGCATAAGAAATAAATTTAAATCCTCGAGTTTCATCAAATCTCCTAACAGCTTTTATCAATCCAAGATTTCCTTCGTTTATCAAATCACCAAGCGATAATCCCTGATTTTGATACTGCTTTGCAACGCTAACAACAAATCTTAAATTAGCTTTTGTTAGTTGCTCCATTGCTGCATGATCACCTTTTTTTAATCTAACTGCTAACTCAATTTCCATTTCAGATGTTAACAATTCAACTTTTCCTATCTCTTGCAAATATTTATCAAGAGACTGGTTTTCTCTGTTTGTAAATTGTTTAACTATTCTCATCAAATCATCTCAAATCAACAAAATTTAATTTAAGTTAGTAATACAAAATGAAACGGTTTATTTATAGTATCAATCGTTTGTTTTGACTAAAGATAGAGATGAAATGTTTTAAAATAAAGAGCTATTCCAAAATCTATTGCTATATGGAGTTGTTAGAATTGACAAAAATCAAATTATTAAAGAATAGTTTAATCATTTAAGAAGCTTTTTCCTTTTAAATTATTTTCTACACTAAAAAAATCAGCAACCGTTTTTCCTACATCAGAAAAAGTTTTTCTAATCCCAAGATTGGATGATGGTTTATTTTTACCATAATATAAAACTGGTACATATTCGCGGCTATGATCTGTACTTGGAGTTGTAGGATCATTTCCGTGATCTGCAGTAAAGATAACCCGGTCAGTTTCATCAAGTTTTTTTAGGAAGTCAGGTAGAAATTCGTCAAACTGTTTGAGTGCATTTGCAAAACCTTGTACATCATTTCTATGCCCATAATTAACATCAAAATCAACCAGGTTTATAAAAATCAAGCTGTTTTGGTACTCTTTTGCAGCAGTTATTAGATTGTTAAATCCTTCATTATTGGATTTTGATTTTACCTGTATGGATATCCCATGATAGTTAAATAGATCATTTATTTTCCCTATTGCAACGGTAGGAATTTTATTTTGTTGCAAAATATCTAAAATTGTTTCAGAAGGAGGATCCAAAGAATAATCTTTACGATACGCAGTCCTTTCATACTTACCACTTGCACCAATAAACGGCCTGGCAATCACCCTACCAACTTTTATCGGATCAACTAAAACCTGGTTACGAGTTTTTTCACATATTTCATAAAGTTTTTCTAATGGAATAACATCCTGATGTGCAGCTATTTGAAAAACAGAATCAGCAGAAGTATAAACTATTGGAAATCCAGTTTTAATATGTTCATCGCCTAACTCACTTATTATTTCTGTACCTGAAGCTGCCTTATTTCCAAGAATTCCTTTACATCCGGTAACAGTTAAAAAATTTTTTACTATATGATCTGGAAAACCTTTTGGAAAGTAGTCGAAATCAGTATCAACAAAAAGTCCACTTAACTCCCAATGCCCAGTAGTGCTATCTTTTCCTTTTGATAATTCATTCATCTTTCCAAATGAAGCAGAAGAATCTGAAACGGTTTCAACTCCTTCGATTGGAATAATATTTCCTAATCCGAGTTTTTCAAGATTAGGCAATTTTAATCCACTCACTGATAGAGCAATGTTTCCCAAAGTATTACTTCCCTGATCACCATACAAATTAGCATCCGGCAATTCGCCAACACCAACTCCATCAAGTACGATAATAAAAAAATTATTCATAATGTTTTATAGAATTAGGAAGAAATAAGATTAGTTAATATTTCTTACGGTGTTTCCGCCTTTTTCAACAGCTTTTTGTAAGGCTAATTCTACGTTTCGGAAAACTTCATCGGTATCAAGTTTACCGTGAGTTGAGGCAACACCTACAGAAACTGTGTAAGTATTTTGCTTTGAAACAATAGCGATAGGTTTGCGAGCGATTTTAACTCTAAGTTTTTCTGCCCAGATAAATACATTTTTTGCATCTGTGTTAAAGAAATAAACTGCAAAAGATTTTTCATCAACACGACCAAAAATATTTAATGGCGTCATTTCTTTAGCAATAGTTTCGGCAACTATTTTAAGTACTTTTGGAAGAGGGTCACCATCAAATAAAGATTCCTGTTCAAGAAACTCATCAATTTTAATCAATGCTAGTGCGCCCGGAATATTTAGAGTTTGAGCTTTATATAAATCTGAACTTAATCTTTCTTTAAAGGTTTCTAGATTTAAAGCACGAGTCTCAAGATCTAAAGCAATTAAACTTTTTATCAATGTTTGAGACGAATGTGAATAAATAATGTAAGAAATAATATGAACTGAATTATTTAAAAATTTAACATCAGAGTTTGTATAGGCATTCTTTTTCAAACTATCAAAACATAAAACGCCAAAATTTTGAGTTCCATACATTAGAGGGACTGCAACAAAAGAACCATCAAAGGTTAAATCTTCATTTTTGGAATATCGTTTGTAATTATCTGTAGCTGTATCATCTATCTTAACAGGAATTCCGGAAAGAATTGCTTTGCCAACCAATGTACCAGATAAATCGATCTGCAATCCCTGTCCAATATATTTTAATGATGTTTTATTATTTACTTTGAATGTTTCAAATTTCTGTTCAACAGGTTTGAAGTAAACAAACACAAAAGCATCCCATTCAACCAAATCGCTAAGAGCATTTTGCATTGAAGTAAGTACACCTTCTTCAGTATCAAAATTAGTTTCTGGTCCGATTAAATTTAACAATCCTTTTAATCTTTGCTGAGTAATAGAATCAGAATGTTTCTCTTCAAAGATTTGAATGATCATGGTTATTACTCTAACAAATCTACCTAAAGAGTATATTGTTTCGATTCCAAATAAATCACCGACCTTAGCATCAACAGCTAGAATAGCTATCAATTCACCCTCATAAAACAAAGGGACACCTACAAAACTT
>Ga0138256_10006252_pt1 | contig 12599 bp, 3 predicted proteins | sample KNB2016incub_MG_FD_105486 | JGI IMG/M metagenome (GOLD analysis project Ga0138256, IMG submission 105486) | Active sludge microbial communities from wastewater in Klosterneuburg, Austria - KNB2014incub_MG | ecosystem: Engineered > WWTP > Activated sludge > Unclassified | place: Austria... | reverse complement strand
CCGACACAACAATTGTCTTCGAGTATGGGGTGTATCCAGCTAAATTCCTCATCACACCTTCCCGGAGCGTTTTCAATTACAACATCCGGTTGACTAAACGGAATTCTGTAAAGAATCTGTAAATCCCAGTCCGTCAAAATTCCTGTCACACCTTCTTCACCAAAAATTTCCAATGTCCAGATTCCACCTCCTGCTTCTCCATAAAATGCTTTAAATGATTCTTCAGGTCTGTAAATACCTCCGGCGCCCATAGCAGGATTACAAACTGCATTTAATACACTTGGAGCTGGTATCCACTTAATGGTCTCATCCAGATTTATATTTACATTCGGCGAGCCTGAGATGCCAGGGGGGACTCCACAAAAGTCATAATCTGTGCCACACACTCTGTCGAAAAGTTTTATTCTTGTGCCCGAAGGACCACGTAAATAAGCTGTAATTGCTCCTGCATTAAGGGTAGTTATTTTTAAGTTATATATATTTACATCATCCACGATACCCGGAGGCATATTAATTGTAGCTGTCAAACATTGGTTGGCCAAAATATTAAGCGGTGTGCCCAAAGGAACCATAGTAATGAGCTTAGGAATCGTATCATGCCAGATACACGTTGGTGCCTCCACATCATTGACCTTGACAGTAAAGGTACACATATCCATACCTGGTTCAACATTTTGCAAAGCTGTTGTCGTACCGTTGGGTGTCATAGTAGGCAGCCCAGGATTTAACATCCCGAAATTTCCAGGATCACATGGTGTTGCGGGTATGAAATCAGATTGGAGATTTTGATCACAGACATTTTTTCGTAGAATGACAGCACCATCTACCTGATCATTTATCCAGGCTTCGTCAATCACTCGGTCCAGGAAAGCAAAACAGTATCTTCTCTCATCACATCTGTTGTAAACATTTACAACATCCACGTCACCGTCACCATCCTGATCACCATTAAAAATATGAGTAAAAGTTTCACCCACCTGAATGATATTATCCGGATTACGATAGTTCCATACGAGCGGTATAGAAGGTACAAATGGCGGACTTTGACTCGTAACATAAGGTGGATAAATCGGTCTGTCAAATTTATTGGATATGTTATTATTGGATGGTAACGTAAATGTTTCCAAAACCATACCTGCAGCATTTTTAAGTACAAACTTTGCGCAGGTAATATCTACAGCAGCCGGGCCAAAGTTGGTGATTTCCATACCTGAAACAACTCCATCCTGTACAACTTCAGTGATTAGTATTAAAGGCTGATCCTGCACTTTATATTTGACAGTATTGGTTCCTACAGGAAAGAAATCTCCGCTGGCATCTTCAAAACCACAGCCAATCAATTTTCCAGTGGCATCTTTTATCTCATACAACACTGCAACATTATCTCTACAATTGTCTTCCACTTTGGTAGGAGCTATATTATTGACTACCGCTCCGCATTTTTCCGGATCGTTTGGTCTTTCTACTGCAACCAGCGGACAATCTACCTTTGGTGGTGTATGGAAATCGTTTACCACAATCTTAATTTCACAATAACTTTGATTACCTACTGTGTCCGTCGCAGTATAGGAAAGAATAGTGAGACCTACCGGAAACAAGCTACCAGACTTAAGACCTGTAATATCGACCTGTTCTATCCTTGAGTACAGGCCCATACAATTGTCATATGCCCAGGGATATTCAAAATTAACAAAGGAGCTGCACCAACCAAATGGAGCGTCAACTATAATAGGGTCTTTAGGACAATTTTGAAAATCCGGCGCTATTGTATCCTGCACGGTGATTGTATAACAAAATACATCGACACAACCAAACGGTGTAGTCTGGTACGTTGTTACACAAATTTCATAATCTTTATTTCTCACTGCCGGAGCATAAAATCCAGGAATGACCACTCTCCCCTTTATCGCAGGAGCATCCACCAGGTCTATCACAGGATTGGTAAGAGGACCTCCTCCATAATGTGCTCCGTCAACACCAAGCGCAGTCAAACCGGTAGTGGTCACTACCAGATCTTTATCATCCAGATTTACAATAACAACCCTTTCTTCAACCCAATTGGCCGGACACACAGTAATATCACTCAGTTCAATCTGAAGGTCCTGGCAAGTGACTCTTATATCCTGAGCATATGTAAATATACATGGTTCATCACCAATAGTATATGTCAATGTATAAGTACCATCCAGTCCAGTTGGACTAAACTGATAAAATTCATCACCACTAAATTTAATTCCATCCGGATCCATAAAGGTAACTCCCTCTCCTGTCCACTCTCCATAAACATCTCCGGGATAATCACCTCTGATGTCTGTAAGGCTCAGCATACCATCAGGAATTGGTGGAGGGCCTGTTCCGTCCCATAGGGCACCACCTAACCAGACCGGCAACTGATCACAACACATAAAGCCACCTTGCCAGACAGGATCCAGTTTTTCTATCCTGAATATATCGTGCACCATTCTGAAACAGCCTGTTAGTGGTGACACATCATCTATTTGATTTACCTGTTCATTAATAGATAAAATATAGGAAATGGTAATCCAACCTGTTCCTGTCCCAAGTGTGTATACACCATCGGTTGTAATAGTACCAGGATCATTGGTGGAACCCGGGTCTGGCAGAAAGGCAGAAATTCCAAATGCGCCGACAATTTCCGGGCCTAAGACACTTACATTCTGATGAAGTATATTGGCACCATTAGGTCGTGCGATCACTATATAAGGTGAAAAGTCATACGTATTCTGGAATGGTTCGAAACACACTTCAGGCACATCCAGATCAAGTTTAAACCCTTCGAAAAAGTCAATCACTTTTATAACAGCTTTACAAAAACGACTATTGCCGGCAGCATCAGTGATCCTAAGATAAACAACATTGGAACCTATATTTGCGCAATCAAAATCCAATGACGGAAAATAGCTGATATTATCCCTTGATAATTCGATGGTTAAATTTCCACCACAATTATCAGTACTACCGCCGTCTACATACACCAGATTTGCACCTGCCTCTATGGCATCAACGGTTGCCATTCCAAGATTATTTAACTGTACTTCCACATCAAGACATACAGCATGTGGATCCTGATTATCTTCAACCACCACATCAAAAGAACACATCTGTGTTTCATCCGGGTTAGTGCCATCATAATCTCCGTCTCCGTCTATGTCTACCAACATAGTATAAGTTATTGTGGTTGTTCCAACCTCAAACAATTGGCCATCCGGAATATTATGAGTGCCTTTTACTATTGAATTTGTAGATACAACGGTATTAGAAATAGGCGTTGTATAGCTGTAATTTATTATAGAAGCACAGCCAATGCCCTGATATGGAGCAAGGCCATTTACATTCGCACCACACAAATCTATTGCATTTGAAATTGTAATATCTGGCGGACATTCCAATATTGGAAATCCAGCTGTCACAACAACATTGAAAGTACAAAGTCTGGGTAGGCCATTGCAAGAAACAGCGGTATATGTAACCGGATAAATACCTGGTTCAAGGATAGAGCCTGGAACAGGTCCAGCCGTTTGATAAATACCTGCTTCTGTTATAGCTAAAAGTTTGGCAGGTAATTCCGGAGTGCCTGCATATTTTGTAGTATCTACACCTATCGTAAAACCACCATATAAAATATTGACGCCACTACAACCATCTATTGCGGTCGGAACAGACCAATCTACAGGAATAGTACAATCAAGAGTTTGGGCAAATACATATCCTCCTGTATTGCAGTTCAGGAAAGAAGGCTCAGCATTATTGAGTACCTTTGCAGTAGCATCAGTAACAAACCCCAAGGCAACATCAATCACACAGCCTGCAACTTGTAAAATGTCTTCTATTATTGCACCAACCACAGGAATGGAACCGATTGGTATTTTATCCAGTATGTTCACACTATTAATATCAAAGTTTCCACAGACATCTGCCGGAGAATTTACCCAGGCTCCTACCGCCCGGACGGCCATGGTTCCTCCACCCTTCACCCTGTTTGGTATGCTGAACGTACCGTTTACCGGAAATCCAAACCGGTTTTCTATGAGATAATCAAAACCTCCATCACCATCAGTATCTGCCATCACTATGACACCTCCACCATCGCCACCTGCAAGTTTGCCAATAATAGCAGAAATAAATTCTATAAGACATTTGTCACAACGTAAAGCATCATACAAAGCTCCAAGAGGTTTCCAACCAAATATTTCAAACCCTAGCACTGAACACACTATGTTTATGAAAGGAAGGTCTTCGACTCTTGTACAACCTGCTGTTGGTCCGAAATTAATTCCAAAAAATGACACATTGTAGTTTCCTGTCAGAAATTCAGCATCACAATCCAGTACTCCCTGATCCAGATTAATTTCAGCAGTTAATACATTCGGAGTTGAGAAATCGAAAAAGTCACAATGCAACCTTATAGAAGAAACAGTATAGGTCTGACAATATGCCGGTTCGTACTCTTCACATGTTGAAGTAAATATTGCATTTGCTCCGCAATCTGATCTATCCCGATATACTACAAAAATTTTACATAATGTATCAGCACAGGCTGACGCAGGTGCAGGGATTGTACCACAAGCAGGAGGATTATTGTTGGATTCAATGAGGCATACTTTATATTGAATATCATTCCCCAAAGGTGGTGCAGGGAGTGTGAGCATATCATTTGCTGCGTTGATTGTTGGTATTCCAAAAGCCGGTTTATTTGATGTTACCGTAAATACAGGATTAGGGCCAGTGCTGGTCCTTACGATGCCTACATTTACGGGAACTGCCGAACAAACAGGCGATATTGGTTCACCAGGGCCTGTTAAAAAGTTAAAAACAGCCTTAGGTTTTATGGTCAGCTGGAGTTTTTTAGTGTCTGATTTGACCACGCCGCAACTATCCGTAATGGAATAGGTTACATCCACACAAATAGGCCCGGATATGCCCAGTTTCCCTCCCACAACCTCATTTCCATTGATATAAAATTTTCCCGCACCATTGTTCATTGTGCTGATCATCCGGTTTAGAAACAAGGTGTCTCTACTTACAGTATCCCTGCATTCTACAAATGTATCGTCCAAAGCAGCTACTTTGGCTTTAAAAACTTTAAATTCTTTGTAAGATGAAACCCGGCAACCAGCAGTTTCCTTGATCAGATATAATTCGTATGTAGGATTATTGTCAGCTTCATTAATGGTTGCATTATTGACCATTAAAATATTGGTACCTGTCTGAGAAAAACCTGTCGGAAGTGTAGGGTTTGTCAGTGAATTATTGATGGAATAAACAGCATTATCCGAAGTAAAATTATTAATGCCCAGGTCGAGACAATTCTTGTCCATAAATGGGATTACGGGTAATGCAGGATATAATGTAGCACAGGTAGTATTCAGATTGATCTCAGAAACATTATCTGCATCAGGCCCATCTACTTCAGCAGTATACATTCCGGAGTTCTGCACACGTACCGGCAAAAAATATTGTCCGGCAACAATACCTGCAGGACATCCGATGCCATTGCAATATAGAAAATTAGGAGTACCTAATACACCGCCGGCAGTATTTGTCAATCCTGTAGAAGCATTAAGTTTATAAATTAATCCGGCCGGCATGGGTGCATTGTCCGTATATCTTATTTTTAGTGCTGTGGTGAATGTACCATCCTGCATATTGACCGTTTGGTCATTATTACAGGAATAGGATGCACTCTCTATCAAAGCCGGTGTTGGTTGTGATAAGGTAATATTATCGACAACAACCCAGAAATCACCTGAATTTCTGGCTGCTCTTACCCGCATAAAGATAGGTTGACCTGCTGTTGGAAAAAAATAATTTGAAGTAAAAGGAACACAAGCTACAGATGACACGTTCTGAAAACTTTGTATCAAGTTCCAGGGACCGCCTACAGCAGTTGCCCATTCTATGTTAAAAGTGCAGGAATTGGCTGCAGTAGCTGAACCTGTTGTAAAATCTGTACATTTATATACAAATCCGAAAGTCGTTATCTCTCCTGATGATGTCCCAAGACTACTGGTAGCACTTAGGTTTCCTGTCGTCACTGTGGCAGACAAATTTGCCCTTGCGGCCGGATCAGCGACAGCACATGGGGTGTATCCCAAACCTGTCGTTGCAGTCATACTCCCTGCTATATTCCAACTCCAGCCATTACATGGATTTGATGTACAACCTGTAAATGCTTGTGAATAGTTTATTTGTCCTGACATCGGATTTGCTGCTAAAAAACAAATCAAAAAAAGGCTCATTAAAAATAGAACTGAAACCCTACAATTATTACATTGTGATTTCCATTTTTGTTGATAATTTAAAAACATTGAGTTTGGTTTGAGTTTCATTTTTTACTGATTTAAAATTTCAGTTTTGGATGTAATGATGGAAAAAATTTAATCATTTCGGCTTTAGTTTTGCCGGTAATATTTATATATTGCCATGTAGTGCCGTTATCATCTGACACAGCTATAAGTTTTTGTAATTCTTCTACTTCGTTTCCTGAAGTGAGGTAATATACTTTTTGAGTAATGATGGCCTGGAGGCTCTTTCCCTTTTTTGAAATGTCATATATATCACTTAATGTGATGCGGCTAATGGAGGTTCCGTTTTCTTTAAACCCTTCCATGGTTGATTGTATAAGATCTAGCATTTTTTCCCTTCCTCCCAGAGATTGCACCATTATCAAATGGTTATAATCTATAAATGTATTGTAATCGCCATTAGCCAATGCTTCCCCCATTTTATTAATCTCAGCACTGATCACAGGCCGCAAGGTTTCTGGATTCGGAGAAGTATTATTGCTATGCAAATAACTGTAGGAAATAAAGAAAATAACCGGAATTAATAGTAATGGAAAAATGTATTTTAATTTTGAATTCCCTGATTTCACCTCAGATGCCTTCGACAAAACTGTAGTTTTTTTAAAAATAAACCACGCAGTAATCGTTAAAAATATTCCGATACCGGCAATTCCGGTCAAATAAAGACCAATGCCTTGGGTGGTTCCAGCCATGGCCGCACTCAACAAAGGATTTTCATGAGTGAAATATAGTTTTTCGTACTCAATCGCAGACCACTTATCATAGGAAAGATAGCCCATCAAACCTCCCATAATACCACTTAAAATGGAAAGTGTAGTATTGAATTGTTTTTTAAAAAGAGAATAAATGGAAAAAATGAAGATAAGAAAAAAAATAATTCCTGTCACTGCCCCATCTGCTCTGTATCCATGTAAGTACATGTCTGATTTAGGAAAATAGAGCCACGGCATAAATGCAGCACTCACGCCTAAAATGGCAAAAAATAAAAGAGATAACCTCAGGTACACAGGTTGATTTTTCAGGTTTAGGTTCAGGTTCAAAAAAGGCAAATATACATTATCAAAAACAAATTATTATTGTTAATTTGTATTTTTTTAATTATAAAATAAAATGTTTTACTTTTATTTATACATATAATTTTTTAATATTCTTTTTTGTGTGATATTTAATATATTACAAAATCTTCGTCTCCTATAGTACAAATTATAATGACATAACAGTTAAAATGTATTTTACATTTTAGTATTGTATTAATAATTTTACAGATTAATTAAGAGAAATAATAGCGCTTATTCTTTCACTATTTTTGTAAAATGTCCAATATTAAGGTTGCCCACACCAGTAAGTACATTATGATCCTGGGCATTTATTAATTTCAGATCAACATTCCTGAGTGTCAAAGTTTTATTTTGCAAAATATTGAAACCTGAAGAGGAAAGATTAAAATCTATACCGATAACCGGTCTGAGATTGATACCCAATCCATTGATACTGACATTTTTGGTTATTGTTAAGGGAGAAGTAAGTATAGTTGTATTATTGATTGGCTGATCATAGCTGATAGTGCCTCCTTCTGTAATACATTCAAGTACATTTCTCAATGAGCCCGGCCCGATATTATTCGGGTTTAGTACGACAGTACCTTCTACGTTTATGATTTGAGTTCTGGAACCAATACATCCTGTTCCGTTTGTGACCGTAACCGTGTAAGATGTAGTGATCAAAGGATTGAGTTCCAGTATATCAGAATTACTCCCTGTATTCCACAGAAACTGATTACCACCCGTTGCAGTTATTTGGACCGGTGCTTCCCTGCAAATATTTCCATCATCCGGCAAAATCCCAGAATTTTCGATAACTTCAATATTGACTTCCAACCCTACCAACTGATCATTATTGTCATTGCAATCAGTATTATTGGTCACATATCCGGGTCGCTGACTACATGATTGAACAAATACATTTGGGTCACCAAATCCGTCACCATCCAGATCCCGGTAATAGTAATTAAGGGCTGATGATTGACTGGTAATACAAAATGTTGCTTCAGAACTTGCATTCATCCATAAAGGATAGTTACAATCCTTCGCTATAAAAAGGAATGATTGCTGGCCTGTCCATAAACTATCATTAATCAGAATATTGGTTGTCCCTCCAAATCCAATGACAGGTTCTAAAGGAGAAAAATTCATTTTAAAAGGATAGTCTACACTACCTTCAATTCTGTTGGGCACATAGGATAGCGGTTTGTTCCAGGTCATAACCCGTTTCAACGCGCCGCTATAAAATCGAATCGTCACAGGCTCAACTGAAGACCCACCTCCTATGGTAAGAAAAAAAATGTTTGTACCATTCACATTTACCGGAGTAGCCACTCCTCTTATTTCATTTCCAATAAAAGCAGCGAGAATATCGTCCGGATGATGAAAGATATATTTTTGTGTATAAATAAGACTGGCAATGGCTGTCATGTTGGTGGGAAAATTATTTAAAACTTCCCAGTCAGGTCTTGGATCTGCCGGGACAGAAGCAATTATCACCGGTGTGTAATCATATTCAATACAAACTCCTCCATATTGATATTCATAATCATCCAGATCAAAAGGTGTAAATGATCCTCCCAAAACAATTCCTTCACCAGGTATAGTCTGCCAGGAAGGAAAAGCATATCCGTCTGATATTTGAAAAATTATATCTGTTTCTGCATAGTTTTGATTTACCGTCTGTTCAGTAGCCCGAATAGTCAATGTGGAAGTTCCCGAAAATCCTGCTATACCCTGGACTGACAAAACACTTCCCTGAAAACTAACCATTAAATCAGGATTAGGTGAAGCTGACCAAAGCACCGGATCAGGATCTGGCTGAATAAGATATAAATCCAAATCCAAAGGATTAAAAGCCAATCCTTCGATGGTCAACTGATCAGGGATGTTCAAAATACTCAATGGAGCATCATTTTCAGTAAATGCTTCCACTACAAAGGGAGCATTCAAGCTTCCAAATACAGCCTGAAGTTGAAACAATAATGTAGTTTGTGCTTCATATACGCTGTTGGTAGCTGCATGGTAGATTTTTATATTCATCAATTCGGAAGCAGCATTGGAATAAACCGATACAAAATGTATATAGTTTCCATTACCTATCGACACTGGTGTCCCAACACCTCGAAGTTCATTTCCAACGAAAAATGCAATTCTGTCATTGGGGTTATCAGAATTTATACCATCCAGTTTCATTACTGAGATAACACTTGCAGTATATGAATAAGCTCCCGGATTTTGTAAAACCCATCCGGGTGATTGGCTAAATAAGGATGCCGCATACATGCAAAAAAAAGCACTGTAAAAGGTTAAATTCCTCATTATAAAATTTCGCATATAATTCCCTTTAATGGGTTTAAAATGATCCTGCAAAACATCGGTCCTACTTATAAAACAAAAGGTAAGTATATTTAAATACTTAAATTGTCTCTTTATCTTAAAAGTTCGATTTTACTTGTATGAACTCCATTGGCTCCTTTCAAAATGACATAATAAATACCATTATTAAGGTCCATATCCGGTTTCCATTCTATTACATTGTGACCGTACTGCACATGATTTTCCATTCGTTTCACTTCTTTGCCCAAGGCATCAGTTATAGTGATAGTAACATCATCATTTAGTGCGGCCGTAAAATTAATATACACATAATATCCCGCCGGATTTGGATAAACTACCAAACTATTGGCCTTGCCTGACTGATCATCCAGACCAGTTGAACCAGGTAGATGCAGTAATTGCGGACTATCTACCTGTCCCCATATACTATTGATTTTAAAACCTGTACTTTCCATCAGGTCAATAACTTTATTTTCAGATGCATCGAAAATTTTGAATCTTAATAATTCGCCCTCTGTATTGGCATATATCGTGAGGAAAATCATATGTGCATCAAGGGCAGGAATATATAAAGCCGTACCGGAACCTCTTATCTGATCTCCGACGAATGCACCCACTTCATCTCCATCATGAAGTATTCTCTCATCATTATTATTTACTACTACAGCTATAGCATTCATACTGTATTCATAATTTTGAGGTGTAACCGACCAATAATCAAAAGGTCTTTCCGCTTCTTTAATTCGATCAATTTCTGTATGTTTAAATTCTTTGAAAGAAAGTGGATTTCTCTCAATATCAGAATTTCTATCGCTTATGATGGCACCTGAATTGGCAGGATATTGCAATACTCCGGGATTGGATAATTTAATCAAATATCCATTGGGTGAACTCAGGAAATTAAGATTGCCGATCCAACCGATGCCTGCCACATACTGAGCAAAACTCAATTGCCCTTTTATAATATCTCCGTTTAACGGAGACAATGACTGGAGAGCAGGCGTCAGAGGAAGACCGTATTGAGGGAGATATCCTAACCAGTTCCAACCTCCTACCAATGGTATAGGTGTACTTGGATCTACCGGGGCACCAAGTATGGAAATTGAGTCATATGTCAATGAATTATATTGATACATAGTCATATGGGTCAAGGAATTTAATGTTCCTATCCAACTATTGGTATTTAATGAATAAGCACTGAAAGGTACCTGTGTTTTGATCAGTGCACCACCAGGATTAGTAAGACTGGACAATGCCTGATTAATTTCAGGATTGGTCAGATTCAGATTATATGATATCCAGTTCCATCCTGGGTGTATGTAGATTTTTCTCAACACCTGATTGTTGGTATAAATAATTTGCGGTACTAATGGTGAACCAACCAATCCATCTGCTTCGAAAGGAAAAGTTTCAATCGTATTGCCAAAAAGCAAACAGGCAGAAGCATCCCATATCCGGAAAGTCACTGTTTCGCCGACCGCTATATTACTGTACACAGTCAAAAATACCAGATGTTTGTTAATATCTCTGTTGAACTGCACAGTACCGATTCCCCTCAATTTACCATCTATAAAAGCGCCTACTTTATCTAATTTGTCAGTTGAAAGATAGCCTTCAATATTGAGCTGGAGGGTAAGATTCATAGAATAGCTATATTCTTCCGGTTTTATCACCCATTCCGGAGACGGACACGCTACCCTAAGATCTACTTTTATGGGTTCTCCACCATCAACGGATTCCATTTGAACGGTAGTACTGTATGCCCCATTTACCAGACTGGAAGGAAATATAAATTGAACGGGTTGAATAGCTCCGGGCGCTAAAGACCCAACTGTAGGGAAGATATCCATCCAGTCAGGAAAATCAGAAATAGTAAAGGAGGTCTGCTGACCGCTCTGATTTCGAATTTCACGTTTGACAACCAACTGATTACCCACCTCAACCACTTCATCAATATCTCCACCTACCCAATACAGATTTGAACGATTGACGTAAAACTCCCATATTACCTGGTCAGCTTCATTGTTGTACAAATCTTTAATATCTGTTGCTACGACTCTTAGTATGTGATTTTCTATATACTGATTCTGAATATCTGGTACTAAGACTATTTTATCATCTTTACAGGTAAAAATGGCATCAATCAAAATACCTCCTTCGGTCATGTCTAAAAGTGCCAAATTGTTCAAGTTAATATTTGAACCAATACCATCGGCCTGAAAGATACTATCACAAAGGATTCTTTTGGAGAAGGTGACGGATATCTCATCCCCGGGAGAAAGTACTCCATCAGCAGGTTGAGGTACTCCAAACAATTTTGGAGGCTTAGTCTCTTTACGTCCCTTAATTACTTCAGAAATGCCCGGAGGGAGTCCCACGTCAAAGCACTGCGTCGTCGCTCGAAACTCATAGGGTCCGTCTGCCAATTCTGACATATCCCATGTTACTATTTTAAATACAGGATTGGAAGCAAATTCTGATTTTGGTAACTCCACTATATTGGTCCAGGTTCCATCTCCACCCGTTCTTCTGTATTGTACCCTTACCAATTCCAGATCTGGGTCATTATTGATATAATTATTTAAGGTAATATTGAGCTCTTCATTATTGGCTGGAGTAATGACCCAATCCTGCATTGGAAAAGTGACATCAATAGGACTGCAGGGCTCGAGAAATTCTACATTAACCCTGTACTCTTTATAAAATTTGTTAAGGTCAGCTTTTTTATAGGGTCCTTGCACAGGTACATCAGGGTTTGAATAAGCACCTGACAGATCATATCCATAAGCAAGTGCATGCTCTAACTGGCACGTAGATGCAGCAAAAAAAACAAAATTTTTTTTAAAAAAAAAATTTTGACCTATATACACAAACATTTAAAAAAACTTTTTCT
>Ga0138256_10006251_pt1 | contig 12599 bp, 4 predicted proteins | sample KNB2016incub_MG_FD_105486 | JGI IMG/M metagenome (GOLD analysis project Ga0138256, IMG submission 105486) | Active sludge microbial communities from wastewater in Klosterneuburg, Austria - KNB2014incub_MG | ecosystem: Engineered > WWTP > Activated sludge > Unclassified | place: Austria... | reverse complement strand
TGGATGATAATGATTCGGTGCCGATTACAAGAATAATTGGTGCGATAGAAAGTGCAACTTCTTTGACAATAACTGCAGCGGCGGTGACTGGGTATGATACTGCACAAAGTGCGTTTGTGGCCAGAGGTCCAACTACTGAACTGCCGACAGGGCAGGACAGAATGGCCGGAGTCGCCACAATGACTGGGCTAATTACTACGACTCAAAACAACGCTCGTGCAGGGCGAGTTAGTTTGTATGGTAAGGGGTCGGAAAGCTTGAGAACATCGAAAAGTGATTTGGCGGTGGATATTGACGGTAATGTTGATACTGGATATCTGGGAAATAACCTTACTGACTCAGGCCAAACTTGGGTTGATGTTGAAGATGATGTTGTTGGTAACTGGCAGCCACTGGATCAAATTTCTGTGGCTGGTGGTACTAACCAAGTGGCTGATAATAATTTTTCTTCAATCGGCATGGGTGGAACTGATGATGCGAACCAAATGCCAGTATGGTCAGGTTTGTTGACTGCTGGTGGTAAAAACGCCCTCCCGACGCCAAATACTGAAACTGCAGAAATCGGTACTATTCCGATGACAAATATTTACAATAGTGACTATAACGGGGGATCACCTTTGTATTCTTCGAATTATAACAATACTCAGGCTTGGACGATATTTAATGATGGTGCAAATACTGAGGTAAATGATGCGGTTTATTTTGGCGATCAAGGCAATAATATGTTTTATGCGCTCGAGCTGAATCTTGGCACAGCTATGAACGCTAGTGCTAATTATGTTTGGGAATATTACAAAACTGGTGTGGGGTGGACACAGTTTACGCCAAGAGATGCTTATACTTATCAAACTAGAACAGGGGTAACTTTGCCGTTGTCAGTAAATACTGTCAGAAACTCATATACGGCGACTCTGGCGACAGGCGGAACGGTTTTTGGTTTGGATCAGATTGTGATGATTGATGATAATGATTCACCTCCTATATATAGGAGATTGGGGACAACGGCCCCAACAGCTACAACCTTAACATTTGCTGAGCCAATTACAGCTGATTACACTACAGCGCAAGGAGCAACTGTTACACGTTTGAATGGTGGTCAGTGGAAATCAATGAATCCAGCCTCGATTTTTACAAGTGGAACAGGTAGAAGAATGGTGTCTTGGACTCCATCTGATTTGGGGGGTACAGCCGCAAAGACAACAATTAATAGTGCAAATGCGTATTGGGTAAGGGCAAGAATCAGCTCTTTTACTTCTTGGACAACATCACCGACTAATCAGACCACGCCTGTTGGAATGGGTGGAATTGAGCGGATTTCGTCTGGAGCGATTACTGTTACTTCTGGTGTACAGGAAGCAAAGGTTACCGAGGTAACACCTGGGGCTAGTTATGATCCTAATGAAACTTGGACTTTGGAATATGGTAATTCTCCTGGTTGGATAGAGGCCCAAAGGTATACTAGTGCGCAATCCATTCCATCTGCGCCTTATGTACAGCACATAAGTACGAATGGAACATTGGATGTAAATGCTACAAACCTTCAGCATCAGGCATTGCATAATGGTAGTTTGACTTGGACTGACTACACTGTTTCGGCGTTGGTAAAAATGGATATGGTACCTGATGCAACCAATAGGCGCTTGGGGGTAATGCTGAGACAAAGTCTGGATGGAAATGGGTATGCAGCACTTATTAACAAAACTAATGCGGCTAATACAATTGGCTGGTACAGTACTTTGGCTGGAGTTCCAACATTGATTGGTACGGCGACAACCAAGGCATTTACAGAAGATACATGGTATTGCCTGAAGGCTCAGGTGACTGGGACTACATTAAATGCTAAGTTTTGGGCAACGACTGACTGTACGACAGGAGAGCCTGGGTCATGGGACGAAACGGAGACAAACGCAACATATACAACAGGAAGATTAGGTTTGTATACAGGTTCGGCTACTGCCAGCCAAGGAATGAAGGCGAATTTTGATACCGTTACGACTGATGGAGGTTTTTCTGATTCATTTACGGACACTGGAACATGGAGGGTGGTTGGGTCAATTCACGGATCAATTGGACCAGCTACACCTGGGACGCCCTTCTCTAGCTCGTATATTAATTTCACAATTAAACACAAAGGTGGCAGAGACGGAGTTGGTTTACCTGAAATTGGCGATAAAATTTATTTGAGCTCCACAGGGATTAGAAGTTATAAAGACTTGACAGTAGCGACAGGGATTACGACCAGTAATGCGAATACAAAATATGAAACATGGGATTTTGAATGGAATCCGAATACTTCAACATATGCAGTAACAGGAAGTGCTACGGGGGAGGCTGGGTCGGCGACTCCTGGAACGACTTACACGTCGCCGAACAGTGAGATAAGCTTAAAAATAAACTCTGGTACACCTACTGCAACAAAGTTCGGTAATAGAATGTTGTTGCTTCAGGGTAATATGAGGCGAAATACCGGTGCGTGGGCAGGGAATAATGGATTAGGAAGTGCAGCTTTGGTTTATCCAACTTATACTTTGACATCCAGTGCTATTGCAACTAGGTATAACATTGAGGGTCAGGCTGGAACAGCAACTGCAAGGCAAAGGGGTACAATTGATTTTTGGTTTAAGACTAATTATTCTGGATCACCGAGTTCAACTGAATATCCTTCAGGAATGTATCTGGTTGATTATGCTAACCAAGGTGATACGGATAGACTTTTTGTTCGCCATAATCCGAATGGTACTCTCGAAGCCGCAGTTTATGCGGCTGCTGCTCAAGGAACTTTGCTTAGCACGACTTTTTCGGCAACTGCCGGACAGTGGTACCACTTCCGAATGGGTTGGGATGAATCAGCTAACGCAAAACGGGCATGGTTGGATGGTACGGCTTTTACAACTGGACAGGCATCAACAGTAGGAACCAGAGGTGCAAATGCTGGGCTTATTAGAATAGGTAATCGCTTTTTGTACAATGCGCCGTTTAACGGATCGATTGATGAATTTGCTGTATTTGATGAGGATATTGATACATCTGGCGGTTGTGATTTTGGTAATTTTACTCCTCCGACTGCTGCTTGGACTGGTGGAGAGACGACCGGCTGTACAACAGGTAAAGAGGCGGGGGTTAATCTTTTCAGGGCAAGTTTTGACGCGGATATGAATACTCAGGAAGGCTGGGTTTGGGCAGATTATGCTTTTGGAAATCCGGCGATTATATTTACCAATGGCGCAGACACGGGTAATGAGCGAATAAGAGTGATAACTTATCCGCAAAGAACAAGAGTTTGGGTGGATAATTCAGGAGATAAATATACTCCTTCAGCTAGGATTAAAGCAGGTTCTGGATATCAAGAAAATGCGGCTTTGGCGACACTTACTGGTTGGAGTAATAATTTTATGTACCACCATAAGGCGGCAAAACAGTCATCGACAGCACCGACATATTCGCCAGTATTAAATTTGCGCCGTAGTACACATATTTGGTCTGATGAGCCTATTACTCAGACTGGAGCAACAATGGGCGCGCCAATCAATGCAGGAATGGGATTAGGTATGGGCACGATTGGTCTTTCTGGGTTGGCTACAGTAGATATTTCTGATGTTTCGATGGAAAATCAGTATACAAACTTTGCCGTAGTTACTAATCCATTTACTTCTTTGGCTGTAAAACCCTCCCAGACTTTTACTAACTCGGTTTTTTATAACTTTTATGATCGTGCATATACTGTTTCGGGTAAAACTCAAGGTACTAATTATGTTGGAGCATATTTTGTTACTACTCACTTTGCAGCAGCGAATATTGGCACTGGCTACAATGCGGGTACTTCGCAGAATGTGGGTATTGATGGGTCGATATTTATGGGTAACCGTAATGCATATGTAACTGTTCCGCCGGTTGCGGCAAATGGGGCAGCATCTTTCTATTCTGGTCGTTTATATTCGATTACTAATTCTGAGTTTTATAACAATGGAATTACCGGAGCTGGTACATCTGGTGCATTAAACTTAGGAACAGGTGTAGCCAAGGTTACGATTTCAGATAATATTTTTTCACTCAACACTCAAGGAATTAGATTGTATGGTAATGCGTTTATAGATATGTCAGATAATATTTTTGATGGCCATACCTCTGATGATCAGACGACGCTGGGTTCACACTATGGTTCAGGAATTAGGTCGGCACAATCCTTTTCTTCTGTGGGGGTAACTGATACGGGTAGTATTTTTGGGCGGGGGCTTTGGAATGAGGCTGATATAAATTTGCCACCTAATACAACGACATTTGAAGCAGAGTCGCTGTTGCAATTTACTGGTGAGGGGACGCAGTTTTTGAGCCCTGTTCTTTTTGGTACTGTCGACTACTCGCATATGAATAGATTGGGTGATACTTATCTAGGAAAAACCATTCCCGGAGCAGATATTCGTGGTAATTATTCTTCTAACGATAAAGACATTGTTAACTTTACGACTTTGGGAATAATGAGTACGACAGGAACTGGTTTGACGGATACTACAGTAAGAACTGGCGGAGGATATGGCTGGCGTATGGAGCCGACTGATTCGGACGCGGCTTTGGATTATAAAATCAAAGTTGTGGGTGTTGCCAATAAGCCTTTGGCTGTGACCGGATATATTCGACTAAACAGTAATTACGGGTCGACTAATTTGCCGAATGTAACATTATCTGGATTGGGAATGGTGGGAGCTAACCTTACTTGGACCGCGGCGGCAACAGCAGACACCTGGCAGCAGTTTGTTGTTTCTGGAACCCCAACTGAGTCGGCGTTAGCAGAACTTAAGATTTCAGGCAAATTGGATTATGTGGAATCTGATTCTGGAACAAGTGAAATTATTTCTAACCCTACAGGTAATTATTTGCCTGGACTGCTTGAGGATAATGATAAAACTTGGACAGCTAATCAATGGGTGGGCTATAAATTAAAAGATGCAAATGGAAAGATTTTTGAAATTGTAAAAAATACCGATAAGCTTCTTTATTTTAAGGGAACATCCGTACCTCATCTTCTTTCTACAACACTAACCGCAGCCACACCTGGAGACTATGTAATTTATAATGAGCCATATTTTTATATCGATGATGTATCGGTCCTATCTGGCTCGGTAGATACAGGTACTTTGGATTTTCACTCTTCTGGCCAGCCTGTTTCTCCGTGGTTGTCAACTGGATTAACGGCTGAAGGTGTTTGGAATGCACAATTTTCTTCCTTTGCTGATTCAGACGGATCGTTTGGACAGCTTTTAGGCGATTCTCTGGTGGCGAAATATGCAGATGTATCTGATCCATCCCCAACCACGACGGAGTTTGATACTAATCTAACCGCCAGTACTAACGATTTTTATAACAATGGAGTAATTATCTTCACTGAAGGAGCTAATCAAGGGGTGGTTCGAAGAATTTCTGATTATGTCGGCGCAAGTAAGACGATTACGGTTGACCCTGCTCTTACTACCGCACCAGCTGATGGTGATCGGTTTGCTGTTTTGGCCGCGACGTCTTCATCGGCTGGCGGCGGAGGTGGGGCGACAGCAGCGGAGATTTGGAGTTATGCACTCAGACAATTAACAACTGAGGATTTAGAGGGTGGAGGGAGTTTAGCAACGGCTGCCGATATTGCAGCCTTGAATAATATTTCAGCGTCTGATGTTTGGAGTTATGCTAATCGCTCAATTACTGATCCGGATGCGATTTGGGAGTATGCGCTGACTCAGATTGGTACGGCTGGTTCGGTTGGAAAACTACTAAAAGACAATATTGATGCCGCTATTACTTCGCGATCATCACACTCTGCGTCGGATATATGGAGTGTGGTTACCAGAACTCTAACCAGTAATGCAAACTTTAATGATCCAACTTCTGCTCAAAACGCTCAAGCGGTTTGGGAGTATGCAGCCAGAACTTTAACTGACTATGGTAATGATATTACTGCAGCAGAAGTTTGGGACACATTAAGTTCAACCCTAATAACTGCAGGCAGTATTGGTAAACAGTTGGCGGATAATATCGATGTTGCGACCTCAACTCGAGCGTCCCAGTCGTCTTTGGATGCGTTTAATAATATTTCTGCTGCTGATGTTTGGAGCTATGCAACTCGTACGATTACTGGTGAGGTTGCCTTAACATCTGCTTCTAGAGCGGCGATTTGGGATACTGCCTGTTCGATTCTTAATACAAGTGGAAGTGTGGGTAAAAGGGTTTGTGACAATTTGGATGCAGCAGTTACTAGCCGTTCGACGCTAACTGCTGGACAAGTGTGGTCTGAGGCTACTAGAACGATTACAGGTCTCGAAAGCCCAGCTTTAGCGGCAATTGCAAGTAATGTTTGGGCAAATGCGACTCGTTCTTTAACTGATTATGGTAATGATATTACTGCTGAGGATGTTTGGGATGTTTTGACATCGTCGTTAACGACTATTGATTCGATTGGAAAATTATTAGTAACCAATGTTGACGGAACAATTAGTTCCCGTTCGACTCAAACAAGTGTGGATAATGTTGCTTCGGATGTAACAGATGTTGCAACCGATGTGACCGATATTGATTCGAAGGTTGATACAACGGTTTCATCGCGAGCGTCGCAGGCAAGCCTCGACTCTCATGAGTCATCTGAAGCTACATTCCGAACAAATACTACTGCAACATTAGGTGTTATCAACGTTAATGTTGCTGCTGTATTGACTCAACTTTCTACAATTGAGACTAAGATTGATTCAATTCAGTCAACTTTAACGGCTGTTGATACAAAAATAGATACGATTGATACCAACTTGGATAGTGTAAAAACTACTGTTGAGGATACTAATGCCAAGGTTACAGCTATGCAATCAGTGACAGATGATATTTTAGCGAAATGGGGAAGTTATGACGCTGCGACACTTATTGGCTATGTTGACACCTTGGAAACTAAATTGGGAGCGTCAACAGACGCTGATTCTGTTGAGACGGTATTCGGTAAGTTGAATTACATAAAAAATAATGGTGGTGGTGGAGGTAGTGGAACAATAGATTTGATCTACACCCAAGCTCAAGCAACTCACGCAAAATTACTGGAAGTTCAGACAGAGCTGGGATTTAATGGCAAATCAACCACAGCTTACGACGAATTTGTAGCTGTAAAAGGTTATGTAGACTCGGTGGAAACAACGCTTGCAACTCTTGATAGTCGAACTGCTTCGATTGCGAGTTCGGTGACAAGTGTATCAAATGACCTAAAAACCGTTACGGAACGAATTGGTAAAGTTAGTGTAGATTCGTTCACTCAACTATTTGAGGTTAAAAGTACCGATATTGAGTACTTGAAGAACAAGATTATTGAGTTAAAAGCGATGGCTGATATTGATCGTTTGTTATTAGAAAAAGTGAATAACCAGCCAATTGTGAAAGTGGTGATGGAGTGGGGTTCAGTAATTATTAAATTTGTAATTGTTAACCCGTCTGATTCGACAACACAGACAATTCCATTCAAGGCCTTTTTGCCAAAAGAGGTTAAACAGGAATACATTATGGACTTAGGTGGTTTGGCAATTAACTACGATACTAGTACAGAGCAGTATTATGTGACGGCCGATATAACGCTTGAAAAAGGAGAATCGGTAACTAGAAGCGTTGAAATTAAAGATATTTGGATTATTTCTGAGGATGAAATAACATCGCTTCGCAAACAAGCAAATGATTTGGCAGATGGACTAAAAAATACTTCTTACAATGCTCAGGGGATTACCCTAAAGACTGATATTAATACCAGGTTGGATAAAGTTGCTAGAAAACAAAAAGATAATAATGCCACACCTCAGGATCACATTTTGGCATTTAGAGAGAATCAAGAAGATATGATGGCGATTCAGGATAATGTTAAAGGGCTTAAAGATTTGGTGCTTAATTCAGGTGCAGGCAATAACTTTTTAGCTTCGATTGGGGGAATTCAAACATTTGCGACTTGGGGTATTGTTTTAGCGTTGATTTTTGGTATGGGTACCTTGGGAATGTTCTATTACCAGCTTTGGAAGCGTAAGATTGTTACGGTTACTGACAGTAGCGGAAAGAAAACCAAGAAAGTTGAGCTGCCGACTCCTATGCCTCATGAGTTGATTGGTGTGAAATCAAACTTGTTGAGAAAAATTTTGTTCGGTTGGATTGTAATGATTATAGATATTTTTAAGCTTATGGGTAGGTTGGTAAAAATGCTTATTCCTCATAGAAAGCAAGTTGTGGGCAAGGCTAGTGTTATGTCAACTAAAATGCTGGTTATCCTTTTGATTTCTGGAGTTTTGTTGTCGACAATTGTCGGTGGGGCAATGATGGCGAAAAGTGCCCTAAAGAAAAATCAAGCTGAAGTTATGGGGGTTACGGATACGGCATTAACTCCCACCCCAGTTCCTTTTACGACTAAAGAAGAAAAAGTGAATGCTGAGATTGCTGTGTTATTAGGTGAAGCTGCTGAGAAGAAGAAGACAAATGAGCAGGTTGAAGAGCTTATAAAAAAGACCGAAAGTAAAGAATCAAGTATTTCGGCAAAACCTGACGAGCTAGGATTGTCTGATAAAACGTCAGAGCAGTTGTCTGAGAATGTTGTGAAAGAGGTTGTTAAACAGAAGCAATTATTAGTGATTCAGCAAACTCCAACTGACTGGTTAAATGTTAGAAAAGATCCATCGATTGTTGCTGAGGTGACTACAAAAGTTTATCCAGGGGAGAGTTATCCGTATTCTGAAGTTAAGAGTGGTTGGTACAAAATACTCTTAAAGGATTTGTCTGAGGGTTGGGTGTCTTCCGAGTACGCTGTGCCTGAAAAAGATTTAGAGTAATAGCGTTTTTGGTTTTTAGCTTTGTTATTTAAATGTAAATGTTGGGTCGAGGAGTATGATGTTTGAGATAATGTTATAAGGAATATTACTCAAATATTCCGATTGTAGGTTATTTGTTATGGATATAATCGAAGACTGTTTTGGAGAGGGAGTTGATAAGATTTTTGGCCTCACTAATTTCAATATTTTGAGTCATGATACAAAGCATATATGGATTTTTGGGCTCATAAACAATTCCACAGTCAGCAAGTCCATCTGGGCGTTCTCCATACTTGTGCGAGACTTGGATTTCAGGTGGAATACCAGCAGAGATTAGGTTTTCGGTCTGAGTATCAGTCGCTAAATCTAAAAGCTTTTCAGAAAGCTCTGGTGAAATAAATGTTGCGAAATATAGTGATTTAAAAATTCTAATGTAGCCTCGAGGCGTAACTAGTGCACTGTTTTGGATTAGATATGGATTAGGTATGCCAATATGAGTAAAAATAGCATTTATTTCTGCATCAGAAACTTGGCGTTTTAGGGCGTTTTTGGCCGTATTGTCTGAAGTAAGAATCATAATTTTTATTGCCTCCCAGAATGTTAGTTTTGTGCCAGCACCTTTTTTGTATAGATTACCTGCATCGTTGTCTAAATCTTCTTCGGTAAGTTCTATTGTGTCGGTTAATTTTATCTCGTCACGGTCGACTCGTTTTAGGATTGTCATTGCGATTGGAATTTTTAACAGACTAGCTGGAGCAAACCCTTCTTTTTCGTTGTTTCCCAGCCAAGCGCCAGTACTAATGTCTTGAAGAAAAAATCCAGTAATACTTCCGACTGTTGCATTAGAATCAATTATGGATTCGATGCTGGGCTTAAGATCAGCATAGTGCAAAATATGTGATGACTCTGAGATATTTGAGTCAATAAAATTATTATTTATGGGTTTTACAAAACGAAGTGGTGATGAATTTTGCGCAGGGTTTTGGTTCTCGGTACTCTTTTTTATAAATGTGAGATGGAGAAGGTATGCGTTTAAGCTTATTGAGAGAATAAGTATAAGTGTGAGTATTGTTTTTTTTCTCATTTAAAATGCAAGTAGAGCTAATTGATTGTAAAAATAATGTATTATCATCGCCAGAATTGTTACAGGGGTAATGAGTTCTATTTTTTTCTGGCTTGGAATAAAAATAATTAATGCGGTTAATATATGCAGAGTAGTAGTGAGAATAAATCGTTGCCAAAAGTTGTAAAGAATTCCGTTAGTTATAAAATTAGTAGAGTAAAATATGTTTTCAGAAAGTGCAAAAAGGAATGTTATGGCAATTATTAATACTAATTGTTTTTGGTGTTTTGAAAAATTTAAAATTAATAAAACAAGCACGGCTTTAAGAATTTCTTCAAATACAAATGGATACGGAGCGATTTTTTCGATTGGCATGAGTATAATTGGCACTATTAGTGTTGCTATGCAAATGAAAAAAATTACGGGTAAATTGTCGTTTTTTTCTGACATGGCTTTAATATAATGGAAATTAGCAAAAATTTCTTAAATTTGAAGACTTGAGACAATGCTTGAATTGTAGGTTAGAAATCATAAATTATATGACTAGGAAAATGAAGAGACGGAAAGATTATTTTGTGACTGTTTGGGTACGTACATTGGGTAATTTTTTGATCTTAGGCTCAGTCATTACGCTTGTAATTACATTTTGGCCAATATTATCAGCTGAGGTTAAATATCGTTTTGATGATGTTTTAGGGGTGAAATTTGGAGTTAGTGATAATAGTTCTTTGGGAGATGAGGATATATCTAACGAGGAGATAAGTCCAACGCCTGAAGTTGGTTTTGGTGATTTGATTGAGGATGAGTCTGGTACAACCTTTTCCACAATTGTGCCTAAATCGACAAAATTTGGGGTTGTGGTTGAAAAAATCGGTGCAAATTCTACGATTATTCCGAATATTGATCCTTCTAACAGAGCAGAATATGAAAAAGCGCTAAAACAGGGAATTGCTCACGCTAAAGGTAGTGTTTTTCCTGGTCAAAAAGGGGTCTCTTTTCTTTTTTCGCACTCGACTCAGAATGTATGGGATGTGCCTAGATATAATGCGATTTTTTATTTACTACGAGAGCTTGAGGTGGGTGACAGGATAATTACATATTTTAACGATGTCAGATACGATTACATTGTTGATGACAAAGTTGTGGTTGATGCCAATGACACCAGTTACTACAATCTTGATACACAGGAACCGTTACTGATTATGCAAACTTGTGATCCGCCAGGTACTACTTGGAAGAGACTTTTGGTAATTGCAAAATTAGCTAACCCAGAAGGTGCGAAAGTGCCCGAGAGATTGTAATAGGCCTATAGACTTGCAAAGGTGTTGTATAATATGTTTACTTAAAAGCTTGATTGCTGCCCAGAAAGAAAGGCAAAATGTCGGAAAAATTAAGTTCCACCCCTGAGAAAAATATCAATAGAGTTCCTTGGAAAGTGCGGGCGTTTGCCGCGACTAGTTTGGCTTTGGCCGGAGTAGGAGCAGTTGACTGCGGAGGCGGAGAGGGTGATAAAAGTGCAGTGTTGGGAGCTGAAGTAACAGCTGAGCCAAGCCTGACAGCAACAATTGAGATTACTGTTGAGCCGACAGCAAAGGCAGTGGAAACACCAACGCCTAAAGCTGAGGTAATTAAGCCTATTTCTGATGTTGCCGCGATTAAAGCTGGTTTGACCGAAGTTTATATGGGAAAAACGGTTCCCAAGGGTTCATGTAATATTGACACAATAAATGCATACGCTGATCAAATAGCGGCACTTTATCAGAAAAATCCTAATAAATTTACTTTGTCTGGACAGATTGCGACTATTTACGCAGAACTTACTGTGATTGCCAAATCTCAAGATGATGTGGCTGTTAGCGAGTTGGCTAAAGGAGTGAAGGCGGGAGTTGAAGTGCTAATTGTAGAACACTTGCAAGAAAAAGGACTGCCGGCATCAAATAAGGCCGAGTTGGTTGCAGGGTGGGAGCAAATTGTAGCTCGAAAGGTTGATGCAATCAATGATGGTTCTGGCTGTGACATTGTTTTGGAAAAAGCAAAGTAAAAATCGATTGACTTAGTGGGGGTAAACGCAATAAGATGTGTTTATGTGGAAACTGCCTAGTTTTAAGTTATATCGTGCGAGTTTTGGTCGTGAAGATACGGGAGGATACACCAAACTTTATCTTATTGTAATAGTATTATTATTCGTTTTGCTTGTGGCTGGTGCGTTGTTTTGGGTAAAAAATAATACGGATAATCTAACTAAAAAGTTATCAAATCAAGCAGAATCAAATGGTAAAGTGGTGGATGCAGGCAAGGTTGCTGGGTATCAGAAGAAGGAGTTGGAGCAGAACAAAACATATTTGGGCTATGTTGCTTTGTTTGAGCAGAGCCTGAGTGATTATATGGTTCGTCCAAGTGATGAGAAAGAGAAAAATTTGGAAGAGTTGTGGATTCTGGCCAAAAAGGATTTTCCGGGAGAATTTAATAAAGCAGATTTTGTTATCCCCTGCATTGACGAAAAAGAATGTATTAGTGGATTAGAATCTGAGGTTGTTATGACTCTAATATCGGAAGTGAAGGATAGTTCAAAAAATCGTTATCTCGAGGATGTTACAGTAAAGAGCTTAGTAGCATTGGGAAGTTACGAGTTTTTGGAGGAGTCGAAGGCAATTACCGCATATAATCAAGCATACAAAAACTGTGTGGCTGTTTTGGATCAAGATAAATCTAATGATAAATTAAAAACGGCAATTGTT
>Ga0138256_10006250_pt1 | contig 12601 bp, 11 predicted proteins | sample KNB2016incub_MG_FD_105486 | JGI IMG/M metagenome (GOLD analysis project Ga0138256, IMG submission 105486) | Active sludge microbial communities from wastewater in Klosterneuburg, Austria - KNB2014incub_MG | ecosystem: Engineered > WWTP > Activated sludge > Unclassified | place: Austria... | reverse complement strand
TCGGCCTGGCGGTTGGCCAGCGTTATCGCACCGTCGCGGCGGGTCATCAGCATTGCGGTGGGCGAGGCCTCCACGGCGAGCTGGAACCGCTCTTCCTGCTGCACCCGTTCGGTGACGTCGGCGATGATGCCGTGCAGCTTCGTCGGCGCGCCGTCCGGCCCGGCCTCGGCCTGTCCGCGCACCGAAAGATGGCGCAGCGAACCGTCACCGGCGCGCAGGCGGAACCCGACCCGGAACTCGCCGCCCTGCTCGCGCGCCGCCGCCATGGCGGTGCGCAGCCCGGCGCGGTCTTCGCGCTGTATCCGCCGCAGCAGCGTGGCCATGCGGAACGGCTGCCCCGGCGAAAACCCCAGCAGGCCCAGGCCCAGGTCGGTCACCCATTGCTTGCCGGTGGCGGCGTCCCAGCCCCACAGGCCCAGTTCGCCGGCGCGGGCGGCCACTTCGGCCTTGATCTCGCTTTCGCGCAGCTGTTCGCGGGTGTGGCTCAGGGTGCGGGACAGGTCGGCCGAGCGCAGGATCTCGGCGCCCAGTTCGTTGCTCATCACGAACACCACCAGCAGGAAGCCGGGCACCAGCGCGTCGGGCGCGTGGATGAAGCCCAGCACCACGGCCACCCGCCAGCTGTTGACCAGCAGGGTGAAGCCGGCGATGCCGCCGCACACGCGCAGGGCCGGCCAGCGTTCCGCCTGCGGGCGCAAGCGCCATTCGCGCAGCATGGTGTCCACCAGGTAGGCCACGAACACCACGATGCCCAGCTGGCCGACGATCATCCACGGGTTCACCACGCCGACCGGGACGGCGGTCTCGACGCCACCAAAGATCAGCGCCACTTCCAGGCGCGTCACTTCGGTGAAGTTGATGTTGTCGCCGGTGGTGAAGTTGATCACCAGCGAGACCAGGCGCATGCCGCAGGCCGCCGCGCACAGCCAGGCCCGGCTGGACGAAAAGCGCAGGTGCACGAACAGCGCCAGCGACACGAACATCACCGTGCCGGCCACGTGCGCCCAGCGCAGCAGCTCGGCGTACTCGTGCGGGTCGCGCACGTACATCATCATGCGTTCCATCGCCGAGATGGTGGCCACCGACAGGCAGGCCAGGGCGAACACCAGGTGCACGCGGTCCTGGGGGCGGCGAATCCACGCCAGCGCATGCACCAGGCCCAGCATGAGGCAGGCGCCGCCCATCACCGGCCACGCGATGTCTATCCAGTTCATGCCTGCGGTCCCTGCCCGGTGGCAACCACGCCGAGTCTATACGACGGGTGCGCGGGTCATGGGGCGCCGCCCAGGCGCGGGCGCCAGGCGATTTCCCAGCGCCACTCCGAGCTGATGCCGGACTCGATGTTCACGTCGCTCCAGACGTAGCGCCAGGCCAGGGCCAGCCGGACGTGGTCGGTGATCGGGTGTTCCAGCCGGAAGTCGAGGTTGGCGTAGCGGCCGTCGTCGAGGGAATCGAGCAGCTGCAGTTCGCCCGTGTAGGTGATGCTGCCGAGCAGCGGGCCCTTGGCGCGGGCGTACAGGCCGTAGGCCGTGCCGTCGTAGTGCTGCGCGCCGCGGTCCAGCCACAGGTAGCCCACGGCCGGGCCGATGCGCAGGTAGCGTTCGGGCGCTTCGAACAGGCGCCAGCCGTAGGCCACGCTGAGCGTGCGGGTGCGGTCGTAGCCTTCGTCTATGAGGTCGGACGAACCGATCACCCGGCCGGACACGAAGCGGTCCGACGGCAGCCAGCGGTCGTAGCTCAGGCTGGCCGAGGCATCGTCGTCCTTGAGCCGGCCCTCGGTGCGGGTGTAGCCGTAGGACAGGTTGCCGTTGAGTTCGCCGTGGTCGGACGCGCGCACGAAGCGCAGGGTGGCGTCCACTTCGTCCTCGCGCTGTTCCAGGCTGCCGCGGTCGGCGCCCAGCTTCAGGCCCACGTCCACGCGCCACGGGCTGGCCGGTTCGGCCGCAGGTGCGGGTGCGGCCGCAGGTGCGGGTGCGGCCGGCGTGGCCGACGCGGCCGCCGGAGCGGACGGCGTGACCGCCGCGGGATCCGGGGCGTCGTCGTCGCGCACCGTGGCGGTGGCCTGCGCCACGCGGATGCGGCCGAAGGCGTCGCTGTCGAACACGATGTAGCCGTCGCGCGTTTCCACCCAGCGGCCCCGGAGGGTGTCGCCGTTGGCCGCCACCAGCGTGGCCGCCGGCGCCAGCGCCGCCACGCCCAGCCACAGCACGGCCGCGCCGGCCGCCCGAAGCCACCGGGGCACGCGCTTGCCTGGCGCGCGGTTCGGCACGGGCCTGCTCATCGTCCCTGCGCGGTGCCGGTCACCCAGCTGATGGCGTCCAGCAGCGCCTGGTCGTCCACCGGCTTGCGCAGGAAAAGCTTGGCGCCCAGGTCGCGGGCCCACAGTCGCGTCTCGTCGTCTTCGCGCGCGGAAATGGTGATCACCGGCAGCTGGATGCCGCGCTGGTTGAGCTCTTCCTGGATCTGCAGCCCGGTCAGCTGCGGCAGGCTGATGTCCAGCAGGATGCACGCCAGCGGCTGGTCGCGCACGCCGGCCAGGAACTCGTGCGCCGAACCGAAGGGGCGCGCGTCCAGCCCCGCCGAACGGATCAGGCGCGCGAACCCGTTACGGACGGCGTCGTCGTCGTCCACGATGTACACGACAAGCGGTACGGCCTTCCTCGTCATCCCTTGTCCCCGGAACCTGCGTGCCCTGGTGTCGCGCCCGCCGTGGGCGGGCCGCGCGGCACGCACTGAATGCGTTTCCCCTGGCCACCAATCTAGGGCGGGCGAACGCGGCGCGGTATGGGACCTTGAGCCTACGGCGGCGGCCGCGGCGGGACTTCAGCGCGGGTGGGACCGGGAGCGGTCGGCGGCCGCGAGCTGTTCGCACAGGTGCACCAGTTCGGCCACCGAGCGCACCTTCATCTTGGCCATCACCCGGCCGCGGTGGACCTTCACCGTTTTCTCGGCGATGCCCAGGTCGCCGGCGATCTGCTTGTTGAGGCGCCCGCGCACCACGTGTTCCATCACTTCGCGCTCGCGCACCGACAGCGCCGCCTGCCGGCTGCGGATGTCGTCGCTGGCCTTGCGGGCGCCCGCCGCCGTGCGGCTGGCCTGCAGCGCCTGGCGCACGACGGCCAGCAGGTCGTCGGCGTCCACGGGTTTTTCAAGGAAGTCCTGGGCGCCCTGCTTCATGGCGCGCACGCCGGTGGCGATGTTCGAGCGGCCGGTGAGGTAGATCACGGGCATCAGCAGCCCGCGCTCGATCAGCAGGTCGTGCAGCTCGGGCCCGGACAGGCCCGGCATGTGGACGTCCAGCACCAGGCATCCCGTGCGGTCTTCCGGCGACTGGTCCAGGAAGTCCTGGGCCGAACCGAAGGTTTCCACCGCCAGGCCCTCGGAGCGCAGCAGGCGCGCCAGCGAATCGCGGACGTCGGCCTCGTCGTCCACGATGAAGACGATGTCGCCGGTACCACCGGTTGCCGCCATGGCGCGGTGCTCCCTGGGAATGGCCTGGATGACTGTATGCCAGCGCGACATGGCCGAAGCAACTGCCGCCGCGGGCTACAGCAGCAGCGACACGACGCGGTCCAGCAGCTCGTCGGCCGACACCATGGTCAGGGCCAGCGGCGCCACCGGCGCCAGGAAGGCGACGGCCAGCTTCGCCACCAGCCGCAGGCCGACCGGAAAGACGCGCATGTTCGACAGGCTCTGGTAGCTGTTGCCCAGGTCCGCCAGGGACTGGAAGTCGGCGTCACCCAAGGGGCTGGGCGACCCGCCGCGCACGAGCCACTTGCGCTGGAAATCGGCGGCATAGTCCATGGCCAGCGCGCCGTAGGCCGACAGCCCCAGGCGCTTGGCATCCGCCAGCGCGGGCACGAACGGCAGCAGCGGCGCCAGCACGAAGCACAGGCTCACCACCGTTGCCGCGGCCAGGTCGAGCTTGAAGTGCAACAGCTGCGCATCCGAGTACAGGATCTGCCCGGCAATCCAGCCCGAGGCCATCGTGCCCTGGGCCACCAGCAGCGGCACGAACGCCAGCGTCATCTGCGACAGGAAGCCCAGGCCGCCGGCCTGGTCCGGGTGCAGCGGCTGCAGCGCCAGCGGCAGCCGGGACAGGCGCCACAGCAGCACCGCCCACAGCAGCAGCCGGTAGTACCAGCGCAGTATCAGGAACTGGAACAGGGGCACGCTGACCCACTGCATCCACAGGCCGGGCAGGCGCAGCTGCAGCTGGCCGTTCTCGACCACGCCGTACCAGGTGTCAATCTCCAGCGCCGACACCTGCCGCCAGATGGCGCCGATGCCCACCACGTACACGAAGGCCAGCAGCAGCGCTTCCACCCGCGAAGAAGCCACCGCGCGCCGCATCGCGCCCAGGATGCGCCGGAAGGCTTCGTCCTGCGCGGGCTCCACCAGGCCGCGCTCGACGAACTTGCCGACGGCCACGGTCATGCGCCGGTGAACCAGCACTTCGGCGGCCAGCATCAGCGGCAGCGCCACCAGGTAGCGCAGCGCAGTGTCCACGTCCTTGAGGAAAGGCACTTGGGCACCTTCCCAGGCGCGGCCATCCATCAGCGACAGCACCAGCAGCGGCAGCCACAGCAAAGCCATTGCCAGCGCCACGCGCCGGCCCAGGCGGCCCAGCGCGGCGTCCGAACAGTGCAACCGGCACAGCAGCCGCTGCAGTGGCCCATCGGCCACCAGCGACAGGGGTCCCGCGGCGTCCATGCGTGCCTGGCGGCTGGCGTCCGTCATGCCGCGTCAGTTCAGCGACTTGTCGGGGTAGTACTTGCTGCCTTTGACGGTGATCTCGGCCGCCAGCCCCGAAGACGTCACCTGGTACAGCCACACGCCCGGCGACACCGACACCGCGCCATCGAAGGCCTTGCCGTCGCCGCCGTGGGTCAGGGCCAGGGTGGACTGGCCGCTGGGCTCCCAGCCCTGGTTGATGAAGGCGCGGAACGCCTCCTGCGTGGCGAACACGAACACCAGGTCGTACTTCTTGATGCCCGCGCCCACGCCGGCCTGCACTTCGACGAAGCGCATGAAGGTTTGCGACGGCGGCGAGTGCAGCACCGCCAGGCCACGGCCGCGGCCGGTGCCGGCCACGCCGATCTTGATGCCCAGGCTGCGGAACGTGGCATAGCCGGCGGCACCGGCGATGTCCTGGCGGGCGCTGGGCTTGGCCCGGTAGAGGTTGGCCAGCACCTGTTCGGACTGGGCGCGGATTTTTTCCCGCTGCTGGTCGGGCGTGTCGGCCAGCACCGCGCCGGACAGGCACAGCAGCGTCAGCATCAGGAGGCCTCGGGCAATGGCGCCGGCAGCTTGCATCTTCATTCCTTGCAGGGTGGGTCCGCAGCCCGTGTGGTCACGGATTGGGCGGGAGTGGCGACCGGCTTACTGGGCCGGGACGACCTTGGCCTGATCGAGCAGGCCGCGCAGCTGCCTGGCCCAGTCGGATGCCGCGCGGCGGGCTTCGGCGCGGTTCTCGGTGTAGCTGATCCAATGCATGCCGCGGGTTTCGCGCGCCTCGGTGCGGTCGAAGATGCGCATGGCGGTTTCGCCGCTGGACGAATCGCGCAGCTCGGCCACCAGGCTCATTTCGCCTGCCGACACGGCATAGGTGCGCTCGGCCGGGTTCGCTTCCAGCTTCGGCGCCTGGATGTAGAGGTTGACGATGCGGGCATCGAGCTCCAGCACGTCGTCACCCGGCTGGTCCACCAGCTGGTAGCCGCCGGCGGCCAGTTCAACCACCATCTGTTCGCGCACCAGTGCGGCCAGCTCGTCGCGGATGCGCTGCGCGTCCTCGGGCCGGACCCTGGCGCGGGTGGAGCCCGCCGACGTGCGGCCCCAGTCGCGGCGGAACGACACCGACACCGGCGCCAGCCGGATCTTGGGGTACTGGCCCACCGACGTGCCCGGCCGCGCATACACCGCGTCGAGCCCCTTCACGGTGACGCGCGCCAGCCCGTCGTCGCTCCACTGCCTGGCCGCGTCGCGCTTGGACACGGGGACGTCCTGGGCCGGCAGCGAAGGTGCGGCGGCCAGTGCAGCGACGGTCAGGAGGCTCAGGACAAGGGTCGGGATGCGCATGGGAAGCCTCGTGTTGGTTCGTTGTCGGCCCGGAAGGCGCGACGGGCGGCGGTGGCGTTGATGGTGCGAAGCCACCCGCGCGGTCGCCATTGGACCTTGGCCTTACCGGGACGGGTCGGCACTCGCCGATGCGGCGGCGGCCAGGGCGCGATAGCCGTCCAGCGTGCTGCGCAGCGCGGGGTCGCCGGGGGCGCGCACCAGGGCGGCCTCCAGCGCGGCGATGGCTTCGCGCGGGCGACCGCTGTCGTGCAGGGCCACCGCATGCACGAAGGCGTAGTGGGGATTGTCGGGCGCCGCCGCCATGGCGCGCCGGAGCAGGGGCAGCGCCGCGTCGAGCTTTCCTTCGCGCACGCGCAGCAGGCCCTGCGCATGCAGCAGTGCGGCGTCGCCGGGGGCATGGGCCAGGCCGGCCTCGAGCTCGGCCTCCACTTCGGCATCGCGCCCGGTTTCCTGCAGCAGGTCGGCCAGGCTGACGTAGGCGGGCGCGAAGCCGGGCTGCAGTGCAATGGCCGCGCGCATTTCCTTCTCGGCCTCCGCGACGCGGCCCTGGCGCGCCAGGAACGCGCCCAGCTCCAGCCGGGACTCGGCGCGGTCGGCATTGGCGCGGCGCGACTGTTCGAACTCGGCGAACGCGGTGGCCAGGCGGCTGCGCGCGGAGGCATCCAGTGACGCCGGGTCGGTGCCCGCCAGCACATGCGCCGCCTGCAGCCGCACTATCCGCGACGGGTCGGCGGTCATCGGCAGCGCCAGCGTGCGCTGCACCGCCGGAGGCGCCGCGTGCAGCGCTTCCACGGCCGCGCCGCGCACCATGGCGTCGGCGTCGGCCAGCGCCGGCGGCAGTGCGGCCGCGGTGTCGCGGTCGAGATAGGCGCGCAGGTGCGAGAGCGCGGTGGCGCGGGTGATGGCGGGCAGGGCCATGTCGCCGGCGACGGCCACCAGCGCCGCACCGGCGCCGGGTTCGCCGACCGATGCCGAATGGAATGCCGGCGCCACCTTGGACATCGGTGAGGAATAGGCGCCGTGCACGGAGCGGATCTCTGCCTCGGCCCAGTCCGCGTCGCGGTCGGTGTGGCAGCCGGTGCAGGCGTCGGGCGCGCCCACCGCCGCGCTGGCCGCGGGCTGGGGCACGCGCATGAAGTGGTCGCGCCGCAGGTCAATGCCCATGTAGGCGCGCTCGGGCATGTGGCAGTCCACGCAGGCCGAGCCGGCGCTGGCCGGCGAATGCATCGTGTGTTCCGGGCGCGCGTACTGCGACGGGGCGTGGCACTGCCCGCACACGGCGTCGCCGGGGGCACGCAGTTCCCCGGAGTGCGGTTCGTGGCAGTCGCTGCAGGTCACGCCCGCGGCGTGCATGCGGCTCTGCATGAACGAACCGACTTCGTACACTTCCTCGCGCTGCTGGCCGTCGGCGAAGTACAGGCCACCGTCGAGGCGGGCGATTTCGTGGGTCTGCAGCAGACTGCCGTCATGGTCCATGCCCTCGGCGTGCGGGCTGCGGCGCGAGTGGCACTGTGCGCAGGCCGTCAGTTCGCGCTGGCTGGTGCGCGCGGGGCTGCGTGCGGGCAATCCGGTCTGGGCATCGGTCTGCCAGGTCTGGCCCTTGCGCTCGTCCAGCAGCACGCGCAGGCCGCGGGTCGGGTCGGCCTTCCTGGCGGGCGCGTCGGCGCGCGTCCAGGCCACGTGCCCGCTGCCGGGGCCATGGCAGGCCTCGCAGCCCACGTCGAACTCCGACCAGGTGGTGTTGAACTGGTCGGTGGCGGCGTCGTAGTTACGGTCCAGATTCGTGGTGTGGCAGTCGGCGCACATCCAGTTCCAGTTCTGGTACGGCCCGGTCCAGTGCAGGGCATCGCCGGCGCCGATGTCCTCTTCCGGATAAAGCGAGTACCAGCGCTGCCCGCCGGCGTCGCGTTCGCGCGTGTCCCAGGCGAAGGGCAGGGCCTGGATGCGGCCGTCGGGCAAGGCCACCAGGTATTGCTGCAGCGGCTCCAGGCCGATGACGTAGCGGACTTCGAACACGCCGTCCTTGCCGTCGGCGCCTTCGGCCTGCACGAAGTAACGTCCGTCCTGCTGCCGGAACACCGCCTCGCGCCCGCTGTAGGCCAGGCGCGCGCCGTTGAAGTCACCCAGCACCGTGTCGGCGGCGGCATGCTGCATGGCGCGCGCGTGGTGCGATCCGCGCCACGCCTTGGCCTCGCCCTGGTGGCAGCCGGCGCACGCATCGGAGCCGACGAAGCCCTCGGGCTCCGCCGCCACCGCCGGGGTGCCGGCCGGCGGTGCGGGCGCGGGTTCGACGCCCGGCGCCCGGCGCGCCTGCAGGTGCCAGGCCAGCGCGCCGGCCAGCACGATGGCCGACAGGCACGCGGCCATGAGCCACCCGCCGAAGCGCCGGCGATTCATCCGGCGGCGCCTGGGCGCGGCGTCGGACGCGCCTGCGTCACAGGCCGAACGCGAACGCCACGACCGGGCCGCTCATGGTCACGTCGAGCGAACGGTCGGAGCCGCCCAGCTCCAGGTCCATGTGCCGGTAGCCGAACATCAGCGAACCCTTCGACATGCGGTAGCCGGCCATCATGCTGGCGTTCCAGGTGCCGTCGGTCTGGCCGAACGAGCCGTCCACGCGCGAGATGAGCGTCCACTTGTCGGACAGGCGGGCGGTGTAGCGCGCGCCCAGCAGCGCATCGGTGAAGGTTTCCTCGAAGCCGATGTTGGCCGTCGGCAGCAGCGCGGCGGTCGGATCCAGCTCCACGTCCAGGTCCACCTTGGCGTAGCGCACGCCGAACAGCAGGTCCAGGCCTTCGTAGCGCTCGGGCTCGACGTTCCAGACGCCGCCCGCTTCCAGCAGCGTGGTCTGCATCGAGGCGTCGCTGTCGAACAGCGTCCGCGAACCCGAGTCCGACAGCGACAGGTAGGTGGCGTCGCCGAACACGCCGAAGCGGTCGCCCTGGCCTTCGACGTGCATCTGGAAGGCCATGTCTATCTTGCTGACGATGTCGCTGAAGTAGGTTTCGCTGCTGAACGGGGCCACTTCCTCGTTGAGGTCGGTCTTGATGGACGAACCCCACAGGTACGGGGCGACGGTCCAGTCCCAGGCCTCTTCGGCGCGGGCATCGGCGGCAGGCAGCAGCGAGAGCATGGCCACGGGAAGCAGGGCGGCCAGCAGTTTCTTGGCATTCATGGCTTGGAACCTCGTATCGGGGTGCGCGGGTGGCGCATCAGGGATTGACGACGACGTAGACCACGTCGTTGCTGTACCAGCTGCGCCGGTAGTAGACGGTGCCGCACAGGTAGTAGGTTTCGTTGGCGCGGTAGACCACGGTGCAGCCGGGCGGCAGCGCGTAGTAGTACGAACCCACCACGGCGGCCGTGGTGACCGCCACCGTGCCGATCACGACGCCGGCGGCCACCGGATAGCGATAGTTCGGGCCCCAGTGGTTGTAGTCGTTGTCGATGTTGACGTCGCGGTCGATGTCCACGTTGACGTCGTTGCCGATGTTCACGTCGTTGCCGACGTTGATGTCACCGCGGCTTTTGGCGGCGCCGCTGCCGCGACGGGCGTCGAAGTTGGACGCGCTGACGGACGGCTTGGCCATGCGCGAGCCGCCCGGGCCCGCCTGCGCCGCCGGGGCGGCCAGCAGCAGCGAAACAGCCAGGGTGGCGGCCGCGCCAGCGGCCAGGCGCAGCAGCGGGGTCTTGCGGGACAGGGCGATCATCGGGCGTCTCCAGCGGCGTCGTAATCGAGGGGAATCGGTGCATCGAACGGCAGCGCGACGGCGCCCGCGGGCGGCACGAAGCGGAAGCTGGCGGCGTCGAGCCTGGGCGAGGTGTTCCAGTCCAGCACCGCTTCGAACTGCGGCTGGCCGTACTCGTGGCGCGTGGTCAGCAGGATCTTGCGCGGCAGCGGGCGGCTGCCCTTCTCGATCCAGATCTGCCAGTCCACGTCGCCCTGCCGGAACGCCAGCTGCTGGCAGGCCACGCCGTCCACCGTGGCGTCGCCCACCAGCACGCCGCCGCGCACGCGGTCGAGCAGCGTGCCGGAGAAGGCCTGGTGCAGTACGTCAATCAGCGGCAGTTCGATGCCGGCCGCCAGCACGTTGCCCAGCAGCTGCTGCAGGGTGGCGGGCGCCTTCACCTGCACGTAGGCCTGGTCTTGCGCCGACAGCATGGACAGCTGCTTGCCGTCATACACGAAGGTGCGCGCGCCGAGGTCACCGGCCACGTCCACGCGCAGGCCGTCGGGGCGGCGGACCACCATGGAGATGGTTTCGTTGTTCTGCAGCTTGAAGCCCTCGTCCACGATCTGGTCGCGGCTGGCGGTGGCCACCAGGGAGAAGGCGCTCAGGCCGCCGAGGTACTGCGCCATGTGGTCCATGGCCGCGCGTGCGTCGGCCTCGATGGCGGGATTGACGCGCGCGGTGGCCTCCTGGCCTGCGGCGCTGGCTGGCGCCGGAAGCGCGAGAGCCGCCGCTACCAGCAGCGTGGACACCGGACCTGCAAGAATCTTCATCGCAACGCTCCTGTTTCAATGGCGGTTGAGGCGTGGGGCCGGCCTGGACGCGGCTGGGCCAGGGCTGAGGCTAGGCGTCGGGCGCGGGCCGCGAAATGGGACCTTGTTCCTACCGGCCGGGCCAAAAAAGAAGGCGGCCAGGGGATGGCCGCCTCGACTACGCATCCGTCGAACTACCCGGGGGAACGCTTTGACTCAGGGAATCGCCTCCAGCGCACCGGCTTCCTCTTCCGGCAGCGACACCGAACCGAACAGCACCGGCCACAGCGCGCCGAACACTTCCTGCAGGAACTTGGACGGCGCCGCGGTGCGGGCCTCGGTTTCGATGATCTGCCGCAGCTCGGCCACCTTGGCCGGGTTGGCGTCGGCGAGGTTGTTCTTCTCGTACGGGTCGGCGGCCAGGTCGAACAGTTCGGTGCGCGAGGGCAGCGCCACGTTCCACACCAGCTTCCACTGGCCCTTGGCGACGGCCGCCTGCTGCGGCTCGATGGAATAGATGGTGGTTTCGCGCGGCGACGGCTTGCGGCCGGCGACCGTGTCCCACATGTCCAGGCCGTCGATCGGCTTGCCGCCTTCCACCTTGCCGCCGGCCACGCCGATCAGCGTCGGGAAGATGTCCACCACGTGCATCGGCTGGTCCACCACGGTGCCGGCCGGCAGCTGGCCGCGCCAGTTGGCCAGCGCGATCACGCGGGTGCCGCCTTCGTACAGGGTGCCCTTGCCGTCGCGCCACGGGCCGTTGCTGGCGGGCAGCGTGAGCTTGGAGACGTCGCTTTCACCCGCGAAGCGCGACGAACGCACGCCGCCGTTGTCGCTGTGGTAGACGATCAGGGTGTCTTCGTCCATGCCGCGCGCCTTCAGCGCCGCCACCACGCGGCCCACCTGGTCGTCCAGCGCCGTGATCATGGCGGCGTAGGTGCGGCGGGTCGGGTCGGCGATGCCGCTGTTGCGGTCTTCGTACGACTTCGGGGCCTGGAACGGCGAATGCGGCGCCGTGAAGGCCAGGTACATGAACATCGGCTGGGACTTGTCGTGGCCGGCAATCAGGCGCACGGCGTCGTCACCCAGCAGGTCGGTGGCGTAGCCCTCTTCCTTCACCGGCTCGTTGTTGCGGAACCAGTCCAGCGCGCCGTGGGCGGAGTGGGTGAAGTAGTCGATCTCGCCCAGCACCGCGCCGTAGTGGTAGTCGAAGCCACGCTGCATCGGCCAGAACTTCCGGTCGGCGTGGCCCAGGTGCCACTTGCCGACCATCAGCGTGCGGTAGCCGGCTGCCTTGAGCGCCTGCGGCAGCAGGTACTCGTCGGTGTCCACGCCGTACTTGCCGGCCGACGGGATCACCGCCGACTGCATGCCGGTGCGGAACGGGTAGCGGCCAGTCATCAGCGCCGCGCGGGTCTGCGTGCACAGCGGCTGCGCCCGGAACTGTTCCAGGCGGACGCCGCCGCGGGCCAGGGCGTCGATGTTGGGGGTCTTGATGTCCGAACCGTGGTAACCCACGTCGCCCCAGCCCTGGTCGTCGGCGACGATGTACACGATGTTGGGCTGCTTGGCCTTGGCCGACGCCGCCATCGGCACCAGGGCCGCGGACGCGAGCACCAGCATTGCAAAGAATTTCGTAGTGCGTGGAAGCAGTTTCATGGCACACCCCTTTGTATCGAAGTCCTTCCGCCGGCGGCGCCGGTGGACCCTGCTGCGCATGCGGCGCCCGGGACGGACGAGCACACGTCGCCATTGGGACAAAGAATGGCCCTGTCTTCGATACAGCCTAGGAGCTATTGATTTCGCCCTGTCGCGGTGCTATGCGGCGACCGGCCGCGCCGGTGTCAGCCCACGAACCGCCGCAGGGGCGTGTGCCGCACCAGCAGCTGGTAGCTGAGCAGGCAAACCGCCAGCGTGGCGCCGCTGGCCAGCGCGAACTTCAGCGGCCACGCCATGTCGCTGTCCATCAGGGCGAACTGCAGCGCAAACAGCAGCGGCAGATGCCACAGGTAGGTCCAGTACGCGCTTTGCGCGAGGTAG
>Ga0138256_10006246_pt1 | contig 12606 bp, 11 predicted proteins | sample KNB2016incub_MG_FD_105486 | JGI IMG/M metagenome (GOLD analysis project Ga0138256, IMG submission 105486) | Active sludge microbial communities from wastewater in Klosterneuburg, Austria - KNB2014incub_MG | ecosystem: Engineered > WWTP > Activated sludge > Unclassified | place: Austria... | reverse complement strand
TCCCGACTACACCCTGGTCGATGTCGCGCAGAATATTTCGCGCCTCGACTTCTCGCTCCTCAAGCGCTCGCTCACCAAGCACAGCTCGGGGCTCTACCTGTTGCCTCGTCCCGTGCAATTGCAAGATTCTTCGCTCGTCACGCCCGACGATCTCACCCGCGTGCTCGGCCTGCTCAAGGCGACCTTCACGCATCTGATCATCGACCTGTCGAAGAGCTACAGCGAACTCGATTTCGTGGCGCTCAAGAGCGCCAAAGACATTCTGCTGATCACGCAGCTCGACTTGCCTTGCTTGCGAAACGTCGTGCGTCTGATGATGTCGTTCGGCGAGACGGAAAACCTCAAAGACGAGGTGAAGATCGTCGTCAATCGCGTCGGCCTCGGCAGCGGCGAAATCAGCTTGAAGAAAGCTCAGGAGACGATGGGTCGCGAAATCTTTTGGCAGTTGCCAAACGATTACAAGACGATGGTCGAAGTGCGCAACAACGGCGTGCCGCTCATCGAACAGGCTCCCAAGGCTGGTATCACGCAGGCCTTCATCACGCTGGCCGATACGCTCAGCCGCGACGACAAGGGCAAAGAAGGCGATTCTGCCACCGCAGGCGCTGCCGCGGGCAAAAACGCCAGCTGGCTCAGCTTTCTCTCGCGTCCAAAGCCAAAAGGCAAATAGCTCGGCGGCATAGAGTTGCCGGCCCATTGCTCATTGAAAGACGTGAGCCTTGGGCACTTCGCAGCCGCAATAGATGCAGCGAAAATGCTTTGTGCTCAACTTGCGCTGGCACTTGGGACACTCCAGAACTTGCGGCGATAACCGGTTGTCTCGGCTCCCGTCGCGTAGATCGACTTCCGCGATCTTGTCGATCAACTCCTCTTCCGTGAGTCCCGCACGCTCGCGCAGCAGCTCCCACAGCGCCTGCGATACAAGCGTGACTCGCGCCAGTTGCTGCTCCAGGTCGCGCAGCTTTCCCGAATGCTGATTCACTTCCAGCTTGGCGCTGCTCGCGTTGCTCTCGGCATCCGCAATCTGCTGTTGCTGACGGAACTCCCAAAAGAAATCGAGCATCGAAGGGACTCTTTATCAATCGCGCGGGGGTGTGGAGTAATTGCATCTCTATCTGCCGTAATTCGTTGCTCCCCGATCGTTCTTGCCCGCCACGTTCCGGAAGAATCCTCAACCTCTGCGTCCCGTCGGCGGTGATTTGAGTTCAAACGTGAGCGTTTGCTCTCCTGCTTTCACTTCGACTTGTAGCGACGTTCCCTGAATACCAGCAGGGAGTGGATGCGACAGGGCATGCATCTCGGCCTCGCTTAGTTTGCGTTTCGTGTCCGGATCGCCGGGGTTAATGATCTTGGGCTCCCGCAGTAGCACCTCCACCTGCACGTTGTATTTGCCGGGCGTCACATTCGCGACCTTGAACTCTCCCTTGTTGATCTCGCCACCCGCCGTTCCGCCGACAGGATCGAGCGGCGAGATGGTGACGAGCCCAAAATCGACCGGCGCACCTTCGAACTCCACGGTTCCGCTGACGGTTCCCGTCGTCGGAGCACAACCTGTCACACATCCAATTGCGAGCAGGCTTACAAGCAAGATTGGGCGGAACATCGAACGGTACCTCCGCGAGTTTGATTCGTAGAGTCTCTGTTTTGCCTTCAGCAGCAGTTGACTGTCAATCAATTTCGCGACCGTCAATACAATTCCGGGAAGTTTGAGAATTCCATTGCATCGGCGTGATGAGGAGAGTAGTTTACGCAATCGCTGAATATCTATTTTCTTGGCGGTCGATTCGGCGGAGGTGCATCAATGCAACCTTGTCTTTCCGGATGCCGGTCCAGCGACGTTCGTCGCCGCGGTGCTCAACGAGCCTTTACGTTGGTCGAATTGCTCGTCGTGATTGCCATAATCGGTGTGCTTGTGGCCTTGCTCCTTCCCGCGGTTCAAGCGGCGCGCGAAGCAGCCCGTCGCTCCAGTTGCTTGAACAATCTCAAGCAATGGGGACTCGGCGTCATGAATCACGAAGACGCCTTCAAGAAGTTTCCTTACGGCAACAAAGCCGACGTGCTCGACTCTTATGTCTGGTGGCACGTAACCCTTCCCTATGTCGAACAGAATCCGCTGTACGAAAAGTTCGGCAACATTCATGGCCCCATCACCCAGTCGGGCGATTGGCCCGGCGCACACGGCTTCTCTACCGCAGCGAATTTCATCCAGGCGCGCTCGAGTGTCCTCAAGATTCAGCAGTGCCCGTCCGACCGCCAGCACGTGATGAACGAAACTCACCTGCCCAACTATGTGCGTGCTCGCGGTAACTATCGTGCCTGCACCGGTTCGGGCGATGTTTATGGGGGCAACCCGATTGGCGCTCCCACAGGTTACCTTCCGGGGGGCGGGGTATTTGTCGTCGATTCCGCCCAAATTTTTGGCGGTGCCAAGCCTCCGCAGCAATCCACGTTCGGCAAGATCTCGGACGGCTCTTCCAACACGGTGATGCTGTCGGAAGGACTCAAGGTCTGCATCAACAACTGGTCGACTATCAACGACGTTTCGCTCGGCAATATGGGAGGCGGATTCTATTCGCATTTTAACTCGCCGAACTCCTCATCCGCCGATCGCCCTTGGGGACCATGCCCAGTCCCTCAAGGAGACTCGGGCTACAAACCACCCTGCACGTCGCTCGGCGGTCCCAATCGTCCCAATGGAAGCTCTACCAATAATCAGCAGACGGCTCATGCTGCCGCACGCAGCATGCATCCCGGTGGTGTTTGTGCCGCGATGGCCGACGGCTCGATCCGCTTTTTCGCCAACAGCGTCGATGCGGTTACCTGGCGAGCTCTCGGCACACGAGACTTGGGAGATACTACGGGAAGTTAGGGGTTGCGTTGTTGTGTTTCGAGTACCAAACACAGCACCCCAGAATCTATGTTCTGATCTCTAATCTCAACGGCTCGCAAACCGCTGCACAAACTCCCGGTAGTCCGCTGGGGTGTCGATGCCGATGCTCGGTTCGTCGATGGTGCCGACGAGAATCGTTCGCCCAGCATGCAGGACGCGCAGTTGCTCGAGGCTTTCGAGCTGCTCGATGGCTGGACGAGGCAGGCGCGCGATATCGAGCAAAAATTCGCGGCGGTAGGCGTACAGCCCAACGTGTTGATAGAAGTGCGGCGGTTCAGCAGCGAGCAGATCGTCGCTCCAGGTTCGCGCATGAGGGATGACCGAGCGGCTGAAGTAGAGCGCGCGTTGGTTTTGATCGAAGACGACTTTTACGCAGGCCGGGTCGAAGAGTTTTTCTTTGCTGCGAAGGGGTGTCGCGAGCGTCGACATGACTGCCGCTGGATCGCGCTCGAGCAATTCCACCACCAGATCGATGGCGGCCGCCGAAATTTCAGGCTCATCTCCTTGCACGTTGACGATGACGTCGATCTCGGTCCAGCGACGGGCCACTTCGGCCACGCGGTCGCTGCCACTGGCATGATTGGGATCGGTCAGCAGCACGTTGCCCCCAAAGCCGCGCACGACGTCGGCGATTTCCTCGCTATCGGCAGCGACACAAATGTTTTGCGCTTTCGTCGCGCGCGAAGCCGCTTCGTAAGTGTGCTGGATCACCGGCTTGCCGGTCTCGGCAAGCAGCAACTTGCGCGGCAATCTGGTAGAGTGCAAACGAGCGGGAATCACGATGGCTGCTTGCAACGCGGGCGAGTTCGAGTGGTCGTTCATCCGTGGTTTCAACTCCTTGTGGATCAATCGTAACGCGAGCAGCAACCGTTTGTCATGGCTCCTCTCGAAGCTGAAGAATATATCGAGCAGGCTTATCTGTTTCGCGCGCTGGGCGAGCGATTGCCGGAAAATCACACCGTGCAGGATTTGCTTGCTCAGGTGAAGCAGGAACTGCTCAGCACCACTCGCTTGCCGCTGGCGATCGATTTTCTGCTCGCCGAAATCAAACACGCCGGCACGATGGCCTCGGCAATGGCTCGCCTGGGGCACTACTTTTCGCCCTTTCAAACGTATGTCATTCGCGAAGCAGAGTCCGAAGAGGGGCGCTTCGATATGCGGATTGCCGTCGATATTCTCCGCTACGAAGCCGAATACCGCAGCCAATCGCCGCGCCCGCAAGGGCTGTTCATGTATCAGCTTGAATGCCTCTGCCGCAATCGACTGAAGTACGATCCGGGGCTCACGGCAATGGCGCAGGATCCGCTCTTTGACGACCGCTGGCAAAGCTGGATCGAGATCGTGCGGGCGCAGATGGGGCTCGTCGATTTTGCCGAGTTAATTTACGTCCGCAGCGAGTACTTCTGGCAATCGCGCGAAAAGCAGGGCGAAGAACCTCCCGCGGACAAGCCCGTGCTGTTCGATGCGAAAGAAGGCAGAATCGCCTGGGCGAATCTTCGCAAAGACCCGGTTTTTCTCTTTCTCGCGCTGCAGCGTCACCTCGGGTATCCCGCGGTGCCGAGGCCAAAAAAGATCGATCAGACCCCCAACCTCCTTCCTCTGCTGCAAGCCAAGATCGACCGCCTCGAAATCCGCCTGAAACTCCTCGAAGAAGATACCAAGGGCGGCATCGATATTTCGAAGTTCTATGGACCGCAGAAGGACAGATAGTTCTCCACTTGAATTCGCCCATGTTCGCTCGCATTTTTTTACTGCTGACCATTCTGCCGATCATCGAGCTGACGCTGTTGCTGTTGCTCGGCAGCAAGACGAGCGTGGGAACGGTCGTCGGCTTCGTACTGATTACGGGCCTGATCGGTGCCTTGTTGCTCCGCTGGCAGGGAGTGCAGGCCTGGCGAAACGTGCAGAACGATTTGCGCGAGGGAAGAATGCCGACCGCTTCGCTGATGGATGGCTTCTTGATTCTGCTGGCCTCGGCCCTCCTGATTTCGCCCGGCGTGCTGACCGATCTGGTCGGGATCACGCTTCTCATTCCCTGGTGTCGGCGGTGGTACGGCCGTTTGCTGGGTTGGTATTTTCAAGCGCGCATCGTCACCACGTTCGCGCGCGGTGGCAGTGATTCGACGGCGGCCGCGACAACTCGCCGCACCGAAGTCATAGATTCTTACGTGGTGGATTCTCCGCAGCAGAACGACTGATTGTCTGCTAGCTGCCGGTAGCGGGCGTTTAGCGGTGATGATTTTTCCTTAGCCTGAACCGTCGAGGAGGAAGGCGAAACAATCGCTACCTCCGACTCTTGACAACCCCCGCATGATGCCGATAAGACGCACTTATTATGCGCGGCCAAATTGCCCTGTTGTGCCCGCCCGAGTGCGTTGCTGCGAACCTCTCTTGTGTTTTCGCAGGCAGTCGGCAAATAGGGAGTTTTGGCAAAGGCGGAGAAGGAACCCCAAATGTCAACGATCGAGACCGCCGCTGTTTCTGAGTCGACTCAAATGGCCGGCGAACTTTCAGCCCAAGCTTTGTACGACAAGTGCTGGGCTCTCGCGAAGAACCTGTGGTGGACGTGGCATCCGGAAGTCATCAGTATTTTTCGCGATCTAGACCCCATTCGCTGGCGGCAACTCGATCACAACCCCGTCGCCTTGCTGCGTGAGTTCAATGCCGAACGTCTCGCCAGCCGGGCGGCCGAAATGGTTCTCTATAGCCGAATCAACTATGCGCACCGCCGGCTGAAAGAGTACATGGCGAACACCAAGACCTGGGCGGCCACCCACGCGGGTGTCCTCGGCGGTAACCCGGTCGCCTACTTCTCGGCCGAATTTGGCCTGCACGAATCGATTCCGATTTATTCAGGCGGTCTGGGGGTTCTCTCGGGCGATCACGTCAAGAGTGCCAGCGGACTCGGCGTGAACCTCGTCGGCATTGGCCTGTTCTATGACCAGGGTTACTTCAAGCAGCAACTCGACGACAAAGGCTTCCAAAAGGAAGAGTATCTCGACACCAAGGTCGAGAACCTGCCGATGGAACCCGCCTTGTCGCCGGAAGGAAAGCCGATCACCGTGCGCGTGGATACTCGCACCGGCACCTTGTTCGCCAAAGTGTGGAAAATGCAGGTCGGCCGCGTGCGACTGTTCTTGCTCGACTGCGACGTCGAAGGCAACAGCCCGGAAGACCGCGAACTGACCAGCCGTTTGTACGGTGGCGACGAACGAACCCGTATTCGTCAGGAACTGGTGCTCGGCGTCGGCGGCGTCAAGGCATTGCGTGCCCTGGGCATTCATCCCGGCGTGTATCACTTGAACGAAGGTCACAGCGCGTTCGGACCGCTCGAAGTGATTCGCGAGCGGATGCATGACGACGGTTTGCCGTTCGACGAAGCACTTCGGGAAACTGCCCAGCAAACCGTCTTTACGACGCACACGCCGGTTCCCGCGGGTCACGATCGCTTCGGCGGCGAGATTGTCGAAGAGCATCTTGGACCTTTGCGAGATTCGCTGGGCATCAGCTACGACCAGCTGATGGGTCTGGGCCGCGTCGAGCCGCAGAATCCGAGCGAACCTTTCTGCATGACTGTCGTCGGTCTCAAGCTCTCGCGCAAAGCAAACGCAGTGAGCCAGTTGCACGGGCACATCAGCCGTCGCATGTGGGCCCAATTGTGGCCCTGGCGGGTCGAAGAAGAAATTCCGATCGGCCACATCACCAACGGTGTGCATATTCCCACGTGGCTGGCATCGCAGATGATGACGCTCTACGACCGGCACTTCATCGCCCAGTGGATCTATCGCATGGGTGAACCCGAAGTGTGGCAGGCGATTCACAACGTGGATCCCGGTGAACTTTGGGAAACGCACAACGCGCTCAAGAATCTGCTCATGGCGTTCGTTCGTCGCCGCGTTAGTCGTCAGTGCCGCCGTCGGGGCGAAAGTGACGAGACCGTGGAAGCCGCTCGCAATGTCCTCGATCCGAACGTGCTCACCATCGGCTTTGGTCGCCGCTTTGCGACCTACAAGCGCGCCACGTTGCTGCTCAACGATGCCGAGCGGTTGTCGGCTTTGGTGAACGACAAGGAACGTCCGGTGCAGTTTGTCTTCGCCGGCAAGGCCCATCCCAAAGACGAGCCCGGCAAACGGTTCATTCAGACGATCGCCAACCTGCGTCACGATCCACGTTTCGCCGGCAAGATCGTTTACGTCGAAGACTACGACATGAACGTCTGCCGCCACATGATTCAGGGTGTCGACGTGTGGCTCAACAACCCGCGTCGTCCGCTCGAAGCCTCGGGCACCAGCGGTCAAAAGACGGTGCTCAACGGCGGCCTCAACCTGTCGATTCTCGATGGTTGGTGGGCCGAAGCGTACGACGGCACCAACGGCTTTGCCATCGGTCACGGCAAGAGCCATCACGACGACGCGATCACCGATAAGCGGGACTGCGAGTTCCTGTTCAAGGCCATTGAAGACGAAGTCGTGCCGATGTACTACGACCGCGATGTAGACGGCCTGCCGCGCCAATGGATCAAGCGGATGATGAATAGCATCAGCACGCTGGCCTGGCGATTTAGTGCTCACCGCATGGTGATGGACTACGCCCGCTACAGCTATGTCCCCTCGGCAGGCGGGCTCAGCTGCGACATGAACTCGAAGTAATTCGGTAGCGTGGGCTTTAGCCCACGAGCAGTCGATAGGACGTGGGCTAAAGCCCACGCTACAAAATGAACGGGCCCCGCAAATCACCAGTTTGCGGGGCCTTCTTCGTCGCTACCCGGCAATTCCCCGCCGAAATAGTTCGGCCCGCGAAACATCGGCCCCAGCGAGGTGTTTAGTCGAGTAAGTACCCATTCTCCGGACGCCGCGTTTGTGGGCATTTCCTGCCCCGGGCCGCCCGGTTCACTTCTCGTAGGAATCCCTTGCATGTCGACTTCGCTCCGCAGTCTCTGTCTGGCCGGGATGGCCGTCCTGGCTCTTGTCGCCAACGTCACCGCTCAAGAAGGCCGCCCCCAGCGTGGCCAGGGTGGTCCCGGCGGCTTCCGTAATCCCACCGAACTTCCTCGCCAGTTGGAAGTGACCGACGAGCAAAAAGCCAAGCTCGCCGACATCCAAAAGAAATTCGCCGACAAGGTGAAGGCTGCTCAGGACAAGGCCAAGCTCACCGAAGAACAACAAGGCAAGATGCGCGACGTCTTCACCAAGGCCCGTGAAGCCAATACCCCTCGCGAAGAAATGCAAGCCTTCATGGCCAAAGAACTCGGTCTGACCGACGACCAAAAGAAGGGTCGCGAAGAACTGACCGCCCTGACTGCCGAAATCACCAAGGAAGTCGAAGGCGTGCTGACCGACGAGCAAAAGACCAAGCTCAAGGAAATGCGCAGCCAGCGTGGTGGCGAACGGGGCAAGCGCCCCGAACGGAAGAAGAGCGAGTAGTCTTCACGGCTCTACCGCCTGGATGATCGTTTGATCGACATCCGCTGAAACAACTCCAGTACCCCACTGCCGGAAGGTCATCCTTCCGGCAGTGGGCGTTTCATGATCTTCGAAGCCGCCCCTGCTGCGCGATCTCTATCGCCGCACTTCCCAGTTGCCGATTCGCTCCGTACCTGGCAATTCTCCTGCGGGGATGGGTTCGCGGCCGGGATACATCGCCAACAACATGAAGAGTACGTAGATGCCAAACAGCGGCGATAGCCCGATGACCAGCTGTAGTTGCTCGCCCACGGGAATGATGCCATGCACGGACAGGATCAGTGCATCGAGAAACAGCATGAGCAAAATGCCGAATACGAACGTGACGAATTGAAATTGGCGAAAGGCCGGGCTGCAAAAGTTGCCGTAGATGTGCCAACTGCCGGCGAACACGCGTGCGAAGAAGGCAGCGATGGGCACGAAGACCGCCGACAATGCGATGAGTGCGTCGTGATTCGGCCACAGCCAGCCGATGATGGCCGGCGACACCCAGAGCAGAAGGGGTAGCACTCCGTCCCAGGTCGCGACAAGCCATAGCCAATAGCGATAGTTCACCCGAGTTCGCACGGCAGGCGATACTGTGGCTGAGACGGCGGCGTATCTCGTGTCGAGCGGATCCATGGCGAAGTCAGTTTACCGTCGTTCTTGGTCATGGGGAGCAGCCGAAGCGCGCACTTTGACGATCGGCCGATCTTTGATTAGCAGGCATTGATGGATGTCGTGTAGACTGGGGGCCATCAAGGGTTCGAGTGATGACTGACGCATAGCGGAGTGCGGCAATGATCGATACGCGAAGAATTCTGTTCACGATGGCAGGCCTGCTTGTCGCCTGTCGTTTAGCGACTGCTCAGGAACAGGCAAAGCCGGCCATCGACGACTTCGCAGTACTGGCCAAGCCGATCTTGCAAAAGCATTGCCTGGGCTGTCATAGCGGAGTAGAGCCGAAGGGCGAACTGCGCCTCGATACGCTGGGCACCGATCTGACAAGCCAAGAGACCCGCGAAGCCTGGCAAAGCGTACAGGAACAATTGCGGATCGGGGCAATGCCACCCAAAGAAGAGCCGCCGAAAGAGAAGCCACGGCCGACGAAGGAAGAAGTCGAGCAACTGACGAAGTGGATCGTCGGTCGGTTGGCTGCTGCCGAAGCGGTGAAGCGCGCAGCGACGGGGCGCGTCGTGATGCGCCGGCTGAACCGGACCGAGTACGAGAACACGGTGCGCGACCTGCTCGGCGTCGATACTCCGCTGCGCGAGTTGTTGCCCCACGATACGTCGGCTGCCGGTTTCGATAACGTCGGCGAGGCTCTGCACACCTCGTCGTTCCTGCTCGATCGCTACCTGGAAGCCGCCGAGACGGCCCTGAACCAGGCGATCTCGAATCGGCCCAAGCCGCCAACGCTGGCGAAGACTCGCTACAGCTTGCAGGAGTCGCATCAAGTGAAGAACACGACGGAGAAGGTCTTTCGCAAGCGTGAAGACGGCAGCGTGGTGTTGTTCTGTTCGTCGCTCTGGCAGAGTGTCGGCCTGTCGAAGTTCTATCCGTCCGAGCGGGGCAAGTATCGCTTTCGCATCTCCGCCTCCGCGATTCAAAACAACGAAGAGCCCGTCACGTTCCGCGTACATAGCGGAGCCGGCGGCATGGGGGGCCCCAAGGCTCATCTCGTCGGCTACTTCGACGCGTTGACCGCCGAGCCGCGGGTGATTGAGTTCGTCGATCACATGGAGCCGCGGACCAGCATCACGATTCTGCCGTATGGCTTGCCCAGCGCGCAAGCGATCAACAAGATCGGCGCCGATGTTTATGAAGGGCCGGGGCTGGCCATCGATTGGATCGAAGTGGAAGGGCCGCTCAACGAAACCTGGCCACCCGAGAGTCATCAACGGCTGTTCGGCGATCTGAAGCAAGGATCGTTTCCGATCTACAATCAGCGCGAGCGGGTCGAAGTGATTTCCGATCAGCCCGCGGCGGATGCGGAGCGGATTCTAAAGAAATTTGCGCGGCGCGCCTTTCGTCGCAGCGCGACCGACGAGGATCTGAAGCCTTACCTGGCACTCTTCGCCGCGAAGCTCGATGAGAAGCAAACGTTCGAGCAAGCGATTCGCGTAGCGCTCGCCGCGATCATGGTCTCGCCGGAGTTTTTGTTCCTGAAGGAAGAACCCGGCCCGCTCAGCGACTACGCGATTGCCAGTCGGCTCTCTTATTTTCTCTGGAGCAGCACGCCGGATGAGGAGTTGTTGAGTTTGGCGGAGCAAGGCTTGTTGAAGAAGAGTGGGAGAGGGGGAGAGAGGGAGAGTGGGAGCAAAGACAAAGACGAAAGTAAACAAGAAGCTGCCAAAGGCTCTCTTCCTATCTCCCCCTCGCCCACTCTCCCCCTCTCCCACTCTTTGTCTCCACTCGAAAGGCAGGTTGAACGCCTCCTTCGTCACCCAAGAAGCCGGGCCTTCACCGAAAATTTCGTCGGGCAATGGTTGAACTTGCGCGAGATCGATGCGACGAATCCGAGCCATATCCTGTATCCCGAGATGGACGACATGCTGAAGGCCTCGATGGTGCGGGAGACGGAGCTGTTCTTTCGCGAGGTGCTGGAGCACAACTTGCCGCTGAGCAATTTTGTTGCGTCCGACTTTTCGATGCTCAACGGCCGCCTCGCCAAGCACTACGGCATTCCGGGCGTCGCAGGCTGGGAATTTCAGAAAGTGAAGTTACCTGCGGATAGCCATCGAGGCGGTGTGTTGACGATGGCCAGTGTGATGAAGGTGACGGCCAACGGCACGCACACGTCGCCCGTGGTTCGCGGGGCCTTTGTGCTCGACCGGATTCTCGGCACGCCGCCGCCGAAGCCGCCCGAAAACATTGCGGGACTGGAGCCCGATATTCGCGGCGCTACGACCATTCGCCAGCAATTGGCCAAGCATCGCCAACTCGATAGCTGCGCCAGTTGCCACGTGCAGATCGATCCGCCGGGCTTCGCGCTCGAGAGCTTCGACGTGATCGGCGGCTATCGCGAGTTCTATCGCACGAGCGGCAACGGCAAGGCGGTGATGATCGACGGCAAGCGAATGCCTTACCTGCAAGGCCCAGCCATCGACCCAGCCGACAAGCTGGCCGACGGCCGCGCGTTCGCCAACATCGACGAGTTCAAGCAACTACTCTTGAGCGATCAACCTCAACTGACCCGCGCCCTCGCCACCAAGCTCATCACCTACGGCACCGGCGCACCGCCCGAAACACTCGATGCTCCGCAACTCGAACAGATCGTCAGCCACGTCAAAGCCAAAGACTACGGCTTCCGCGGCTTGATTCACGCCATCGTGGCGAGCGAATTGTTTCAGCGGAAGTGAACATCGCAACTCATTTGCTTGTCTCCATTTCGAAGAGAGGATTTCACGTACGTCCTGCGCGACACGCAAGGCACTCAATGAAGCGTTGTTTTTCGAAGGAGGAGTTCTATCGCAGCTTGGTAATCGTGGCGATCGAAAAGGCTGGCCGTCAAGACGATCAACTCCTGACGCTCATGATCTTGTTGCATACGTTTCGCCTAAAGGTACATCGAGAGATCGAACTGACGGATATCGGTTCGTCTTGCACGTTGGATGCTTTGTCCCGGAGCGACATTGCCGAAATGATCGCTGCGGCGAACATTACCAAACGAAATCGCAAAACGCCTGATGATCGGTTAAATGCTCGTCACTGGTGCGACCTATACCAACTTCGCACGCCATTCGAAGTGGGATCGCTGGTGCCCAGCGAATGGCAGGAACGTGTATTGGAGTTGGCAATCGTGCTCATGGACGCAGGAATGATTGAAGATGTCTGTGACGAGGATTGCATTTTCGCGTGACGAAAGAATCCAGCGTAAGGGATGGAGAGGGAATGCGGCTTATCCAATCTCTCTGGCCGCGAAAGTGCCATCGGTGACGCCTGACGCACATTCCCGCACTCAGCCCGATTCGGCGCTTTCGCGAAGCGCGAGGCCGGCCCCCTTCCGGACCTCCTCGGTGGGCCTCGTCGCGGGAAGCTCAATTGCCATGGCCAAGTCGGTAGACGCGACGTCGGCCGCACCCTGCGTGTACCAGCGTGAAGGGCTGCAAAATGCGGTCGCGCGTGACCTAACTAGTCACAAGGGGGCTGGCGGTGTCAAGTTTGAAATGTCCGCTGGCATTGTTCGTGGAAGACTTCACTGGGGGTTTGGTAGTTGAGTCGTTTGCGGGGACGGTGGTTGATCGCTAGTTCGACTTGGTGAATCCGGTAGCG